>Ga0310695_10012425_pt1 | contig 11932 bp, 10 predicted proteins | sample RumenRJG_04DNA_FD_203882 | JGI IMG/M metagenome (GOLD analysis project Ga0310695, IMG submission 203882) | Bovine rumen microbial communities from Lethbridge, Alberta, Canada - RJG_04 (v2) (version 2) | ecosystem: Host-associated > Mammals > Digestive system > Stomach > Rumen | place: Canada... | reverse complement strand
CTCGCCCTTGCAGCAAGGCCGGGGCGGCCTTGCCACATCTTGCGCCCCGCCGGCTGACAGCTAACAGCCATCTGCTATCTGCTAATTGGGTGAAGATTTACAGGATTGGGAAGGATTTGGGTGTTTTGGGGGGCTTTTGGGCGCATCTGCGGTTTTTACCCATGCGGTTTGAGATAGGAAACAACCGGAACAACTGGAAAAAACAACGAGTCTGCGCCAAAGGAATGTTGTTTCAAACAGTTGTTTCCCATAATCAAAAAGCCAGACGGTGAATTACGCAGATGCGCCCATCCGGTCACAGCCACGGTTCACGGCGCTTGAACGGACGCAGGACTTTCTCCCATCCCTTCCTAGCCGGTTCCTGCTGGTCGGCGGGAAGCGTTGCGATCGGCAGCTCGCTCTCTGCACTTGTTTCCGCCGATACGCGGCACGGGCACGCGCCTCGGCTCTCTTCTTTTCCTCGGCGGCCTTCTTCTCCGCCGCCCGTCGCTTGATCGCCTCTATCGTACTTGTCCGCCGTAGCCTTGGCGTAGGCGGATCGTCTCTCTGCCGCATCGCCATAGTCTCTACTCCGTCCTTTCTACTCCACCAATGGGGTCTGTCCTTCTCGCCTCTCCTTGTAAACATATCATGTTGGCAACTGGAAACGTGGCAACGAGCCTTGCAAGATTGCCGCCGGGATCGAGCGAGCCAAGGACGATGGACGTGCAGTTGGCGAGAATCCAGCGGTTGCGGGCGGTGGCGGTAGCGGCGGAAGCTCTGGTGGCGGAAACGGGCGAAACGATCAGGAGGCGACCAAGACCAACGGGATCGCGCAACTCTTCAGGTACGGTTTTCCACAGCGAACGAGCGAGAACAAGGATGATCGGCACCTTGCCGCGCAGAAGGAACTTGAGCACGTCCTTTTCCAGCGGACTCTGGAATCCGCTGATGATGCACGTTTCGGTATCGCGAATCTTCTCCGCCCACTCGTAGCACTTCAGCACGTCGGCGGCCGAAATTCGCCGCGACGAAAGGAACGCCACCTTGTCCGGGAGGTCGAGTAGCGCCGCATTGCCGATCATCTGGAGGTTCGCTGCCATGTCAGATTGCAAAATAACCGCCGTTCTTCGGAGCGCCGCGGAACTCGATCTTGCCTGAATCCTTCAAAATTTTGATGTGGCGCGAAACCGTAGGTATGCTCTTGCCGATGTGCGTCGCGATTTCGTTTGTTCGCACACCCGGACGCTGAACGATTGTATCAAGTATGACCTTTGCGATCCCGTCATTTACTCTATCATTTACTCTATCATCCAATCTGCCATTTACTCTATCACCTGCATCCTCATTATCTAATGCGATGGATTGCCCCATCAGTCGCAGAAGCTCCTTCTGCGTCTCGCAGACGCGATCTCGAATGAATCGCACGAACGGCGCGGGAGTCCGTCCGGCCTTGTCCAGCGTCGCAATGTACTCATGACGGCAGATTGGCGGAATGATTGCAAGCGACCAACCGGCCCTGAGCAAAGCAAGGTTCATCAAAAGCCTGGCGACGCGGCCGTTCCCGTCCACAAAGGGATGAATGTAAACGAACTTCTGGTGGACAAGCGCGGCAAACTCGACAGGATGCAACCGTCCCTCGTTGGCCGCCATCCATCGGACAAATTCCGCCATCAGTGCAGGCACCTTCTCTGGCACAGGCAAGATGCGGTGCGAACCGGAGATGAAGACCCGGACTTTCCGCCACACGCCGGCGTTGTCTTTGTCGATTTGTCCGTAAAATAGACGATGGATTTTTAGGATATCATCCTCCGCAACCGGCTCGTCCTTCGTCAACTTATAGAGGAAGTCGTATGCCTTCGCATGGCCTGTCGCCTCGTAAACGTCCTTCAGCGGTTTGCCGCCGATGGTGAGTCCGTCCTCGATGACGACTTTCGTCTCGCTCTCGGTAAGGGAGTTGCCTTCCAGGGCGTTGCTCGTGTAGGTGAGTCCTACGCGGTAGTATTCGCGCAACGACTTCAACGTCTCCTTCGGAAACGGCCTCAGCGCCGCGATCCTCGCGGCATAGATATCGCATTCTCTGAACTCGCTCTTTTTCATTGCAACTACTCCTTTATCGAATGGGACTTATGGGACAACTGGGACGAATGAGACGAAACAAGCGCAACCTCGGCGGTTCCGTCGATTGACACTTTCGGATTCAGTGTGTTCTTCCGTTTCGTCATAATATCTCCTATGCCGCCGTGATCCAAGCCATCACACCTTCGCCACGACAAGCTTGACCTTCAGGGCTTTGGCGATTCGCTTTATGTAGCTGATCTTGGCCGCAGTGCCGGAATGCGTCTTCACAAACCAACCGCCGGCAATCTCGGCAACCGCGGACGGCTGCTTCTTAAGCTGAGACTTGTCCTGGGTTACAAGGGGTTCGCCACCGCACAAGACGCCAAGCGCGGCAACTTTTTCCGCCCCCATCGCCTCAATCGCCTTGGCCATCACCCGAAAGGCTTTTGAATCGGCAATGACCTTCCCGTCTGGGAATTTGACCGTGAAATTTGTCTTAGGCGAAACATACGTCACATTTCGCTTATAACCTGTCTTGTGCCCCTTCTGCGGTTTTGTGGGCAGGACGATCTCTTTCACTTCAGGCGCAGCGGCATCGATCTTCGCTTCTAGTTTCTTCCATTCATCGCCGAGTTTCTGTATCTTCTTCACAAACTCGACAAGTTCTTCGGCGTATGCTATCGCCTCCTTCGCCGGTTTGATGTTCCCCGCCTTCAAAGCATCGCCGCCGGCGGAGAAAATGCGCCGCGACTCCTTGTCAACCTCCTCTTTCACAAGGTCGAGCGCCGTCGGCACATCTGAATGCTTACTGATTTTAAGTGTGCTCATGGGGTTCTCCTTTAATCCAAGTCTTTGAGTTTGTCGTTCATATGAAACGTAGTCCGACACCTTACTGTGCAACATCTCGAGTCTCACTCCACATCTGACGGACTGAAACAAGTTCATGACTTGACATACAGATTTCTTTCCATTTGACAAGCACTGGGGGGATGCTCCGTTTTAGCGAAAGAAACTCTTTGTAAATCTGATTTGCCAAGTTTGCCGCGAAAGCACGATAATCGCCTCTAAATTCGTTATCAAACCGAGTAGAAGGGTTGTCGTATGTTGTCAAGTCTATTAACTTATCAAGTTGCAACAGAAGAGATTGTTCAATACCTTCTGGGAAGGAAAAACAATGAATCACTTTCCCCAGATTTTCGCAGGCACTGAAAAAAGCATCCCCATCCCGCATGGCAACAACATTCACTGCATCGCGAAGAACGTCAACAGGCATCGGCAATCGTTTTGTCTTTGCGATACAGCACCAATTGTAAAATGCTCGAAATCCGCTTTTTATCACATCGACATCCTCTGCGGCAAACGACGTAGAAACATCAAGAGCCAATTCTTTATCGCCTTTTTCGCTGTATAATTCCAGCGCCACACGCGCACACAAGAATGAACACCTCTCTTCAAATTTACAAATCCACCGCGCAACTTTAGCACGCGAGTTCTTGTGCAGACGCGGGACAATGACCTCTCCTAGTATTCTATCGTAGAAGAACAATTCGTGTCTCATTCGTTGTTTAAGGCCAGACGAAAATGTCCACTCAACAAGAGGTGCTGACTTCGCGCGTTCCAAGGACTTCTCTAAGCCTACTTGCAGGTTATCAAATAACGTCTGACATTCTTTATGCGAGAGTTCGATGTGATTCGCTGGAAGCGAATGTACGGTGGATGATGTAGATAAAATTGAATACGCATAATTTTCAATTCGAGGAATTGAATTGCAGTTGTTGTTTTTGACATCCTCATCTGTCAGCGCCACGAAATCAAACCCAAGAAACGATTTCTTTATAGTATTTGCGACGACGTCCCTTGGAACGACAGGTTCCAGAAGCGATAAAAATGCGTGTTTATTGAATCTATTAACCGCAGGAAGCCCATCTGCACCAAGATGCGCAGATATATTCAGAGCTATCTGTCGCCTCTGTTCCTCAGTAATAACACCCAAATCTATGCATATTTCTAATGACAACAACGCCGCTGTTCGTTCGAATATGTTGTCAGACAAAAGGGTTTGAATGTCGGCTTTAATCAGTCTAATTACTGCGTCAGAACAATCCTCCGGAGCCTTCTTAAGACCTTGCCAATCCACCGATACCAACGGGTTTTGCCAAAACCTCCGATAACACTTTTGAGGTGGCAATCCAATTGTAAGCAACAACTCCAAATGCTGAAACAACAAATCAGGAGACATTGCCTTAATAACTCTGTGATAAAAAATGTGGATATCCTTAAAGACAATATCATAATCAGAGATTGCCGCCTTCTCAATATATGCACCAAGCTCCAGAAGTGTTGATAACGATTTAGGTGACGCCTTTGCGGTCAATCTTGAAAGAATTTCAAACATCACCATTGCCATACGCCTATGAACACTCGTAGATGTCGATTTCAAATGGTCAGAACATTTCTCTATCAGATATCTGATTTGTTTAGAATATTGTTCAATAATTGCATCTACCTGTTCATTGGACAATAAATACTCTTTTCGCTGACTAATGAAAGCCTCGGCAGACGCTTTCTCACTTGGCCCAATTCTATTGAATAGCGATAACGCCCATGCCGGTGAACGATCAGCCAACCGCAAGATGCAACCAGGCGCCGAAGACGTAATATCATTAACCACATGTCCAACATGCAATGGGATGGAAATGTCTTCAATAAATCGAGCAAATTGATATCCCCTTCTACTGTCTTTGGACCATCCATATTTCATCTTCCAAGAACGCGTCACCATGTCAAATGCGCGTGACTTAAACTCTCCGACCTCTCTAACTTGAGGTGCAGACATTAACATTGCGAGATTGGCAATTTGCACATTAGGGTCACATTCCATCGTTGCTAACTCTTCAAGTCGATGATGATACTCCAACCCAAATTGCCTCTGAACCGTATTGTGTTTACGAATATGCTCGCTTGAGTGTGCATTTGACAACGCGGTCAATATAATTCCCTCTAGACTTAGCAAGAAGAAATCACTCTTAATTTTACCTTTGGGGATATTTGGCCGAATTGTTGACAACACTGTCTCGTATATCTGAACGGCTCTTTCAACATTTCCAGTTTCACATAGAAAAGCAGCATACCTGACATCCCACAAAGGTGGACGAGGTGTTTTATCCCACTTCTCCATCGCAGCATCAAGCATTTGCACGTCTGGTAATGTAAATGCCCACATCACCTGCTCTTGGCACAATCTATTCTTCGACTCCACATCATTTGAAACCGACTCTAGCACGCGCTCCAATTGCATTCTTTCTTGAATTTGACTCTCTTCTCGGCACCAGCGGTAAACTGCAAATACGAGTTCGCGCCATACATTCTTTAACTCATGGCCGTAATCTTGTGAGGATTCAGAAATTTTGGCTTCATATTTTTGGAGTATCCGTTGATATGTCTCTATAAGTTCATTACGTATTGGAAGTAAGCAACGTTCCATTCTCCAGTTCAGCTCATACAGTCCTTTTATATCCCATGGTGATGGCAATGATTCAATATATGACAAATCCTGTGTAGCGCGCTCTGTCGAAATAAACATCTTTTCTTGAAGTTTCCAAGGCATCACTATCCAGTTCGGGTATGCCAGCCTATTTTGCTCTAACTTTTTGATCTCTGCGACTATCTCTTCGGACTTATTTTGTGGCAGACCAAAAATATCAGCAGGATTCCATTCTAGAAATACTGGCCGCGTTTCAAGTATCTTAAAGGCCTCATCAAACGCTTTAAAATACCCATCGGTATCTCCTGAAGTCAATTCCGACAAGTCAACGGGAATTATTCTTTTTGATTCAAGAACTCGCCTCTCAGCATCTGTCAAATCCATAAACCCAATAAGGTATATTGAAGGCATGGACTCCCCAAGGTTGTCCCTTACCCACCCAATCCATTTCAAGAAATTAGGGTCAGAGCCAGAGAAACCGATCAGACACAAGACATTTTCCATCAGTGTCTGTTGGACTGTATTTACAAATGGGCTATACTTGACTGGATATGTTCTATAATCCTCCTCTGTAAGAATTAATGGTGTCGCATCCGTAGGGAACGAACCATGAAGCTTAATTATCCTTGGTGAATCTGAAAAGGCAAGATCTTTGCACGAATACACAACATCATACTTTTGCGTAAGAACAGTTCGCGCGGCACGCTCCAAGAGGGTATCATAATTTGTCGTAAAGACTTCATTCCAAGGTAATTCCAAAAGTCGTGAGAACAGCTTATTGGGTATCAGATTTTCATCGCAAATCAATTCCTTGACATAGCGATTAAGTGCTGTCCGCTGGAATGCGGCTTCAAACTCCTGTGCAAGCTGGAGAACTCCTTTTTTCCCAAGAACAGCATTCTTATCTTCATCTGTTGAGTCGGGATAGAGCCGATCAACAAATTTTCTTGCCAATTCATTCCAATCAGGCGGATACGGCATTGTTGATGACGCTCGATCTGCATTACGACTGAACCCACTTCCAATCATTACAGAAGCATGGCCAGACCACAACTGTCTCTGAATTTCGGACAATATTACGTATGCCTGTTTATTGCTCATATACATTCATCCTTCCATATTCATTAATTCCCGCACCTTGTCGTTGACTGATTCTGGCGGGGCGGGGGTGGTCACTTGCTTGCGTCTGCGACGCGAGGCGGCGGGGCGACGGGCGGCTTCGCCTTGTGGCTCTTGTTTGGTTTCGTTCCGCCCTTCCACAATCGCAATCTCATCGTCGGTCAAGCCGTAGAGCTTGTAAACGAGCTGGTCGATTTCCGATTCCAAAGCGGACGTGTCCGCATTGGGATCTTTCTTCTCCGCCGCCCGTCGCTTGGTCTCCGTGCGTTCCTTGCGCGAGAGGCTCCATCCCCACTCATCCACCTTTTCATCCGTCAGCTTGCGCAGCTCTTCGCGAATGCGTTCGGCTTCTTCCTCGTCTCCATGCATGACGGCATACTCAAGAGATGCGCCGCAGAAGCTACGCTTCGGAGGGGAGATTCGCCAACGGCGAACCCGAAGGGTGCGCAAGCATCTGCAGGCGTCAAGTCGCTTGATCACCTCTATCGTGTCGTCTCTCTGCGGCATCGCCATAGTCTCTACTCCACCATTTCTACTCAACCGATGGGGGCTGTACCTCTATTCCCTACCTTGGACTTAGGCGTCGTCGTGATCAAGTCTTCAATATGTATTATCCCAGCTCCGGCAATCCTGTTCCGATTTCGTAGCATCTTTCGCAAGGCAGCAATGAATTCTGCGTTTTCAGCGAGCGCTTCATCTATCGGCGTACTAGAACGATCAATCGTAGGAACAAAATTCTCCACAAGTGCATTCGTCCCTTTCACACCAAACTTCATTTTCGCCATGAAGACCTCTTTCCGATCGCGAGATACCTGTGGGTGTTTTCTAAGATACTCTTCAAACCAAGGGTCATTTGACTTCTTCCATTGTTGTTCAAGTACCTTGTATAAACCTTCAATCGCGGCGTCAATCTTCTTCCCTAAAGCTTCTCGAATATGCCCTCCGACCTTTTTGCCTAAATCTTCAAGATCGGCTATTTCTTTCTCGTAAGCCTTCATGTCACATGTCCGAACATAGGAACCAAAATGCGGCACATAAAGTAGGTACTTGTCCCGAATAGCCCTCTCCATTTCCGCGAACTTGTCGATTCCTTCTTCTGGATACTTCTCCTTAATATATTCCGCGATCTCCTTTTCATCCGGGAAAAGACGATAATTGGCAAGTAGCTTCTCCTCGGCTTCGTTGCCAATCCCGACCAAGAACATTGAAGGTATCGTCGCGCGCTTGCGTCCTATTGCCGCAGGCTGAGAGCGCACCGAGAATTCAACTTTTCTGATCTTGAATCGGTTCTTGTATTCCTCAACCGCCCTTTTCTCCGCCTCTTCGGCACGTTTCTCAGCATCCTTCGCGCGCTTCTCCGCCTCTTCCACCTTCTTCTCGGATTCAGCAATCCGTTGCTCGTATTCAGCCTTTATTGCTGAAAGCGGCTTAGCGGGCTTTAGCTTGATATCGTAGATTTTCGCAACCATCAGCTCGTCAACAGCCACCAGCGCAAGCTCGCGAACATCAATCGCACACTTCCCCTCGACGACTTCAAGCCCAGACGGACACCGAGTCACTTGTTTGTAACACTCATCCTCCATCAGCTTCGCTACAGGGGCATATACCAACGCCCGCCCATCATCCACAAAAAGCGACCCCAACCGCAAACCAGGCAAGTGAAAGAATATCTGCGCGCTCAAATCTCGTTGCAACTTCCAAATTATCTCCACCGCTGCTGGTTCCAGATATCCCATATCAACGGACTTTTGCGAGACATCCAAAACGACCTTGATCGCACCTCCCAATCGCCAGGCCGCGCGATGCAACGCCCGAGCCACCTCGACACTGACGCCCGGCGCATACAGCGCAACCGAACTGTTCGCCGCGTCTATCCGGCGAATCAACTCACTGTCATCAACACACTGGAGGGTAAGATTCATACATTATTTTTAAACTCTTCACTTAAAATACTCTATATGACTATTAAACCCGCCGCCATCTACAATTACGCGCCCCTGTAGCTTTGCTTGAATTCGCACGCGACAATGATCACCGCTGAGCTTCACAACACAAGCTTCATCAGGAGGAACTATTACAACTGACGACAAGTGATCTCCATGTATTTTGCGTGAATACGGGACCGAAGCCCCTTCCATGAAAGTACACGTTGAATTAAACCCGGAAAACACGATCTCAAAAGGCTTATTAGACCGTTTAGTTATTTTGTCAGACAAAAACACTTCTAATGCACGTTGCGACTCGCGCGCTGCAGCACTTACGGCTTCTACTTGAAGTGCCTTATTTTTTACTTCGCCAAGAATACGGGCATTATCCTTTGCGGCCGCATCTGCCGCTCGTGCCGCCTTACAAGCAAGTTCAACTGCTTGTGACAAATCACCAGCTTTATGCATTGCCGTAGAAGCTTCTTCGCTCGCTAAAGTTACCTTCTGCCTAAGTTCCAAATACGACTCAGACATCTTGTCAAACTTATCTAATGAGTTAGAAAACACCTTCGCATTTTCTGCCTTGAGCGAATTTATCTCCTTCAATGCGTCTTGATACATGTCTTGGAGTTTCGAATAATCATCAAATACGGCTTGTTCTCTTTTTTTAAGCGCATCATAACCTTCCCACAGTAAGCCACCTGCCGAAATTCCAATGACAGTCAAGACGATTCCTCCTACCTTAAGAATAGACATCGTCTTCTCCAAGGCCTTCAATCGCTTCTCTTGATTTCCTTCGTTATCTTTCATCTTTCACCTCCTTCATGCCAAACTTTATGTCGCGTATCATCGCTGCCACATCATCGGACGATTTCAACTCCGACAAAACAGGATCATCAATCATCTTCAATATCGCGGCTCTGAGATAACTCCTGACAAGACAAACGTCCTCGGCCGTAACCACTAAACGACCTCCATGTGCGACAGCAGATCGCTTCCCATAAAATGGTTTCATCTGGTCAAAAACACAACGCCGGTTCGCCTCATTGACAATAAGATAACAGAATGACTCTATGATTTGCTGTGCGATTCCCGGATTGACATACTTGTCCACTTCCGACTGGAACATCGCTTCCATTGCCGCTATGCACAAAAAATACGCAACTTCCGGTGCCGTCTCTCGTACTGACAAGCCACCCAGATATACTGCATGGCGTATTCTTCGTTGCAATTGATTAAGTTTACCTGGGTCGTGCCCTAGCCTGTCGACTACTCTATACAAATGATTTCCATTGGCAAATACCTTTGCAAAAGGAAGGGGCATTGGAGATCCCTTCAAACTTGAAGACGTACCTCTCATCTGGCCTTCACTCGTTGTTACTAATGCATTCTCAACATGAGAGTAATTGAATGACGTTATGCCGATGTCATAAAAGTCCGAATCAACAAACAATCTTGCCGCGCTCTCAAGCCACTGAAACTCCGCGTATGCTTTCTCCCTCGCTTTTACAGACTCGCAAGCCAAGACCGAGACCATAACATGATCTTGATTCTGCCACACATTGTCTCTAATGTTATCCTCCATCTGTTGATTGAAACATTTCACACCTAAGTGGCAATAGTCATTGTTAGGAATAAAATCAAAAGCTCCGATTCTTGTCCTTTGCTGAACTGAGACACCATGAATCGCCATATAGACATTCATCAATTCAGGCTTCTTAGTTACGAGTTCATCCACTAACGCCGTTATCTTTTCTGCAGAGACTTCTGCAAAAGCAATGTAAACATTGCCAAGACGATCAGCAACCAAATCCGACAAGGCCTTATGCGTATAATTGTCATCAACTACTTTATTGTGCAACAAGCAATCAACGGCGGCATTTAAAGCATTTGGGGCATAAAACACCGTCTCCATTTCGTTGCCTTGTCCCATCCACAAACGCCGCCAAGTTTTTGAAGTCCTCGAAGGATCTTCAACGCGTCGTTCAATTGTTTCATAGAACGCCGTCAATAACTTTATGGCCTCAACTTTATTCCACATTACTTTTTAATCTCCTACTATATTTACCATTGACAACCTCCCTCTCTTCCGGTATGAGACCTTGGAGATCGAACCCCAAAAGGTTGATTATCGCGTTTAAGATTTTCATCCGTTCACCCCTCTATGTTATTCAAGCACCTCGTCATCGAGCGGGGCGGGAATGGCTGGAACGGTTGTTTGCCTGCGTCTGCGGGACGAGGCGGAGGGGCGGCGGGCGTTTTCGCCTTGTGGCTCTTGTTTGCTTTCGTTCCGCCCTTCCACAATCGCAATCTTATCGTCGGTCAACAGGATGTCGCTCTCTCCGCGTATCTTATCCGACGACACCGCCCCAGTATCTCGGCTTCGTTCATCGGCACATGCTGCCGCAAGCACTCGAATGCCGCAGATATCAGATATGGCTCGCTCTCGGATGGACGGGAACGAATGAAGGACTCGACGCTCACGTCCATCCCCTCCAGAAACACGTTCTTCAGTTCCTTCGGCATAGTTGCCTCCTTTGAATAATTTGACTAACGACTTGAAGATTCCCATACCAGCTCACTCCATCGGTTTGATCATGGATTCGATGAACTTCTGCTCGGATTTGGTGACGCCGTATTTCGCGAACAACTCACCATCAAAATAATTGGTGACGATGGTATGCATTTCTCGTCCCTCACTCTTTTATCGAAAACAATTTTACAAAATCATCGAATCCACGATCACTGCGCACCTCATCATCAGGGATGAACAGATGAGTCCAAGGCTTATACCCGTTTGCCTTAGCCCACGTAGTCGCACGAGAACAATATGTCACTGCGCGTTCGCGTTTCTTTGCAACATCCTCGTCATCTACCATGTCATGTCGCTTAATCTCAACGAGATAAATATCCGAATCAGTCTCTACCACAAAGTCCGGTTCGTATTTATGCCCGCCGTTATAAGTGAAATCGAACTGCGCCCCCGCTGGTCGGAGCCAATTCTTGACATCTGGGTCGGTATCAACAATTCTGGCAAAGCGCAACTCAGGACTACTATCCACCTTGAACTCACCGAACACACCCTTTTTCGCGCCAGAAAACACAATTCCCTTAATCGAGCCATCATCTGAACTTGAATAGGCGTCATCGTGCAAATCTTTGATCTTACCTTTCTTGCACCGGTAATGCGACGGCAAGTTGAAATCATTCGCCCCGACAATTGCCTCCGTAAACATGCCGCATCTCCTGACCATGTGACGAAGCATCTGGCGGTAAATCTCATCCGCCAAAGCATTGCAATTCATCATCACAATGTTTCGCAGACCGTTATCACCAAACTTTCGGCTAAAATGATTGCACACGT
>Ga0310695_10012423_pt1 | contig 11932 bp, 10 predicted proteins | sample RumenRJG_04DNA_FD_203882 | JGI IMG/M metagenome (GOLD analysis project Ga0310695, IMG submission 203882) | Bovine rumen microbial communities from Lethbridge, Alberta, Canada - RJG_04 (v2) (version 2) | ecosystem: Host-associated > Mammals > Digestive system > Stomach > Rumen | place: Canada... | reverse complement strand
ATTTCAAGAACTGCTCCCTCTCCCAAGGGGATACAAAGCGAACCAACGAACTTGTGAGTTGCGTGAGCCTGTATGCCGTATGGCTGAGGGGTGGGGTGAGGGGTCGTACAATGTCATCCTGAACTTGGTTCAGGATCTCATCCTTAACAGGATTGACCCCTCACCCGAAAATCAACTTTTCGCTATTGCTCAAAGTGATTTTTTACCCTCTCTCATTTTTCTAAATTCGTTTTCGCTCATTAAGAAAAATTTCTCTCCCCCAAGGGGAGATAGGATAAACCCTCTCTTGAATTTCTAATACTCAACATCGTTTCGCATTGAAATTCCTTTCTCCCCGTAGGGGAGATAGGGTAGTTCAACAATGTAAGTTCAATTGTTTTGTAAAGATATGTAACAAATATATACTTTTTATATAAAATCATGCAATTTTTGATTTTAAAAATTGTTTATATAAGAGTAACGAGGTATAATCAAATCTATGGATGAGAAAAGCAGACAAAACTTTGAAGTAATAGATGATACCAGAGAAAGAGTTAATGAAGTTTCTGAACAATCTGTCATTTCTCGTCAAACGAATCCGATTAAACGAAAGTTGCTGGACTTTGGCTTGTCCAACAAAACCCGCAAATTTTCTGTTCGTGATTTGTTCGGTAGATAGACTTAGTAACACGGTTTTATGAGGATCGATACGCACATAAATTTGTGCGGTTTGCGAAAAGTCGAAACAGGTTGTGCTTCGTTACACTTTTTTGTGCTTATTTTTTTTTAATGAAGCCCGTTTAGTGAAAATTCATCAAAATAGTATGAATTGTTGTAGGCAAAAAGTCTGTCGTCATGACCTTTTATTTTTAGTTCATTCGCGTCTGTGCTCACAACTTTCTTTATTCCCGACGAATTTTTATTAACCGCAAAATGTGTCAGGGCATCTTCAAATGCATCAAAATACATCAGGCATTTAGGGAATTTATAATGGTCATAAATCTGATTTTTGGCATTTTTGCTCATTGTTGCTTTTGCTTTTTTACTGCCGTCATTGGTTAGTTTTGCAACTGCAGAGGTGTCTGTGTTCAGATAGTCATTTTCAACTATGTTTTTTATTATAAATTTTTCTGTTGAATCTTTTGTATCAAAAATGTTTAAAATATTTGAAATTTTTGTTTTTTCGTTTGCGTTTAAATCTCTGTAATCATCATATTTGCAAAGGTATTCAACTGCTTTGTCCGGATTTGATTCCTGTGCAATTTTTTCTGCAATTTCTTTATTTGAAGCAAGTTCAAGACTTTGAGGGTAATTTTTTATAAATTCCGCATTGAGAATATATTTTCCTGCTTTTTCAATATCTGTTTTATCGTCTGAATTTGTCGCATATTTTACGGCATTTTTAAAAACAGGGTTTTCTTTATCAGAGGTTAAATATTCAATATAACGGCTTACCCTCATAAGTTGGGTTTCCGCTTTTTCTTTGTTTTTCAGAGAATTCCCATGAATATTTTTATCAATAGTATCCGTTATCGTTTGGGCAATTTTTATTTGTTGTTCATCAAGGCTTGAAGGTTTGTATTTTGAATATATTTCTGCAAGATAATTCAGGTTATTTTCATAAAGAATATTTATGCGGGTATCAAAATTTTCTTGAAGATTGCGCAAAGTTGCAATTTTTTTATTTTCTGCTTTTATTGCTTCTACCCGTTTTTTTTCTTCAATAGCATTTATTCTTTCGGTGTGGGTTGGTTTAATTGAATTGTCGATAATATATTCCTCAAGTTCTTTAATTGTTTTTTCACCGTCCCAAACTTTGTCTGCGCCTTGTAAAAATTTGACTAACATTTTTATATCATCTTCTCCAAACAGGCAGGAATCAAACTGAACTATTGTATGTAAAAGTCGTTCGCTTTCGTCAAATTTTTCTGCGTAAAATTCAAGTTTTTTCTTGAAGTTATCTGTTGTATAGTTTTTGTAATCTCTTTGTGATGTTCTGACTTTTTCTGAATCCTGAATGAGTTTCATAATTCTGCTTGGAATTTTTTCAAATTTGTAGTCAGGGTCTTTAATTGATGAAACTTTTATAGTTGTTCCGTTTTTTGAATATACGATTTCATTTGGGTTTTTGAAATTTGTATATTGCTCTTTTAAAACACTCAGTACAAAATCTTCATAATTTATTCCTAAAAGTTTTATATCATTTTCGGAGAGAAGATTTTTATTTTGTTTACGAAATTCCGGAACTGATGAAAAAGATTTTGTGTTGTGCAGTTTGTAATACCTTGCGCTGATTGCTTTAACAGTCGGTCCTATGAGTTTTTTGTATGCGTTGTCTTTTTCTTCCTGCGATTTAATTTTTATATTGTCATTCAACAGTTGCAAAACTTTAGCAGATAAAAGTTCTTTTGCCTTTTTCTTGTCTTTTAGTATAAAAGCATCATCTAAATCTTCATAAAAATCTCTTGTTATTGTGCTTTCAAGTTTGCGGGCAATAACATCTTCGGGTTTAGACGGAATGTGAATTTTGGGGTATCTCTTTTTAAGTTCTTTTATGGAATGAATATCATTCATAGGTTGGTAATAATCCATAAATGTTTTTTTAAGATTAAAATTATCTTCTGCGACCGATGATTTGAACTTGTTAATCAATACATAATCGGTTTTTTCGTCTGCTATATTATTTTTTTGCACAATGTAAAGATAACCCCGGTCATAGACATTTTTTATCGCATTAACTTCTTTTTTAATCTGCATTGCACGACTGTATTTTTGCTGAGGATTTAAAACTTTGTCAGCCCAAAGGATTTCGCCTTCTGCATAAAGCCTTTCAAGTTGATTTTTTAATCTCATCATAAGCCGCAAACTTTTATATTGTATTTCGGTTTGATTTATTTCTTCTTCTGGTGCATCTTCTTTTAAAATTTCATCAAGTTGTCTTAATAGTTTATTTTTGCCCTCATTTATATCAGTAATTTTTTTACTCGTAAAATAAACCGCAGGGTAACTGTCGGGCAAACTTGTCATATTTATTATTTGTCTGTGTTTAATGCCTGCAGAAGTTTGATTATAATTTGTGCGGACATTATTGCGGATTTGGTTTATAGCTTCTGTTTTCATGAAAATCTCTTTATATTTACTATAAAATAAAAAATAAAAAATTTTGCCAATATAGTGAAAATTGCTTATAATAACTTTATGTATGAGGTTAAAAAACAAATTTATCCTGATTTTACTAAGAATCAAAAATCAGCGTTATGCAACTATTTGCGTGCATTTGTCAAAAAAAATCCGCAACTTTCCGAATCGCAGATTTTTGATAAATTTATTGATGATGAAAAATATTATCTTGAGATGAATTGTTCAAGGTTTGAGTTTCTGAAAGATATTTTGTTTGAAGATTGGTTTAAAAAAGATACCGAAAAATATATTCATGAATGTAAAAAATATTATGATTACAAAGAAAGTCAAAGACCGATAATAGAGGCAAACAAGGCTTTTGAAAAGCAAAAGCGTGAATTTCTTAAAAAAGTGAAAATGTCCAAAGAATCTCCTACAAAAAAACAACTTTATTACTACGAAAAATTATGTAAAAAATACGGACTTGAGAAAAAAGAGTTGTCTTCAAAACTTGAAGCAATGGAAGAAATTGATAAAATTATTACAGAACACGATGTTAGCGTGAATAGTGAGGTGTGAATGGTGAGCAGACATTATCAGGCTATCGCACATTTGATAACTAACTAATTTGTAAAGGTCATTTCACAACTCACAATTCACTATTCACATAAAAAGAGGATTAAATGTTAATAACTGATATAGTAAAAATTTTAACAGATGCCGGAATTGAGCAAAACGAAGCAAATATTGAAGTAAAAATGCTTATAGAACATTTTGCCGGTTATGGTGTTGCAGATATTATTATGGGTAAAAAATTAGACGAAGAAAAACTCAAAATCGTTGAACAAAAGGCAAAACTGCGTGCATCAACCCGTCAGCCTATTCAGTATATTATTGGTGAAGCCGATTTTATGGGCGAAAAATTTATTGTAAATCCGTCTGTTTTGATACCGAGAGATGAAACAGAAATTCTTGTTCGTAAAACGGTTGAAATTATAAAAGAAAACCATTTTAAAACGGTGCTTGATATCGGAACGGGTTCAGGTTGTATTGCCTGCATGGTTGCAAAACTTACAAATGCAACGGTAATCGGTGCTGATATATCTTTTGACGCGATTGAAACTGCATTTAAAAATATGGAAAATTTAAAACTTTTTAATCGTGCGTTATTTAGAAAATCCGATTTATTCTCAATGATAAGAGAGGATGAGAAGTTTGATGTTATTGTTTCTAATCCGCCATACATTCCGCCGTCAATGAAAGAGAATATTCAAAAAGAGGTCAGATTTGAACCGGAAACTGCACTTTATACAAAAGATGAAAAGGGGCTTGAATTTTATGAAAAAATAATTAAAGATGCCCCGAAATTTCTTAATGAAAACGGATATTTGCTTTTTGAACTCGGGATAAATGAATCTCTTGAAGTTGCACAAATAATGAAAAATACGGGATTTAAAAATATTCAAATAGTCAAAGATCTCGCAAATATTGACAGGGTGATTTTAGGGCAGATTTAATCTATTTTTCCACCATAAATGTCACAGGGCCGTCATTTATGAGTTCAACATCCATCATTGCACCAAAACTGCCTGTCTGAGTTTTAATTCCTTGATTTTTTATTTGGGATACAAAATATTTGTAAAGTTCATTTGCCTTGTCAGGTAGTTCTGCGTTGTCAAAACTTGGTCTTGTTCCTTTTTTACAATCTCCGCACAAGGTAAACTGCGAAACCACAAGCATCTGCCCTCCGACATCTTTTAGGGAGAGGTTCATTTTTCCGTTTTTGTCCTCAAAAATGCGCAGATTAACAAGTTTTTGGGAAAGTTTATCGGCATTTTCCTTACTGTCACCCTTTTGAACCCCCAAAAATACAAGCAAACCACTGTCAATTGAAGAAAATAATTTCCCCTCTATTGTGACTGATGCTCTTTTTACTCTTTGTATTAATGCTTTCATGCAACCCTCACCCGAATTTCTAAAACTCGTACCTCGTTTTGAAATTCCACCCTCTCCCAATGGTCGAGGGAAAATAATATCTGTAAATAACTTCAAACAGACAAACTCCAAACTTGCAAATTATATCCCTGCTTTTTCAAAGAGTTCTGATTTTGTAATTTTTCTCCCGCAGGATTTGTGTTCGTCACAAAAACCGTTAAATTCACATTTTGGAACGAGGTATTCTTTTAGCCATGGTTCTTCTTTTGTAATTTCATCACACATTGCTTTAACCATCATTCTGATTTCATATTGCGCTCTTGTGCAAAGTCTCAACTGTGCAAGGTGAATAAGTTCTCTCAAATTTAAACTCGCAACAAGAGAAGATGAAGTGGCATTTGGAAGAACAAATCTGGCATCTTCCGCAGGAATCCCGGCATCTACAAATTCCTGATATTTATCTGAAATTTCGCCCATAAATGAAATAAATTTTTCTTTTAGTTCGGGATTTTTATCAATAGTAGGCGGAATAATAAAATCAAATTGTCCTTTTTCCTGAACATATCTTTGAGATTTTTGAGAAAAAGACATCAAACGATGGCGCACAAGTTGATGAGTGCATGCTCTTGAAACATTTGATATTGCAAAACTAACCTGAATATGCTCTATTGTTGAATGGTGTCCTGATGCAACAACATTTTTAATAAGTTTTAACATTTTTTCTTCGTCTGTCGAATTTTCATAAATATTTATCGGTGTATCAGCACTGTAACAAGTTCTGCATGCCGTATAAACAGTACGAAGCATGTCTTTTGGTTTTGATATAAGTTTTACAATCGGTTTATTGTTTCTATCTTCCATAATTCCCCGCTCCCTTTTTTTGTTCATGATAATAAAAAAAAATACCATTGGCAATTATTAAAAAATCTTCACAATTCAGGCATGGGGGAAAATTCAACTGTGTTCTCATGTTCCGAGTTGTGCAAGAGTATTTTAACCTTTTTTTACAAATTTATTGTAAATTTTTCTTTGGAAATTAATAATTGTGCAAACTTCCTCAAATTCCCAATTTTGCGATTTTTATAAAAAATAATTGTAAAAACTTTGGCATGAGTAAAAAAAAACATTGGTCAAAATTCAAAATTTATTCTATTATGAATTTACTTAATCGGGAACGAGATTCTTAAACAAGCAATAAGAAATTTTTTTCTTTTTACTTCATTTATCCATCCATTGAACGATTAAATTTTATGGGAAAATAGTTTATTATAGGGACAGAGAAAGTGTAGTCCGGAGGTAGTTTAAGTGTTAGAGCATGGTTATATACAAATTTATACCGGGGATGGAAAAGGCAAAACAACGGCAGCATTAGGTCTTGCTTTGCGTGCATTAGGTCATGGCTGGAAGGTTTTGGTTATTCAGTTTACAAAGGGTGACGGAGCAACAACTTATGGTGAAATGCTTTCATCATCAAAATTTTTACCAAATTTGGAAGTAATCCAATTTGGAATGGACAGAGTTTGTTATTCTCACAATGTTTGTTTAGAGGACTACAAAGAAGCAAAAAAAGGTTGGGAAAAAGCAAAAGAGGCTATTAATTCAGGCGAATATCAACTTGTTATTTTGGATGAAATAAATATTTGTACCGCTATGAATATGATTAAAGTCAGCGATATCAAAGATGTTTTATTACATAAACCTGAAAATTTAGAAGTTGTATTAACAGGTCGTTATGCGCACCCTGAGCTTATTGCTATGGCTCATTTGGTTACTGAAATGAAGCCGATTAAACACTATTTTGATATTGGTGTTATGGCAAGACAGGGTATTGAATATTAGTAAAGTATATTAAGAAGAGAGGAAGACAAACGGATTATTTTTAGTCCGTTTGTCTTTTTATATACAAAAAGTTGGGCTTTCAGCCCAACAAAATAAATGTTGGGGTAGAAACCCCAACTTACGATTGTCGTGTCGCAAACAATGATTGCTCACTTCGTAAAGGTCGGATATCTTGCAAGCGCGCGCCGTAGTTTTAGGCGCGCTAAGAGATTTTTGCCGACAGGCAAAAACGCATATTACTGCGTCAGCAGTCTTATACCGCTGAAGGCGGTATTGTTCCTTAGCGTGTTTTTCTTTTCGGTTCACTTTTCTTTTTGCATCGCAATCAAAAAGAAAAGTGAACAGGTAGAAAGTTTTAATCTCTCAATGACTACCGATAATATAGTTTATGTAAATACTTATTGTTTTTATTTTCACAACAGACAAACTGTGGTATAATTATTTTATGTTTACGATTGCACAATATTGGAAAAAATCCGCAACTTATAAAGTGTTTTCGTCATTGGGTTTAGAGACAAAACATTTTATTTCAACCATCGGTCAGATTGCCCAAATGGGACTGAGGATGACCAAACGAATTTTTATTGACGGAGTTCAGTTTAGAGAACTTTTTGTTCAGTGTGAAAGATTTGGCATAAGTTCATTACCGATTACTCTTTCAATTGTCGGAATGACCTCAATTATTGTATCATCGCAAGTTGCAAATGAGATGGTTAAACAGGGCGGTTCAGGCTTAATTGGTATGCTGATGACTATTTTAACCGTCAGGGAAGTCGGTGTTATAATGTCAGGTTTTGCCATTATATCAATGATAGGTTCATCTTTGGCATCCGAACTTGCGACAATGAGAGTAACAGAACAGATTGATGCCATTGATGTTTTGGGTGTTGATTCTGTTGGGCATTTGTTTACACCAAGGGTGCTGTCCGGTATAATTATGATGCCTGTTATAGTAATTATTGCATCTGTTTTCGGAGTAATTTTAGGCGGTGTGGCTTCAAATATTTTCTCCGGTCTTTCATACAGGGCATATTTTACATCTGTCTGGTTAGGTCTGTATATGAAAGATTTGTGGGTTTGCCTTACTAAAGCCGCAGTTTTTGGCGGAACAATTGCACTTATTAGTTGCACCTGCGGATATTTTGCAAAAGGCGGGGCTAAAGGTGTCGGGCTTGCCACTACAAAAGCGGTCGTATGGTCATTTATCTCAATAGTTATTTGGGATATGATTTTTGCGATGTTATTTTTCTTTTAATAAGGGACAAAAAAATGAGTATTGAAGTAAAAAATTTGGTAAAAAGTTTTGAAGATAAAGTTATCATAAATGACATTTCATTTAAAGTTAATGACGGTGAAATTCTTGCGATAGTGGGGTTTTCAGGTTCAGGTAAAAGTACTGTTTTAAAACTCATTTCGGGCTTAATCCCTTATGATAACGGTGAAATTATAACTTCAGAGGGCGATATTGCAATGGTGTTCCAATATTCCGCATTATTTGATTCTTTGAATGTCTTTGAAAATATCTCTTTTGCACTCAGAGAAAGAAAAGAACTTCGAAAATTGTATAATGAAGAACAGTTGCATGAAATTGTTGCTCAAAAACTTGAACTTGTCGGCTTGCAGGGGATAGAAAATAAGTTCCCGTCAGAACTGTCAGGTGGTATGCAGAAGCGTGTAAGTTTTGCAAGGGCGATAGTTACTCAGCCAAATACAATTCTTTATGATGAACCGACTGCAGGTTTAGACCCGATGTCATCAACTTTAATAGAAGATTATATTGTTCGTCTGAAGCATGAAATAAATGCTGCATCTATTGTAGTTACGCACCAAATGTCAACTATTACAAGAACCGCAGACAGAGTAATTATGCTCTATGACGGTAAAATCGTATTTGAAGGTACTCCTGATGAATTGTTAAAACAGGATACTCCTTATACAAAACAATTTGTAACCGCATCATTAGAAGGCCCTATGCAAATGAAAGCATAGGGGTAAATATTTCCTTGCTTATGGTTTATGTTTGTCATAAAATATCCTCAAAGATTAGCAAACAGTTTTTAAGGAGAGGATATGATTGAACTTTTGAAAAAGACTGCCTCTGAACAAAGCAAGGCATTGAAAAATAAAGAAATTTCGGCTGTTGAACTTACAAAAGCCGCTTTGGAAAGAATAAACGATTTAGATGAAAAACTTGGCGCATTCAATTCTTTGACAGAAAATACTGCGCTTGAAACCGCAAAAAAAGTTGATGAAAAAATCTCAAAAGGGGAAGAATTACCGCTTTTGGCAGGTATTCCGCTGGCTTTGAAGGATAACATGAATTTGGTCGGTTCAAAAACTACAGCATCATCAAAAATTTTGGAAAATTTTGTTTCACCTTTTAACGCAACGGTTACGGAAAAGTTATTGAATAATCTTGTGCCAATTGTCGGGAAAGCAAATTTAGACGAATTTGCTATGGGTTCATCAAACGAAAACTCTGCTTTTAAAAAAGTTCATAATCCGTGGGATTTGAATAAAGTTCCGGGCGGTTCATCAGGCGGTTCGGCAGCAAGCGTATCATCTTGCGAAGCAACATTGGCACTTGGTTCTGATACAGGCGGTTCAATCAGACTTCCTGCATCATTTTGCGGAATTGTTGGTATGAAACCAACTTACGGCAGAGTTTCACGATATGGTCTGATTGCATTTGCATCATCTTTAGATCAAATCGGCCCGTTTGCAAGAAGCGTTGAAGATGCTGCAAATTTGTTGGAAGTTATTGCAGGGCATGACCCTAAGGATTCAACCTCTCTCAATATGCCTGTTGAGCATTATGCAGATTTTTTGAAAAATGACATTAAAGGTAAAAAAGTTGGTATTATAAAAGAACTTATGGGGGAAGGTAATTCGCCTGAAGTTGCAAAGGCAGTTGAAAACGCGATTGAAACATACAAAAAACTCGGATGTGAAGTCAAAGAAATTTCACTAAAACACATCAAATATTCAATCGGTATTTATTATATTTTGGCAACTGCTGAATGTAGTTCAAATCTTGCAAGATTTGACGGTGTAAGATATGGTTACAGAACACCTGATGCAAAAAATCTTATGGAAATGTACACAAAAACAAGAGCAGAAGGTTTCGGACCGGAAGTCAAACGCCGTATAATGCTTGGTACTTATGCACTTTCAGCAGGTTATTATGATGCTTACTATAAAAAAGCACAACAGATGAGGGCATTGGTTACTCAGGATTTTGTTAATGCGTTCAAAGAAGTTGATGTATTGATTTCACCGACTTGTCCTAACAGTGCATTTGAACTTGGTGCAAAAGCATCTGATCCTTTGGCAATGTATTTAACGGATATTGCAACTATCGGATGTAATTTGGCAGGTATTCCGGGTATAAGTGTTCCTGCGGGATTTGATAACAGCGGTATGCCTATTGGGTTGCAGATTTTAGCACCTCAATTTGAAGAAGGCAGATTGTTCAACTTTGCTTATCAATTTGAACAGGCAAATGACTTTTGGACAAAATTAGCAAATATATAAATGTGAAAAGTGATAAGTGAATTGTGAATAGTCGTTATTGGTGCTTTGCACATAATAAAACAAATCTAATCTGTAAATGTCAATTCACTACTCACGATTCACAATTCACAATTTATTAAGACAGGGAAATATGAAAAAGAAATATCATTTTATAGCAATAGGCGGAGTAGGAATGAGCGGTTTGGCAAAATATCTTTTGCAAAACGGTTATGAAGTTTCCGGCTCTGATATTAATGACAGCAAATATGTAAAAAGCGTTCGTGATTTAGGCGCAAAGGTTTATATAGGGCATAATGAAGATAATTTGCCTGATGACTCTATAGTAGTTGCAAGTACCGCTATTCGTGAGTTCAACCCTGAAATTCAGAAGGCGAAGCGCCTCGGGTTACCGATTTGGCACCGTTCGGATTTGCTTGCTGAGATTTCAAGGGGTGAAGAATATTTTATCGGATACTCAGGAACTCACGGCAAAACCACAACTTCGGGACTTTGCTCTTATGTATTGGAAAAAGCAGGATTAAAGCCGTCTTATGTTGTCGGTGGTATTATTCCTGAAATCAACACAAACGCAAATTGCGCACATGCTAAATATTTTATCGCTGAACTTGACGAAAGTGACGGGACGATAGTTAAATACAGTCCGAATCTTGTAGTTGTAAACAATTTGGAACCTGACCATCTCGATTTTTACAAAAACGGTTTAGAATCTATATTGGAAACATTTGAAACTTTCATTTCAAATATGAGAGAAAACGGAATAATCTTAGCCAATATGGATAATGAGGGTGTAAAAAGACTTGTTAAATATTTTTCCGTTCACGAACTTGCGCATAACGCTAAATTTATGACATTTTCTATCGGCGGAAATACCGATTATTGTGCTAAAAATATTGTTTACGGACAGGATTACACAACTTTTGATATTTATTATAAAGATGAATTTCAAACAAATCTTCAAATCAGTCTTAAAGGGGTGCATAATGTTTATAATTCGCTTGCTGTTTGGGCAAGTTTACATATATCAGGTGTTGATATGAATTTGGTTAATCCGCATTTTGCAACATTTACCGGTATGGGCAGAAGATTTCAAAAGGTTGGGGAGTTTAATGGAGTCCAAATATATGATGATTATGCGCATCACCCGACAGAAATTAAAGCAACATTGTCTTGCTCAAAATCTTTTAAGGACAAACGCATAATCGCAGTATTTCAGCCTCACAGATATTCCCGTTTGCAAAATCTTTGGAATGAGTTTATGGAAGCATTTGACGGAATAGACGAACTTATTGTGACTGATGTTTACGCAGCAAGCGAAGACGAAATAGTCGGGGTAAATTCAAAAGCTTTTGTTTCAGAATTTAAAGAAAAGTCAGATATCCTCTGTCGTCATATTTCGGGTACTATGGAAGAAGTTGCAAAAGAATTGTATAAAGAATTGAAACCAAACGATATTGTAATTGGTTTAGGTGCAGGAACTATCACAAAACTTGGTTCTGAACTTATGAACTTGAGTAAAGAAGTGCAG
>Ga0310695_10012422_pt1 | contig 11933 bp, 9 predicted proteins | sample RumenRJG_04DNA_FD_203882 | JGI IMG/M metagenome (GOLD analysis project Ga0310695, IMG submission 203882) | Bovine rumen microbial communities from Lethbridge, Alberta, Canada - RJG_04 (v2) (version 2) | ecosystem: Host-associated > Mammals > Digestive system > Stomach > Rumen | place: Canada... | reverse complement strand
GAGAGGAATGGCTCCATGTGGCATAGTAGGGCGTCATGATGTGGCAGTTGACGCATGCCGACGGATCATCGGCGATATAGGTGTGCGCCCTGAGCAGATACATGAACAATCCGCCCAAGCCCACCAGAATGCCGGCACAGACGATAAGACCGATTTTCTGCTTATAAGAGAAGCGATCCTTCAGTGTTTTCAGTCGATTTGTGATCTTCATCAATCACGGATTGAGGTTAACATCGCAAAGATACACCTTATAAATAACAATAAAAAATTTAAGATAAATTAAATTTGTTAAAAAATATAAAATTCATTTTTACATGTCTGCCGATTTCTTGACCTCCTCATGATAGAAATAGTTCACCACGATGAGCGGTGCATCAAAGGGACGCCTGATGCTGTCATCATCGCGGAGCGTGAAGCAGCCTAATACAACCCCGTGGCCATAGCGAATCAGATCCCCAGGTCAATCACATCAGGAAATTGGGCATTAAATCAAGGCGCATCGCCAGCCGTGGCTTGACGTTGCGCCTTGTGGTGTGGGACATTCTGAAAAGTAGAATTATCTTATTTTCTTTGGGCGGACTTTACAATCGTTTCGTGGTAGAAATAGTTGCAAACGATAGGCAGTTCACCATGCTTGCTCCTGACGGTATCGTCATTCCGAACATAGCGGAAGCCGTGAGCCGCTGTGTATTCCCGCAAGGTCTCGTCCAGCTGTTGCCAATATGAGCGGTCGCCCTTGGTATAAATCTGATGGTAGAGCGCATCGAGTTCGGGATGGTTCTCGTGGATCCACTGAAGGATGCGTCCCTTGTAGTCGCCACGCAGGTTCAGGTTCTCCAGCCAGACCAGGTTACATTGGTTCTTTACCCGCTCGATGATGGCCGGCACATCGGTGATGCCTGGGAATATCGGAGAGATGAAGCAGGTGGTCTCAATACCTGCCTCATAGAATTGACGCATGGCTTCCAGGCGGCGCTCAATGCTCACGCCGCGGTCCATCTCCCTGCGGAACGGCTCGTCGAGCGTGTTGATGGACCAACTCACGCGGGAACCCGGGAATGACTTGATGAGATCGAGGTCACGCAGGATCAAGTCCGACTTCGTCGAAATGCTCACCTTGATTCCAGTGCCCTGCAGTTGCTCAAGTATCATGCGTGTCCGCTGGTACTTTGCCTCGTGCGGCTGATAAGGGTCGGTCACCGAACTGAAGAACGCCTCCTTGCCGCGGAACTGCCCACGGTCCCTGATGGCGGGCCAGTTCTTCACGTCGATGAACTCGCCCCACGGCTCGGGATGATTGGTAAAGCGCTTCATGAACGAAGCATAGCAATACTTACAGGCATGCGTGCAGCCCATGTAAGGATTCACGGCGAAATCCGACACCGGCAGGTTGGTCTTCGTCATGATAGTCTTGACCTCAATTTCTTGTATTTTCATATCGGCAAATCTAGGTTTATCTTGTTATTACAGCAAAGGTAACGTTTTCTCGTTAAAAGCCACTGTTTTTAATAAAGATCACACCCCTTTCTTTTGCATTTTCCCGTTAATTGATGGCGAGCAGTTCGATGTCGAAGATGAGGGTGGAGCCGCCGGGGATGCCTGGCTGCGAACCGATGGAGCAGCGAGAGAACAGCTGAACTTGTTCAGGCTTTTCCGAGTCGTGACAGAGGAAGGCGAAGCCAAAACTTTCCGTAGCCCATCTCGGCGGGGATGTAGACTTCCCATCGGTCGCCGATGTGCATCGGCTGCATGGACGACGAAAGACCCTCGATGAGGTCGCGCAGCCGGCAGGCCAGGGGCACATCGCCACGGCTGCTATCGAAAGTCGCCCCGTCGATGGTCTTGCCCGTGTAATGGACGGTGATTACGCTGCTGGGCGTGGGTGTCGCACTCGTCGCGTCTCCCTCGGCCAACACCTTGTAATAAACGCCCTTAGGCAGCGCCTTCACGCCGTCTTCCTTGGACTTCGCCACCAGCCAATCCCTGTTGGCTTGAATGTATTGGCCCTTGGCCTTCTTCTGTCGCGACTCGGCAGAGCCCAAGCGAACTTGGCTCTGCTTTCGCTGCTCCATCAGTTGTTGATTCTTGTTTCTCTTCATATTCAAATTAGGCGCTTAATCATCGAAAAAGCCAAGTAGGCGCAGCAGACGTGACCGTCCTCGCCCACTATTGGTTGTTATGGGCGTTGAAGTACATGAGACCTTTAGGCGTGAGCAAATAGCGTTGGCGGGGATGCCGCGGACTATTGGGATAAAGCATTGCCACGAAACCTGATTCAATGGCGGGATCAAGATAATTTACACGGAATGTATGCCTGTGTTTCATTCCTAATGCTTCCATCATATCACTGACCTTAATCTGCTTGGAATCAATCACCCTGACAAGAGCCGCTATGTTGGGTAACGGTTCTTCAAACTTGGTCGGTACTTGGTCGGTGCTTGGTCGGTGCTTGGCCGGTATTTGTTCCTCGACACCAATTAGCATGTAACGGTTGCGCAATTCCCATTGCTCGCCGAGCAGCAGGTTGCGAAAGAAACGCTCCAGGAAGACCGGTTCATAATCGACCTGGGCACTCTTGTAGTTGGCGCGAACCAGCGCATTGCGGAAGTACCAAGAGTTCAGGGCGAACAGGTCATTATCCACATCAAATCCCAGTGACCTTAGATACTGGATTGTGAATACCGCAGTAGTGCGGGTGTTGCCTTCACCAAAGGGGTGAATCTGCCACAGCCCGGCCACAAAGCGGGTGATATGCTGTACAATCTCATCATTGGAGAGCCTGGTGTAACTGAATTGGCGTTCCTGTTCAATGTCATAGTCCAGGGCACGTTGAATGTCAGCATTACCGAGATAGAGTACCGAAGCGCCCCGAAGCACCCATTCACGTTTAGAAATATCATAGTCCCTAAACTCACCTGCATGCTTAAAAACACCCTTGAAGATCTGACGGTGCAGCATCTTGAAGCCGTGGGTGGTGAAGTCGAGGGTGGCAGTGGACAGTATATGTGCTATATTGGCGGCGGCACGGTCGGCCTCCTCGGTCTCTTGCAAATCACTTTGTTGTCTGCTTGACAGTTGCTCGTAATAGGACGCAATCAGTTGCTGACTCTCGGCAGTCGTGATCTCGTCTTCGATATTACGGCGAGCCACATCCCTCAGGTACTCTGACGTCTGCAAACCGTCAACTTGCTGCAAGCCAATCGAGGTCGCCCAGGTCAAAGCCTTCTTTCGCCTTGAAGGCTCGCCTTGACGCAGGTACTGCTCGTACTCGTTCAATATGTTCTTTTTTTCGCTGTCCATAGACTTATTAAAGTTCACAAAGTTACAAAAAGTCCACAAATTCACTCACAATCATTCCATATTTTTTGAATTCCAACAAGGAGCTCAAGGTTTCGGGCACAAAGAAAAAGCCACCTGCGGTGGCTCCTTCTCGATAGGGGCGCTGCGGCTTAGAAGATGCAAAAACACATGACCGCCATCGCCCATGTCATAGTCAGACATGAACAGCTCACGGGCGAAGGCCTTGAAGTCACCTGAGGGAGCAGCGAGAGCAGAGCCGAACTTGTTCGGACTATGCCGAGTCGCGAACGAAGAAGGCCATAGGCCAAAAAAGCGGGTGATGCTCTCGGGAACATTGTCGAACATACAAAGCTCATCGGCGAGGTGCTGGGCGAACTCCTCCTCGCTGTCCCATCGGCCGCCGATGTGCATCTGCTGCATGGCGATGATCCAGCCTTCGATGAGGTCTCGCAGTCGGCAAGCCAGGGGCACGTCGCCACGGCTGCTGTCGAACTGCTTGCCATCGATGGTCTTGCCCGTGTAATGGGCGGTAATCACGTTGCCGGGCGTGGGAGTAGCACTCGAGTGGTCTCCCTCAGCCAGCACCTTGTAGTAAACGCCCTTGGACAGTGCCATCACACCGTCCTCCTTAGACTTCGCCACCAGCCAATCCTTGTTGGCCTGCGCGTATTCAGATTTGTTCTTCTTCATTTCTGTTTTAGTATTGATAATACCACTGCAAAAATACAGAATATTGTCCTAATTGACCTAAGCAATCAGCAAGAAACACATTGGTGCATGAAATTGAGCTAACGTTAGATGACGGCGATGGGGAGCAGACGGGTAAGGAACTTGATTAGATCAAACTCGTTGCTGATGGCCAACTCGATGTCCTGGTTGGCTCCTGCCGCTTCCTCAAAGGCTGAATTCGGTAACGACACTAAATCTATGTACACACTACCCTGTTATTAACTAAAACTATGCAAAAAGCTTGCATACCACAAAAATTCTAACGAATTTTGCGCACAAGTTATGAATAATAGTGGTATTCATGTTATCAAAAGATGAATATAAAGAAATCGAGGAGTTTCTCCGACATCAAGTTTGTGAGATAAATCAGTCTGATAACACAGATCGTGAAAAGCAACGGAGAAGAGGCACGAAGTACAGTCTTTCAAATGCAGATTCTTTTCATTGGATGCCTGCAATAAACCGTTGTTTTAGCTTTGAGATTGGCAATAACCAAATAATGTATATGATAGCATATTTGCCATTCTATGATTTCTTAACCTATTACCTGCCGAAAGCACTTTACGATTATCCAGATTTATTCGGAACGAAAGATGCAAAAGATGTCATAGCCGCACTTTATAATGTTTCTGGATATGACAAAACTGGAGATATCAATGAATATCAGCAATATTTAATAGATAATGCTTACTGTTATTTCCTCTTGCGAGATGAAAACGATGTGCTCTGTAATAAAATTTTACGTTTGGACCTATTCCGACATTTATTACTTAATGACAATAACACTTACGACTTTAACGGCGGTCTAATGCATGCTTATCGTCATTGCTCTTGGAATAATCTGAAATTGTCATCAGGTAATGGCGAAGCAACATTAAATAATTTGTGGGAACTACCCTTAATGATCGGGAAAGCCATATTGATTGACAAGGATTCAGACAAGAAATCATCTACCGTTTTTTCAGATGATGATAGGATATGGCAAATCAAGTATCATATTGACCCTGATACCAAGGTTTATTATCTAATTACAGCTTTTGCAAAATCGGAATAACAATATTAGCCTAAATACCTATCAGGCCGGAAAACATAGCGTTCCGACCTGATAGGTTGACATCGTATCACTGATGTCGATTATGCGTTTCTTATAACAGAGGAGAAGGTGCTAATTCTGCGTGACGCGCACAGCACGCACAGAATACCCACCTTTGCGGTAGGTATCGGTCTTCCACCAATTGCCCGAATTGGTCCTGAATACATAATAAGCACATTGCGGGTATTCGGACTTAAGTGTGCGCGACCAATAGTAGCATCCTTTACCTGCATCGTCAGATGGGCCTCCGTTGCCGGCTGCAGGCAAGAATAAAGAATTCCCGTTGGGACCAGTTAATTGATATCCATTTACATCATTCATCGTGGTCCATTTACTAGTACATTTGTCTATTAACTCTTGTAGCTGTGCAAATGTAGGCATTTGCCATGAAGTCCCCCAGTTCACATAAGCGGCATCGTCTTCGGAATCCAATTCTGTCCTATTGTCAACAGTCCCATATGTGCTGATAGTGCAGTACTTAGTCAACCTTATTGTGCTGCTGGCTGCGCCACTGTTCCATTTGTAGTTAGTCCAGTCATAGAATTCCTTCGGTTCGGTCTCTCCCCAGGCAAAATAGTCACCGTATTCCTCGGGAGCGCTGGCACCCACGTTGCACGTTGCCCAAAGCGTGCCGCTGGGCAAGCCCAAGTCAACCCAGTCGTGTTCATCAGGTGTTGGGCCGAGGGCAAGGCGCATGCCAAGACCATTACCAGTGCCTGTCGGAATATTGCCAACACGGGACGAGACACTACATATTCCCGCTAAATTAACCCAGCTACCACCACGTCGAACTCGGTCAGAGCCAGAAGTCGGTCCCATCGGGTTCGTTTGGGCATCCTCATTATAACTGCCGAACCAATCATTGCACCATTCCCATACGTTACCACTCATATCATAAAACCCCAATTCATTGGGTGCTTTAGTACCAACAACATGAGTTCCATAATCGGTACTGCTCTCTCCAACACCAGATCCTGCATTGGCAATATACCATGCCACATCTCCAACAGTGTTGCTACCAGCAAACTTGTAGCCCTGACTCTTGTTGCCGCCACGAGCAGCAAACTCCCATTCAGCTTCTGTTGGCAGGCGGAAGCTCTTACCCGTCATCGAATTCAGCTTTGAGATGAACGTCTTACAGTCGTTCCAAGACACCTGTTCAACTGGACGATTCAAGTTACCGGTGAAATAACTTGGGTTCGTGCCCATGACTGCTTGCCATAGAGCTTGCGTTACTTCTGTCTGGCCTAAACTATAAGAGGAAAGAGTCACTTCATGGGCAGGCTTTTGATTGTCATTTGAGTCGTTTGACCCCATCATGAAAGTGCCACCCTCAACAACCACCATTGTGAACGACACGCCGTTGACGGTAAACGTTTCTGTTTCGTTATTATCTAACGCTGGAACGATGATAGATTGATTATTACTCTGGCTTAAGGCCTTGCCTTCTTCTTGTGCTGTAGCGTAAACAGTTAATTCATAATCCACATCACTTCGTAATGCTGTGTATGGATTCTCGACCAACGAGTCATTCACATAAAGCTTTACTACACCATCCCCAGTTGCCGTTATAATGACAGCATCGTCTGTAATATTTGTAGTCACTTCTGGAGTAGCTGTAATTGGCATAGCTGGAACAAGAACATTAATGCTTTCACTTTGGCTCATTAGTTTTCCTTCCTCTTGTGCCGTAGCATAGACAGTTATTTCATAATCAACTTCACCACGAACTGCAACATAGGGATTGTCAACAACTACCCCATCGACATAAAGATTCACATTACCATTGCCGGTCGCGGTAATGATAACAGCCTCATTAGTTGTTTCCGTAGTAATAACAGGGGTAGCTGTAGTTGCCAGTGCGGGTATGAGTATATTGATTGTCTCACTTTGGCTCATCAATTTACCACTCTCTTGCGCCGTTGCATAAACAGATACTTCATAATCAACCTCACCACGTATAGCAACATAAGGATTAGTGACCATTACCCCATTGACATAAAGACACACATTACCATTACCAGATGCTGTAATGATAACGGCATTGTCAACAATTTGAGTATTAATAACGGGAACAGCTGTCGTTTGCTTTCCTAAAATGATGTCAATAAGATAGTTGATATCACTGATATTGGTTTCACCATCATTATTTACATCACCACTATATCCTTCGTGAGCACCTCCCAAAATAATGTCAATAACTGCATTAACATCGCTGATATTAACTTCACCGTCATGATTCACATCCGCTGAATTGGCATTATCATTGGATGAGGAAAGAAGACTGAGCGGCAACATTGCCACTATGAAAGTAAAACTTGAAATTAAAAACTTTTTCATTGTTTATCTGATTATTAGTTAATATCAATTCCAGATGTCTCTTTGTCGGGAGAATAAAAAAAGCGAGAGGCCTTTTATCGTACCCGTCTCGCTCTTAGAGGCCTCGCATGCCCTTCTGCCAAAGACGAGCAACGATGACCTCACGCAGATATGTATAATGCAACCTAAATGGTTGGCTAATACACATCACGGAGCATCTATCGTTGCTTTGTCCCAATGGCAGAAAAAGAAATTGCGAGTTTCTAAGAGCCAAAGAACAAAGCGCAAATAAACGCTTTTCTTATGTCATGTGTTCCTTAAGATGTGCCCGACTTAATCACAGAGCAGGCGCTTGCCAAAGAACAACCGCAAATTTAGACATTTTTTTTAATTGGGTAAAACTTGGGAATGACTTTCTTCAATTTTGCTAACTGCTTAGCAAGATAAGGACCGGTATCTGGACTCGAACCAGAACAAGGTTACACCTTCCAGTCTATTGAATTTAACATCTCTAACATGGTCTATCCATTATTTTTTCTCTGCTATTTATCAATCTCATGAGCAAAATCAAGGAGATCAATCATCACCGTGATTTTAGCCTCATCGGTCGGGTTGTTTACTAACTAATAGCAATCACACCCGAAGGAAAACAGATTCATAACTATACAGATAATCTCTGCGTTCTTCTTACACCATCTCATCACTGCTTGAGTGAATCTTCTCAACTCAAGCTACAATATAAAAAAGAAAAGCATCATCTCGTTTTTTAGCTACGAGCCTATTGTTAATTCATAGGATGCCAGCTCGTTTAAACATCCTATGGTTCAAATTTATACAATACTGTCATCTTTATTAGACGATGCAAAGGTAAGTGGGAGAAAAGACTTTGTCAAGAGGTTAAAGAAATCATTTAGATTTGAATGGTCAAGATATGTCCTCTGTTCTTTTTTCGAGAGTTCCTACTTTGATATTAATTGCAATACAAAAGCATAATGTTTCTGTTTTAATACGATGTCTTGTCAAATCTCTATCTGGAATGACATGGCAAAGTTAAACATTATTCTAGAATAATCGTGCAATAGTTTGGAAAGAAAATGTTGTGGGTGTCAAAAAGCCGGGCGCTCCCATTGAGGGGAGCGTCCGGCGCCGGTTCCGATCGGTGGGCGATCGCTCGCCCACCTGCGGAACGGGAGGCCTTAAACCTCGTGCTCGATGTACTCGCTCAACTCCTTGAGGATGCCTTCGATGTGACTGACATATTCTATTGATTATAGTTCATGGCAAAATTCGCTTTTGTGGCTGGGTCAACAAAAGACACAACTAATCATAACCCAAAATAGTTTTTTTACAGAAAAGACACTACCTTTGCCTTATCAAAAACTAAATCGCGATTGCTATGACACGATTCATCAGAATAACCATCTCGTTCCTCTTGCTGCTAGTTCTCGGGGTTGGGGTCGCCTCAGCCCAATCGGTCGAGGGCGACAAGCAGCCTATCAAGGTAACAGGCCAGGTCTTAGACGAGAACAATGAGCCTGTTATCGGTGCTTCTGTTGTCATCGATAGCAACAGTATAGGTACGGCAACAGATTTTGATGGCAACTATACCCTTGATGCATGGCTGGGTGCTGTGCTTAAAGTCACCTATGTCGGTTATGAGACAGTTAAGACGACGGTTTGTGGCAATGTGATGAACATTCGTCTCTTGCCAGAGCCTATTTTCCAGTTCTTCCCGACAGCACCAATAGCGAATTCATCAATGAATGGGCCATATATTTATGGCCATGTGTATGACCATTATGGCCGCCCATTGCCTGGTGCCGTTATCAAGACAACAAGTTCTGCAAAGGATGTCACTACCGATGACAGTGGTCACTTCGCTATTAATGCACAAACGGGAGACTCCATCAGTGTCTCATGTCCGCATTATCAATCCGTTGAGGGAGTTGTTGAGGCTCTTGAATTTATCATTCGTCTTGACCCAGAGTAAGTATGCAGTCAGGCCATGACTGCTCCTAACGGAACTTTTTCCGGACACCCTAATGATTCTATACCAAGGCATCGTCACATTAGTCGAAGTTTATCTTCGGCAAAAGAAATAGTTTTAGTATCTTTGCGGATATTTAAAGACTTATAATCATGGGATTTTTCCATTAGTTGATTGGGCACCCCACAATGAGCGGCGTGTCAGGGAAAAGTCCTTCCCAACAACCCATATCTATGAATATGCCGATGAGAATGAATGCTAAAGTGTTGGTGACGGTAATCGCTTTTGTCGCCATGGGGCTGGCAACCGCCAGTGCACAGATTACACAGGAACAGTTGCGGACCGGAAGCGATGAACAACTGCTGAGGGAATGGACAAAGGTGCTTGCCAGTGATGAGTTTGGCGGAAGAAAGCCCATGACACCCTATGAGGACAAGACGGTGGACTATCTTGCCAATCAGTTGGAGGTCATGGGTCTGGAGCCTGCTTTCAACGGCAGTTGGTTCCAGCCTTTTGAAATGATTGCAGTAACAGCCAAGCCCGTGGGTGGCAGACTCACGGTGAGCGGGAAGAAGAAATCGCTGCTCCGCTATCCCGACGATCTGATCATCTGGACGACCCGCGCCACCAAGAAGATTGATCTGAAGAAGGCGGAGTATGTGTTCTGCGGTTTTGGCATTAACGCGCCCGAATTCGGCTGGAACGACTACGAGGGCATCGATGTGAAAGGCAAGATTGTGGTCGTGATGGTCAACGACCCCGGTTTTTATGACAGCCGACTCTTTAGAGGACGCAATATGACCTACTACGGCCGTTGGTTATATAAGTTTGAAGAGGCACAGCGCCAGGGCGCTGCCGGTTGTCTGGTGCTCCACCATACCGAAGCCGCCAGTTACGGGTGGCATGTCTGTGTGAACGGCCACCTGAGTGACAATCTCGCCATCTATAATCCTGATACGCGCAACGCCGACGAATTGGCCGTCAGGGGATGGCTGCACGAGGACGGTTGCCGGAAACTGTTTCTTGCGGCCGGCATGGATATGGACAAGGCGCTGGCCGCTGCCAAGAAGCCGGGCTTCAAGAGTTTTCCCCTAGATGTGAGAGGTGATGTGAAGATGAATGTGACTTACGGCATTCAGCAGACGCGCAATGTGGGCGGCATCATTCGTGGGAGCGGCCAGGACGGTGAGGCCGTCGTGTTCTGTGCCCACTGGGATCACCTGGGAATCGGGAAACCCGATGAGCACGGCGATACGATCTATAACGGTGCTGCCGACAATGCATCGGGCATGGCTGGGGCATTGCTCGTCGCCAAAAAGTTCAAGGAAATGCCCCAGCCGCATCGAGACCTGCTGTTCATCTTCCCCTCGTCTGAGGAAAGCGGACTTTTCGGCTCGGCATATTACTGTGACCACCCTGCCGTTCCGATGGCGAAGACTGTGGCCTGTCTTAACTTTGAGAGCATCGGTCCTGCCGAGTTGACGAGCGATGTCGTGATTCTGGGTGGCGGGGAAAGCGATCTGGACAATTATTATGTGGCTGCCGCTGCTGCCCAGGGCAGGTATATCTACTTCGACGATGACAACTCCGACGGCTGGTTTTACCGTTCCGACCACTATAATTTCGTGAAAAAGGGCGTGCGTGCCGTGGTGCTGGAGAACGGCCAGCATCCTGTGGATGTGACCAAGCCCAATAAATATCCCATGCCGGTATGGTATCACAAACCATGTGACGAGTATCGTGAGGATTGGGACCTCAGCGGCACCTTGTCCAACGTGAACCTCATCTTCAGCATAGGTCTGTCCTTGTCCAACCATTCCCGATAAGGCATTTCGTGCTCTGATTGAAGGCATTATCTGTATCTTTGACTTTAATTGGCTTCGATGTCTCTCATCTCTCGTTCCCGCCATTATTGCTTAGTACTACCGGCCGGGAGTAAAGAGGACTGGGCTCCGCTATGTTAAAGTCATGTTAAAATCGTCATTTTCTCTTGACTCGTCCCTAAGGGCACACAGTAACTTTGCTTTCACTTAGCAATTGCTTCATAACATCGCACGATATGAGTAAGAAAACAAGGTTAAAAATCGGAGAGTTCTCCCAGTTGATGCAAATCACAGTAAAAACTTTGCGTCATTATGAGCAGAAGGGTCTGCTGTTGCCTGACGAGGTGGACGAGTGGACAGGCTACCGCTATTACAGCATCGACCAGATGCAGAAGTTGCAAGCCATCCGCGACCTGCAGCGCCTTGGATTCTCGTTGGATGAGATCAAGGACTTGTTCGAGGACAACTCGCATATCCCGAGCATCCGGCAACTGACCGAGAAAATCAAGGAAACGGAAGCGCAGCTGAAGCAACTGATAACCCGCCGCAACCGACTGCTCGACTGGAGGAACACTCGCAAAGAGATGAAGACAATGGAAAAATTCAGCATTCAGTCACTGCCCGAAATCATCGTGGCAAGTCATCGTGAAGTCCTTCCCGACTACGCCGCCATCGGCTCCAT
>Ga0310695_10012420_pt1 | contig 11935 bp, 14 predicted proteins | sample RumenRJG_04DNA_FD_203882 | JGI IMG/M metagenome (GOLD analysis project Ga0310695, IMG submission 203882) | Bovine rumen microbial communities from Lethbridge, Alberta, Canada - RJG_04 (v2) (version 2) | ecosystem: Host-associated > Mammals > Digestive system > Stomach > Rumen | place: Canada... | reverse complement strand
ATCTGGCCGGCGAGGAGACCTCGACCAACCCCATCGCCACCATCTTTGCCTGGAGCGGTGCTCTGCGCAAGCGCGGTGAGAAGGACGGCATCAAGGAGCTGATGAACTTCGGCGACCAGCTGGAGGGCGCTTGCTTCGACACGTTGAACTCGGGCACCGTGACCAAGGACCTGGTGAACCTGATGGAGGGTGTTGACGCTCACGCCGTGAACAGCAGCGACTTCATCAAGGCCATCCGCGCTAACCTCGAGAAGCGTCTGGGTTGCTAATCGTCCCTGAATTGACTAGAAGAGCAGATGATCCCGTCATGGGGCATCTGCTCTTTTTCTTTTCTTCTGGGCAGAAGAACATCAGGAGTTTTATTATCACGAATTATCGAATTATCGAATTTTTCTAGACAAAAGGACAGGAAGGATATTTCTTATCACAAATTTGAGAATATGAATCACTCTTCAGGTTTATCCATCAACGCTTCGGCTGTAGTCTCAAAATCTCTTGTAATCTCAGCCAGCTTGGGATTTGTGTTCTCAACAATTATGGCTGCATAGATTCCTTCCCCTTCTACCATAGCATTCGCAGTTTTGATGGTAAAACGATTTGGACTTGCCGCGATACTAAACCAATGTACAAAAAGTCGATTTCTTGCTTCCTCTCTTCCATCTGAAGTGTCACATATATATAATAGTACATCCTGATATTCAGCGAAAAATTCGTCTATGATAATAAAAATTGTTGCTCTAACATCTGGATCAAAACCAGCATTGCTTTCGGTAATCCTAGATATAGCGAATTGATAAGTATCGCAACCACCAATAGGCATTTCTTCAATGAAACGAATACGATAGATGACACTAGACTCAGTTTCAAATTGATATCCGCCATGAACCTCTATGACAGGGCATGGCGACTTGGCATTAATGCGCTCAAGAGAAAGATTTATCATAGCAATTCGACAGTGACTTTTTTCCCTTTACGAGAAAACTCCTCTTCTAGCTCTCTTTTCCACGCCAGTTTGTGCTCCAATGCCTTTTTCAGACGCAGAACAGCTGTGTTTTGTTTATCCTGTTTCTTTTCCATATCTTTATATTTTGTGCAAAGTTCGTGTTTTTTTCTCATTTTGCCAAGAATGCTGCAAAAAAAGTGGTGGGTGATGAGTGAAAAGTGCATGATATCACTGATGTTACCAGATTATTCACGATTTTTTTGAAAAACTATCGCAAGTATCAAGTAAAAAAAGAGGGATGATTATTTGCGGGAGTGGGGGGAAATTGCGAACTTTGCGTGGATGATAGTAAATGACTAAATTTCTTGAAATGATGAAACGGACAATACTGATGGTGCTGGCGGTGTGCGGGATTGCTGCCGCGGCACAGACAAACTTGAGAACGACAGGGCACAGCGTGCACGAACTGGTGCCTGAGGGATGGATTAACATAGCCGAGGCGCAAGGCGACCTGAACAAGGATGGCATCGAGGACTTTGTGATTGTGGCCGCCCCATCTGAAGACGAGCGCCCCGTGCTTGCCATCTACTGGGGCGATGTCAACGGCTTTTACACCCTCCATGAGGCCTATGACTCTATCATGCCGCACAGCGAGGAGGAGTTCAGCATGGTGGACTTGAGCATTAGCATCACCAAGCGTGGCGTGCTGCGCATTGACAGCCAGCTGAGCTACAGTGCCGGCTCGACTGGCAATGAACGACAGACCCACATGTTCCGCTATCAGGACGGCGACTTCTATCAGATAGGCTTTGAGATAGCGGGCTATTCGCGCTACACAGGCGAGAGCGAGGAGCAGAGTTACAACTACCTGACGCACAAGCGCAAGACAACGTACGGAAATGTTTTCCAAGATGGCTATAAAGACAAGATTGTGTGGAGCAACTTGGAGCGCGAGCCGTTGAAGCGGCTAGGGAGTTTCGAGATGTGACGATGTGCGAGCCACAGGCTCGTAATAGGATAACGGCACATGTGTTTAACGTAGTTTTTGACACATGTGCCTATTTTTGGCACTCGGCGGGTGTAATTTTGCAGTGTAAAAATCACAAACGTTAAAACTGACACAATGATGAATACACAAAACCTTGACACTGCTGTACTGAGCCAAACGGCTCAGCAGACGCCCCAAGTTGCTCTTGCCGAGCATGATAGAGACTCTTTCTCGCAGTCGCTGCTGCTGTGGATGGCTTCCTTCCCCACGTTTGCCATCGGTCTGTCGATGCTGAGTGGCACGCTGCACACCATCGGCTACATTCTGGTGCTGTGTGCCGCTATCTTTTTTCTCAGCCCTGTGGTGCAGTTGCTGGGCTGCCTGACCGACAAGAGATGACAAAGGCCTCGGCGACACCGAGGCCCAATGAAGATTAATTTCCTGAAAATCAATTGGGCAGATGACGTGCGATCTCCTGCATGAGCATGCGACCCAGGTCGTCAGCACCCTTGACATCAAGCACATCGCCGGCCGCCGACTTGATCTGGTTGCCGGTGATTAGCTTCTGATAGATCTCGTTGAGGACATAGACCAGCATGTGGTTCATGGTCTCGGCATCGATGGTGAAGTTCCATTGCTCGGCCTGCTCTGGCGTGACCCAGATGCCACCATTGTTGTGGTTGTTGTCGACGGCCTGAACCTTGACCTGCGGGTAGTTATTGCGCAACATCTTGATTTTGTCCTGGTTGTTGCGATAGGCGTTGGTCAGATAGGCGATGCCCAAGAAGCGATTGGTTGCCTTGCCTCGCTTGATTGAGTTCTTGTAGCAAGTCTCGATATCGTTGTAGAATGCGATGACAGTGATGTCGTTCATGCCTCCGTTGATGGCCTTGTCGACCACCTTCTTGAGCGACTCGTAGCTGTTGAGAGCGCTGTCATAGAGCACCCCCTGCCCCGAGAAGTCGATGTTCTTGGTGCTGGTGCTCTTTCCTGCCCCACCAGGTCCGGTAAGCACGGTAATGCTTCGGTTGCCATTGCCGACGGCAGTCTGCATCATGCGTCGGTAGACGGTGTCGACGAGCCACTTCTCGGCTGCCCGGTAGTCGGGTACATTGGTGCCGTCATAGCCAATGGGCGCCAATTGCTTGCGCACCTCGTCGGGGTCAAGCTTGTTGCCTGCACTTGCCAGATAGTTATCGATGAGCCGGCCCACGTGTTGTTTGGCCCAAGCAACGGCATCATCGCCAGTGAGGGTTTTGCCCTGGCAACATTCGTGCCTGGCATCGCAGTCGGTGTGCTGTGCCACCATGGGCGTCATCGCCATCACAGCGAGAGCCAACAGCAAAAGGATTCTTCTTCTCATAAATTTTTAAGCAATATTTATCTTGCCGCACGGCGATAGAGCCAAACAGCAATAATGGTGTACAAAATATTGGGAATCCACATCGCCACCCTTGCCGAGGTATAGCCCGAAACGGCGAAAGTCGACGTGACTGTCATGAACAAAATGTAACTAAAACTGAGCAACAGCCCGATGCCAATGTTCATGCCCATGCCTCCCCTCACCTTGCGCGACGACAACGAGAGCCCAATGACCGTGAGGATAAAAGCCGCTGCCGTCATGGCATAGCGCCGCTCATACTCGACCTCAAAGTTCATGATACCCGCCACACCTCGCGCATGCTGCCGGTCAATGTACTGCCGCAGCTCGGGTGACGTCATGGTCTGCTCATCGTTCTTGGAGATGAGGAAGTCTCGCGGCTCAAAGTTGAGCATGGTGTCGAGCGTACTTCCAGTCGTCATCGTCTCCTTCAAGCCGTTAAAGTGCCGCATTGTGTAATTATTGAGCCTCCACCGGCCCAGTGAGTCGTACTTGATGTTCTCGGCCGTGAGGCGTGACTTGAGCGTCTTGCCGTCTAACTGGTCGAGCGAGAATCGATAGCCAGTCTTGGTCGAGTTGTCATAGCGCGAGATGTAGGCCATCACGCCGGGCTTGACTTGCATCTGTATGTTGTCACCATAGGTCACAGCCTTGTTCTTGACCCAGCGATTTGTGTAGGCGATGCGCTGCACATTGGCAGGCGGGATGACATAAGCCGACAGCAAATAACTGATCACAGCAATGACTGTAGCCGAGAAGAGATAAGGCATGAGCAGACGGCGGAAACTGATGCCACTCGAGAGCATGGCGATGATCTCGCTGCGGTCGGCCAGACGCGAGGTGAAGAAAATGACCGAGATAAAGGTGAACAGGGGACTGAACTGACTGACAATGAAAGGCAGGAAGTTCATGAAGTACTGGAAGACGGTGTCCTTGAGTGGCGCGGTGAGCACAGCATCGAGTTTCTCATTGACATCGAACATGATGACGATGGCCATGAGCAACAAGATAGCAAACAGATAGGTACCCAAGAAGTTCTTGACGATGTAGAGGTCGAACTTCTTGACCCACGGCTTGCGCAGCGGCTTGTCAGCCACAGGTTGCTCCTGAGGTTGTTCCTGGGATTGTTCTTGAGGTTGCTCCAGGGACTGTTCTTGGGGCGACTCTTGCTCGATATGTTGGAGTTCTTCTTCCATTGGTTTGTTTGACTAGATGTTCTAGAAAGACTAGATTCACTAGACTTGTTAGAGGTGCTAGAGGCGACGCTGGACGCGCTCGACCATGTCGGTCTTCCAGGACTTGAAGTCGCCAGCGATGATGTGACGCCGTGCCTCGCCTACGAGCCACAGATAGAATGCCAGATTGTGGATACTGGCAATCTGCATCGCCAGGATTTCCTGCGAGATGAACAGATGACGCAGATAGGCCTTACTGTAGACGTGGTCGACAATCGATGCTCCATCATCCTGAAGAGGTGAGAAGTCGTCGGCCCACTTGCGGTTGCGCATGTTCATGATGCCATGCTGCGTGAAGAGCATGCCGTTGCGTCCGTTGCGTGTGGGCATGACACAGTCCATCATGTCGACACCCCGATCGATGGCTTCAAGTATGTTGGCAGGCGTGCCCACTCCCATGAGATAGCGGGGACGGTCGGTGGGCAGAATCTCATTGACCACCTCAATCATGTCGTACATCACTTCGGTGGGTTCACCCACAGCAAGACCGCCAATGGCGTTACCATCGGCACCAAGGTCTGCCACATGCTTGGCCGCATCTTGCCTTAGGTCTTTGTAAACACAACCTTGCACGATGGGGAAGAAAGCTTGCCTGTGTCCATATCGGGGCTTCGTCTCATTGAAGTGTTTCCAACCGCGGTCAAGCCAGCCTTGCGTCAATCGCAAGGATTTCTCGGCATAGTCACGCTCACTTGTACCCGGTGGGCACTCGTCCAGAGCCATCATGATGTCACTGCCGATGCTGCGCTGGATGTCGACCACATTCTCGGGCGTAAACAGGTGCTTTGAGCCATCGATATGGCTACGGAATGTCACGCCCTCGGGCTTGAGTTTGCGGTTCTCGCTCAGAGAAAACACCTGGAAGCCACCACTGTCGGTGAGAATGGGCCGATCCCATCCGTTGAACTTGTGCAATCCACCAGCACGCTCGATGATGTCCATGCCCGGGCGCAAATAGAGGTGATAAGTATTGCCCAGGATGATCTGTGCCTTGATGTCGTCGCGCAGTTCAGCCATGTGCACAGCCTTTACTGCCCCCAGCGTTCCCACGGGCATAAAGATGGGTGTCTCGATGGTGCCATGGTCGGTTGTGATGAGCCCTGCCCTAGCCTGACTACCATCAGCGGTTGCCTTGAGTTCAAAATCCATAGAAATATAGGTTGTGTCAATTGTGAGCGCAAAATTACAATAAAATTCCCATTTTGCAGTCATGGCAGCACAAGAAAGTCACGAAAAATGCTTACCTTTGCACTCGCAATGGAATATGCAGTATCGATAGAGAAAGAGAAAATCAATGAAATGCCGCCGGTTGAATATAGCGACAGGTCAATCTATGTCATTGATGCCATGTCGCAAGTCAACGCTGCCGTTGCACATCTGCGCAAGCATCCACTGGTGGGATTTGACACCGAGACTCGACCTTCGTTCAAGCGTGGTGAGCATCACAAACTGGCTTTGATTCAACTGGCCACACCCAGTGCTTGTTTCTTGTTCCGCATCAGCAAACTCAAGAGCATACCTCTCAAGCTGAAGGAATATATGGAGGACGAACATTGTCCTAAAGTGGGCTTGTCGACACACGATGACATCAGTCAAATGCAGCGTGTGAACCAAATGCAACCTGCAGGCTTCATCGAGATTCAGCAACTTGTCAAGCAGTATCGCATTACCGACTTGAGTCTACAGAAGATTTATGCCATACTCTTTGGACAGAAAATCAGCAAGAGCCAGCGACTGACCAACTGGGAGGCCGATCCTCTGACCCCGAGCCAGCAGCGCTATGCCGCCATCGATGCCTGGGCCTGTATCGACATCTACAACCGCTTGACTAGTGGCAAATTTATACCCGAACAATCACCCTATTATCACCTGAAAGAAGATGAGCAATAAACCCAAACGATCGACCATAATTCCGCTTTGCCTATTGGCTTATCTTGCAGTAATGGCCTGGATGGGCCGTGGTCAGATTACAAAACCAGAGCCAGACTATCTTCAATACTTCGGCATTATTGGCATCAGTCTAGTCATTATTGTACTGCTTTACTTTGCGCTGCGGCGCAAGGAAGCGCTGCGCCGTCGGCGTGAGGAAGAGCTGTACGGCACCTACGCCGACGAAGAAAAAGAAAACTCCGAGGCTGAGCCTCGGAATACTGAACAGCTTTGAGAGAAGCATTCATCGTGATGAAATGAGGTGGCCAACTAGTCTTTTCATAATATTTGTAATGGTTAGTTAGCCTTTTGCAATGAGTTCGAAGGGAAGGGCTTGTGTGATGGTGACATCAGCAAAGTCACCAACAACGAGAGGTTTGTCCTTGATGATGAGCACCTCGGGGTCGACTTCGGGCGAGTCCCACTGGGTGCGCCCGACATAGTAGTCATCGTCCTCGCGGTCGATGATGACACGAACGGTCTGCCCCACCTTGCTTTCTTGTATCTCTTGTGAGATTTCTTCTTGCATGGCCATGATTTCATCCAGCCTTTGTTGCTTCACCTCTTCAGGAATAGAGTCCTTGTAGTGCTGTGCAGCGTATGTGCCCACCTCCTCACTGTAGGCAAAAGCACCCATGCGCTCAAATCGTGCTTCGCGGACAAATTGCTTGAGTTGCTCAAACTCTTGCTCGCCCTCGCCAGGGAAACCCACCATGAGCGTGGTGCGAATGTGTATGCCGGGGACTTCACGGCGCAGCCGAGCCAGCAGGTCGAGCGTCTCCTGACGCGTGATGTGGCGACGCATTTTGTCCAAAACCGGGTCGGCTATATGCTGCAAAGCGATATCCAAATACTTGCACACATTGTCGTGCCGCGCCATCACAGGCAAGATGTCATAAGGGAATTGAGTGGGATAGCCATAGTGGAGGCGTATCCATTCCACACCGGGAATTTGAGCCATACGATCGATGAGATCGGGCAACATCATCTTGCCATAGAGATCTAGACCATAGGACGACAGATCCTGGGCGATGACATTGAACTCTTTGACCCCCTTTTTGACCAGATGTCGCACCTCGTCAAGCAGTTGCTCGATGGGCACTGACTTGTGCCGTCCAGTAATGAGCGGAATGGCACAGAAGGCACAGAAACGGTTGCAGCCTTCAGATATCTTGAGGTAAGCGTAGTGCTTGGGTGTGGTGAGGAAACGCTCTCCCGACAAGTCGTCACGATAGCCCTTGCCCAAATCGTCAAGCAATTGTGGCCAACTGAACTTGCCATAGAACTTGTCAACCTCTGGCAGTTCGTCAACCAGGTCGGCCATGAACCGCTCGGCAAGACACCCCATGACGTAGAGCCGACCAATGCGCCCCTTGCGCTTGGCCTCGCCCAACTCTAGAATGGTATTGATTGACTCCTCCTGAGCATCAGCGATGAATCCACAGGTGTTTACCACAACCACTTCGGCATCAATGCGCTTGGGATTGTGATCAATACTATAACCTGCCGCTTGTAATTGACGCAACAAATGCTCGCTATCAACCAGGTTCTTGGAACAACCCAACGAGATAACTTGTACCTTGTTTTTGCGCATGATTATTTACCGAAGAGCGAACGTACAAACTCCTCACGACGGAAAACCTGCAAATGATCCATGCCTTCGCCCAGGCCGATGTACTTGACCGGAATCTGGAACTGGTCGCTGATGCCAATGACGACACCGCCCTTAGCGGTTCCGTCAAGTTTGGTGATAGCCAGTGCGTTGACCTCGGTGGCGGCAACAAATTGCTTGGCCTGCTCAAAGGCATTCTGCCCTGTACTGCCATCCAGCACGAGCAGCACTTCGTGGGGAGCGTCGGGCAGAACCTTGCGCATCACGTCCTTGATCTTGGTTAACTCACGCATGAGGCCCACATTGTTGTGCAGGCGGCCTGCAGTGTCGATGATGACCACATCGGCGTTCTGTGCCTTGGCACTGGCCACAGCATCAAATGCCACACTGGCGGGGTCGGTACCCATCTTGTGCTTGATGACGGGAACATCAACGCGCTGCCCCCATATCTCAAGTTGCTCATCGGCAGCAGCACGATAGGTGTCGGCAGCACCGAGCACAACCTTGTTGCCCGCCTGCTTGAACTGATAGGCAAGTTTGCCAATGGTCGTGGTCTTGCCCACACCGTTGACACCCACCACCATGATGACATAGGGCTTCTTTTCGTCGGGCACAGTGAAGTCTTCCATGCCCACGTTGTTGTTGTCGGCCAGCATCTGCGTGATCTCGTCACATAGCAGGTCATTGAGTTCGCTTGTGCCCACATACTTATCCTTGGCAACACGCTTCTGGATTCGGTCAATGATCTTGAGCGTGGTGTCAACACCGACATCGCTCGTGATAAAAACCTCCTCCAGGTTGTCGAGGACATCATCATCAATGGTACTCTTACCGGCCACAGCGTGTGCAATCTTGGCAAACACGCCTTGCTTGGTCTTCTCAAGTCCCTGATCGAGCGTTTCCTTCTTTTCGCGACTGAAGAATGAGCGGAAGAATCCTTTTTTCTTAGGTTCCTCGGTCGGTGTCTCGGCAACAGGCTGTGAATTCTGTGGGTCAGTGGTCACAACAGGTTGTTCAACCGGCTCTCTCGCATCAGTCTGTTCCTCAGCAAGTTGTTCGGCCTTCACCGGCGTTTGTTCGACGGTATTCTCATTGGCCTGTCGCTCGTCATCGGTGTGTGTAGTCTGAACTTGAGGTCCAACATTTTGCTCCTCATTCTTCTTGCGGTTGAAGATGTTAAATAATGCCATATCAGTGGTGGTTTTTGTTTAAGATGACAAAGGTAGCAAATAATTAAGAATTAATGATTAAGAATTGAGAATTATTTTCATCTTTGTCCCCAAAAAATTGACCGCGGCGATGAGTCATCAGCCGCGGTCGATATTTAAGTGTTAGAAATAATCTTGGATTATTTGAGGTACTCCTGCACTTTGTCGTTGGGCACCATGCGCTCAGCAAACACATAAGCACCAGTCTTTTCAGAGCGGACCATCTTGATGACCTTGCTGAAATTACGACCTTCACCCGTCTGGAGGGTTGCAACTACTTTCTTTGCCATAGTCTAGTATGTGTTATTATTTGATTTCTTTGTGAACGGTTACTCTCTTGAGATAGGGGTTGTACTTCTTGAGTTCGAGACGCTCAGTAGTGTTCTTGCGGTTCTTGGTGGTGATGTAACGCGACATACCGGGAACTCCGCTACCCTTCTGCTCGGTGCATTCGAGAATCACTTGCACGCGATCGCCTTTTGCTTTCTTTGCCATAGTCGTTAAGTTACTCTAAAGTTCTGATTTCGGTTAAATGTCCCTTTTCGGCAGCCTTCTTGAGTGCTGCATCCAGACCAAAGCGGTTGATGTTGCGCAGACCTGCGGCCGACACGGTCAGACGGATCCACACATCCTGCTCGGGCCAGTAGAACTTGCGGTTGAACACGTTCACATTGAACTTGCGTTTTGTTCTTCTCTTAGAGTGCGACACATTGTTGCCAGTGATCGCCTTCTTGCCTGTGATTTGACAAACTTTAGACATTTTGGTATCTACTTTGTTGTTATTAATCTATTTAACTATCTGACTCCAAGGCGAGGCATCACTTCGACATCGCCGTAGCACAATATTCTAGAACGAAGCCACGGCCCACATGGGCCACGAATCCGTCATTTTCAGGAAGGCTCGCCGTCGCGAGTCCAACATCGTCCTACGCTTTACCCGCTGGCACTTAGCATCATAGCCTGCGTGTCGAAGTTTCAACGATCATGTGTCACAATACAGGACTAACCGCTAGTCAAGGTTATCCTGCCTTGAAATCGGCTGCAAAATTAGTAAATAATTGAGAATTGAGAATTGTGAATTGAGAATTATCTTCACTTTCGTGTCGATATTTAACATTTTTTGTGAATTTGACGACAATTCGATTGGCAGCTGACAACGCGGCACGCCGCATGTAGACTAGGCAAGACAAACGGCAGAACTACTGAACTACCGTAACTACTGAACAAGAGCAGTTTGCTGTTTTTGAAACTTGAAACATTAAATAATAAGGTGAAAATTTGGTGATTTGTGGAAAAAGTGCTACATTTGCGGTCCATTTCCAATGAATTATCATTAACACAACCTAGAGAATAATATGGAAAACAAGAAAATCCGACTCAATGCCAACCCCGTGGTGGCATACCTGCAGAAACCTGCTGCCGAATTCACCCGTGCCGACCTCATCCGCTTTGTCGAAGAAAACGACATCAAGATGGTCAACTTTATGTATCCTGGTGGAGATGGCAAACTCAAGACCCTGAACTTTGTTATCAACGACCTGGACTATCTTGAAACCATCCTCACCTGTGGTGAGCGCGTCGATGGCTCAAGTTTGTTCTCGTTCATCCAGGCTGGCAGCAGCGACTTGTATGTATTGCCGCGTTACAGCACTGCCTTTGTCGACCCATTTGCCGAGATTCCGACACTGTGCCTGCTGTGCAGTTACTTCGACAAGGACGGCAATGCGCTGGAGAGCAGCCCCGAGCACACTCTGCACAAGGCCTGCGAGGCGTTCAAGGAGGTGACCGGCATGGAATTCCACGCTATGGGCGAGTTGGAGTACTATGTTATCTTCAATGACGACGAGATGTTCCCTGCCCAAGACCAGCGAGGCTATCATGAGAGCGGTCCGTATGCCAAGGGTGGCGAGTTCCGCGCCAAGTGCATGAAGTATATCGCCCAGGCCGGCGGCCAGATCAAGTATGGCCACAGCGAGGTGGGCAACTTTGTGCAGGACGGCACCGTCTATGAGCAGAACGAAATTGAGTTCCTACCCGTGCCTGCCGAGCAGGCCGCCGACCAGTTGACGCTGGCCAAGTGGATCATCCGCAACCTGGCATACGAGATGGGGCTGGACGTGACTTTTGCCCCCAAGATTACCGTGGGCAAGGCAGGTTCGGGCTTGCACATCCACATGCGCATGCTCAAGGACGGTCGCAACATGATGCTGGATGGCGGCAAGTTGAGCGACAATGCTCGCCGCATGATAGCCGGCATGATGGACTTGGCTTCGTCGATCACCGCCTTCGGCAACAAGAACCCAATGAGTTACTTCCGTCTGGTGCCGCACCAGGAGGCTCCGACCAACGTGTGCTGGGGCGACCGCAACCGCTCAGTGCTGGTGCGTGTGCCACTGGGCTGGACCAGTGGTGTGGACATGTGCAGCAAGGCCAACCCGCTGGAGCATCAGGCCGACTTTGACACGACGCTCAAGCAGACAGTGGAGATGCGTTCGCCAGACGGCAGCGCCGATGTGTATCAACTCATCGCTGGATTGTGCGTGGCTTGCCGCCATGGCTTTGAGATGGCCGACGCACTGGAGGTGGCCGAGCGTACCTATGTCAACGTTAACATTCACGACAAAGCCAACGAGGATCGA
>Ga0310695_10012418_pt1 | contig 11936 bp, 9 predicted proteins | sample RumenRJG_04DNA_FD_203882 | JGI IMG/M metagenome (GOLD analysis project Ga0310695, IMG submission 203882) | Bovine rumen microbial communities from Lethbridge, Alberta, Canada - RJG_04 (v2) (version 2) | ecosystem: Host-associated > Mammals > Digestive system > Stomach > Rumen | place: Canada... | reverse complement strand
CTAGCATGTTGAACTGTAAAAAGTTCATTGTGCGTAGTTTTGATAGACACAGGCGTGTGCAGTCTTTCAAGAGCACATCGTCCAATACCTCGCCTTCAGCTATTGTGAGAGCGCCTGTATAATAGATATTCTTGTCGTCCTTTTCTAGATTCATCAAGTCCGCGAAGGTTACCACAGGATGGCTGTGCGTCTTGATGGCATATCCCTCTTTCTTCGTCGATGCATCCTCAACGACGGTCAGCGTGCCCACCTGAACGTAAATGTCGCCCCTGGGGTCCATAATCAGCCAGCGAGGCTCCGGCAACGGGATATAGTGCGAATTAATAATCTTCATACGCGTGTATATTAAAAATTAATTGAGTCTGCAAAATTACGAAGAAAAGTTTAGACGAGCAAAATGATGGCGAAGAATTTGGAAGTTTAGGAGTTTAGATATTTAGGATTTATAGTAAAAAAGAAAAAAATTATAATTTTTATATTTACATATATACTAAAAACTAAACTTCTAAACATCTAAAGTTGCTAAACATGTATTCAAGCCACCAGCGAGAAGTATTCAGAGTAATAGCGTAAATACATTTCACTTTTCTTTACATTATATACACCCGAAAATTGGGCGAAAAGACTACTATTAAAGGAAAAATTTGCGCCCTGCCTAGGAAAAAATTGCGCCCTAGTATAGTAGCAATTTTTTTCTCGTAATGCCACAAATCCGCGCCTTTTGAAGATTTCGAAATATCTTGACACCCTATAACCGTTTAGAAGTTTAGTTGTTTAGAAGTTTAGTTTTTGCCGCATTTCCGAGCCAACCCTTTTATATAAGTAAAGAGGACTAATAAATGCTAAAAGGTGGGCTGAGGTTTGGTCAGCTCACTTTTTTTGTTTACTTTTGCAGTCGCTTATATAAAATATAATATGGTAGAGACGCTGGTTGTCAGTATAGTCATCATTGCAGCGGGTATGTTGCTACTGCTGGTCAAGGTGCTGTCGCGCAAGAACGGGACGTTTTCGTCGCAACATATCCACGACAGCAAGGCGATGAGAGAACGAGGCATCCACTGCGTGATGGACCAAGACCGAGAGATGCGACGCAAGAGTAGATTTGCCGTCAGTGAGAAATCGAAATAACGAAAATCGAAACATCGAAATAACATCATAACGAAAAATAAAACAAGAAAAATGAAAAAGTACATGTTTATGGCCGCTGCTGCCATCGTAGCACTGGCTTCGTGCAACAACGCAAGTCCTAAGATGGATGAACAGCCCGCCACTGCTAACGACAACGCCACAGGCGGAGTGAAAATCGCTTATGTGGAAGTTGATTCCCTGATGACTCAGTATGAGTTCTGCAAAGAGTTTACCCTGATTCTGCAGAAGAAGAGCAACAATGCCCGCAACACCTTGAACCAGAAAGGTCAGGCTCTGCAGAGCGCCATGGCTAACTTCCAGCAGAAGCTGAACAACAACGGATTTACCAGTCGCGAACAGGCTGAGAGCCAGCAGGCTGCCATCCAGCGCCAGCAGCAGAGCTTGCAGGAGCTACAGGCCCGTCTGGAGAACGAGCTCGGCAACGAGACTGCCAAGTATAACGAGGGTCTGCGTGACTCGCTGCAGCACTTCTTGGCTGCCTATAACAAGGATAAAAAGTATGACCTGATTCTGACGAAGCAGGGCGACAACATTCTGTTGGCAAACAAGCGCTACGATATTACCAACGACGTCATCAACGGTCTGAACAAGCACTACAAGTCAACCTTGAAGGTAGAGACCGAGAAGAAGGAAGAGAAGAAATAAGACGTAAGAAGGAAGAGGTAAGAGGTGAGGATGGACATACAGAAAATTCTGACGAAGCTCCGCATCACTGAACTCAACGAGATGCAGCAACACGCCGCCGAAGCCATACTGGGCTCCGACGGTGATGTTGTTTTACTCTCTCCCACTGGTTCAGGCAAAACACTGGCTTACCTCCTACCCCTCGTACAATTGCTGGACGGCACATCCGATAACGTTCAGGCCCTCGTCATCACTCCTGGACGTGAACTTGCCCTACAGTCTGACAACGTGCTGAAAAGCATGGGTTGCGGACTACGCTCCACAGCCTGCTATGGTGGACGCGCAGCTATGGACGAGCACAAAGTGCTGAAAGAGGTGAAGCCACAGATTGTCTTTGGCACGCCTGGACGCCTGAACGACCACCTGGACAAGGAGAACATCTCGCGCTACGGCATCCGATGGCTCGTTATCGACGAGTTCGACAAATGTCTGGAAATGGGATTTCTGGCAGAGATGCAGAAACTCATCAAGAGTCTGCCTGGACTGCAACGCAGAATCCTGCTTTCTGCCACCAATGCCGAAGAGATACCTGGATTCGTCAACATGTCGAAGAAAGGTACGCTGATTGACTTCCTGCCCGAAGAGGAACAAACCTCAGAGCGCGTAACCTTGTATGAGGTGCGCAGTGCTGACAAGGACAAGTTAGGAACCCTCAAGCAACTGCTGCTAAGCTTTGGCGACGAGAGCAGCATCGTGTTCCTGAACTATCGCAATGCGGTAGAGCGTGTAAGCGACTATCTGAAGGAGGAGGGTTTCACCATCAGCAGTTTCCACGGAGGATTGGACCAGCGACAGCGCGAAGACCAACTATATCGCTTCAGCAATGGTTCTGCCAATGTGCTGGTAGCAACGGACTTGGCATCGCGAGGTCTTGATATCCCAAACATCCAAAACATCATCCACTACCACTTGCCTGAGAGCGAAGACGGCTACATCCATCGTGTGGGCCGTACAGCCCGCTGGGATGCCACAGGTCACTCGTTCTTCATCCTAAATAGCGAGGAACACATCCCCGCCTATGTTGAAGGCGACGTAGTCCCATATGCAGAGGCTCAGACTCAGCAAACAGAACCAGCTCTGCCCAAGATGACCACCTTATATATAGGTAAGGGAAAGAAGGATAAAATCTCGAAGGGCGACATCGTAGGATTCCTCTGCAAGAACGGTGGACTGAAGGCCGACGAGATAGGACGCATCGACGTGAAAGACCGTTATGCCTACGTGGCTATCAAACGGGAAAAACTGAAACAAGTGTTGCGTCAAACTCAAGGAGAAAAGATAAAGGGCATACGAACGGTCATTGAACCCGTGCGATAAAATTGCAAGGCAGACTTGACAAAAAGAAAGAAAAACAAGCCAAATGCTTAATTCTTGCTCGAAATATTTGCCCAATTCAAATAAAAAGTGTAATTTCGCACCGCAAAAAGAAAACAACGTATCACAAATAAATTAAATCACAATCAAAAATGAAGAAGTACAACTTTAACGCAGGTCCTTCAATGCTTCCACGCGAAGTGATTGAGAAGACCGCACAGCAGTGTTTAGACTTCAACGGTTCTGGTCTCTCTCTGATGGAGATCAGCCATCGTGCCAAGGATTTCCAGCCCGTCGTTGACGAGGCTGTAGCGCTCGTCAAGGAGCTGCTTTCCATTCCTGAGGGTTACTCCGTTATCTTCCTCGGTGGTGGTGCCTCTTTGGAGTTCTGCATGATTCCCTACAACTTCCTGATTAAGAAGGCTGCTTACCTAAACACAGGTGTTTGGGCTAAGAAGGCCATGAAGGAAGCTAAGTTGTTTGGTGAAGTAGTAGAGGTGGCTTCTTCTGCTGATGCCAACTATACTTTTATTCCTAAGGATTGGACTGTTCCCGCTGATGTTGACTATCTGCACATCACAACCAACAACACCATCTACGGTACTGAGATTCGCAAGGACCTCGACGTGAATGTTCCCCTGATTGCCGATATGTCATCAGACATCTTCAGTCGTCCTATCGACGTGAAGAAGTATGATGCCATCTACGCTGGTGCTCAGAAGAACCTGGCTATGGCTGGTGTGACCATCGTCATTGTAAAGGACGAGAAACTGGGCAAAGCTCCTCGTGAGATTCCTACCATGCTCGACTATCGTACACATGTTGATAAGGGCTCTATGTTCAATACACCTCCTGTAGTGCCCATCTACTCTGCTCTTGAGACCCTCCGTTGGATTAAGAAGAACGGTGGTGTAGAGGCTATGGACAAGTTGGCTCAGCAGCGTGCTGAGATTGTTTATGGCGAGATTGACCGCAACAAGATGTTCCGTGGAACAGCCAACGTAGAGGACCGTTCAGTGATGAACATCTGCTTCGTAATGGCTGATGAGTACAAGGAACTGGAGAAGGACTTCCTCGACTTCGCAGTCAGCAAGGGTATGGTTGGTGTGAAGGGTCACCGCTCAGTGGGTGGTTTCCGTGCATCTTGCTACAACGCACAGACCATCGAAGGTTGCAACGCCCTCGTAGCTTGCATGAAGGAGTTCGAAGCTAATCACTAATTATATATTAATAAGGTATATGAAAGTATTAGTTGCAACAGAGAAGCCATTTGCAGCAGCAGCTGTCAATGGCATCAAGGCAGAGATTGAGGCAGCAGGCAATGAGCTCGTGCTGCTCGAGAAATACACTGAGAAGGCTCAGTTCCTGGATGCAGTGAAGGATGCCGACGCGCTGATTATCCGTTCGGATAAGGTGGACGCTGAGGTGCTGGATGCTGCCAAGCAGCTGAAGATTGTGGTTCGTGCTGGTGCTGGTTACGACAACATCGACCTCGCTGCTGCTACTGCTCACAATGTAGTCGCTGAAAACACTCCTGGTCAGAACTCAAACGCTGTTGCCGAGTTGGTTTTCGGTCTGCTGGTGATGGCCGTTCGTGGTTTCTACAACGGTAAGAGCGGAAGTGAATTGCTGGGCAAGAAACTGGGTATCCTCGCATTTGGTAATGTAGGTCGCAATGTGGCTCGCATCGCCAAGGGCTTTGGTATGGACGTTTATGCTTACGATGCTTTCTGCCCTGCAGAGGTAATCGAGAAGGCTGGTGTTCACGCCGTTGCCAATCAGGACGCCCTGTTCGAGACCTGCGACGTTGTTTCACTCCACATCCCTGCTACTCCTGAGACCAAGCAGAGCATCAATGCTGCTTTGGTTGGTAAGTTGAAGAAGGGTGGCGTGCTGGTGAACACAGCCCGTAAGGAAGTCATCAACGAGCCTGAGCTGATTAAGCTGATGGCTGAGCGTGAGGACCTGAAGTTCGTGACGGACATCATGCCTGATGCTAACGACGAGTTCCTGAAGTTCGAGGGTCGCTACTTCTCTACCCCCAAGAAGATGGGTGCTCAGACAGCTGAGGCCAACATCAATGCTGGTATTGCTGCCGCTAAGCAGATTAACGCATTCTTCAAGGATGGTGACACCAAGTTCCAGGTAAACAAGTAAAGAAACTGAATTCTTGATACTATCATCATCGGGATGCCCTCTGAGGTGTCCCGATGATTTTTTATTCTAACAGTTCTCTCGGATGATTAATAAAGGTGGTGGCTCCATGCTGCATGAGGAACTCGCGAGAGCGGAATCCCCACAGCACACTGATACAAGGCAAGCCACTATTGCAGGCTGTTTCAAAATCGACTTCACTGTCGCCCACATAGACAGCCCCTTCCTTGCCAACGCCCAATTGCCGAAGGGCTTCAACGACAGTATCGGGAGCTGGTTTCTTACGAATGCCTGCAGCTTCGTTTTCTCCAATAGCCACCTCTATCTCAGGGAAGAAATGACGAACGAGCTCCTGCGTTGCAGCCATCATCTTGTTGCTGACCACAGCCATGTGACAGCCACGAGCTTTCAGTTCGTGAATCGTTTCCAAGATACCATCGTATGGTTGAGTGGTATCGAGCGAATGTTGCATATAATGTTGGCGAAAGGTGGCAAAGGCTTCTTCAAACTGAGGATTCTGAGCACCATCAGGTACTGCCCGTTCCATCAGCAGTCGCACGCCATTGCCCACAAAACGACGGATATCATCTATCGAATGTTCTGGCATCCCATGTTGACGCAGGGCGTAATTGACGGAATTGGCTAAATCCTGCAGGGTATCCAACAGGGTACCATCCAAATCGAAAATACAAGTCGAATACATCGTTTTTTACCTTTTACTACGTGTTATCATCGTACGTACCTTATTATTATACTTTGTTGCAGCCAACAATTGCTCGATGGTAAGGTGCATGCGATACTGCCAGCGGTTGAATGGATCGCTGGGCACATTGATGCGCTCATTCTGCGGATGTTTTGAGCGCAGTTCTCCATCCATTGCCAACCAATCCTGTAACGACAACATACAGAACATGGATGGACAATAGAGATGGCGAGCTATGATTTCCTCAGCCAAATGAGCAGGCAATTGTTCTGGTGCCCTACCCTCCTTTTGCAACATTGTGACATAATAGCGCTGACGACGCTCTGGATTCTCTTGCCACCACTGACGCAGCGAAGGCATATCATGCGTACTGATGGTGCAGACAGAACGTATCGGATTAGACTCCAGATGGGTATATTCAAAGCCTTGTTGTTTAGGCATCTGCTGGATTTCAAGTGTCAAGATGCGCAGTTGGTCGAGAACGGGTTCCACACAATCGGGCAACATACCTAAATCCTCGGCACATACCAACATCCGCGAGTTCTTCATCACGGCAGGTAGGCGCTTCAAGGCCTGTTGTCCCCAGAAGAAGGAGTGGCGTTGGTAGAAATAATTGTTATAAAGTCGCACAAAGGCATCCTTTTCCTCAGCGCTAAGTACTTCAAAGACAGGCTCAGAAAGGACTCCGATGCGAGGATGATACATATCTGTCTGACGAGGATCTTCCACAAAGAGAACGTCACTGATTAGACGCATCAGTCCATCACGAATCCAAAGGCTGTTCTCATCACGACGATCTGCGAAATAGTCGGCCACCTTACGCTGAGTGGCAAACTCGTCCTTCAAGTCGTAGAAGTTGTAAGCCTTGCTGACCAGAAAATGTTCGCGAACATACTGGGCATGAACGCCAAAGAGGCGATCCAATAAGCGGTCGTTGATAAAAGGATGGGTATAGAGTTCCTTGCGGAAGGGCAATCCAAAGTATTCAATCTCATCAACTGTCAAAGGCAATGCTGGTGAGAAATGGCCTAACAGACCTGAAATGGAATCAGCAGGAATCTCCCAAATACGGAAGAAGCCTAAGATATGGTCGATGCGCAGGGCATCAAAATACTGCTCCATGTGCTTCATGCGAAGTTGGAACCAAGCAACCAGTTCTTTACCCCAGCGATAAGTAGGGAATCCCCAGTTATGTCCTTGTTGTGAGAAGGTATCAGGAGGGGCACCTGCCAAGGAATCGAGATAGAACAACTCTGGATGCTCTTGTATCTCAACGCTGTCACGATATACGCCAATGGGCAAGTCGCCCTTCAGGATAACACCCTTTTCTCGAGCATAGTCTGCAGTAGCTTTCAGTTGGGTATGAAGCAAGTACTGAACATAATAAATAAACGAGAAATACCATTCCTTCATTTCTTCATTATCCTCTAATTTCTCATTTCCCATTTGCCATAGGGCATAAGGCTTCAACCATTCCTCGTTCTCATGAACAAACGTCTTGAAGTCTTCTGAAGCCATCACCTTGTCACCTTGTTCCTTAAACAGTTCTCGTAGATACTCGTTCTTCACACGATCCACCGATTCATAATCGCTATCCTGCAAGGCATTCAACTCCTGACGACGACGCAAAAATTGTGTCATGCGCTCTTTAGAGCGAAGTGTACCTGCTGCTTCCAAATCTACGTAATGAGGATGAAGAGCAAAAGCACTGACGATATTATAAGGACAGGATTCTGACCATTGGTGATGAATCGTAGTATCATTGACAGGCAACACCTGAATGACTTTCATACCGGTAGCCACAGCCCAATCGACAAAACGACGAAGGTCTCCGAAATCGCCTACTCCATAAGAATGCTCACTGCGCAAGGAGAATACAGGAATCACGACACCAGCAGCACGCCAAGTGTCTTCACACAAGCGAAGTGATTCACCATAGAGCACCAGCACCTGTCCATCGACAACATCTTCTTCGATAATACGATTGTCTCCTTCTTCCCATTTCAACAAAGCATGAGTCTGTTCATCAACCACCACATATTTATATTCTATAGGCATCAACCACCCTAAGGCATTGACAGACAGCATCCATTCATGTTGTCCAACATACTGCATCTGCAGATAGCGGGAAGCATTCCAAGAGCCAATGGCTGGATGAGAGCCGCAGATAGCCACAGCCTGACCTGGTTTCAGTTGGGGAGCAGACACTCGGAAAATGATCGTACGACGAAACAAGGGCAGACGTAATGCCTCAACTTGTTCATCACGATGTCCATGTACGGTAGTCAGATAAGCATTGCTATACAGATGATAAGGCAAGGGACGGTCGCGCCACTGGTCTGGGAAGATATAGTCTTTCGAGGTATCGAAGTAGTAGATGCGGGGAACCATGTCCCACTCCTTTCGCAACACCTGTTCATCGGCATTCTCTACCTGATAATGATAGATGATATGTGAGAGCGGATGCTGGCGCCCCACCAAGGCAGCTGTTTCCAAAGTCCATAGCTCGCCATCTTCTGTCTGCATCAGCAGATTCTGTTGGCGTACTGAACCATCTTGACTATGAAAAGCGATAGCAACATGCAGGCTTTCGCCCCAAGAGGTTCTATATCGTAGTGTGAATTTTAATTTCATGTTCGCAGAACTTTTCTGCAAAGATAGCATTTTTTATTTAGTTTTTCGTAACTTTGCACCCAATAAATGAAAAGAAACAATGAAAAAGTTTAAATTTAGCCCACGTATCAACTTACAATTAGCTGTCTGTGGACTTTTATTGATTCTCGGACTGTTGACATATTATGCGTTTTCTTCTGTTTCAAACGTAGAAACAACGCAATATATCTATATTGACGAAGACGACACCCAAGACTCCGTCATTGCCAAGATACAGCCCTTTGCCAACCTCATTGGCATGACTACGCTCAACACGCTGATTCGCCATAGTGGCTATAGCGAAAACATTCGTACAGGTCGCTATGCCATAGAGCCAGGAGATGGTCCTATTACCATTTTTCGTAAATTAAAAAGTGGACGTCAGACCAGTCTCAACCTGACGATTCCGGAGTCACGCACCATGGATCGCTTGGCAGCCATTCTCTCCAATAAGCTGATGCTCGACTCTGCTACCATTGCAGAAGCACTGACCAGTCAGGAGGTTTGTGAGAAGCTGGGTTATGACACCTGTACCATCGCTGCTATGTTTGTACCCAACACCTACAATGTGTATTGGAACATGAGCATTGACGAATTGCTACAGCGTATGCAGAAAGAGCACGACCGTTTCTGGAAAGGGGACAGAGAAGCAAAGGCTGCCGAGATGCAGATGACGCCAATAGAGGTTTGTACTCTGGCGAGCATCATTGATGAGGAAACTTCCAACAATGCAGAAAAACCCATGATAGCAGGCATGTATCTGAATCGTTTGAAAGAAGGAATGCCTCTGCAGGCTGATCCCACCATCAAATTTGCATTGAAACAGTTTGAGCTGAAACGCATCTATAACAAATTACTGAATACAGAAAGTCCTTATAACACCTATCGTAACGAAGGACTGCCTCCTGGTCCTATCAAGATAGCGAGTATCAAGGGCATTGATGCCGTATTAAACTATACAAGCCACGACTATCTGTACATGTGTGCTAAAGAGGATTTCTCTGGAACCCACAACTTTGCCCGTACCTATCAGGAGCACCTGAAGAATGCGGATAAATACACGAAAGCCCTGAACGAAAGAGGTATACAATAAAAAAATGCCACCCACTTCACAGTGGAGGGCACCTCACCTTATTAGGTATTAGTCTTTTTTTAAGGTAAAAAGATTGTATTCAGGATAACGTTGGCAAAGTTACTTGATTTATATCAATTTTCCAAATATTCTTTTATGTTATATAACATATTTTGCTCAAGAAGTAGAATCTGAGCTAGCTCCAAACCTAAGCTCGGCACCAAAATTTAATGGGTTTATTTGGATTTTTGCTCACTTATTCGTACCTTTGCAGCCATAATATACATTATTAATATATGGAAGAAAAGATTATGACCGAGGGCGAGGAAAAGAAAAGCCTCAGTTTCGTAGAACAGTTTGTAAAGGAAGACCTGGAAGCAGGTAAGAATGGTGGACGTATTCAGACTCGTTTCCCACCAGAGCCTAATGGATATATTCACATCGGACATGCAAAAGCTATCTGCATGGACTTCGGTGTGGCAGAGAAATTCGGCGGCATCTGCAACCTGCGTTTCGACGATACTAACCCCACGAAGGAGAATACAGAATACGTAGAGAACATCATGAGCGACATCAAGTGGCTCGGCTTCCATTGGGAGAATATCTACTATGCTTCTGACTATTTCGAGAAGTTGTGGGACTTTGCCATTTGGCTTATCAACAAAGGACTGGCCTATGTGGACGAGCAGACCTCAGAGCAGATTGCCGAGCAGAAGGGTACGCCCACACAGCCTGGCCGTCCCAGTCCCTTCCGCGACCGTCCCATTGAGGAGAACCTGCGCCTGTTCAACCAGATGAACACCCCAGAAGCAGTAGAGGGAAGCATGGTGCTCCGTGCCAAACTGGACATGGCTAACCCCAACATGCACTTCCGCGATCCTATTATCTATCGTATCATTCAGATTCCCCACCATCGTACAGGAACCAAGTGGCACTGTTATCCCATGTATGACTTTGCCCATGGACAGAGCGACTATTTCGAAGGTGTCACCCACTCTATCTGTACTTTGGAGTTTGTGCCTCACCGCCCGCTCTATGACAAGTTCGTAGACCTGTTGCGTGAGTATATCAACGAACAGACGGATACCACAGGTTTCAATCCCGACATCCTGAACAAATACGACGGCACACGCCAGATTGAGTTCAATCGTCTGAACTTGACCTATACCGTGATGTCAAAGCGTAAGCTGAAGGCACTCGTGGACGAGAATCTGGTGAATGGTTGGGACGACCCCCGTATGCCGACCGTTTGCGGTATGCGTCGTCGTGGTTATTCGTCACAGAGCGTTCGCAACTTCATCGACTCGATTGGTTACACCAAGTTTGATGCATTAAACGATTATGCTCTGTTAGAGGCCAGTGTTCGTGAAGACCTGAACAAGAAGGCTTGTCGCGTAAGTGCAGTTCTGAACCCAGTCAAATTGGTTATCACCAATTATCCTGAGGGTAAGACCGAGGAGATGGAAGCTATCAATAATCCTGAGAATGAGGCAGACGGCACCCACAAGATTACCTTCAGTCGTGAACTTTGGATTGAGCGCGACGATTTCATGGAGGTAGCAGAGAAGAAGTTCCAGCGTCTGGCTCCTGGCAAAGAAGTACGCTTGAAGAATGCATACATCATCAAATGCGACGAGGAGCACCCCTGTGACAAGGATGCAGAAGGTAATGTAACCACCATTTATGCAACCTACGATCCAGAGACTCGCAGTGGACAGCCTGGTGCAGATCGTAAGATTAAGGGCAAGACCCTGCACTGGGTAAATTGCCAAGATGCTGTAAAGGCTGAGGTTCGTCTGTACGACCGTTTGTTCTCTATCGAGAATCCTGGTGCTGATGAGCGCGACTTCCGCGACCTGTTGAACCCCGACTCTCTCCGTGTGCTTAACAACTGTTATGTAGAGCCATACCTGAAGGAGAAGAAAGCTGGTGACTTCCTGCAGTTCCAGCGCATTGGATACTTCACACCCGATTTGGACTCTACACCCGACCATTTGGTATTTAACAAGACCGTTGGGCTGAAAGACACTTGGGCTAAGATCAACAAATAATGCCATTTAACGAAGAGTATTTTAACAGCGAGGATTTTAAAGAATTGCTGAACTATTATGAGGCATCCATGAAGGTGGGAGAACACCCCTTCATGGATGTTGATGACCTTGTAGATATTGCCGACTACTATAATCATTATGAAAGAGCTGATGAAGC
>Ga0310695_10012416_pt1 | contig 11940 bp, 12 predicted proteins | sample RumenRJG_04DNA_FD_203882 | JGI IMG/M metagenome (GOLD analysis project Ga0310695, IMG submission 203882) | Bovine rumen microbial communities from Lethbridge, Alberta, Canada - RJG_04 (v2) (version 2) | ecosystem: Host-associated > Mammals > Digestive system > Stomach > Rumen | place: Canada... | reverse complement strand
CATTTACAGCTGATATTTTCCAGCTAATGCAGGAGCCCCCATCCATATTTGTCATGCAACTGCTTCACTCGCTTTTGAGCTTTTCGCCCAGGGCAGTCAGCTGTTCCGAAGTAAGGCCTATTGCCCGCAGGTACTGCTCAGCCTCCTCCTGCAGGTCTGCCTCTTCTAAATCATCAACCTCAAAAAGATTACTCAGTGTCTTCACAAAATTATTATTCAGAATAATGCTGTATGCAGCATCCTCCGGCTGAACCTTATAGTAATTATAGTAAGTGGTCATATAATCCCGGTTGACATCATCAGCTGCGGCGCCGGCAAAGTATTCCAGTATTGCGCAAAGGATTCCGGTGTGGTCTTTGCCTTCCTTGCAGTGAATGAGGTATGGTCCGTCGTTTTCTGTAATACAAAGGACAGGAAGATCATACCCACGGTCATCAATATAGACGGTGATAATATCTCCGACTTCTATCCCGCCTGCCTTCATTTCCTCAAAAGTAGTATCCAGAATCAGATTGCCGTGCTTTCTGATGTCTTTGATCTTTATTGTCATGGTTTTGTCCGTTCCATAACAACCGGATACAGTGAGAAGTATTAAAAAAATGACAATAATGCTGCCAAAAACCTTCTTTATCATAGGAATCACAGGATCCTCCCCCTTCTGCCGGGCTTCTCCGCATAAAGCGTTCTGCCGGGCTTCTCCGCATAAAGCCTTCCTCCGGCTCACAAAAGACAAGTCGATGAGCTGCAAAGCCTTTACAGGATTACTGTCTGCCGGAAAGATGATAATACCTGTCGGGAATATGGCAGTACCCTCCGGGATTCTTCTCAAGGTATTTCTGATGGTACTCCTCGGCAGAGAAGAAGTTCCTGATCTGTTCCAGTTCTACGGCAAGGGGTTTTCCCGCCTTATCCTGCTCTGCATCGTAGACAGGGCGGATCTCCTGCAGCTGCTCACTGTCCGTATAGTAGATTCCGGTGCGATACTGTATACCACGATCATTCCCCTGCCTGTTCACAGAGAGGGGGTCTATGACCATGAAATAAAACCGGAGCAGTTCCGGCAGAGAGATTCTCTTTTCATCGTAGATGATCTTCACAGTCTCAGCATGTCCGCTGCTGCGGCAGACTTCCTCATATGTCGGTGAATGACCATCTCTATTGTCCGGGCCGTTTGCATATCCGACCTCTGTGGAAACGACGCCGTCAAACTGATCAAAAAACTTCTGCAGCCCCCAGAAACAGCCGCCGGCAAGATAAATTTCTTTCATGATTAACCCCCTCATCGTCATTATCCCGGTCTGCTTATCGCCCCGGGATACAGTAACATTCATTTTTTGTCAGATCTGCTGCATATCTAATACAGCTCTTTAAGCACCGGCACTGTGATTCCCTGATCGTCTCCCGGCATGATGCGTTCTATCCCCCCGGATATAAGGATTTGTGAAGAATGCAATTACCAGATGCAGGGCCATGGCGCACCAGATCAGCGGTTCGCACAATATGACAGCCCTGTACCCCATCCGAGGCACGAGCAGCCAGGCAAAAAGGCATTTCCCGGCAAGCTCAATGAAACTTGAGAGGACAGGCGTAAACTTTGCGCCAAGACCCTGCAGTGCCAGCCTGGTCTGGTGCAGCACGCCCAGAATGCCGGTAAACACGGCTGCAAATTGAACATATGCGACAACATTGCCGATCAGTTCCGGATTTGCCGATCCGGAAATCAGGACAGCCAGTTCGTCCGCAAACAGGAACAGTATGGCGATCGTGATCCCGCAGCAAATCAGATCGTAAATATAGGATTCTCTGACCCCGCGGATGATCCGCTCTCTCTGTCCCGCGCCCTTATTCTGGGAGACAAAAGTAGAGATCGCCATTCCCATTGCCGTATAGGGGAGTATGCAGAGCATGAAGATTTTTCTCGCTGTCGTATGGCCGGCGATCACAGTCGGCCCAAGGCTGTTGATCCCGGACTGCAGGATCACAGAACCGATGTTAATGACCGATCCCATAAAAGCCATGGCATATCCCTGCCCGGCCAGTTCCAGATACAGCTTTTTTTCAAAGATAAAATCTTCCCGGCGCGGAATCAGTATCCGCGCTCTCCGCACAATATAGCCGGCACAGAGCACAGCGCTGACCCCCTGCGCGATCACTGTCGCTGCCGCAGCGCCCCGCACTCCCATTCCGGCACCTGCCACCAGTGCGAGATCAAGAATAACATTCAGGACAGAAGAAACGATCAGGAAGACCAGGGTCATAGTGGAATTTCCGATTGCGCGCAGAAGTGACGATAAAAGATTGTAGGCGAACATCACCACCGTCCACCCGCCTATGATCCTGATATATGCCAGTGCCTCTGCGTAAATTGCCTCCGGTGTCCCCAGAATCCGCAGTAGCGGTCCCAGTCCCAGCAGAGACGCCGCCGTCATCACTGCGATCGTTCCGGCTCCGATCACCAAAGACCCGGCCACAGACTTTCGCATCCTGCTCTCATCGCCTGCACCGTATGCTCTGGACACAACAATACAGAGACCGTTTCCCAGGGCCTGGGCAAACATGACCATCAGGTCAAAGATCGCGACGTTGGCCCCGACTGCCGCCAATGACTGTTCTCCCAGAAAGTGCCCCACAATTGCTGTATCCACTGCATTGTAAAGCTGCTGAAATATATACGATACCAGGATCGGCAGCATGAAAATAAATAGATTTTTCATGATCGGACCGCCGATCAGATCGACCTGCCTGTTCCATTTCATCAACATCTTGTTCTTCCAAACAAAATTAAAACCACCAATATCACTCTAGCATCTTGGTGAATCAATCGCAAGAAACGTATGGCCGGCTTTACAAGGGCCGTGTCATAAAACAACCTCCCCTGTCTCCCCGGAAAAAACATCACTTGAGATCTTCCGACTTGTTCATATCCATCTGTCTGCTTCTCCTCCATGCAAGCGGCGGCATTCCTTCCGCCTGTGAAAACAGCTTTATAAATCCCTTCAATGAAAACCCCGTCCTCTCCGCGATCTCAGTGACCGGCCACTCCGTCCGGATCAGAAGGGTTTTGGCATAGTCCAGCTTCTTGTGGTTCACGTATTCGACAGGAGAATAGCCTGTATCTCTTTTGAAACGGCGGGAAAAATGAAAACTGCTCAGGGAAGCCGTCTCTGCAAGTTCTTCCAATGTAATCCTGCGCCCTATATTTTCATTGATATATGCCGTGACCTGATCTATATAGGAAGCTCTCCCTGCGTCCTGCGCACTGCCGCCGTGCAGATAGCGCAGGATCTCATATACCCTGAGGGATTCCTCGAATTCCGTCTCTGTCTTCCCCTCCTCATAAAACTGCATCGTTTTCTCAATAAATGCGGTAAGAGCCGCTGCATTCTGCTTTTCGACCACAGCCCCCCGCAGGTTCAAAATGTGCTGGCATATCTCATGGGCATTGGATCCCTCAAAATGGAGATAATAGAATTCCAGCCCGTCCATATCCGCATAATAATAATGGGGCTCCCGGCAGTCAATCAGTATCGCGTCCCCCGCCGTCAAACGGCTGGAAGCCCCCCGGTACTCCACATGCAGACATCCTTTTTTGACGCAGAGCACAAGTACCGGGGAAAAGTAGTCTCTGCGGATCGTGTAGGCGTGTGTGCAATAATAGTGCCCGATCTGAGTAATGTAAAAATACAGGGATTTTGCCGTGGGCAGCGGTGTGAAGAGATGCCCGCTGGACTTTCCCAGTACTCCCGTCTCCTGCAGCATCCTGAAGTCAAGTCTCACGTTCTTTCCTCCATGGTAAAAAACCAGTAAAAAAATGCTTTCTGTCTCAAGAGCCGAACATGCCCGTCTTCTCCATAATCCTCCTGCTTTATTGTAACACCCTATTTGTGAAAGGAAAACAATAAGAGCAATATCGGCGAAGTTTAGAGCAACGAACAGGATAGGATACTTTGGTTTAAGGAGTATACTCAGAATCATCAAAGAAAAGAAAACACTTTCCTGAAACAAAGAAAAATCTTTACCGAAACAAAGAAAACTCTTTACTGAAACAAAAAACCGGGAACTCAAAGAAAGCACAGAAATCACAGAAAACAATAAGCAAGGCACAAAATTCTCAGAACAAAGCATTTTTAAAAAGACAAAGCCTATTCAAAAAGCCATTTAAAGCAGGAGGAAAAGAAAATGATCAACGGAGAAAAGAAGATTGCAAGGCCTTTCAGATGGGGCATCGTCGGGGGCGGACGCACCAGTCAGGTCGGCTACAAGCACAGGCTCGGCGCCCTGATGGACAACACCAATTTCGAGCTCGTGGCAGCTGCATTTGACATCGATCCCGAGCGCTGCATCGACTTCGGAAAAGAACTGAATATGGATCCCGCCCGCTGCTATCCCGATTACAAGACCCTCTTCGCAGAGGAGGCAAAGCGCGAGGACGGTATCGAGGTCGTGGACGTCGCCACCCCCAACTTCCAGCACTATGAAGTGACAAAGGCAGCCCTCGAGGCAGGCCTGCATGTTATCTGCGAGAAGCCCCTCTTCTTCGAGAGAGAGCAGGGTGAGGAAATTAAAAAACTGGCCGAGGAAAAGGGCAAAATCGTAGCAGTCACCTACGGTTTCTCCGGCTTTCCCATGCTCAAGCAGATGCGGGCGATGATTCGGGACGGCGCCATTGGCAAGGTCAACATGGTCGAGCTCCGGTATACACATGGCTTCGGCTGCGATGCCACTGCCGATGTCAAGGCAGAAGGCCAGAAGTGGAGAGTCGATCCTGCAAAGGTCGGCAGAGGCTTCGTCCTCGGTGATCTTTCCACCCACACCTTCTACATGAGCCAGCTGATCTGCCCCGAGTTGAAACTGGACGAGGTCCTCTGCTTCCGCCAGGCCTTCGTAGGCAGCCGCTATCCCCTGGAAGACAATGCCTATGTCCTCATGAAATACGAGGGCGGCGCAGTAGGCCGTATGTGGACCTCCGCTGTCAACGCGGGCGACATGACCTCCCAGCACATCCGCATCGTGGGCTCCAAGGCTTCCCTGGAGTGGAACGACTCCACCGCCGACAGGCTGATCTTCGAGGAGCAGGGCAAGCCCCAGCAGATCCTGACACGCGGCATGGATTACCTTGATGACCTCGCCAAGGAAGACGAGCGTCTGGGCGCTCTCCACTTCGAAGGCCTGCCCGAGTCCTGGGCAAACCTCTACACCCGCTTTGCCATCGTGATGGATGCCAAGAACCGCGGCGACGAGGAGACCATCAAGAACACCATCTATCCCGACATCGATGCCGGCATCGACGGCATCCGCTGGATCAACGCCTGCGCTGAGTCTGCTGACAAAGGCTCTGTCTGGACTAAGTTTTAACCCCAACCGCAGGGACGGTCCTTTCGTTTCCGTCCCCCCTGTTTCATAAAAACAGGGGGACAGAAACAAAAGGACCGTCCCTATACAAGCGGAAACATCAGCTCGACCCTGAATACCTTATCTTTACATTCAGATTGGCAGCTTCCGCCCATCTCCTTCATCATGCTTCGTATGCTCTGAATACCTATTCTGTTTCCTTCTACTGTTTCATCCGTCACTGCGATCCGGTTTTGGAACAGGAGCCCGATTTCATCCTTTCTTTCCACCCTGTCTATTGTGATCGGATATTCCGGATCCGCATATTTCACAATGTTCGACATGATGTTATCCATAATGCGGACAAGATAATCTGTGTTGTATTGAATCTGTACATCCGACCATCGGACATGCATTTCTGTATGATAACCTCTTTGTTCAAGATAGCAGCTGGTTTCAGAAAGAAGATCATAAAACACTTCAGAGAAGGATTCTTCTTCCATATCTGTTTTTGTTTCTTTGCAGGTGCCGAGAGAATATTTCAAAAGACTGTCTGTCCTTTCTTTGAGCTGCAGTGCCTTTTGATTAATCTTTTGTATATATTGTGTTTTTTGATTGTCATCTTTGGTTTTTCCTGCCAGCAATATTTCCGCATACAATATGATGGCTGTGACCGGCGTCCGAAGATCATGCGACATTTCCGTGATGACCTGCTGATGGTCACGGATCATCTCCGCTTCTCTTTTCTGACTGTCCAGGAAGGTCCTCCTCATGCTGTCAAGACCTTCTGCCAGCACGGATAGTTCATCGCATCCTCTTACGGTGATCGGACAGTTCAGACAGCCTCCCTCAAGCACTTCCACTTCATCACTGAGCTGACGGATATAGCTCATTTTTCTTCGAATGCCCAGCAGCACAATCACCAGAAAGGCCAGAAAGCTCAATCCAATTTCAAACTTCTGAACACAGCTGTAGACCTGATAGCTCCATGCGCCGGAGATCATGATCTCTGCAATCCCGTCTTCAAATCTAATCGTATCGTACTTGATCCAATCATAATCTGCAGCAGCGATTTCCTGATCCCAAATATGCTGATACGGGTAGGCCGAATCAAACACCTGAATCCCGTCCTTGTAGATACTCAGAGAAAGCAGACGCTGTTCCTGCACCCATTTGTATATATTTTCCGCATCCCGGGAATAGATCCTGTTTTCTGCAATGTACTCCTGAAATCCGGCGACAGCTTTCCTGATCCGGGTCTCAATGTAATCGCTCTCCTCCATATAGCGCTCGATCGGGTACTCGCTTATCTTGTCCAGCACAAAAAAGAATCCAACGGCGGCCACTGTAGCGACAATAAGGAGAATCATCATTTGTACATATATGGAATGCCCTCTATGAATGTACCGTTTCAAAGCGATATCCCTTTCCCCACAAGGTCTTAATATATCTAGGATTCTTGGGATCCTTTTCTATCTTTGTGCGCAGCTTCCTGATATGTACCATCACCGTACTGTTGCACGAATAAAAATACGGCTCCTCCCAGATACTTTCATATAGATTCTGTGCCGAAAAGATTTTCCCGCTATGCTGCATCATGAGCAGGAGAATTTTATATTCAATGTTGGAAAGTTCTGTTTCCCTTCCTTCGATATATACTTCATTGATCAGGCGGCTGATCCGTATACCCGCCCGTTCCAGGTATTCATTGTCGTCAGTTTCTTCAATCCTGCTGCCCATGTAAACCCTGTATCTTCTGATCAAAGCTTTCACTCTGCCCAGAAGTTACGCATAGGAAAACGGCTTTGTCAGATAATCATCTCCTCCTGCCATCAGCCCGATCAGTTTGTCGGATTCCTGCGATTTTGCCGTGAGGAAGAGGACCGGTACATTGGAAACCTTCCTGATTTCCTCACAGGTTCGAAGACCGGTCATTCCGGGCATCATAACATCCAGAATCACAAGGGAAGTATCTTCTTCCAGCAGCTGCAGGCCCTTCTTTCCGTTTTCCGCTTCCGTGACTGTATACTGCTCACTCTCCAGGAGAATCCTTATTCCTTCCCGAATATCTTCGTCATCTTCAATAATCAGAACTTTCTTCTCCGTCATTTCTTTTCTCCTCTGAGTTTGTTCAGAATTTTGGCGGCTTTCTCCTCATAAACAAGACTTTCTTTCGTCCAGGATGCATATGCGGAATCTCCGCGATGGTCAGGCAGCTTATACTTTCGTATTTCAAAAGCTGTCCTGCCTTTGATGGTCCTTATCATAAGCCGCAGTTATTAACAGTTTCTAAATCCGAATCTTAAAAAATCTAAACCTTAGGGACGGTCCTTTCGTTTCTGTCCCCCTGTTTCATGAAAACAGGGGGACAGACGTAAAAGGACCGTCCCTAAATGCACATGACTTTCTCAAAGCGGAACATCTCCCCGCCGTCTTCAAAATCTGCAGCATATCCGGTTTCCGGATCCCGGGGATCAGGATGGAGGCCGTTGAAAAACTCTACGATATGGAATCCGCATTTATTAACATAGAAATGGATGTTTCTTTTCTCAAAATAGGGAGTACATGTTTCCCACACTTTTGTCTCAGGGTAAAGCGATTCGACGCACTTCCATGCAGCCGTGCCAATGCCTTTGCTGTGGGCATTCGGGCTGACAAACAGAAGATCCAGATGATTGTGGTGTGTCTTTTCATCGATCTGCAGCACAAGTCCTCCGACAATTCTTCCATCCTCACGAATCCGGTAGGCAACACCCTGGTCGATGCTGTTTTCAATGGTCTTTCGGGAAATGATCTCACCGTCTTCCTCAAAGTGACTGTCCCTTTCTCCAAATTCTTCCATTGCCCCATATTTGAATGCGCGCTGATTATCAAGAATGAATTGTTCCCGATCATTCCCTGTGAGAAGAGTAAGTGTAATATCTGCCATTTATTCAACCTCCTTCAACAAAAAAGCTCGGCAGCAAAAGGCTTTTTAAGCCAATTGTTCCGAGCTCACTCGACATCTTATCCAACAGGCGGCCTGCAAAGCTTTCGCTTTACGATCCCCTACGCTGCGGCGTACTGTCCTCCGATGACCAATATTCAAATTACGTGCATATTATATCCTCTTTCAATCTCTGATTCAAGAGGAGACAGGGAGACAGGGGAGAAGACAAAGAACCGTCCCCTTCCTGTCTCCTCCCCCGTCTTCCCCATTAATTTCCATGGCAGTGATGATCTGCACAGTGATCGTGTCCGCAATCGCCATCGTGATGATGCCCGTGGTGATCGCAGCGGGCATCCGGATCGTACTCCATTGTTCCTGAAGCCAGAGACTTTGCTGCCGCATCCGCTGATCCCCGAACACCGGCGTAGAGTTTGATCCCGGCATCTGCCAGTGCCATCTGCGCTCCCATGCCAATACCTCCGCAGATCAGCGCATCCGCCTTTGCCGCCTGCAGGAAACCGGCCAGTGCACCATGTCCGCTTCCGTTTGTATCTACAACCTGTTCTCCTATGATCCTGCCGTCCTCAGTATCATACAGTTTGAACTGCTCTGAACGCCCGAAATGCTGGAAAATCTCTCCGTTTTCATAAGTAACTGCGATTCTCATTGTACTGCTTCCTTTCTCCATTATGTGCTGTTTAATTTCGACCGGCGCGAATTCACAACGGCCCCCTGCGATCAACAGCCGTTTTCCACGAACAAGGGCATCCGCGACCTTTTTTCTTGCGCTGTTGTAGATCGATGTGACCGTGGTCCGGGCAATGTTCATTCTGGCAGCACAGGCTTCCTGTGTGAGCCCTTCGTCATCAAGAAGGCGTAAGGCTTCAAACTCATCCACAGTCATATACACACTCTCGGCGGCTATTATATCGTCGGGTGAGAAGCTGCGATAGACCGGCAGCCGCTCTATTCTCCGGCATCTGATAGGTCTTGGCATGTTTTTTCCTTTCTGACATATGTCAAATACTATTATACACAGTTTCTGACATATGTCAATTATCAGACCGTCCCCATTGACATTTAAAACAGGGGGACGGAAACAAAAGGACCGTCCCCATTGACCGCGAAATATCTCCCATTCATTTGGATTGACCATATAAAACGCTCTGTCATATAATTATATACGTAATATTCTTACTCCAAATGTGCTTTGAGGGACACCTGCACCATCCTGTGACTTTGTCATGCTGACACGATCATGTCAGACTTGCATCATGTGAAAGTTCACTTGAACCGGACAGGGACCCTGACATGCAGGAAAGCAGTGCCGAAATGACTGTTCAATCCAGTGGTTTCCAGGAATATCTGGCGGAAGAGATCAAAAAATACGGCGGAGTCATGATCCCTGTGAAAGCAGGTCTGATGGAGCGTCTTCTGGTGAAGGAAGTAGAGATAAAAAAACTGCATCCTAACCCGGACGATGAATTCTGCATGCCCGGGATCGGGCCGAATGACAGGATCATCTCCGACTATATGGCGCGTTATCAAAGATACGGATCGATGAAAAACCCAGATGCGATCGAGGAGGATCCGCTGATCGTAGAGAAAGTCCACCCGGATGGATACATCATCCTGAACGGGCATCACAGATGGGCGGCTTTCTGGAGACTGGGCATAAAAAAAGCACCTGTATCCATCGTCAATCTGACACAAAAAACGGATATCGAGGAGATGATCCGCACATCTGAACATGACAGACGCGTCACACTGGATCTGGATGAGGTCGCATTCTGCCGTGGAGACGAGCCCGGGGAGAAGCCGATCAAGGGTTTTTCTGAAGGACAATTTAAAGAGAGACTGCGTCCCGGGATTCCCGCGCTTCTCCAATACCTGTCCAGACAGGGCTATGACATCTGGGTCTATACGGCAGAATATTACTCGATTGAATATATCAGGGAATATTTTTATTATTATACAGTGAAAATCGACGGAATCGTCACAGGAACAGGCCGCAAGAGCAAGGGCTTTGCAGAGGAAAGGAAAAGCATAGAGCAGCTCGTAAGAGAGCGCTACGAACAGACCCTGCACATAGACCGCCGAACTGTCCTGCGCACATTTGCCGGCTCGAAAGATTTTGAAGAATATCCGGTGGAGGAAGGGGCCTTCGGATGGGCACAGACCGTGAAGTCGATCATCCGGAGGTTTGAGAATAATGAATCATACAAATAACAGGATGCGGGTTTCCTTTGACCTGGACGAGGTATTGTTTGTCTCTCCTGATACTCACAGGACGGAACCGGCACTCCGCTTTCCATTGAATTTAATTTATAAAGAACGCCTGCGCCTGGGGACGCCGGACCTGATCCGTACCCTTCAGAGCATGGGCTTCGAGGTGTGGATCTACACATCCTCTTTCCGTACCGAGGCCTATATAAAGCGCCTGTTCCGCTGCTATGGCGTCGTCTTCGACGGAATCGTCAATGGAACCCGGCACCTGAAGGAAGTACAGCAGGGACATTCAGAAACGCTGCCCCAGAAGCTGCCCAGCAGGTACAGGATTTCCCTGCACATCGATGATGAGACCATCGTCTGCACATCGAGCCGTCAGTACGGATACAACGTGTATCAGCTTAATGCCCAGGATGATGACTGGAAGGAAAAAATCATCGCACGGGCGGTGCAGATCAGAAATAGAACGAATTAGGGACAGAAACAAAAGGACCGTCCCTAATTCAGAACAGGCACTCTTTGATGAGGATTCTGATAACCTGTTCATAAGCTTTCCTTAATAGTTTTCCTCTAACCTCTTTTTTTGATCATGATCAAAGCTGCCACCAGAAGGAGAATCGGTGAGATCAATATTGTCTTGATTCCATACTTTACAGAAAGGATTCCACCAATGCCGGCTCCTATGGCAAAGATAAAAATGATGCCAAAGAAATCCAATGCCTTATTTAGTGATTCCTTCTCTTTTGTTCTGAAATACTGTGACAGACTTTCCGTACCGCTCCTCAGATTGCCGATACACATCGTACTGGCATATCCGTATCCATGAACCTTCTTGAAAGTCTGCACCTGCATGGCACATGTAAATGATACTATGCTATTTGCAAGCATATTTAATCCTGACGGCATAAATCCTACAGCCAAAAGCATTGCAATCTCTATGAAAAGTATGATCTGTCTCCAATGAATTTTACTGCCGATCTTAAACCTGCTCTCTATTCTTTCAGCCAGAAAAATACCTGCAGCAAATGATATGAGCGGAAGCATATAACGTAATCCCTTATTCCACTCTCCCTGCATTAAATTCTGGCTCATCAGTACCACATTGCCGGTCTGGGCATTTGCGAATACACCATCCCTCACGTTATAAGTATATGCATCCTGTAGTCCTCCCGAAAATGAAAGCACCGCACTTAATCGAAAGCTCTCCGAGGTCTGCGATTTTGTAAGCGTCATCTCTATCCTCCAAAAATACCTCCATTTAAAGTGACTCTTTAAGGATCAACTTAATCTCTTCCTTCGTCAGCACTTTATGGCCGCCTACGAGTTCAACTTTTGCAGCAACACTATAGTCTCGACATGTGCATTTTTGTCCAAACCACTAATCTGCTGCCTGACGGTTTTATATATACTCTATTGGAAGGGCAATCAGATTTTCTCTGAGATACGTTTTC
>Ga0310695_10012415_pt1 | contig 11941 bp, 6 predicted proteins | sample RumenRJG_04DNA_FD_203882 | JGI IMG/M metagenome (GOLD analysis project Ga0310695, IMG submission 203882) | Bovine rumen microbial communities from Lethbridge, Alberta, Canada - RJG_04 (v2) (version 2) | ecosystem: Host-associated > Mammals > Digestive system > Stomach > Rumen | place: Canada... | reverse complement strand
GCTCCAGTTGATACCATCGAATGAGGTCTTGGCCACCTCTAACGTACTCCATTCGTCCATCCAGAAGTAGCCTGTCCATACTGTGTTCCCATCGACATTGTCCTTGCCGTCGCCGTACCACACCTTGGTAGCGGTGAAGCCTTTGCCACAAATCTCCATGCCGTGCTCTTTCAGACAGGCAAGCATGCCTGGAGTGATGAACACCTCCGTTTCGTGCTGGTCGGCATAGAGGAAGTGAACGTAGCGTGTGCCGGGCAGCATGCCACCGTTCGAGTGCAGTTCGATGACTTCTCCCGTAGCATCCTTGAATTCTACGACGATTTTCTGGCCTATCTGGGCTTCTGCAAACTTTGCGGCCTCAATAGTCAGCGTGTTAGACCAATCTACTGCGTGCGTACCTTCCCACAGATCAGTGGCCGTAACAATGGTGGTAGTTGCCAAAAGGCACATGAGTAAAAATACTTTTTTCATAATTCTTTTGCTTTTAGTGTTACTTGAACTTGGGGCACCCGATTGCGTCGGGGGCCCGCCTGATATATTCACGGATAATAGTATTTACACACAACTACATTTTTATTAGTAAAACACAACGAAATCGTCTCCAAATTCAGGAGCCAGTACGTCATCTGCACTTACTTCAGTTTCACTGATAGACAGTGAACCTGCCAGTAACACCTGTCCTTTGATCTCTACGATTTCCATTTCTGGATGCAAATATACTTTCTTCATAATTGTTTCTTTTAAGAATTAAATGTTTAAAAGCTTCATTCTCTCATTATCTCAATCACTTGAAAATGACCTTCTTACCATTCACGATGTAGAGGCCCTTAGCAGGCTGTGCAACGTGCTGACCAGCGAGGTTGAAAATCTCATTATACACTTTTTCATTATTCATTAGCGTAGCGCTGATGCCTGTTAAGCCCATGCCGTCGATGGGGAGAAATTCAGGAGCATCAGAGGCAATTTGCAAGTATGCCTTGCCAGCGGGAACCTTATCAGTAGACTGGAGCTTGTAGAATCCAATACCATTTGTTTTATTAGCCAGTACATAGACGTTGCCATTTGCTGTTCCGTCAGAAGCTTTCAGTTCGTTGCCAGTAAGAGCTTCAGCACTCTCAATTACGGGGAAACTATATTTACCAACAGCACCCTTCAGAATGACAGCTGAATTAGCAGGAACTTCTGTAACGGAAGTCAAAGAAACCTTCGAGCCATTAACCTTTGCGATATAAGCCTCGACACCCTCTATCTTCAGAGCCTCAGCACCAGTCGTGAACGTTGCATAACCGGAAGCATCTGTAATTTCAGCATCACACTTGACAAGCACGATGGCTGTGAAGTTGAAGGGATTGCCGCCTTCCTTGTTGCACTGAACCATGAGCCTGTCAACGTCAGCCAGCTTTGCAGTCATATCAATGCCCTCAAGGCTGAGTTCAGCATATTCGTTAGTCATGGTCATCGTGGTCTGGTCGCCTAACTTGCCGCCATCACCCCATTTGGTGAGCACATTGATGACATAGTCTGTGCGGTTAGCCTCTGAATAGAAGCGGATAGCCTTGTAGTCGCTCCAATTAATGCCATCGAACGAGGTCTTGGCTATCTCTAAGGTGCTCCATTCGTCCATCCAGAAGTAGCCTGTCCAGACGGTGTTCTCATCGACATTGTCCTTGCCGTCGCCATACCATACCTTAGTAGCCGTGAAACCAGTACCGCAAATCTCCAGTCCGTAGTCCTTCAGACAGGCAAGCATGCCTGGGGTGATGAACACTTCCATGGAATGCTGGTCGCCATAGAGGAAGTGGACGTAGCGTGTGCCAGGCAGCATACCACCGTTGCTGTGCAGTTCAATAACTTCTCCCGTGGCATCTTTGAATTCAACGACGATTTTCTGTCCTACCTGAGCGTCTGCAAACTTAGCAGCCTCGAGAGTCAGTGTGTTAGACCAATCTACTGCGTGCGTACCTTCCCACAAATCAGTAGCCATAGCGAATGATGTTGTTGCCATCAGGCACAAGAGTAAAAATACTTTCTTCATAATTTTGTTGTTTAAAGGGTTAGACATTAAAAATTTTCTGAGTGCAAAATTACTGCAAACAAACTGAATGGATAATAAGATATGTTACATAGGATAAAAGAAATCGTTCAATGTAACATTATTCTGCTACATTGAACGATAATTCATAAAAAGCGCTCAAATCTTTACTGCTGGCTGACTTTTACATCGCTGATGGTAACGGAGCCACCGTAGTTGTTGATGCTCCAGCAATTCTTCTGAATGCCATAGATACGCTGGGTGTAGCAGACGATATCGTTGATGTACACGACGACCACTGAGTTGTCGGTGTAGATGTCGATGTCGTATGTATTGTCTGCAGGACGATAGAATCCGTAGCCGTCTGCTCCATCAATGAAGCCCTTGCCATTGACTTTCTTCTCCACCATCTTCTGCTCTTCCTCGCTCCATTCTTCAACGATGCGATAGCCCTCCTGCTCGAAGTTGACCTTGCGGGCATTGCCATTGTCCTCTGGGTTGACGATGATGCTGTAGTAGAACTCAGGATCAGTGCTGCGAACGAAGCTGACACCGAACTTATCGTCATTGCCTGCTGTGGTCACCTTGAACGAGATGTGGTTGCAGGTGCCTAAGCGGTTGTAGAGTACATAGGCGCCATCGCCTGTGAGCTTGTTGTCAGTGTAGCCCTTGCTATCCATGACCTTGACAGTCTGTGGCTTATTGTACTTGGCAGCCATAGCAGGAATGGCACGCAGCGAGAGCGTTCCGTCCTCGTGCTGGAAGACCTTGTGGCACACCAGTGCTCCCGACCAGTTGGGCTCGTTACCGTCGCCACCACCTACGTTGATGTTCTTCTCGTGGCAGTCAACACCTGAGCGGAATGGTGTCCAACCCCAGATGTAGCGGTCGGTACCGTTGGAGGCTGTCTTGCCTGCATAGAAGGCACGGCTGTCGAGCTTGCCCTCACGCCACAATGGACCGTCAGCAGGCCATTTGGGACCATCGTTGAAGGCGTCCTTCAGATGCTGATAAGAGTCTGCCATCAGGTATTTCACCACGCGGCTCCATGATGTCTTCACACTCTCACTATAGACGAGATACCAGTAGTTGCCCATCTTGAAGATGTCGGGGCACTCGAGCATACGGTCCCAGATCATCTTGAAGCTGCCTACATGCTCCCAGTTCTTCATGTCGCTCGACTTGAACTCAGCAAAGCGTGGGTCGCCACCACCCTGCGGGTAGGTAGAGATGACCATGTGGTAGAGGTCGTCGTCAGCAATGAAGATCTGTGGGTCGCGGAAGTCATTGCTGGAGTAGCCGTAGTCGGGGCCGTTGATAGCCCACAGCTCGTCCTTGACCCAGTTCTGACCGTCCTTGGATGTAGCACGCATTACCACCTCACGATACTTGCAGTTGCCATTGTGGCCGGTGTAGTAGAAATAATAGGTGTCGTCCTTCTCGCTGTAATAGCAGCAGCCAGTACCCAGTGCAGCATCCTGCATGTAGTCGTTGGCTCCGTAAGGCAGCACCTCGCCCATTGACTGATAGCTGGTACCATCCTGGGTAGTAACGCCCCAGATGGGATGGAAGCGGTGACTCATATTGTTGTCAAACTCCTGCAGGTAGAACACCTTGAAGTTGCCAGCCTTCTTGTCGTAGAAGGGCATGGGGTCGCCCACACGACCTACTGACGGCATAAAGTATGTGCCAAAACCCTGAGCATCCGACGACTCAAACGATGTGGTCGTTCCCTGCCAGTCCTTGGGGGCATCACCGTTCGATGAGTCCTTGCTGCAGGCTGTAAGACCGCAGATAAGGCTGGCTGCGCAGATCATGCTATATATCATTGTCTTCATAATCTATAATACGTTTAAAATTGTGGACTTATTTGGTTAGATAATCAAATGCGTTGAGCATGATTTTGCCCATATTGTCGTGATAGTTCGACTCGTATGGTGTAGGAGAGTTCCAGTCGTAGAGGCCTGAACCCAGACAGATGATACCACCCTTGCCATACTCACCGTTATAGGCCTTCAGCTCCCATGCGTTCACGCTATTGTCACCAGTCAGTGCGCGACCACCGGTCTTGGCTTCCACAGCATCCTTACCACTAGCATAGATGTCCCAGAATCCGAACTGCGACGTCGTGTTACAGATGGTATAATCCTTGTCGAGGGTGTAGATGGCATTTTCAGGAGCGCCAGGATAAGTCTTCAAACCCTTCCACAGCGGGTGATTAACATCGTAGGCATAGGTGTGCCAAGGATCGTCGCCCATCAAGTCGGAACCTTCACCGTTGGCGTCGCCCCATACATTGTTAGGATAAGCATCCTCAGGCATAGCTCCCAGAGCGATAGCATAGTTCACAGCACTGCGGCCCAGCACGAAGGCACCACCCTTCTGCCAGAATTCCTTCATCTTGGCAAGTGCCGTCATAGCGCCCTGCTCATCCACGTGTTCAGCAAATGCCTTGTAGTTGCCAAAGCTGCCGTGGTGGTGATGGAAGAAGATGAGCTTGCACTCAGCCATCGAAATATTGCCACTGGCAACATCGCTCCATGAAGCGTAGGCAGCACCAGAGATGTTACTCGTCAGCCATTTGGCAGCAGCCTTCTCCTCGTCGTTCAGTTCCTCAACGGTAGCTGCATTGCCTACAAACAAGGCCGCAGGATTCTCGATGAGCGTGACATATACCGTATAGGTGTTGACAGCTGTATTGTCTTTCACTGTCAGCACGAAAGGTTCAGTGAAGTTGCCCTTCGTACCACTGGCAGGACTGCAGGTAGCATCCTCGCTGCACACAGCCTCGAAGGTGGCATTGGCAAGATCGATACCGCTATTGCCCGTTACCGATACGGTGACAGTCTTATCCTGCTGGTTGATGGCACCTTTGACGCCCCCCAGCACGAAGTTCTTCAGCAGGGCTTCGTCGTTGCGAACCGATACCCGATAGTCCAGCTGCAAGTCACCATTGACTACGCGCAGCATGTGGTCGGCATTGAAGTTCAAGTGGTCGCCAACCTTGATGCTGGTCTGCGCACCCTCAGCAACCTTCAGGCTCGTCACCTCCATGTCGGCCAACTGTGTGAAATCTACAGGAACCTTCACCTTGATAAGGCGGGTATCAGTAGTAATGGTACCCTCGTATTTTCCGTCGAGCACAAACTGCTCTACCAAACACGAGCCGCCAACGTTAACGCTACCCGTTCCGTGATCGTCCTTGCTGCAGGCTGTAAAGCCAAGGAGCAGTCCGAGCAGGCAAATGATACTATATATTTTTTTCATAATTCTTATTGCTTTAACTTCTTAACTATTAAACTTCTCTAACTACCCATATTACCATTGTCCACAGTTCTGTGTGTAGTGTCCGTTAGAGGCAGCCATCTGCTCGTGAGGAATAGGCAGATACTCATTCTTGTTGGCAGTAAACTGAGCACCATTGAGGAAGGTCATCTTCTGACTCTCGGTGCTGTAGAACTGGTTGATGACGGTAGCCACGTCGCCCCAGCGTACCAGGTCGAAGAAGCGCTCGCTCTCCATAGCCAGTTCCAGACGGCGTTCCATCTTCACAATCTTCATAGCCTCTTCCTTCGAATAAGAGCCATTGTACATGCCTACAGCATAGTGTACGCTATACTTGGTCTTGTAACCAGAGACGATACTGTTGTCAGCCATGTCAGCTGCACGCTGGCGTACCTGATTGACGAGGGCGATAGCCTCGGCTGTCTTGCCCAACTGAGCCTGAGCCTCTGCACGCATGAGCAGCACGTCGGCATAGCGCAGCACGACGCGGTTCATGGAACTTGCCCACTGGTTGTCGGCATTGAAGATGTAGATATTGGTCAGATCGGGGTCCACGTTCTGCTTCAGCGAGCAGTGGTAACCGTAGGTACCGCCCGAACGGCTCCAATTGCCAGAGGCGCTCATCATGTACGTGGTGTTAAACATATAAGGTGTGCCAGGCATACCGACAGTCACGAAGAGACGTGGGTCAACAGTCTGTGACGAGCCTACCGTATAGTCTGTGGCAGGCGTGCTATCGAGCAAGGGCAGGCCATTGCTGTTGGTAACATAGGCGTTGACCAGATTCAGAGAAGGCTTGTAGAAGTCACAGCCCGACTCATGAACTTTGGGAATGTAGGGAACGACCAGACGGTTCGAGAAGTTGAGGTTGCCATAGGTGGTACCATCGTTCTTAGAGTACTGGACAGCCCAGATGCACTCCTTACCGTTCTCGTACTGTTCCTCAGGACGGAAGTTGTTGTGCAGGTCGCTCTCCAGTCCGTAGTTGCTATACAGCTTGGGATCAGTATATTCAATCACCTTCTGCAGGTCGTCCTGGTTGATGCTGGTCACCTGATTGGTATTGGCATCATCCTGGTGATAAGCTTTATAGAGATAAACCTTTGCCAGGAAGGCAGCAGCGGCAGCCTTAGTGGGGCGACCCTTCTCCTTCTGCACCTCAGGCAGTACGTTATAGGCATCCTGCAGGTCGTTAACAATCTGCTGCCAGCCCTCATCGTTGCTATACTCCGTGTTCGACAGGTTCAAGTAGTCAGCCTCTGTCATGTTCAGCTTGTTCACGAAAGGAATCTTCTTGAACAGACGCTTCAGCTGGAAATGACCGTAAGCACGCAGGAACTTCATCTCGCCAGTACGCTGCTGGATGGTCGTGTTTGACTGGTCAGCCTCTGCCAGCATGTCGAGTGACAGGCTGACGCGCGACAGGTAGCTATAGAACTTGCCCCAGATAGAGCTGAAGGGCCAGTCGTCAGTCTTGATACCCGTGCTCTTCTCCAAGTTGTGGAAGGGTGCACCGTCAGAGAATTCAGCGCCACCGACATAGGCGTCGTCCGAGCGCGTGTCATAGTTCCAGAGCGAGAACGAGGCGTTCATATCCTCAATGCTGAGCAGTCCGGCATAAGCCGTAATCAGCACATTGTCAATATATTCAGGATTCTTCACCTCGTCCTGTATGAGCGTGGCCTGAGGAACTTGCTCCTCCAAGAATTTGCTGCACGCTGTCAGACTACAGATGGCGCAGATGGCACAGATGTATTTCATATATATCGTTTTCATAATGCTTTCTCCTTATATTAGAATGATACGTTAACACCGAAAGTAAAGTTGAGAGGTATAGGATAGTCAAATCCAGGACGCTCAGGATCATTGCCAGTAAACTTACCGCTCTTAATCGTAATCAGGTTCTGAGCAGAAGCATAGAGACGGATGCGGTCCATGTGGAGTTTGTCGGTCACCTTCTTGGGCATGTTATAGCCCAACTGAATGGTGCGCAACTTGGCATATGAACCATTCTCGATATAGTATGACGACAGGCTACCTTCGTGGTTGCGGTCGGCAGTGGTCAGGGCAGGAATATCGCTGCCAGGGTTGGCAGGACTCCAGGCGTCGAGCACGCGGACACCCTTGTTCAGATAAGGTACGTTGACGCCGGTATTAGCCCAGAAGTCAGTCTCTTTCTTGTAATCGTAGCAGTTGACATCGACACCCTGAACACCCTGCCAGAACATGGTGAAGTCGAAGTCGCGGTACTGCAGATAGATGTTCAGACCCCATGTGAAGTCGGGTGTCGGGTCGTAAATCCAGTCGCGGTCAGCCTCAGTGATGTAGCCGTCACCGTTCAGGTCCTTATAGCGGATACGTCCCAGTCCGGCACCTTCCTGAATGGCGTGGTTGTCAATCTCCTCCTGGCTCTTGAAGATGCCGTCGGCCACATAGCCAACCTCTGCAAACATGGGATGACCTACAACGCTCTTGATGCCGTTACCACCGAAGACGCCGTTGGCAGCAACAGTCTCAGGCAGCTTGGTAATCTCATTTCTGTAGGCACTGATGTTACCATTGATATCCCATGAGAAATCACCGATTCTGTGGCGATAGCCTACGCTGAACTCCCAACCGGTGTTCTTAACCTCACCGGCATTTACATACTGGTTGGCACCTTCACCCATAGCACCGATACCTACCATATCGACCAGAATGTCCGTGGTCTTCTTGTGGAACCAGTCGAAGCTACCATAAATCTCGTTTCTCAGGAAGGTGAAGTCAACACCGATGTTATGCTGCGTAGTAGTCTCCCACTTGATGTCTTCGTTGCCACGACGATCGCGAACATAACCGCTGCTCAGCTCGTAGCCACCATTCATACCAGAGATATCATAAGCAGAACCTGCCTGACCGCTTCCCCACAGTCCGGTAGTAGTGACGGGCTTGTAGATGGTATAGCGTGCCACGATGGGGATGTCCTGGTTACCAGTCTTACCCCAAGAATAACGAATCTTCAGGTTATCCAGAATACCCTCAGCAAACTTCATGAAAGGCTCCTCAGTGATGCGCCATCCGATAGCTGCTGACGGGAAAGTACCATACTGGTTGTTCTTACCGAAACGGCTTGATCCGTCGTGACGCAGAGTGAACGACACCAGATACTTGTCAGCATAGGTATAGTTAGCCTTGCCGAAGAAGGATACCAGCGAGTAACCCTCACCAGAACCCAAAGCCAACTGCTTGCCTGAACCAGCGCTTGGCCACATATAGTCGGTATTCAGCACTGACAGCTCATAGCGCTTGGCACTGCTCCACTTGAAGTCGTAGCGGTTGACCTCCATACCGACCATAGCGTCAGCACGGTGCTTGTCCTTCTCAAAGTTATAGGTGGCAATGGCGTTCCACATCCAGTTCATCCAATGCTCCTGCTTACTCTCAACAGCTGTCTCGGTGCGCATCACCTTACCGTTGGCAATAGGATAGGTAAAGAAGCGCTGCTCCTTCTGGCTGTAGTCAATACCGAGGGTTGAGCGGAGCGTGAAGTTCTTGAACGGAGTGATGCTGATATGTGCATCACCGAACATACGCCACAATGTGTATTCGTTGTCCTTGTTGTTGGCAATCATGCTCAGCGGATTCTCACGCTCTGAGTAGGCACCCAGAGCCTGGGCGTACTTGCCATTCTCAGCATAGATAGGATAGTTGGGGTTGAACTCCAAGGCATTTCTCAGCACACCGCCAGGAGCATCCACACCCTTGTTGCGGTTCAGCGTGAAGTTCTCACCGATGGTCAGCAAACCGTCAAACAGCTTGTAATCAGAATTGGCACGGGCAGACAGACGATTGAACCATGAGTCCTTGATGGTACCCTGGTTGTCGTAGTAGCCCAGTGAGAAGAATGAGTGACCCTTGTCAGAACCGTTGCTGACAGAGAGATTGTACTGCTGTACGACACCCGTACGTGTTACCTCCTTAAACCAGTCGGTATCTCCTGCACGTACTGTGGCATTGTCATCCAGATACATGTTCATCGTCATCTTGTTCAGCACGGGGTTACCATTCTGATTGTAACTCCAGTTGTAGTTGTAACCCAGGTTATTGTTGCTGGGATTCAGTCCGTCGTTCACATTAGCCTGCCAGTAGGCACGTCCCCACTCGCTGGCATTCATCGTCTCAATCTTATTCGTATAGAACGATGCAGCAACAGAGCCGTCGAAGTTGACCTTAATCTTACCTTCCTTACCCTTCTTGGTAGTGATGATGATGACACCGTTGGCAGCACGCGAACCATAGATAGAAGCAGAGGCGGCATCCTTCAGAATCTGGATGCTCTCGATATCGTTACCGTTCAGCTCGTGCATACCCGACTTGGTAGCCACACCATCGATGATGTACAAGGGGTCGTTATTGTTTAAGGTACCATTACCACGAATACGTACAGTGGCAGCACCCGAGGGGCTACCGTCAGCCGTGATGTTCATGCCCGGCACACGACCCTGCAGGGCCTTCATCGGGTTGTTCTCGTTCTGCTTGGCCATCTCGTCAACACTTACTGTCGAGATAGCGCCCGTCAGGTCGGCCTTGCGCTGGGTGGTATAACCCGTTACCACTACCTCCTGCAATTGCTTGCTGTCCTCCTTCAGCGTTACCTCCATGCCGTTCTTGGCTGGCAGTTCCTGAGTCAGATAACCAACATAGCTGAACACCAGCGTCTTGCCAGCCTCTACCTTCAATTTGAAGTTACCGTCGAAATCGGTCACCGTACCGTTCGACGTCCCTTTTTCCATCACCGTGGCACCAATGACCGGTCCCATGATGTCAGAAACAGTTCCTGTAATCTCCTGTTGCGCGTACATTATTGTACACAGCATCGTTGCCAGGAAACTCAGAATGAATCGTTTCGCTTGTTTCATTTGCATTACGTTTTTAGTTGTTAATACTATTTGCGTTAAAATTTCTGCTACAAAAGTACAAACAAAACTAATATGTGTATGAAAAATATCGTTCATCCCGTGCAAAATATGTTGCAATGTAACATTTTTGCGATGGAATGAACGATATTTCTTAGCCTTTATTCTTATTTCCTCACGTCGCCAGGCACCATTCCATACTCCTCTTTGAAACATTTCGTAAAGTAACTGGGAGCAGTGAAGCCTACGACGTAGGCCACCTCAGAGACGCTCTTGTCGGTGGTGAGCAACAACTGGTAGGCACGGTTCAGGCGGGCAGTGCGTAACAATTCAACGGGCGACGAGCCTGTAACGGCCTTCACCTTGCGGTAGAGCTGTACACGGCTGAGGTTCATGTCGGCAGCCAAATCGTCAACGCTGACATCACTATCGGCCAAACGGGCTTCGACTGCCTCTTTGAAACGGGTGATGAAATGCGAAACGGAGACCCCCTCTGACTCCCCCTGTGTAGGGGGAGAATCTGTAGCCTCCTCTGAACAGGGGAGGTTGATTGGGTCTGTGGTAGGGGCTGTCGCCTCCCCTGGGCAGGGGAGGTCGGAGGGGTCTTGCATATTCCACAACGTGTTCACCACGCGTTCTCTCTGCAAGGCTATCTTTCGGAGATGATAGAGATAGAAGAGCACGAGTACGCCGACAAGCAGAATGATGAAGGCGATGGCCAGCCAATTCACAATACGCTGCGTGTCAAGCTTATGCAGGTAGTTGTCGGCTTTACTATGCAGCAGGTCGAGTTGTGACGCCTGTCGCATGATTTCCTCGCTTTCCATCAACAGCACCTTAGCATTGTCACTAGTCACCAGAGCCGACATCAGCATGGTTTCCTTCTCGTAAGGCTTCCCTTCGAGAATATTAACGGCCAATTCAATGATTTGATCACCATGGGTGGGATAGATGTACGAAGCGTCAAGCAGCGAGTCGCGCACCAATTGGATGCCGCCGTTTTCGCCAGGAAGGCCGTCGATGCCGCAAAATAAAGGTGAGAGGTGAGAGGTAAGAGGTAAGAAAGCCTTTCGTGCTCCCATAGCCGTGCGGTCGTTGGCACCAAACACGAGGTCTACGCGTACATCTTGATGATTGGCGAGCCATTGTCGGGTGGTTTCGTAGGCTGTCGGTTCCGTCCAGTCGCCCTGCAATGAGGCTACCACCTGAATGCCGGGTGACTGTTTGATAGCGTCCATGAAACCATTATGACGCTCGATGGATGGTGACGAGCCTTCCAGGCCTTTGATTTCCATCACATGACCCTGTCCGTGAAGCCGGGAAACGATGTATTCGCCCATGACGCGCCCCATCTCGTAGTTGTCGGCACTGATGAAGGCTGTGAATTTCTCGCTATTGGTCTTGCGTTCGAAGACGATGACGGGAATGCCCTTGTCGTAGGCCCGGTCGATGGCGGGAGAGATGGTCTGCACCTGATTCGGGGCCACAATGAGCAGGTCGATACCGCTATTGACCAGGCTGTCAATCTGCTGCACCTGCCGTTCGTCTCTGTCGTAGGCCGCAGCAAACTTCAGTTCCACATTATCATGGAAATAAGCACCCATACGCAATTCAGCATTCTGTTTGTCACGCCAGATGTCATCCGAACACTGTGATATTCCGATACGATACTTCACCTTGCCCCCAGAGCAAGATACAAGTAACGTAGCCAATACAAATAAATAGAAGA
>Ga0310695_10012414_pt1 | contig 11943 bp, 8 predicted proteins | sample RumenRJG_04DNA_FD_203882 | JGI IMG/M metagenome (GOLD analysis project Ga0310695, IMG submission 203882) | Bovine rumen microbial communities from Lethbridge, Alberta, Canada - RJG_04 (v2) (version 2) | ecosystem: Host-associated > Mammals > Digestive system > Stomach > Rumen | place: Canada... | reverse complement strand
AACAAGGTGAACAAGTATGGTCTTGGTGATGATCTGGCATGGTGTGTAAAAGAGTTGAACAAACCCATCACCATTGAGAATCCTGATGGCAAAAGCCGTGGACAATATGTTCAGATTATCAGCAAGTTGGAAAAAATTCGCGACAAAGTTAAACAAGGCGAACCCCAGGAATCACGAGCAAATAACGGGAGGAAAACGGCTAAAGAATTATCAGACCAAAGCTCGATGATTTTTTTGCCTGCCAAGTGCGAGGCTTTCCTGCCTCAGGCATTCTTGAAACACACTATATCGGAGGATGTGGCCAAGAAGGTGGAGAGCTCTTCATCGCATGGTCAGGATGTCCGTCCTGCCAGCCCAAAATTTTGGGTGGTCTATAGCGACCGTGCCGATAATACTACCTATAGCGGTCCAAGCACCTCATCGGGAGCTTTTGGCAAGCTAGACTTCAACGAGAAGGTTCGCATCGCCAAGATCAGTGGCGACTTTGCACTTGTTTACAATGAGCCTCAGGAGGGCATCGATTACCCCAAGATCTCGTCTGGAGCCAAGTCAAAAGGCTGGGTGCCCTTGACCCACTTGTTGCTGTGGCGCACCTGCCCGACCAACCGAATGGGCATATACCCTAAGGCTATCTTGCCTGATAACAACGCTATTTATTTCATCATGAAAAGGCATGACAAAAAAGCACTACTCGCATCACAATATAAAATGGATGGAGCAACAGAGAAGGTGCTGTTGGGGTGGTATGATGAAGAATCATTCATCGAATGGGATACCCGCTTATGCCTTGAGCCCAACTGGGATCCCGAGGTGGTCGACTACTGCAAAGCACGCCAGATTAACGCAGTTTTTTACTCCGATAGTGAACTGAGCACTCCGAGCCTCATAATTCCTTTTGGAAAAACGAACAGCGAGGACAACAACCCCTACAGTTGCTATCGCATGAACAACAAGGCTTTGCGCTACCCAGTCCTAAGCATTAACAGCAAAGGCAATGGAATCTTTAAATGTGTTACATTTGTCGGTTCACGAGTAGCTATTAAGAAAGAAGACATAATTGGTTACACTCGTGTGAAAGATTCCAGCGACCGCGACTACTGGAAACCCATCATCTACATTTCGACCGATGAGTTAAGTACGCTCATCTCGCAATTGCAGGGGGTCAACGCTGCAGCACAGCAGGGCGACCGCAAGCCCTACGTCGACGCGATGAAGGCGCTGGTGCGAAGCATGCTTCCCGACATCTCCAGTGCCGAGATGGATGCCATGGGCGTGCAGGAAGTAATGAACCTGATTACGGGTCTGAACGCCAGTACTCAAGCTTTGAAAGGTCCGACGTTGGTGCAGGTTCAAGATCCCAAGGCCGTGAGTAACGCCGGGTTCCAAGGTATGGTCACCCGCTTCCAACAGAAGTATAACGGACTCAAGAAAATCAAGAACGACAAGAACTATAAGTATTCGTTGATGATCAACAACACCAAGTATTACTGGATTCCTGTCGAAGATATGCCATAATAAATTTTAAACCAAACCACAATGGACTTTATCATTGGACGCGACGCCAATACGTCGCAACTGCGCATCAGCACCGCTGATGGCAAGCGCACACAACTGGTGGGGCAGCCAGGCTGTGTGCCGATGAATGTGAGCCGCAAGCACCTGCAGCTCACTGTGAACGCCGACCGCACCTGTGTGGCCCGAAACCTCAACCCCGCCAACGAGACCTGGGTCAACGGCATGGCGGTCATGACTCGGAACATCAGCTGGGGCGACCGCGTGGAGATGGGAGCCGGCCACTTCCCGCTCGACTGGACCGCCATCGAGCCGCTGCTGCCCAAAACCATCGACATCACCCCCCTCAAGCGCATGTGGAACGAGTACAAGCAACGCGAGCTGGCCATACGCAAGCGACAGAAGAACATCAATGTGCTGGCCGGTGTGCCTATGGTGTTCACCGTCGGCGGCGGCGTGGTCACTAACTTCCTGCCCGACGACTTCAAGAGCTATGGCGTTGTCATCACCATCTTTGCTTTGGTGCTGATGTGCTACGGGCTGTACCGCCGCTTCACCGACAAGAGCATCGAAGAGCAAGAGGAACTCAAACAGTGGCTCCAGCAGCATTACACCTGCCCCGAGTGCGGCCACTTTATGGGCATACAGGACTATGATGTCCTCAGCCAGAACAAGGCCTGCCCCTACTGCCGCACGCAGTACAAGAAGTAACTGTTTGGAGGCCGTTCGCTATGCCGTGACTTTGTCACGGCCATCCTGCACGGCATTTCGTACAGTAAACACCCCATTTGATACAACATCGCCCCAAAAACTTGCAAACCGCAATGCCGAAACCCTAACTTTGCATCGAAATTATTAACCAAGTAGCCGAAGTAGCCACTACCACACTACCTCACTACAAAAAAACAAACGACGATGACAAATGAAGAAACCCAGTACATGCCCAACGCAGTACAGAACGAGACAACCACTCCCAGTCCCCAAACCCGCCGCGGCCTGAAGACCGGCTGGAAGCGCGTCGCCATTGGCGGCGTGTCGGGCATCATGGTCGGCAGTGCAGCCGCCTACGCCGCCACCCACCTCATGGGCAATGACGAGCCGCAGACACCCACCGACAATGTCGACGCCAGCAAGATGGCCACCACCGTCAACGATGACATGACCTTTGAGGACGCGTTTGCCACCGCACGCGACGAGGTCGGCGCCGGTGGCATGTTCACCTGGAAGGGCAACGTCTACAGCACCTACACCCCCGAGGAGTGGGACGCTATGACCCCGCAAGAGCAGCTTGACTACTATGCTAGCATCACCGGCCAGGAAGTGCCGCAGGCTGAACCTGCAGCCGAAGCCGAGGCTGTGGCCCAGGTCCAGCCTCAGGAGGTGCACCACTATCACCATGTGGTCGACGACACTCCCGCCCAGGCCACGGCCCAGCACACCGCCGACCCTGTGCAGCACGACCAGTTCATCCCCGGTAGTGACACCCACACCACAGCCGACAACGATGTGCACGTGGTGGCCAAAAGCGATGTTCAGCAGATTGATCAAGACACCTATGCACAGGCACTGGAGATTGACGGTCATGCAGCGGTGGCCTTCGGCACAGAGCAAAGTCCCGAAGTGGTCATCATCGACATCAATGACAACTATGACTTCGATCCTCAAGATGTAGTAATCGACATCCCCAACAATCAAGTCATGACGGGACAAGAGTTTGTAGCACAAATTCAACAGCAAGAGCCACAACAGACTGTCGGTTACGAGCAGGGCAGCTCCGATACCGAGCCCGTCTACGACCCCGGTCTGCAAGAGGTGGACTACGACCCCACCATGGATCCTGCCAACGACCCTGGCCTGATGGATAGCAGCATGGACACCGGCTACGACATGGCCAGCGATGTCGCAGTCTACGACTGCTAGCGGCTTTTTGCTTTCGATTGCTCGAGCATTCGATTGTTCGAGCAATCGAAAGACAACTAACATCTAAAATCTAACGTCTAAACTCTAATAAAAGTTGGAATCAAAAATCATAAAATGCCCCAAGTGCGGAGTCGGACTCAAGGTCGACAACCCCCGCGACGAGGCTGTCAAGAGCATCAAGTGCCCCAAATGCCTGACACCGCTCAAGGTCGTCTTCCGTGAGCCGAAGGCTACGGCAGCACGCATCGACCCAGCAGCCACCCAGCTGCCGGGCAAACCGGCCGCCCAGTCCGCCGGTCCCGAGACACAATACGGTCCCCAGCCCGCCCAACCCGGTGGCGCGACACAGCTGGGAAGCCAACCCGGCGGTGATGCCACACGCGTCAAGGCCAAGCTGCAACCCGGCAGGCTGTTCTGCAACGGCAGGGAGTACCCCCTGCAGATGGGCCGCAACATCGTTGGTCGCCGTAACCACACCAGGCCCACCACGGTGATGCTCGATGTCAACGACTCCTACATGAGCCGCGAGCACATCCTCATCAATGTTGAACAAGTGGGCGACAAGCTGCGCGCCACAGTCACCAACTATCAGAACACCAACGAGACCAAGGTGGCCGGCTTGCCGCTGGCCAAGGGCGACATGGTGGTGCTCAACAACGGCATGACCATCACCATGGGCGAGACCACCGTCACTTATCGCACGTGAGCGGCATTGTGGCCGCCACACCCTTCGAGTTATTGGGCATTCGAATGTTCGAGCATTCGACTACTCGAACATTTGAGAATTTTCATTTTTCAATTTTAAATTATGAAATACAAACTCTTTCCTCCCCAAGCCATCTACGAGCTGGGGCAGCGCTCCAACCAGGAGGACAATATATTCCCCGCCATGGGTCAGGCCACGGCCGACGACCGCCTGTTCATCGTGTGCGACGGCATGGGCGGACATGAGCATGGCGAGGTGGCCAGCCAGGCTGTAGCCACCACCATCGGCCAGACACTGACCTGGGCCCTGGCCGACGAGCCATGCCTCACCGACGACAGTATCAACCGCGCCATCTCCGCAGCCTACGATAGGCTCGACCTGCTGGACCGCGGCGAGGCGCGCAAGATGGGCACCACACTCACCCTGCTGTGCCTGCACCGTGGCGGTGTGACGGCGGCTCACATCGGTGACAGCCGCATCTACCACCTACGGCCCGCCACCGGCGAGGTGCGCTATCTCTCGCGCGACCACTCGCTGGTGATGGACCTCTATCAGGCCGGCGAGATTACCCGCGACGAGATGCGCACCTCACCGCAGAAAAATGTCATCACCCGCGCCATGACACCAGGCAAAGACGACCGCATGCGAGCCGACATCGTGCACATCGCCGATGTGCAGCCGGGCGACTACTTCTATCTGTGCAGCGATGGCATGCTCGAGCAGATGGAGGATGACGACCTGCTGGCCCTCGTCAGTGACAACGCCACCGACACTGAGAAGCGTGAGGCGCTCATCCGGGCCACCATCGCCAACAAGGACAACCACAGTGCCTACCTCATCCATGTCGAGCAGGTGACCCGCGAGCAGGGCGACGAGGCGCTGGCCGACGACGAGATGACCACGCGCTACAACGCCATGAACATCTACCGCGAGCGCGAGGCTCAGGATGCCAGCGACGTATCCATCGTCGCCCCACCGCCGCGTCGCTCCAGCGAAATCACCGTCGACGCTACCGGTGCCCCAAGCTTCACCTCCTCTTCTGGGGAGACCGAGGGGGGCTACAAGGCTGGGGGGAGTGTGTCAGGCACCCGGGGGGATATGACACGCCCAAACGGCCTCCTCAACCGCAAGAATCTCCTCCTCGCCCTGGCAGCCCTGGCCGTCATCGCCGCCACAGCCTACTTCCTCTGGCCCAGCAAACCCACTGCCATGGGGTCATTTACACCAGAAAATGTCGAGATCGCTAGTGAAGGCTCAATAGATGATGACAAAGATGAGACACCAGAGCCTGAGCAGGGTAACACTAACGCAAGCACAGAGCAGACGACCATAAGCGCAGTGTCAAACCGCTCCAGCAGCAACGATGGCAAGGACACCAGCAAGGGTAACGGCCTGCATAATTCCCAGCAAACTCAATCCCAAACAACTGCAGGAGTAAAAGCTGGAGGTACTAACATAGGATCAGGAACTGTTAACACTTGGCTGGATAAAAATCCTAAAAAAGGAGACAACAAAGCGGAAGAGAAAGATAAAGATACAGAGCCAAAGCCAAAGGCTAAAAACCAGGGTAGTAGTAACGGCAATAACGATGACCCCGCCCATGTGGAACCTGCTCAAGTTGAGCCTATTAACTAGGAAGGTGACCGGAGAGAGCTTGACGCAGACATCATCTCTGCAAGTGAACAAGTAGAGCCACGGTGTGCAGCGGCAGTCAACAAATATTATGAATTATGTCTTAAATTGATTGAAGTGGTAACAAAGCAGTGTGTCGAAGACGCATGATGCCTTGACGAGGCAATTTGTTAGAAAGACCATGCAAGCACATCGAAGATGTGCGCTGCTTGGTCATAGAAAGCAGATAGAAAAGTGCCTCGAAGAGGAACTTCAACACTGACTCATTGAATGTTACCTACTTAAGCATTATGAATTAAAGTTTAATGAGCGACAATATCAACACAGCCTCAATGCTCCGTGTGGGGGCAGTACTGGACGGCAAATATCGCATAGAGCGGTATCTGTCGTCGGGTGGTTTCGGCAACACCTACGTCGCCATCAACGAGTTCGGCGAGCAGGTTGCCATCAAGGAGTTCTTCCTCAGGGGCGTCAACCAGCGCGAGGCGAACAACACCACCGTCAGTGTGAGCAACACCGAGAACCGCGCACAGTTTGACCAGCAGAGGGCCAAGTTCAAGAAAGAAGCCATGCGTCTGCGCGGCCTCCTGAGCCCGCACATCGTCAAGGTGCAGGCCTTTTTTGAGCAGAACGGCACGTCCTACTATGTGATGGACTATATCGACGGCGAGTCGCTGGCCGAACGCCTGCGCCGCACTGGCCAGCCGCTGACCGAGGCCGAGGTGCTCGACATCCTCAACCAGGTGCTCGAAGCCCTCGATGAGGTGCACAACTTGCAGGAGCCTCTGTTTCATCTCGACATCAAGCCCGGCAACATCATGCTCGACCGCAACGGGCAGGTGCTGCTCATCGACTTCGGGTCGAGCAAACAGAGCGACGGACACGGCGGTGTCACCGTCACGGCCGCCACATTCACCCGCGAGTATGCCCCGCTGGAGCTGATCGAGGGCAGATTGGACAAAATAGGCCCTTGGACCGACTTCTATGCCCTCGGTGCCACCCTCTTCCGTCTGCTCACCAACCAGACCCCGCCACTGTACAGCGACATCCAGGACGAGGGCGCGGCCGCCTTCCACTGGCCCGACGCCATCACACAACCCATGCGCGACCTCACCCAGTGGATGATGACCCCCAACCGCACCCACCGTCCCCAGTCCGTCGCCGAAGTCAATAATAAACTTTCTGTAATAGGCATTGAGCAAGCTGAGGCGAATGAAACAAATGCAGATTGCACCAATGTGCAAGAGAACACATTTATCGAAACCTCTAGAAGTCAAAAAATAGTATCGGTCAAGGAAGTGGCCTCAGAAGAGAATAGTACCATCACCAATTGTGTTGAGGATGAGGATAATATTGTGACCACAGAGGATAAGGAATCGTTAGATGATACTCAGCATGCAAATGAATCCTCTCTGCGAGGATTACTGATTCCTGTCTTAATAGGTATGTCACTCTTTGCACTTGTTACATGCCTCATTTTATGGTATGCAAATGTTGATAATCAGAGTGGTTTTGATAACATTTCAGATAATACGTGTGAGAATGTCGCTATAAAAGAAAACGACGAGCTGAATAATATCGACACGTTAGAAGCAAGCCAAAATGGGAGCAATTTCAATATACAACCCAAAAGAGATAGAGTAGTTAAAGATGCATTCCCAGGAAAGCGTCAATCTGACAAGAATCCTAATGAAGAAATTGTCTATAAAAGTGTTGACCAACCTCCAAAGTTTCCCGGCGGTGATGCGGCACTGATGAGATACATTGCATCACAAATACGGTATCCATCTATGGCACATGAGAACAATGTTCAAGGAAAAGTTGTTTTAAAGTTCGTGGTTGAGAAAGACGGTAACGTCGGTGATGTGAAGGTCATTCGTTCGGTCGACAATGATTTGGACCATGAGGCTGTCCGAGTCTGCAAGTCACTGCCCAAGTTCACGCCAGGCCGTCAGGATGGGCAGCCTGTACGTGTATGGTACACAATACCTATTAATTTCAAATTGAGATGATTTATAGCATTTTGTAACTTTATTTCTGATAGATATGAATAGAATTGAAGGTGTTGATGGCATGAATAAATGTGAGCGGCTTAAATCTGTTATTAAAAGAATGATTGATACGAATCCATTAGTTGTTAAATCAATTAATTGTATAAATGAACGACTCAATGATAGGTTAGCTATTGAAATATGCTGTGACGCTGATTGTCAAGCATGGACCAATCTCAATATAATTTATTTAGGTTTAGGGTGTATTTCCCGAATATACCAGTTGTTGAATTCTTTGACAGACTGGGATTTCAATAAATATATGATTAACATACAATCAAATCAGAATGATGAATATGGTGTTGATAGGTATTTGAAACTTAACAAAGATGTTGTTATTCTACCAGGATTAGGTGAAGAACTAGATGTCCTAAAAGAAATTAATAAACTAAAGTTCCTAGAAAACACGTCACTAACTATCTCTGATATGATTTGTTTAGGGGCCATGGGTTTTCTTTTGTTTCACGAATTAGGGCATTTAATCCATGACCCTAAAATTTCTGGAACAAATATGTTCACAAAAGAAATAATGGCTGATATATTCGCTAATGAAGCACTTAACGTAACTGTAATTCATTCTGAGTATAAGCAATCGTCGTGTGTCGCTTTTGTTGGTGCGATAATGGCTATTTCTCAAATACTAATGCATAGAGATCAATTAGAAGAGTTAAATGATGCTGAACACCCCCATACCATTGAAAGGATGTACGGGTTGTTTCGGTTTTGGAATGTTTCTGATGAGTCTCCTTTTTGGGAATTGGCTTATTCCATTATTCAAAAATGGACTAATAAATATAGCATAGATATTACTTGGTTAAAAGATAGCTCTACATCATACAAAGAAAAGGTTAATGATGCTTATGAGCATTTTAGAAAGAAATGAATTATGAACCTACCAAACGGAACCCTGCTGCAGGGCGGGAAATACAGGATTGAGCAGGTGCTGGGCCAAGGCGGCTTCGGCATCACCTACCTGGCGACACACACAGCATTGGACTCGCGTGTCGCCATCAAGGAGTATTTCGACAGCAAGGTGAATAGCCGCGGTGCTGATGGCAGGGCGGTGACGGTGAGCCTCGAGGCTAACCGGCCGGGCTTTGATGCGCAGCGCACCAAGTTCCGCAAGGAAGCGCAGCGCATGCAGTCGCTCGCCTGCGAGCACATTGCCAAGGTGTGGGATTTCTTCGACGAGAACGGCACGTCCTACTATGTGATGGAATATATCGACGGGGGCTCGCTGGAGCAGCGGTTGCGGCAGCGTGGCACACTCAGCGAGAGTGAGGCGCGCGACGTGCTCGGTCAGATGCTTGATGCGCTCCAGGCGATCCACACCCGCCGGATGTGGCATCTAGACATTAAGCCCGGCAACATCATGTGTGCCGCAGCTGGGCGGCTGAAGCTCATCGACTTCGGGGCGAGCAAGCTGGTGTATCCCGGGGCTCCCACCACCACATCGTCGGCCATTGCGCTCACACCCGGCTTTGCCCCGCTGGAGCAGATTGCAGGCGACATGGATGCCTTCGGCCCGTGGACCGACTTCTATGCCCTCGGCGCCACGCTCTACGTCCTGCTCACCGGCAACCGCCCCCCCATGCCCAATGATATACTCAGCCGGGGGGCGGATGCATTTGTTTGGTCGGCTGGGGTGACATCTGATACACGAAGGCTTGTTTTGGCCATGATGAACCCGGTCCGCAATAAGCGTCCACAAACTGTGGCCGATGTTAAGCGGTTGATGCTTCATGGTGTGCACTGCGATGTCAGTTTTGATGTAGGATTAAAGCCACATGAATGGGTAACTCAAGTTGCCGAAGAAACGGTGGTTGGTGATTATAAATCATATATTGCCGATTCCTCGGGCATTCAAGTAACTCTACATGGGCTTTCTTTTAGGATGATTCGTGTTAACGGGGGATCGATGATTATGGAAGAAGGAGGGTCGAGTGGCTTTTTCAGTTTCATGTCTTCGGTAACTAGAAAAGAAGTGACTCTAACGGATTATTATATAGGCGAAGTACCAGTTACCCAAGAGTTATGGAAATCGGTAATGGGGATAAATCCATCTGTGAATCAGGGAGATAAAAAGCCTGTAGATAGTGTTGACTGGAATGATTGTATGGAGTTTATTTATAAGATTAACAAAATCACGGGACTTGATTTCTCACTTCCCACCGAGGCTCAATGGGAGTTTGCCGCACGAGGAGGAAACAATAGCAGAAGTTACAGATTTGCTGGAAACAATAACGCAGATTATGTTGCATGGCACTGGAAGAACAGTGGTCATCAATCGCATGATGTTGCCAAAAAATTGCCAAATGAGTTGGGTATATTCGATATGAGTGGGAATATTGCCGAATGGTGCACCGACTTTTTCGATGTTTACAAAAGTGGTGTAGAGAATAATCCGCAAGGCCCTCCAAGAGGTAGCGACCATATAATTAGAGGTGGTAGTTGGTCAACAGACGAGAAAATCTGCAGAGTTGTTTGCAGAGACCATAAATTACCGACATGCAAATCGCATAGCGTGGGATTTCGATTAGTTATTAACAAATTATTCTAATAAAAAGATGTCAAGCATAAGAGAAAAACTTGCAACAGGTAATGCCAAGAGATATTACCAGGTTGAGACAGAATTTGATGCCGTTGGCACATTTTTTACAAATAGCCAGATGCACTATACGGCAGCACATCCGACATTAGGTTTGTGGTTAAGTGCTAACGCGATGAATAATCAACCGATTGTTATTGGCTTCATTGAGTGGAGCAATATCAAGCGAGTTGTGATTAATAATCAATCCAAAAGCGTCTTTATTGTAGTTAATGACTATGAAACGGCAATTAGAGATGCTGACGCGATTTTTCGAACAATGTATAAAAAGACCTACACCCATCAAATGTCAGATACCGGTGATTTAGCTTTGTGTTTGCCACTTGATCTTTTTACTGGGAATATAATACCTTATTTGCAATCGCGACAACTTGTAGAATATAGAACAGAGAAAGTTAAAACAAGTATTTGGCTGACTATTCTTTACATAATTGTTATTGGCATTTTCGTATTGGCTTTCTTGTCTAAACTATTCTGAAAAAAAGACTTAGAATATAGTTTATGAAACTACCCTACGGAACCCTGCTGCAGGGCGGGAAATACAGGATTGAACGGGTGCTGGGGCAGGGTGGCTTCGGCATCACCTACCTGGCGAATCAGGTGATGCTGGACCGACAGGTGGCCGTCAAGGAGTTTTTCTTCCATGACTTTAACCTGCGTGATGGTGACACCAAGATGGTGACCATCGCCACCGAGGCTAGCCGGGAGCAGGTGGAACGATACCGCAAGAAGTTCGTCAAGGAGGCGCAGACCATCTCGAGGCTTGACCATGCCGGCATCGTGCGCATCCACGACATCTTTGAGGAGAATGCCACGGCCTACTATGTGATGGAGTATCTTGAGGGCGAGTCGCTGTCGCAGCTGGTGGAGCGGCGCGGAGCCATCCCTGAGGACGAGGCGGTGGGCTATGTCAGTGCCGTGGGCGACGCATTACAGTATATCCATGCCATGCATATCAACCACCTGGACATCAAGCCCGGCAACATCATCCGCCGCCGCGACGGCCGTGTGGTGCTCATCGACTTCGGGGTGAGCAAGCAGTATGACGCGACCACCGACCAGGGCACGACCACCACGCCGGTTGGCATCAGCCACGGCTACTCGCCCGCCGAGCAGTACCGGCAGGGTGGGGTGCAGCAGTTCTCGCCGCAGAGCGATGTCTATGCCCTGGCCGCCACGCTGTTCAAGCTTCTGACCGGCGTCACCCCGCCCGACGCGATGACGGTCATCGACGAGGGGCTGCCTCTGGCTGAGCTGCAGTCGCGCCATGTCACACAACCAGTCATCGATGCCATTGCCGCTGCGATGCGTTCGCGCAGTCACCGCACCCCGTCTGTTGCCCAGTTCATTGCCCAGTTGGCCCCCTCACCCCAGCCCGTCCCGCCACCCATCCCGCCACCCATCCCGCCACCCATCCCCACCACCGGCGATGTCATCATCATCCAGGCAGGCCCAGTCATCAAGCAAAAGCCCGTGTTGCAGGACCGCACCTTCAACGTGGGTGGCATGACGTT
>Ga0310695_10012413_pt1 | contig 11943 bp, 5 predicted proteins | sample RumenRJG_04DNA_FD_203882 | JGI IMG/M metagenome (GOLD analysis project Ga0310695, IMG submission 203882) | Bovine rumen microbial communities from Lethbridge, Alberta, Canada - RJG_04 (v2) (version 2) | ecosystem: Host-associated > Mammals > Digestive system > Stomach > Rumen | place: Canada... | reverse complement strand
CGCAGGCTACGCTACATGTGCCGTTTGGCAGCTTAAAGAACTACCAAGGCGGGGCTTGGGAAACAACCAACTCTTCGGGTAATAGAGTTTATGAGTATGACTTAATTGCTGAGGAGGATGCTAAAGATGGCGACATCTTCTCTGCTGAGTACAAGAGCGGCAAGGACATGTGGTTCCAGGTGATGAGTGCGAAGGATAAGACCTGCCGCGTGTACGGTGACTTCCCCGCAGAAGAGAAAATGAAGGCTGTGGATCCCGAGACCGAAGGTTCGGTGAACATCCCGTCTAAGCCCAAGGGATTCTCCGTCGTGGAAGTTGGCGATGACGCATTCTTTAATTTGGCGAAGATTACTAATGTAAGTGTTCCGAATGGCGTGAAGCGTATTGGCGAGAGTGTTTTTGCTCTCTGTTCAAGTCTCGTCTCTGTGAATTTGCCTGCTTCGTTGGAGACAATTGGTTTGGGCGCTTTCTCTTGGAATGCGAGTCTGGCTTCTATAAACCTGCCCGAGGGCCTGAAATCCATTGGCGAAGCTGCATTTGGTTTGTGTCCTGAGCTTTATAGCATCACTCTGCCTTCCACACTGGAGGAAATAGGACCCTCAGCATTTGCCTTTACATCTCTTCAAGAGGTTGACATCCCTGCCGGAATCGGGGTGATTCCTGCTTCTTGTTTCAGCAACTGCACCAATCTACAGAGCGTAACTATCCCCGAGGGAATCCATGTCATTGGCAGAAGTGCTTTCGACGCATGTTCATCTCTGGAGACGTTAGAGCTGCCAGTGTCTGTTGGTTCGCTCGGTTACAAGGCATTCTATGGTTGCAATGGACTCAAGGATGTGTATATCGGGAATAGTCATGTACAGTTGTTTGACAGTAATGGCAATGAGTCTACCGACAACGATGCCTTTGCCTATTCAGGCGACTACCGCTATGCAACCCTGCACGTACCAGCTGGTAGCGAGAGCTTCTATGACTGGTCGCCGTGGACCACATGGTTCTGGACGAACGATTATGAGTTGGCCAACATCCCGACCGACATTGATGCCGTCGCAACAGAGGCCGACAACCAGTCGCCGTGGTACTCCCTCGACGGTCGCCTCCTCGAAGGCAAGCCCGTTAAGCCCGGCATGTACATCCAGAACGGCAAGAAGGTCGTGATTAAGTGAGCGAAGCTCAATGTCATGATTAAGCAAGCGAAGAACCGAGCTTGCTCGAGTACTTCCGAACGTGAATAAGCTGCGCAGTATCCTTGTGACCAAGGAGGCTGCGCAGCCTTTATTGTGGCATAATCGTGCCGTTAAATTGTTAAAAGCGTTAATTTGTTTGTAAGGGTTAAGTGAATACGTTATATTTGCACCATAATTGAAGTAATATTCGACAGATTAATTTAAAATGTTATAATTATGAAGAACTTTTTACTTAAAAGAATGGTGCTTGCCGCGGTCATGATTGTGGCAGGCGTGGTCGGTGCTTATGCCGACAATGGTGATGTCTTCGCCACGAAAACAAAAGAGGGCGTGATGATGACGTTCACGGTCATAAGCGAGTCGTCTATGACCTGTTGCGTAGGTGAGAATGACTATTCCTCTAACAATAATTCTTGCATTGACAAGTCTGTGACCGGGACGGTGACCATTCCTGAGAAGGCCAGGGGATATACGGTGGTTGATGTGGCCGAATACGCTTTCCAATATTGTAATATTGAGGAGGTGGTTGTTCCGAAGAGTGTGTCGATTAACCATTTTGGCGTTTTCTTATATTGCGAAAATTTAAAGAAGTTCTGGTTCAATGATGGTATTAATCGAGTGCCTAAATGGTTCTTCTACGGTTGCTCTTCGCTCGAAGATGTGTATATCCCCAGTTCAGTTACTACAATCTGGGAATCTGCTTTCCAAGGTTGTACGAGCTTGAGGGAGCTTCAGATTCCTGAATTTGTAACAACCATACAAGACAAAGCTTTCAAGAACATGGGTGAGTGCAAGTTTACATTCCTTCCGGCCACACCTCCCCTTTTCGGTAGCGGTTGTTTTGAGGGCACTCCAATCGAAGACTATGGAGAATACGGAAAGCTCTCAAGCTGTAGTTTCTTTTGCCGCGACGATGAGGCAATGCATGCGTATGAAAATGAACTATACAATCAGTCGTACTTAAGCGATTTGATTTTGGAGGTATATCCAGGCATTAACAAACTGCGTGACAGGGAAAGCATAGGCTTCATGATTGACTGCACTCCCAATTACACCCAAGGTACGCTCGAACTGTGGAGATTCGAAGAAATCCCTCCTGCTGATGTTACGGTGTTGGAGATTCCTGATAGGGTTTGCGGGTTGGATCTTGACAAGATAGGTAATATATTCAACTACGCAGGCAGTAGCACCATTAAGAAAATTGTGTTGCCCAAGACCCTCAAGGTTATTCAATTGGATGCATTCCGAGGCTTCTCTGCACTCGAAAGCATCAATTTCCCCGAAGGTTTGGAAACTATCTACTCTTGGGCGTTTGCTGGTTGTCATAGCTTACAGAAGATAGAATTTCCATCAACCCTGACGGGGTTGGAGCGTGGTGCTTTCCGCGATTGCCCGAATCTCTCAACGGTCATTATGAATGCCCGCAAAGTAGGGTTGTTCTCGGGTGAATATGCAGGAAACAGCGATTGTGAGCATTGTACGATGTATGTACCTTTCGGCACGCTGAAAAACTTCGACACCGATGCTTGGCACAATGAGTTCATGTGGCGTCAACAGATGGATGCCAAGGACGGCGACATCTTCCCGTCTGCTTTCAAGACCGGCCAGGACATGTGGTTCCAGGTGCTGAGTGCAAAGGACAAGACTTGCCGTGTGTACGGAGATGATGATATGAAAGCCATCGATCAAAGCTACGAAGGTTCTGTCAATATTCCACAGAAGCCTGAGGGCTTCGTTGTCACGGAGATTGGCGATTATGCCTTCCACTACTGTTCCAAGATGACGTCGATGAACATCCCCAACACCGTGAAGTACATTGGCGAAGGAGCCTTCGCGGTGTGCACCAAATTGGTGTCGGTTAATGTTCCTGCTTCTGTAGAAAAGATTGGCGATATGGCTTTCTCGTGGGATGTGAAGTTGGCTTCCGTCAACCTCAGCGAGGGGCTGAAGGAGATTGGCAGTGGAGTCTTCGGACTTTGCTCTGAACTCTATACCGTCACGTTGCCTTCTACATTGAGGAAACTGGGCGATACAGCCTTTGCTTTCTGCTCTAACCTCACGGATATAAATATTCCCAGCGGCATTAATACCATCGGTCAATCAACCTTCCAGAGCTGTACAAGCCTGCCTTCCATCGACCTGCCCGCAAGCGTGGCTTTCCTTGGTTACAATAGCTTCAGAAATTGTTACAAACTTTCCAATGTGAATATACGCAATTCGCATGTGGTGTTGCTCGACTCTGACGGCAAAGTGACCGACGACAATGGAGCCTTTGCCTGCGACGAGTATCGCTATGCTGAGCTTCATATTCCAGAAGGCACGCTCGACTATTACGACGCAGCTCCTTGGACAACATGGTTCAACGCTATGATTTGCACAATGCCCTACGTAGCTACTGGCATTGATGGAGCTGTTCCTTCTGCCAATGATGCCAACGCTGTGTGGTATTCGCTCGATGGCAAGCCTATGTTGAGTGCTCCCACCAAACCAGGTCTCTATATCAAGAACGGTAAAAAGGTCATGATGAAGTGAGCGAAGAACCGAGCTTACTCGAGTTCTTCCGAACGTGAATGAACTCGAGCGAAGCTCAAGGCATGATGAAGTGAGCTTGCTCAATACATTACATGAAACGCGCCCGGTGTTGTACCGAGCGCGTTTCTTTCGTTTTATGAATGTGAGTGATTGGTTCAATCCGTGTGGGTGGCCTTCCACCAAGCGGTCTCTTCTTTCTTACGGGTAGCGTAGCTGAACGAGGGGTCGCTGATGGTGATGCCTGAGAACTCCGTGATGTTGTAGGCCCGTTGGTTACGAGCAGAAAAAAAACGCTGTGTGCATTTAGCGTATGGTACGGCGCGACTGAGCTGCTGCTCAAACTGGTTGAAGAGCGTCGCATCGTCGGCACATAGCCGCTTTACATACGATTTCATGTCGAAGAACACGATGGGATTGAAGCCGTCAAGTCGCTGAACGGTGCGAATGCTGTCGGGTACCCATTCGTGTGTAGCGTTGATCTGTCGCATGACGGAAGCCAACTGCTCCACTTCGCTGGTCTTAGTCACAGCGAGTGTGCCGTATGGGTTGCGGTAGGCAGAATAATGAGTGTAGAACTCATTGACCACCTGTTCATAATCGCCTGTCAGCAGATAGCGGCCAATTTTGTTGTAAGGCATTCCCTCGATCATCACTTCGCAAGTGGAGGCGATGAGGTAGTTGGTCACGTCCTTTAAGTCGTAGGCCACCTCAATGTTCATCATGTAACAATCGTCGAATAGGATGTAGTCCATGTGTCCGAACGAGTTGCGGATGGCTGTAGCCACTGTGGGAATTTCCGCCATGTAGTCCTCGTGAACACCGTCACCGATGTAGCGCGTGAGGATTTCTCGGTCGATGGGTGTGCCTTCATTGTCGTTGTGGTACTTACTGAAGCTGGGAGCGAACATGGGTTTTGCATAGTCGGTGCGCGCATCGATGGGGAGCCAGCCCATACTGTGACATCCCACGATGAGGGAATAGCTATTGGCGGGCATCGCTGCTTTCGCCTTGTTGAACATGTTCGCCATTCCCTCTGCGGAATAGAAACTCTGACCGTTGAGATACTGCAATGTCTCAATGGTGTCGTTCACGCAATTGTACTTCTTCTCTTTCTTCTGATACCCATACTTGAGATGAATCAGGTGGGCACGACTTCCGTTGTCAGCAATGAGCACCAGGACCTGCTTTTTTCCACCACCCTGCATGTCGGTGATAGCCTGACGCATGCCGGCAATGTTGCGCAGGAAATAAGGATAAATGTTGCTTCCCGCCCAAGGCATGTACATGAAGACAACCTGCTCGGGTGGCTCTTGCGGTGTAGGCTCGTCGTTATGGTGGCAAGCCGTAAGCAAGCTCGCGGCTGCCACAAGGGTGATAAGAGCTTTTTTCATTTCAGATGATATTAAATAGGCCAAGAGTATCAGGCTTTCTTGCGAAGCTCAGCGATGGAGTCGCGCAGGGCGGCAATCTTCTCTTCGGCGTCGGCCTGCTTTTTTCGCTCAAGGGCGACCACAGCCTCAGGGGCATTCTGTACGAAGCGCTCGTTGGAGAGCTTCTTCATCACACCGGCAAGGAAACCTTCCAGGTGCTTCAGCTGTGCCTCCTGCTTCTCCAGCTCGGCTTTCACGTCGATCATGTCGCCCAGAGGAACGGCAAATTCGTCGGTGTCTACCATGAACTGTGATGCGTCGGCGGCTTTCTCGCTGACCACCTCGATAGCTTTCAGGTTGGCCATCTTCGTCATCATATCGTTGAAGGCCTCATAGCGGTTAGCGCCCACCATTTGCAGCGTAAGCTGTTCGCGTGGCGGAATGTTCTTCTGGCTGCGCACCATGCGGACGCCAGATACAATCTGCTTCACGCGTTCCACATCGGCCAGCAGGCGCTCGTCGTCGGCCGTTGGCGCGCCAATCTCCAACTTGTCGCGCATGATGGAGTCGCCCGGCTGACGGTCGTAGATGTGCTGCCACAACTCTTCCGTGATAAACGGCATGAAGGGATGGAGCATCTTGAGCAGGTCGTTGAAGAACGAGAGTGTGGCATCGTAGGTCTCACGGTCGATGGGCTGTGCCTCGCCATTGATATAGGCAGGCTTCACCATCTCGAGATACCAGCTCGAGAACTCGTCCCAGAACAGGCGGTAGACGGCCATCAAGGCCTCAGAGATACGGTATTTCTTCAACAGGTCTTCCACTTCGGCATTGGTCTGGCGTAGTTTGGCGGCAAACCAGCTGACGGCTGTCTGGGCCGCAGAGCCGCCACATTCAGAACAAGAGGCGGGACTTTCGGCCACCTTCCAGCCTTTAACGAGGCGGAAGGCATTCCATATCTTGTTGTTGAAGTTGCGTCCCTGTTCGCAAAGGCTCTCGTCGAAGAGGATGTCGTTGCCAGCAGGAGCGGAGAGCATCATGCCCATGCGCACGCCGTCGGCACCAAACTTCTCAATCAGTTCTATTGGGTCGGGGCTGTTGCCCAGCTGCTTCGACATCTTGCGTCCCAGTTTGTCGCGCACGATGCCCGTGAAGTAGACGTTGCGGAACGGCACTTTGCCGATATACTCCTCACCAGCCATAATCATGCGAGCCACCCAGAAGAAGATAATGTCGGGAGCTGTCACCAGGTCGGCGGTGGGGTAGTAGTAGTTGATTTCCTCGTTGCCCGGATGGTTAATACCATCGAAGAGCGAGATGGGCCACAGCCACGAAGAGAACCAAGTGTCCAGGGCATCCTCGTCCTGACGCAGGTCGGAAGCCTGCAGGTCGGGGTTGCCGCTCTTCTCGCGGGCCAGTCGCAGGGCTTCTTCGGCATTCTCTGCAACGACAAAAGCCTCAGTCCCCTCTGCGGTCTCATAGTACCAAGCGGGGATGCGGTGGCCCCACCACAGCTGGCGCGAGATACACCAGTCCTGAATGTTCTCCAGCCAGTTCTTATACGTGTTCTTATATTTCGTGGGGTAGAACTTTATCTCGTCGTTCATGACGGGCGGCAGGGCGATGTCGGCGAAGTGCTTCATGCGGAGGAACCACTGCAGCGAAAGTCTTGGCTCGATGGCCGTGTCGGGATTGCGCTCCGAATAGCCCACCTTGTTGGCGTATTCCTCCACGCGCTCCATCAGTCCGGCTTCCTCCAGGTCTTTGGCTATCTGCTTGCGGCAGGCAAAGCGGTCCATGCCTACATAGAGCGGCGACTCGGTGGAGATGGTGCCGTCGGCATTGAAGATGTCAATGCTATCCAGGTTGTGGGTCTTGCCCAGCATGTAGTCGTTGGGGTCGTGGCAAGGTGTCACCTTCAGACATCCTGTTCCGAACTCAATGTCCACATAGCGGTCTTCAATCACGGGAACCACACGTCCAACGAGTGGCACGATGACGCGACGTCCCTTGAGCCATTGATTCTTCGGGTCTTTCGGGTTGACACACATGGCTGTGTCGCCCATGATGGTCTCGGGGCGGGTGGTGGCCACTACGGCGTAAAAGCCCTTTTCGTCTTTATGGATGACGTTGCCCTGGGCTTTCAGATCTTCTATATTGTCAAGATTCTCTATATCTTTTAGATAGTACTTCAAGTGGTAGAGCTTCGACTGCTCCTCTTTATAAATAACTTCCTCGGTGGAGAGGGCCGTCAGCGCCTTCGGGTCCCAGTTCACCATGCGCAGTCCGCGATAGATATAGCCCTTGTTGTAGAGGTCGACAAACACCTTTTTCACACCTTCCGAGCGCACTTCGTCCATTGTGAAGGCTGTGCGGTCCCAGTCGCAGGACGCACCGAGGCGGCGCAGCTGCTTCAGGATGATGCCCCCGTGCTCGTGGGTCCAATCCCAGGCGTGCCTCAGGAATTCCTCGCGCGTGAGGTCGCGCTTCTTGATGCCTTGGTCAGCCAGTTTCTTCACCACCTTTGCTTCTGTGGCAATCGATGCATGGTCGGTGCCCGGCACCCAGAGGGCATTCTTTCCCTCCATGCGAGCACGACGTACAAGGATGTCCTGAATGGTATTGTTGAGCATGTGGCCCATGTGCAGCACACCTGTCACGTTGGGTGGCGGGATGACGATGCAATAGGGCTCGCGGCCGTCGGGTTTCGAACTAAAGAGCTTGTTGTCAAGCCAATACTGATACCATTTCGATTCCACTTCCCGTGGATCATACTTGCTTGCTAATTCCATTTATCGTTTGTTTTTATTGTTTGCTTGTTGAAAATCAAGGTGCAAAGTTACGAAATTCATTCTTAACAAGCAAAAGTTTCAACGGAAAACCTATCTTTTTTATGTTTTAGTAATGATTTCTGATGTTGTCGTTCCATAGGGATGAAATCGTTTTCTAAGTCAGAAAACGTTGTTTTCCATGATAGAAAAGAGTGTTTTCCAAGTCAGAAAACGATGTTTTCCGCGTCAGAAAACAAAAACTCCGCTAATCATCGGGCAATTGATTCGATTGTAATGAATTGGCAGGAAAAAGAAAAAAAAACATAATTTTATGTCGATTCTCATTCGTATTATAAATTATTCGTTATCTTTGCGGCCAAATATCGTAAATGCAATTATCATGAAAATTACCAAAACATTGCTCACCCTCGGACTGGCATCGGCCATGATGCAGTCTACAGCCCAGACCGCAGGCGGCGCGGGCATGAGTGAACCCCGACAGAATCCGTTGTTGATGAAGAGTACATTGCCTTTTGGTGCTCCCGATTTCCGCAAGATTCAGTCCTCTGACTACATCCCTGCCATCGAGGCTGCCATCCATCTGCAGCGCTCGAAGGTGGCCGACATCGTGAACAACAAGCAGGCCCCCACGTTCCAAAACACCATTGTGGCCTTCGACGAGAGCGGGGCGCTACTGGGGCGTGTCAGCAATATTCTCTTCGCGTTGGCCAGTGCTGACAAGACACCTGAAATTGCCGAAGCCGAAAAGCAGGCAATGCCAATGCTGACAGCGTTGGAAAACGACATCGTGTTCAACAAAGCCCTGTTCCAGCGCGTGAAGTATGTCTACGACCATCAGCACCGTACGCTTAAGGGCGAGGACAAAAAACTGCTGGAAGAAGTCTACCAGAAGTTCGTGCATGCCGGTGCGCTCCTCTCTGGCGAGAAGGCATCGCGCCTGCAAGAAATCAACCTGCGTATTGCAGACCTCCAGCAGCAGTGGGGCGACTTGTTGCCCGATGCCACAAACCATGCTGTGGTGTGGGTCAACTCAAAGGATGAGTTGGCTGGTCTTTCCGAGGCCGACATTGCCCAATGTCGTCAGGATGCTGAGAGCCGCGGCAGTAAGGCTCCCTATGCCATCGTCATCATCAACACCACGCAGCAGCCCATTCTGGCCTCGCTGGACAACCGCGACCTGCGCCGCCGTGTGTATGAAGCCAGCATCCATCGTTCAGACGGCACACGTGGTTTCAACACGTTCCCCCTCGTGGCCGAGATAGCCAAACTGCGCGCTGAGCAAGGTGAATTGATGGGACAAAAGAACTACGCTGCTTACTCGTTGGAGAACACGATGGCCAAGACGCCTGAGAACATCTACTCGTTCCTGCACCAGCTCATTCAGGGCTATACGCCTAAGGCTGATGCCGAGACGAAGGCCATCGAGGATTTTGCCCGCAAGACGGAGGGTAGCGACTTCAGACTTGAACCTTACGACCGCTTTTACTATTCTGCCAAGATGAAGAAGGAGATGCTCAATATCTCTGACGATGAGGTGAAGCCTTACTTCAATGTGGACAGCGTGCAGAAGAACGGCGTGTTCTATGCCGCTCACCGCGTCTACGGGCTGAACTTCGTGGAGCGCAAAGACATTCCCACCTATCATCCTGACATGAAAGTGTTTGAGGTGCAAGACCGCGACGGCAAGCCCATCGCCCTGTTCTACAGCGATATGTTCCGCCGTCCCACGAAACGGGGCGGTGCTTGGATGAGTGAGTTTGCCAAGCAGAGCACCTATCGCCAGCAACTGCCTATTATATATAATGTATGCAATAGCGCCAAAGCCCCTGCCGGACACCCGTCGCTGCTGACGTGGGATGAGGTGACGACCATGTTCCATGAGTTCGGTCATGCACTTCATGGCATACTGTCCAACTGCAAGTACAATATGCTGAGTGGCACGGATGTGGCACGCGACTTCGTGGAGATGCCCTCGCAGTTCAATGAGTCGTTTGCCAGCATCCCTGAAATCTTCGACCATTATGCTAAGCACGCTGTGACCGGTAAGCCCATGCCTGCCGACCTGAAAGAGCGGATGCTGAAGTCCATTAACTTCCAGACAGCTTACTCGCTTGGCGAGAACTTGGCCGCCACATGCTTGGATTTGGCTTGGCACGTGCTGCCCTCAAAGGATGTGCCCACTGCCGACAAGGCCGCCGACTTCGAGACGAAGGCACTGAAGGAGATAGGGCTGCTCAACCATCAGATACCGCCACGCTACAGCACTTCGTATTTCAACCATGTGTGGGGTGGGGGATATGCCGCCGGCTACTACAGCTATCTCTGGACCGAGGTGCTGGCCGTGAACATTGCCGACTGTTTCGCCAAGCGTGGTGCTTTGAAGCCCGAGGTCGGTCAGGCTTTCCGCGACAAAGTGCTGAGTCGTGGTAATACGGGTGACCTGATGAAGATGTTCTCCGACTTTACCGGCATGAAGCAGCCCGACGCATCGGCTCTGCTGCCCGCACGGGGACTGTAGTAATTGGGTTTAGACTATAAGATAGGAATTAGGAGTTGTTTAATGATAATAAAGAAAGCTTTATGAGTAAGACACCAACGCCCCACATCGGGGCACAGTATGGCGAAATTGCTGAGACCGTCATCATGGCGGGCGACCCGCTCCGTGCGAAGTTTATGGCGGAGAAGTTTTTGGAGAATCCTGTCCTGTTCAATCAGGTGAGGAACATGTTTGGTTTCACTGGTATGCACGATGGAAAGCGCGTCAGCGTGATGGGGCACGGAATGGGATTGCCTAGCATCGGTATCTACAGTTACGAGCTGTTCAACTTCTACGGGGTGAAACAAATCATCCGCGTGGGTTCGGCCGGAAGCATCAATCCCGATTTGCATGTGGGCGACCTGGTCATCGCACAGGGTGCCTGCACCGACAGCAGCTATGCCAATCAGTATGAAATGCCTGGACAGTATGCACCCATTGCCGATTTCGGCTTGCTGCGTCGCGCTGCCGATGCCTGCGACCGCTTTGGCTATCGCTACATGGTGGGCAACGTGTTCTCGTCTGACGTATTCTACAACGTGAATCCGCACCACGACAAGTGGATCAGTATGGGTGTGCTGGCCGTAGAAATGGAAGCAGCCGCTCTCTATATGAACGCTGCCTACAGCGGTGGGCGGGCCTTGACCATCTGCACCATCTCCGACCATATCCTGACCGGTGAGGTCACTACGGCCGAAGAACGCCAGAATACGTTCACGAAGATGATGGACGTGGCCTTCACTCTCGTATAAGTCTATAAAGGCGAAAAGTCAGACAATTCGTAATCAAGACACATATAAGTATAATGATGATAAAAAAACTATGGTGCCTGACGGCTTTGCTTTGGCTGTCGGTGTTTCCTATTGTTGCGCAAAATGAGTATGTCGTGGGCTATTGCTCCAATGAATTGCCCGCCGACATGAAACCCGTAAGCCTGAGCGAACAAGAGGTGCGTATGTCAGCGGCCATCCGGCTGCCGGCTAACAAACTGATGCGCTATAAGGGCTGTCAGCTCACGAAGATACGCTTTGCCGTGATGGAAGGCTTTGAGAATGTGTCGGTGTGGGTGCGTACGTCGCTCGACACCAGTTCGAAGGTGATTCAGAGTGTGCCAGAAGTGGTGACAGGCTGGAACGTGGTGACCCTCAACCGCCCGTTGACCATTGATGGCGATGAGCTCTACATCGGCTATACGGCCACACAGCCTGCCTCTTTCTGGGGTATCCTGGCTTATGGCGAAGGCAACGAGTACACCTCGTGGCTGGCTATCGGCAATGAGTGGAACGATTATCACGATCATGGACTGGGTATACTGTTCATTCAGGGCGTGGTGGAAGGCACAGCCTACGACAACGACCTGGCAATGATGGACTTGACGGTCGATCAGAACGTCTTCACTCCTGAAGAGTCCGTGCAATTGAAGGGAACGGTGGTGAACACTGGAACGAACCCTATCGAAGGCTTACAATTGCATGTGAGCATCGATGATGGTGAAACGGAGACTTTGGCGCTCAATGCCCTGTTGC
>Ga0310695_10012412_pt1 | contig 11944 bp, 11 predicted proteins | sample RumenRJG_04DNA_FD_203882 | JGI IMG/M metagenome (GOLD analysis project Ga0310695, IMG submission 203882) | Bovine rumen microbial communities from Lethbridge, Alberta, Canada - RJG_04 (v2) (version 2) | ecosystem: Host-associated > Mammals > Digestive system > Stomach > Rumen | place: Canada... | reverse complement strand
ATATCTGCTTTGTTCATGCAGAATATGTATGCTCTTTTAACATAACTTAGCGAGAAGCCCCCTCCATTTCTATAAGTGGCGGGAGCATGTCACATGCTCTTATTCGTCCGACTTGCCGATTATATCTCTGTGCATGCCGATGACTCTTCCGACGAACATCAGAGGAAGCATATCCATTTCCTCATGTCTGTAGCTGACTGAGTCAAAATGCCTGTTGAAGGGTTGGAGGACGATGCCCTCTTCTTCCCGTACAAGCTTTCTGCATACCGCAGGCTTTCCCGGGGAGCAGGCAACGACTATATCTCCGTGATCAGGCTGCTCACATCTCTGAACGATGACGACATCGCCCGGGTCCAGTTCAGGGAGCATGCTGCTGTCAGTTATTTTCATAGCAAAACAGTTGTCGGGGTCAGAGAGCATATCAGGAAATACGGGGATATATGATGCGATGTTCTCTTTATCAGAAGATGCGGACCCGGCAACATCCCACAGCACGGGAATATATCTGACGGAAGCGTCCCTTACCATATCGGGCTGCGCCGGATAGGCTGAATCTGCAGATGCAGCATCTGGAATCTTGCGCATCAGATTTTCAGAGGGTATGCCCATATATGCTTCTATTTTCTTCTGAGTATTATAGCTTGGCTTAAAGCCCTGACTCTTCCATTTTGAAATGAGCCCCTTGGCTATGCCTGCCTCTCGCTCGAAACGGGTTACAGAGATGTTGTGCTCAGTACAGAAAGCATAAATTTTATCTAGGAAATCCAAGATTTTACCTCCTAAATAGCAGAGAATTCATCTGTTCCCATCAAAAAAAGGTGGGAAAACACGCTTTTGATGAAGAAATTCAACGCTTTCCTGTTGACTGACGCTATTTTCGTTGATAAAATCATGAAAAGCGATGAAAAACTTCATCGTTTAGCGAAAAATCGCCGAGAATATGTCGTTTTTTAAGTATAGCAGCTCAATTTTGACATATTCACAGCGATTTTTCAATTGGATTTGGGGAATTTGTTCAACAAATTGCTCAGTTGAAAAATCACCATTTGACATTCAGTCTGTCCGGTGCCATAATTGGTCCGTGCCTTACCGTAAGAAGGGGCATCAAGCAGTTCGGGTCCGATATCCTGCTTGTAAAATACTAAAACCAAAGGAGATAATTAATATGCAATTCATCAAAAAGGAGATGGACGATTACCGCATCCTGCTGCGCAATGTTCCGTCTCTCGTCATTACTCTGTTCGTCGTGAGCGTCATCATGATGAACCTTCTCGCTAATAAGGAACTTATTTCTGTAAAGTATTTCGCACTTGACTGCGGATTCCCCCTCAGCTGGATAAGCTTTCTGTGTATGGATATGATCTGCAAGCGCTTTGGTCCGAGAGCAGCGGCCAAGGTTTCTATTCTTGCACTTATGATCAACCTTATTGCTACACTGATCTTCAAGCTCATGTCGCTTACCCCGGGCATGTGGGGAGAGTACTATTCCACAGGGATGACTGAAGTCAACAGTGCTCTTAATGCTACATTCGGAGGCACTTGGTATGTCGTAATGGGCAGCAGTATTGCCATGCTTGCCGCAGCGATATGCAACTCTCTTATCAATCATGCTGTCGCAAAGCGCCTGACATACAGCGGATACAAAGCCTTTGCCATGCGCTCTTTCATCTCGACAGGGATCGCACAGTTCGTAGATAACCTGACATTTGCACTTATTGTTTCGTACCATTTCTTCGGATGGTCAGCAGCTCAGGTGCTGATGTGCTCAGTTACAGGTGCCGTCGCAGAGCTTCTGTGCGAAGTGATATTCAGTCCGTTCGGTTACAGGGTAAGCAATCGCTGGGATGACGAAAATGTCGGCAAGCAGTATCTCGATTACGCGTTTTCAAAATAGGAGAACGGCATGATAGTTATGATAACGGGTGCATCAGGCGGGATAGGCAGAGCGACTGCAGAGTATTTCCTGGACAGGGGACACGTGGTCCATGGCCTTGACATAAGCGGATCCACTCTCATAAATGAAAACTACACGCATCACATAGCAGATGTTACAGACCCTGCTACATTTCCGGAGGGAGTTTTGCCTGAAGTGCTGATCAACTGTGCAGGCATTCAGGAAGGGAACAGAGATATCGACGTCAATCTGAAGGGCGTAATAAACGTTACTGAGCACTATGCTATCGGCAGCAGCTGTATCAAGGCAGTAGTCAATATAGGTTCTGCTTCCGCTCACACGGGATCGGAATTTCCGGTATACGCTGCCAGCAAGGGCGGTATTCTGGCTTATACAAAGAATGTGGCTCTCAGGCTTGCACCTCAAGCAACCTGTAACAGCATAGATCCGGGCGGGGTAACTACAGAGCTCAACCGCTGTGTCATGGAAGATAAAAAGCTGTGGGACAGGATAATGGAGCTCACACCGCTGAAAAGGTGGGCTTCGCCGGAAGAGATAGCAGAATGGATATATTTTGTCGCCGTGAACAACAGATTTATGACGGGACAGAACCTTCTGATCGACGGAGGCGAGGCCGGCAGGGCGGAGTTCGTATGGCCTGAGTGATAACAAGGTGCGATGATGAAAAAAACCACTCTTTGTTACATAAAGAATAATGGCTGCTGGCTGATGCTTTACAGAAACCGCAAGCCGCATGACCCGAATGCCGGAAAATGGCTCGGTATCGGAGGCAAGATAGAGGATGGCGAGACGCCTGACGAATGCAATCTCAGAGAGGTGCTGGAGGAGACAGGACTGAGACTCAGGTCTATGCACTTCTGCGGGGTGATAGAGTTTCGTGCAGATATGTATGAGGACGAAGATATGTATCTCTACACTTCTGATGACTTCGAGCCTGCAGATGATGAAGCCTGCGGCGTGTTTCTGGAGACCGGGATCTATGATCTTCCTGACTGCAATGAGGGTGAACTCAGATGGATACCCGAAGAGGAACTTATGGATCTGCCGATGTGGGAAGGTGACAGGGTGTTTCTGGGGCGCCTCCTCGCCGGACAGCGGAAAATATCCCTCACACTGAGATATGAAGGCGAAAAATGTACAATAATTGAATGATAGATAAACACATATAACGTCATATGTGGTATTATATAAGCAGCCTTGTGAGCATATATGGTATGTGCCGGGGCTGTTTAGTGTTTATGGAAGATAACAGGCAAGACACACTTCAGAGTGAAAGCAAAGAGAATAACAAGACAGATTCCGGACGGGCGACCAGGCATACATGGATAGGAGATCCGGATGAGATAAGGCCGCAGCCGATGAACAGGACTGTGACCCGCATGACGCAGGTCACGGATACTTTTGATGACCGCAGTACCCGGGTGGTCGAGAAACAGCGCAAAGCGTACAAGGGGTTCATCACAGACGATGAGCTTAAAAGTGCTGAGGCACAGGCTGAGGCTGACAGGCAGGCAAGAGAAGCTGAGAGGGCTGCGCGCGAAGTCGACATGACACAGACGCGTATTTATACCGGTTTTGGCAGCGGCATGGAGGATACACAGACGGAACAGAAAAAGCCGGCCCGCAGGTTCAGACCGGTCAAAAAGACTTTCGTGTTCAGTATCGCTGATGACAGAAAGTTTCGCCGGCTCAAGATCCTGGCTGCTGTTTTCGCGCTTATTTTTGCTTTTGAGATATGCTTTGCAGTGATGCAGTATAAATCAACCAGCCTGCCTGACAAGACAGCGGAGCTCAAGGATCAGACTGCAGCATTGCTTGAAGAAAACGAAGCACTCAAGACCGAATCCGAAAACCTCGGAAACTACGAAGAGATCAAGGAACTCAGAGATTCATGGGAGAGACTAAAGGAACAGCTCGAAGAATAAAGATCACCAACACGATGCTTGCCATTCTGGTTTTACTCGCCTGCATCATGCTGATAGCAGCTGTTCTTATAGTGCCGAGATTCGGAAAGACATTCACTGCATACAGGACAGCAAGATCAGAATACAAGGCAGCAGAAAAAGCATACACAGCAGCTGAAAGGACCAACGCGGAGCTCGCTCAGAAAGTCAAAGAAATGAAGCAGATGAAGAGTGAGTCTGACAAGCTTCAGAATAAAGTGTTCACCCTTGCAGCTAAAACAGAAAAGGACATAAAGGACGGCAAGAGCAATAAGAAGATCTGCTACATAACTATAGATGACGGACCGTACAACAGAGGCAAGAAGTTCCTTGAACTCTTCAAGCAGTACGACGTCAAGGCTACTTTCTTCCTGACCACTGCCAATGGGGACAAGCTCCCTGACCAGGCCGATCTGTCAGCTAAGTCTATGTATCCTGAATATCTCAAATTCGGACACACCATAGGTAACCATACATATTCACACGACTATCGAAGTATATATTCAGGCTCCAAGGCATTTATGAAGACTGTTGAGAAACAGGAGAAATTCACAGAGGAGGCTACCGGCGGCTATAAAGCTCAGATAGTCAGATTTCCGGGCGGTACAGGAATGGCAGGATCGAGGCTCGGAGCCATACAGGAAGCACTGAAAGATAATGGCTACGGATGGATCGACTGGACTGTGGATTCAGGAGACAGCTGGGGCAAGGACAAGGTCAATGCTTCGCTGATCAAGAGCAATGTGCTTGCCGCATCCAAGGAGCAGAAGATCATGGTGATCCTCTTCCATGAGTGGAGCCAGTCAACTATCGATGCCATGCCTGAGATCATAGATTCCCTCAGAAGCAGCGGCTATATATTCCTGCCGCTTTTCTATGAAAGCACAATGGTCGAAAAGTGATATAAGCTAAGCAGTAATCAGTCAATAAAAGACCGGCATTGCCCAGTTACAATTTCTACTGAAGCAATGCCGGTATTTTGATGCTCTGTATTATTGTCTAAAGAGTCATATCTCCATCCTTGACCCAGCCAAGTTTGCGGCATCCCATATTGATCAGCGGAGCCAGTATAGCCGGCAGAACGAAGCTGATAAGGATAAGTCCCAGCCAGTCCATGCCGGTGATGGAGGCCTTGGCCCCGGATGCTACATCAGCTACCCAGCCGGAGTAGACGCCTATCTGTCCGACAAAACCGCAGGTGCCCATGCCGCTCGATACCGGAGCACCGTTCATCTGGAGATGGAAGACACAGGTCGCTATAGGACCGGTGATAGCTGAAGCGAGAGTAGGTCCTATCCAGATGCGAGGGTTCTTGACGATATTTCCCATCTGGAGCATGGATGTTCCGATGCCCTGTGATATAAGACCTCCCCATTTATTTTCAGGGAATGACATAACGGCAAATCCCACCATCTGAGCGCAGCAGCCTGCAACAGCAGCGCCGCCTGCGAGCCCCGTGAGTCCGAGAGCCGCACATATCGCCGCAGATGATATAGGGAGCGTCAGAGCTACGCCTACTATGACAGAGACCAGTATACCCATCATAAACGGTCTGAGCTCTGTAGCCCACATGATAAGGGTACCGACCTTCATCGCGGCAGCGCCTAGGGCAGGAGCCCACCATGCGGAAAGACCTACACCCACGCCGATGGTGACAAGCGGGGTAACGAGGATGTCGACTTTTGTTTCGCCGGATACAGCTTTTCCGAATTCAGCTGCAATGATCGCGACGATCAGAACAGCAAGCGGACCGCCGGCACCGCCAAGACCGTTGGCTGCAAAACCGACAGTAGCCAGGGAAAAGAGGACCAGAGGCGGGCACTTGAGCGCATAACCAATAGCGATAGCCATCGCAGGACCTGTCATAGCCACAGCCAGTCCTCCGACAGTATACGGAATAGCCTGATCCCCGGATTTCATTATCCAGACTGGATCAGTCAGAAATCCGATGTGGAACTGTGTACCCAGTGTGTTTATTATTGTTCCGATCAGCAGTGAGCAGAAAAGCCCCTGTGCCATTGCAGACAGCGCGTCTATTCCATAGCGCTTAGCACTGATCTCGATATTCTTGCGAGCAAGAAACGAAGTGAACGAATTGCTGCTTTCCTTAGACATTTTGTATACTTCCTTTATATATAATCTTGCAGAGACAGACAAAATAGCATATGATGTGTATAATAATGCTTACTGCGTCTATATATGGACTGTGCAGTTATTCTGCCTGCATACTTAGTGCATTATATCACATATAACAGCTCAGGGCAGGGAATTATTTTACAATTATCACTTTTGCAGAAGGGAGAAACACATGAGCAACAATAAAACAGTTGCGCGCCCGGCAGGAAAGAAGAAAAAAGGCGGATGCAGAGGCCTGTTTGTTCTGATACTGGTGCTCGCTATACTTGTAGCAGGCGGCGGGTGGTACACAATGGGACTGAGGGCGGTCGAACCCGGCAGCACAGAGGCTGTGGTCGTAGATATCCCTAACGGAACAGGCGCGTCTATGATAGTTGAGCTGCTTGACGAAGCCGGTCTTGTAAGGAACAAGACCTGTGCCAAGATCAATGCCAAGTTAGGACATTACAACAGTCTGCAGGCCAACACATATATTTTCAACAAAGGCATGTCTTTCCAGCAGATTATGAAGGTCATAAACACCGGTGACTTTGATTATCTGTCCAAGGAGTCGGTAGAAGTCAAGGACGGAGCAAGGCTGACACAGGTCGCGGCGGCCATATCTGAACAGCTGCCGTATTCATCAGATGAAATTCTGGCAAAATGGAATGACAAGGATTATCTGAATAAGCTCATAGAGAAATACTGGTTCCTTACAGACGATATCCTGGGTAAAGATGTCATGAACCCGCTTGAAGGATATCTGTATGCAGACACATACTATGTCACCTCCGGCAGCGATACCATCGAGGGATTTACTGAGATGTGTCTCGACAGAATGGATACAGAGCTCAGTGCCCGTAAGGAGCAGATAGAGGGTACAGGATTCTCGGTCCATGAATTCCTTACACTGACTTCCATCGTCACCAAGGAAGCAACAGCAGGTGACCAGCCTGCAGTAGCCGGTGTATTCATGAACAGACTTGAGCAGGGCATGGGTCTCGGCAGTGACGTTACGGTAGGATATATATTCGACATTGACAGAGTAGAACTCAAACAGAGCCAGCTCGACAGTGACAACCCGTATAACACAAGAAAGTTCGCGGGGCTTCCTCCGGGGCCGATATCTACGGTTATCGGTGATGCCATGGATGCAGTCATCAACTACGAGAAGTCAGACGATCTGTTCTTCTTCGCAGATGAGCAGGGCAAGGTGCACTTCTACAAGACTCTGGAGGATTTCAATCAGGGTATAGAAGATATAGGCCTGCTGAAGGACAGCGATACTGAAGAAACCGAGCAATAGACGGATATGGCAGAGCCCCGGTCACAGGATCATGACCGGGGCTCTCTTTTCTCTTAAGAGGACTAAACTGATATGAGATATGGAGTAGTGATAATAGGCGGAGGGGCATCCGGACTCATGCTTGCCGCCAATCTGGATCTGCATGGGCGAAAAGGGCTTGTTCTTGAAAAGACAGGCTCTGTGGGTACAAAGCTTCTGATGAGCGGAGGCGGTCGCTGCAATATAACGAGAGGCGGAAGCATCAAAGAATTCATCAAGGCATACGGCGAATCCGGCCCGGCTCTCAGAAAGTGCCTGTACAGACATAATAATACTGAGCTGGTGAGGTGGCTTTGTGATAACGGCATAGCTGTTGCCGATGAAAAGGGCAATGCAGTCAGTCCGGAGGATATGGACGGAGCCGGAAGGGTATTCCCCGCATCGATGAGGGCATCGGATATACTTGCTCTGCTCATGGGCAGGGCAGAGACAAACGGATGGGAGATAAGGACTGATTCTGATGTTTACGCGCTGGCTCCACCGATGGATGATACAGAATACTGGACCGTGAAAGCATCAGGAGAGGAGATATATTCTTCGTACGTAGTGATAGCTTCCGGAGGCATCACATTCCCTGAGACAGGATCAGACGGATCCGTACTTGAGATACTGAAGAGCCTCGGGGTCGAAGTGACCGATGTCAGGTCAGCTCTTGCCCCTGTATATGTTGAAAACTATCCGTATGAGGAACTGAGCGGCATATCTCTTTCCGATGTTACAGTCACTGCATTCAGCTCCGACGCCGCAAATACATGCAAAGGAAAAGCCGCCCGCATGACGGGCGACCTGTTGTTTACTCACAGAGGTTTTTCCGGTCCTGTGATACTGAATATCTCAAAATATGCTGAGAAAGGCGAGCTGCTTCGCATACAGTACAACAGAGAGTTCAGTGAACTGCCAAAACGTCTGCAGCGTGCGATCGAGCGCCGTGCCAGGGGCCCGTCGGGCGACATAAGGACCAGGACACTTGCTCTGATGACTGACCATGATGATTTTACCGTCTTATCGGTCGATGAGAACGGTATGGTGACATCAGGCGGAATAGCACTTGATGAGATCGACATGTCGACTATGCAGCTCAGACGCTTCCCGGGCCTGTATGCGGCCGGAGAGGCGATTGATGCTGATGGTATAACCGGAGGCTATAACCTTCAGATGTGCTGGTCGACTGCATGCACTGCAGCTGACGCTATACGCTCTTCAGCACAGCCAGATCTTCTTCAGAAGTAGACCAGCTAGTTGCGAGACGCACTATAGTTCGGGTGCTGTCATAAACACCCCAGCGATCGAATGTTATGGTTTTGCCAAGAGCTTCCATCTGATCTTCTGTCATCAGTATCAGCTGCTGATTGGTCGGAGAGTCCATATAGAATTCCCAGCCTTTTTCTTTGATTATGGCCTTGAGTTTCTCGGCCATGTCCATCGCATGCTTACTGATGCGGAAGTACAGATCATCGGTGAAAAGGGTATCAAACTGGATCCCCAGGAGCCTTCCTTTAGCAAGGAGAGCTCCTCTTTTTTTGACAGACGTCATGAAATGAGCAGGGCGGTTTCCTTTTGTGAAGACCACGGCTTCTCCGCACAGAGCGCCGACCTTGGTGCCTCCGATATAGAAAACATCGGTAAGCTGTGCGATGTCTTCGAGGGTCATATCGGATACCTTACTCATTAGCCCGTATCCCAGCCTTGCTCCGTCCAGATAAAGCGGGATGCTGTATTCGCGGCACACGGAACTCAGAGCTTCAAGCTCAGCCTTGCTGTACAGTGTCCCGGGTTCGGTAGGATGGGATATATATACCATCCCGGGAAAGACCATGTGATCATGTGTTGCATCACTGTAAAACCATGAGAGATAATCCCGGATATCCGATGCTCTGAGCTTTCCATCCGCTGCGGGGAGCTCGATGACTTTGTGGCCTGTAAACTCTATCGCTCCGGATTCATGAACACTGACATGACCGCTGTTTGCTGCGATGACACCTTCCCAGTCATGAAGCATGGTAGATATCACTACTGAGTTGGTCTGAGTGCCGCCGACAAGGAATTCCACGTCCGCATCCGGACACCCGCACGCTTTGCGGATCTTTTCCTTTGCACTTTCCGTGTAATGATCCATGCCGTATCCGGGCAGGCTCTCCATATTAGTTTCGACAAGCTTTTTGAGTATTTCAGGGTGTGCACCCGCTATGTAGTCACATTCAAAAGAAACCATTATGACCTCCATTAGGTTTTATTTATGCTTATGATTACAGTTAAATATTCTACACTATACGATGCAGATGCTACAAGGAAACATGTGACAGGTACATCCAAAAGTTGTATGATTTACAGAGAAAAAGGGCGGGCCTGATGATATCCTGCAGATCGCTGCCGGAGATATAAAAATGATCAATATAGATGAGTTTTTTGAATTACTGACCGAAGTGTGTGATGAGCTTCCCGATGCTTTCTTCAGGGAACTTCATCAGGGTGTTGTATTGTCTGAAGACACAAGGATATCTCCTCACGCCAGGAACAACGATCTGGTCATAATGGGGGAATACAGAAGCTCACGATATGGAAATCAGATCACAATATTTTACGGGTCTTTTGCCAGAACATGCCCGTCAGATGACAGGGAATATCTCAGGATCAGACTTCGTGAAGTGGTGAGACACGAATTCAGACATCATATGGAGAATCTCGGCGGTATGCACGGCCGAGACTCTCTGGAATATGAAGATAAGATCAATCTGAGAAAATATCTGAGATCAGACTGACGTGCACATAAGCCTACTCGATACCAAGAACCTTGTAATCCTTAGCTTCCACAGCCTCTTTGAGTACTGCATCTGCCACATCTGCGCTTAAGGTGACGACTGCGGAGCCGGCTTCATGGCTCACAGCTGCTTCCTTTACGCCGTCAAGAGCCTCAAGGGCTTTTTTTACTGCTGCTTCGCAGTGCGGACACATCATTCCTTCGATCTTCATTGTCTTTTGCATTGATTTATCCTCGCTTTCATTTGAAATTATATTATCTGACCGTCCAGACTCAGGGTCTGCAGTCTTTGATATCTTATTGTTCGGATCTCTGCGGTCTCCTGACTTTTCCCCGGCATCGAACAGGTTGAGCCTCAGGGCATTGGTGACGACACAGAAACTGGAGAGACTCATGGCAGCCGCGCCGAGCATCGGGTTCAAAGTCCATCCGAACAGATGAATGTATGCCCCGGCCGCAATTGGAATACATATAACGTTATAGAAAAATGCCCAGAACAGGTTCTGATGGATATTTCTGAGTGTGCTGCGTCCAAGTCTGACTGCCTTTACGGCATCCGACAGCCTGCTGTTGACCAGCACTACATCTGCTGCCTCGATAGCGACGTCGGTACCTGCTCCTATGGCTATCCCGACATTGGCTCTTGTTAGGGCAGGAGCGTCATTGATACCGTCTCCGATCATTGCCGTACGGCCTTGCTCCATGAGCATCCTGACGACTTCTTCCTTTCCACCCGGCAGCACCTCAGCGACCACCTCATCTACGCCTACCTCTGCAGCTATAGCGTCAGCTGTCTTCTTCCTGTCGCCTGTTAGCATTACGGTCCTGATACCCATATCCTTGAACTGTCTGATGGCTTCTACACTGTCATCTCTGACTGAATCGGCGAGTGCTATCAGACCGAGCAGCCTGCCGCCTTTTTCAAACAGTACAGAAGTTTTGCCCGCATTGCTGAATTCAGCAGTCTCTTTCATCAGCGTGATGACATCCTTTTCAGGGACCTTGTTTTTCATCATGAATTCAGCATTACCGCCGGCTATGCTGACTGCAGACGAGCCATTCCAGGTGAATGCTCTGACTCCGCCGCCGGCGACCTCTTCATAGTCGCTTATCCTCAAAGTCGTGCGCCCTATGTGTTTGCATATCGCCCTGGCAAGAGGGTGCTCGGATCTTGATTCTACTGCGGCTGCAACATCAAGCAGCTCATCCTTCGAGATGCCGTGGCACGGGAATATATCAGTGACCTCAGGATTGCCTCCTGTGATGGTTCCTGTCTTGTCAAGCGCTACTATCTCAATGCGCCCGGTCTCCTCTAGAGCCGCGGCTGTTTTGTACAGTATGCCGTTTCTCGCTCCGACTCCGCTTCCCACCATTATGGCGACAGGGGTCGCAAGCCCGAGTGCGCAAGGACAGCTGATCACAAGTACCGAGATCGCACGCGCAAGGGCAAAACCCACGTCCTGTCCGGCAGCAAGCCAGACGATAAGCGTGATGAATGCTATGCCTATCACGACAGGGACGAAGACACCTGAGACGCGGTCTGCGATCTTGGCGATAGGAGCCTTGGTAGCCGCAGCGTCACTGACCATGCGTATTATCTGAGCGAGAGTCGTATCTTCACCGACTCTCGTCGCTTTGCAGCGAAGGAAGCCTGACTGATTTGATGTAGCAGCAGAGACCTGATCACCGGCTTTCTTATCAACGGGTATGGATTCGCCTGTCAGGGCGGCCTCGTTAACTGCTGAAGAGCCCTCGATCACTATTCCGTCAACAGGGATATTGTCACCCGGATGTACGATGAATTCATCATCGACTCTCACCTGGGATACCGGGATCTCGATCTCCACACCGTCTCTTACAACTATCGC
>Ga0310695_10012411_pt1 | contig 11944 bp, 9 predicted proteins | sample RumenRJG_04DNA_FD_203882 | JGI IMG/M metagenome (GOLD analysis project Ga0310695, IMG submission 203882) | Bovine rumen microbial communities from Lethbridge, Alberta, Canada - RJG_04 (v2) (version 2) | ecosystem: Host-associated > Mammals > Digestive system > Stomach > Rumen | place: Canada... | reverse complement strand
CGGTGTCCGGCGGTTGCCTTCATCACATTGTCAAACGCAGTGAGGAATTCCGGACATTTCCCGGCTATCACTTCTCTAGTTGTGTCAAGATCCTTGCCATGGTGGGCATGGGCATATTGAGATCTCGTAGTCTCTATGAAGTAATTGCGTTTTTTTGGCAAAATGACATCATAATCGCTCAATAGTGCCGTGAAATCCTGCCAATTTGCGGGGACTGTCCCCACAGAGGAGGCGAAGTGGCGGCGGTAGTGAACGAGGCCGATTGCGTCTGCATCAAGGTTCTTCCATGCCCAGTAGACGGCTGTTAGTTCACAGTAAGAAGGGTTCTTTTCGCTGATGTTTTCCCCCGCGTCATCCCTGGCAAATCCTATGGGGACAGTCCCCACAGATTTGGGGACAGACCCCGCAGATGAAGGGTCTCTCCCCATAGGATTTGTGGGGACAGTCCCCGCAGATTTGAGGGACGAGCCGACGAAAACTGGGAGATATGCTGAATCTGTCGGCATTTTATATGGTTTATGCGCGGCGACGATAATTCGGAGGTTTTTGGGGGCATCTTCGGGCTGCAGGAAGAAGGGCTCGAACACCGTGTGCTTTTCGCGATCAGCCTCTGGTGGTGGCGTCATGTAGTCTGGGCCGTAGAGTCGGGCCATGTATTCCTCGGCGGCGACGGGGATGTGGACGCGGCGACCCTCAAAGTCGGTGTCGCGTCCGTTGGCTATGCCGTCGCGGCATGCCAGTTCGCCAAAGAAGTGCTTCCTTCCAACGGGGAAAGTGACGAAAGGCGACTTGTTGTCGCGGCAGAGGCGGTTCCACCTGTCCCAGGCGCAAGTCCATACACCGATGGAGGCGAAGGAGAGCAATGCCCCAATCGACCTCTTTATGCGGAAAGCAAAGGAGTTCATCCCCCAGGCGCGGAGGAGGCGGCGTTCCGCGAAGTGCTTTCTGCAGGAATACAGGAAGCCGATTGACATGGAGCCGAGACCATGAATGCGGCGCAGGATGGGATTGCGGAAAGTGTTTTCAAGGAGGAAGATGTCAACGAATGCGCCGTGCCCGATCCACGGAAGAAGGAAGTCCTCCCGCGTGACAACGCAGGAACCCTTCAACCGGATGCGCGGGAAGGCAAGCGGATAGTTATTTGTGACGCCCGGTTCGTGGATGTCGTACTTCTCGCCGAACTTCGCGAGGAATGCATCGCGGAAACGCGGCCATTCCGAACGCGGCATGTTGATATCTAGGTCGTCGTCCCAGGGGATGAAGCCGTGATGCCGCACGGCGCCGAGAGCGGAACCGCCGCCTAGTGTCCATCTGATGTCTTTCGCCGCGCAGACGGACAGTACGTCGTCGAGGATGCCGAGGAGGGTCTGCTGGAGCGAGTGCAGCTCGGCGCCCGTGAGGGGGCGGGCGCCCCTGGCGTCCATGCGCTTGAAGGCATCGAAGGTGGAGAGTCCCATTCAGCCCTCCCGACATGAGGCTATGAGCCGTTCGTAAGCATCCATTAGTCCGACGCGCGGCATCCAGCCGAGAGCCTCCAGTTTCGCGGTGGAGAGCCGCAGCTTGCTGATTGGCGCATAGCCCATGCCCTCGGCCGGCTTTACGACGACGCGGGAAGGCGGATGTGCCGCGCAAAGCGACTCGGCGAGCTCGCGTATTGAGCAGTAGGTGTTTCCGTCGGCGACGTTGTACGCCTCGCCTGGGGTGCCGTTCTCCGAGAGGAACAGGATGGCGGAGACGGCATCGGGAAGAGTGCAGTAGCATCTGGCGCTGGAGCCGTCCGTATGCAGGACTATGTCCTCGCCATGCGCGACTGCGCGCGCAAACTGGGTGATCACGCGGTTGTCGCCTTCTGCGGCCTCCTCGCCGACTACCTGCGCGAGGCGCGCGATTCTCACCGGGACTTTGTATTCGCGGGCGTAGGCGGCGCAAAGCCCCTCGGCCGTTCGCTTCGAGAGGGGATAGGAACTGCGTGGCGCAAGGTGGTCCAGCGGGCCTGTGGACGACTCGTCGATCAGGGAGTCGTCCTGGGGCGATCCATAGACCTCCATGCTCGAAAGGTAGACCATGCCTTGGACGTTCAGATGCCTGGCGAGCTCCAGCGCATTCCTGGTGCCGTCGAGCGTCACGGCCATCGTTTCGACCGGGCGCTCCACCATGTTGCGCGAGGTGGTCTCGGCGGCGGCGTGGACGAGGCGGCAGGGCGAATGCGATTTTAAGGACGGCAGGGACAGAATGGACTTGTCGAACGGCTTGGTGACGTCCCACTCGACTATTTCAACGCCATCAAGCCCGCCGAAGAGCCGCCGCGCCTTTTCGGTGTTTCGTGCCGCAGCGACAACGTCGTCGCCATTCGCGGCAATCGCCTTGACGAGAGCCGCGCCTATCAGTCCGGTGGATCCTGTGACGATGTATGTCATTGGCGGGCCTCCTCTGCCGTGCGCGCCCTGAGGAGGGCGTCAAGCGAGATGATGTCCTCCGGCGTGGTTATCTTCACGTTCCCGCGGTTGCCGGGGACGAGGTGGATTGGGATGCCGAGAGTCCAGCAAATCGTCGCCTGGTCCACCATGTCGGTGTAGCCTTCGGGTCGGCTGCGGATCCTCTCGTGCGCGGCGAGGATGTCGCCGAGGCGAAAGCTCTGCGGGGCCTGCGCGGTGTAGGACTCCCGGCGGTACGGCAAGGCGCTTATGGTCTGTCCGTCCTGCGAAAGCACAATTGTCTCGTAGCAAGGGGTGTAGGTGATGGCGCTTCCGAACCTCTCGACGGCGTCGATGTTCGCCGTGATCACCTCCGGCATCACGTAGGGGCGGACGCCGTCGTGGAGAAGGACCACGGTCTCCGGCGGGAACCTGGCGGCGGCGGTCTTGAGCCCTGAGTAGATTGACTCCTGCGCTGAGTCTCCGCTTTCCGCGAATGTGATATGCTTGCTTATGCCGTATCGCTCCGCGAGCGCGCGGCAGTCGTCGAAGTACTCTGGCGAGACAACGAGGACGATCTCGTCGATCAGCGGATGGTTCTGGAAAAGCGCGAGCGTATGCGCGAGGACGGGCTTGCCGTTCAGCTCCAGGAACTGCTTGGGGATGCTTGCGCCCATGCGCACGCCGACTCCTCCTGCAAACACAATTGCAACGTTCATGACAATCCTCCACTTTCTAGCAGCCCGGCGATGAAATCTGCGGCACGATCCGCGGCGTGTCCGTCTTCCATGCATCCGCGTGCTGCGAGGAATGTCGAACGGTCTGCCGCGTATTTTTCCGCGTCAAATGCGCGGATGTTGGCGCAAAGGGCGTCTTCGGTTTCTGCGACGGGGAACGGCGTTTCCTCCAACGGGTAGTAGAACCCCCGTCTGCGGTCGTATTCCGCCTTGTCGGGCGCATAGACGAACCCAATCCCGTCGCCTAGGAGAAAGTCGAATATCCAACTGGAATAGTCCGTGATGCCGACATCGGCCGCCACAAGCAATTCCTGCATGTCGCCATAGTCGGAAACGTCCAAAAGGCCCTTGGGCAGCGAAAACAGGCCGTCCGCAATGGCCTTGGCGTCATGCGGATGAAGGCGTATGGCTACCTTCCATTCCCCGCCGAAGCGAACGGCAAGTGCATTCGCCCAGCGTTCGAAGTCGAGCTGTCCCGCGGCGGTGGCGAAGGCGTCTTCGCGGAACGTGGGCGCATACAGCGCGAGATGCACTCCGTCCGCCACGCCGACGGCACGTTTGACGGAAGTGCGTATGGCCGCCTTCTCGTCGTCGGACAGGAAGAACACGTCGTTACGGGGATGCCCGAACCGAAGGAACCTGTTGTCCGGGAAGCACGACTCCCGAAACACCTGTTCTTCGAAGTCGCTGTTCGTGAGAACGACATCGACAGCCTGCATCTTCTCGTATCTTCTGCGGACCTCGCTGGATGCAGTGTCAAGGCGCTTTATGCCGAGCGAACCGTGCCAGGTGTTGAGATAGAGCTGTCCTTCCCGTTTCTGCGGCATGCCGTTGAGGAGAAAAGTCTGCGCATTGTCGACCCATACGCGCGCCGTGGCGGTCTCGCGATACGCCTGAAGCGTCCACATGCGTACCGCGCGCCCGGTCTCGACATGCCCGCCGCATTTGCGGTATTCGGCCGTCCCCAGCAGCCATACGACGTCTAGGCCCGGATGCTTCTTGGCGAGGGCGCGGGCAATGTACTTGGGATTGCATCCGATTGCGCCCGAGAAGGTCGCGAACACGACCTTGCCGCCGTCAGTCCGCCAATGTTTCCTCGCCCAGCCGGCCAAGAACCGCTTCAGGGGAGCGACCTGGAATAGATGGCGCCGGAGCTTGGCGAAGAACATCCCGGTGAAAAGCGAATTCGCCATTCGCCTCAAGAAAGTCCCGGCGCCTTTTCTGTTCATCTTGCCCATTTTGACGTCTTCCATTGTCATCGTCCCCAGTTGGTCATACGCCACAAGTAGAGCTTAAGCGCAGTCCACCAGCTCGTCATCCTTGCGATGTCCAGGCCATGGCGCCTAAGTACGCCGTCGGGCCAGATCCTGCCGAAGAGAGACATCCAGTCCCCCGGGCGCATAAACCCCGGCCGGCGGATGTTGCCAATTATCCTGCAAAACTCGCCCCACATCGGATGAGAGGCGGAGACGCCATGGAATCGCAGTTCGTGCCCCAGCACGACTGCCGTCTCGACGAACATCTTCCGGCAGCCGTGTTCCACGGCAAAGGAAAGCAGCTCGTCGTACGCCTTGACGAACTCCCGCAGGCGCGCACAACCGTTCGCATCCCAGTCCACGCGCGTCGGCGTCTTGGGAAGCCGATAGCAATAGACGAACTCGTCGATGGCAAAGATGCGTCCGCCGGCAACCAACGCCTTGGCGAGGAACAGCGGATCCTGAAACCTGCGCCACAGGGGGAACCTGATGCCGGCGTTGTCCAGAAGGCTTCGGCGGAACATGTAGCACGAATATCGAAACGGGGTCTGGAATTCGTCGAGCGTCAACAGCCCGCAATGCGGATAGGACCTCAGCCTGTCGTAGCTGGAATTGTACTTGACGGCACGGGGATCGCCCTCCGGTACCCTGCGGATCTTCCCGGCGGACATCGGGCATCCCGATTCTGAAAGTGCGTCATGCAGCTTCTCCAGTACATGGCACGATGGATAGAAGTCGTCCGGATCGATGAACACCACGTTCTCACCGGTTACGGCGTCGAGAGCGCGGTTCCTCGCAGCGCCGGGGCCGGCGTTCGCCTGGGAGATGACCTTGACGCGTGCGTCCCTTGCGGCATAGTCCGCAAGGACCTTCGCGGAGTCGTCGGTCGATCCGTCGTCCACGCAAAGGACCTCGATCTCCTTCATCGTCTGGCCGAGGACGGAATCAAGGCATTCGCCGAGATACTGCCCGGCGTTGTAGACAGGGATGACGACGGAGACTCTGCATCCCGTCATATCCACCAATCCTTTTCGCGCTTGCGCGTCAGGCGCGCGACTATGCGCCGGAAGATGTTCTTCACGGAAGATCGAATCGAACGCCCGGGACGATAGCTCAGTCCCTTGGCCGCGAGAAAGACCGCATTCAGGAGCATTGGACGCAGTGACGGCGCCGTGGACGACAGGACTTCGCCAAGAATGCGAAGGCGAGTCTCCCCGGACAACTCCCACGCCCAGTTCTTGCAGGCCGCGTAGGCAAGCTTCGCGATGAAATGCGAAAACTGCGAGTTCGCGTCGAGAAGCTCTGCGGCAAACGGCTTGAACTCGCAAAGCGCGGCAATCACCACGAGGACGTTCCTGAAATGGCGTTCAGGAGCGCCTGCGGCGGTCGTTATCGACCCCGCCCGCAATCGACGAATGTAGTATTTGCGGTCAAGCGCCATGGCGCGACGCGAATAGTACAGCGAGATCGGCGTGAAGTAGTTGTCTGCCCGCGACGTTGCGTCGGGGAAGCCATATTCGTTGTCGCGAATGACGGACATGCGAATCAGGCGCAGCGGGGGGCTCACATGGAAACTGTTGTGTTCCTGCAGCGCCGACATCAGTTCCATGCCGGACATGACTTTTTCGCACACGGACGGCGCCATGGAATAATATCTTTCAAAGGCCTTCATCATGCCTTTCCTGCCTTTGGCATACCCCTTGTCGAAGACCACCGCCGACGTGAACACAACCTGGTCGAGATTCTCGCGGTCGGACAGGGCGCACAACTCTTCAAATGCGACAGAGTTCAGCCTGTCGTCCGCGTCCATGAAGTAGGCGTACTCGCCTGTCGCGGCCTTCACGCCGACTTCGCGGGCGCGGAACGCGCCGGCGTGCGGCGAGGCGAACACCTTTACCCGGGCGTCCCTTGCCGCATAGTCCGCAAGGATCTTCGCGGAGTCGTCGGTTGAACCGTCGTCCACGCAGAGGACCTCGATGTCCTTCAGCGTCTGCCCGAGGATGGAGTCGAGGCATTCGCCGAGGTACTTCTCGACGTTGTATACCGGGATGATGACGGAGACCTTTGGCATCGTCAGATGTGCTCCTCATAGCCGCGGAAGCCGACGTTAAGCCCGTGGAGAGGGGCGAGGAGGGTGCCGAGCGGCGTGCCCTCGGTCATCTTCGCGAAGGCGTTCACGTCCTTCGGGAAGCACTTCCCTCCGTATCCGAACTTGCCGTCGGGGCCTGGCACGAACGTGTGCGTGTCGTTGATGTAGCCGGAAAGGAGCATGCCCGCGTGGACGCGCGCCCAGTCCGCGCCCATTCTCCGGCAGTAGTCGTAAACGGCGTTGAAGTACGTGACCTTGTATGCGCCGAAGACGTTGTGCGCGTACTTCGTGATCTCGGCCTCGAGCGGAGTCATGTAGGTGAAGGTCTTGCCCTTGAAGATCCGGCAGAGAAGCTCGAGCTCGCCGGTGAACACCATCGGCTGGCGCTTGAAGTCCTCGATGTAGGTGCGTTCCGTGAGGAACTCGGGCATGAAGTAGACCCTGTGCCCTGTCTCTTTTGAGAGCCTCTCGGATGTGCCCGGCAGGATCGTGGTGCGGACGAACACGGGCTTGTCCGGGAGGTCGGAGATGAGCTTCTTCATGAGCGTGAGATCCTGCGTGCCGTCGTCCTCAGTCGGAACGTGGATCTGGACGAAGTACACGTCGGCGCCGGATATGTCGTCGTTCATCCCCTTCGGGGGGTCGCTCACGACCACCTTGACGTCCTTGTTGTTCTCATCTAGCCAGTTCTTGAGCGCGCCGCCCACGAAACCGCAGCCGATGATCCCCACTGTTGTCATTCTGTCCATTCCCTTCCGTTCTTCACTTGACTGCCTCGACGCCCGGCAGGGCCTCCGCAGGTGCAATCGAATTGAAGAATCCGCTGCATGGTTGTTTTGTACGATAAAAAAAGTATATCACAAGCGGGTGTCAAAAACAAGATGTATAATCTCGAAATTTCTGCCTGAGGATTCCAAGAACATGCAATCCGGCGCGACGGCTAGAGGACTCTTTGATAATGCCTATTCCCCATATGATGAACAACACACCGCAAAACCTGTTTGTCAATCGGCGATTTTACGCCCAAATGTGCTTTTCAATCGACGATTTTACGTCCGTATCTGTATGTCAGAAGTTGAAGTAGATGAACGGATTGTGTGCGTTCATGACGAGAAACGAGATGCTGACGATAAACAGCGCGAACTGGACGGCATAGCCGACCGCCACAAGCCACACGCCGGAGAGGTGCCGAGACTTGAGAATCGGCGCGGAACCGACGACCGCGCAAACGAGCGGCACTGCCATCTCGCGGCTCCAGAAGATTGCGGGGCCGTCAACGAGCGGTGCCGCGCCGAACATCGCCGCGAGGTGGCTCCCAGCCGCGCCAATCGACGGTGCGCGGAAAAGCACCCATCCCAACACGACCATCACCATCGTGAACGGTTGGTAGAAGAGGCGGAGCGCGAAAGACCCTTCGACTTTTGCCACCCAGCCCGACAGCTTCTCGCCTGCAATCAGCACGCCGTACAGGCAGCCCCACAGGATGAACGTCCAGTTGGCGCCGTGCCAGAGCCCCGTGAGGAACCAGACAACCGCGAGGTTGAAGACGAGGCGACCCTTGCCAACGCGGCTCCCGCCGAGCGGGAAGTAGACGTAGTCGCGGAACCACGAGCCAAGCGACATGTGCCAGCGTCGCCAGAACTCGGTGACGGTCTTCGAGATGTACGGGTAGTTGAAGTTCTCAAGGAAGGTGAAGCCGAACATCCTGCCGAGGCCGATGGCCATGTCGGAGTAGCCGCTGAAGTCGAAGTAGATCTGTAGCGTGTAGCAGATTGCGCCGAGCCAGGCGAACGCGGCGGAACCCGGCGCGCCGGTGAACGCCTTGTCGGCGACCTCCGCCATCAGGTTGGCGATGAGCATCTTCTTGTTGAAGCCCACGACGAAACGGAAGACGCCCGCCGAGAACTGGTCCCACGTCGTGCGGCGCATGGTCAGCTGGTCGCGCACCGTCGTATAGCGTACGATGGGGCCGGCGATGAGCTGCGGGAATAGCGCGATGTAGAGCGCGAGCAGAAGCGGGTTGCGCTGCGCCCGCTCGCCGCGATACACGTCGACAACGTAGCTCAGCGCCTGGAAGGTGAAGAACGAGATGCCGATCGGCAGGAGAAAGCTCGTCTGCGGGATCGCGCCCTGCCAGGACGGGAACCACGCGCGGAGCGTGGCCGTGACGAAGTTGCAGTACTTCCATACGCCGATGAGCGCGAGGTTGCCTGCGATCGCGACACAAAGGGCAGCTTTGGCGGGAGACGGGGAACGGGGAACGGATAATGGGGAAGAGGGAACGGTAGGGTCACGCGTCCCGCGTGACCATTCGATCACGAGCGCCGCCGCGTAGTTGAACACGATGGACGCGAGCATCGCGAACACGAACTTCGGCTCGCCCCAGGCGTAGAACCCGAGACTCGCGGCGAGGAGGAAGTAGTTCTTCATGTTCCACCGGAACGGCAGCACGTAGTACACCGCCAGCACGCAAGGCAGGAACAGGAAAAGAAACTCTATTGAGGTAAACAGCATATTCTACCTCAGCTCTCCGTATTCAAACATTCCGTTTGTGCGCTTCCTTGCATTTCCGAAGGCAAAAGGGTTGTTCAGCTGTACGACGCAGTCGGGCTTGAAAGACTTCACATGCCCGACAACCGTCTCGCCCGCAACGAAACATCTCTGGTCCAATGCCATCACGTCTGTGAAGAGGATGGACAGCAGGCCTTCTACTGGGCGGGCGAACGAATCGCCGACAAGAAGCAGCTTGCGCCTGATTGGCGCGTCTGGATTCACATGTCGCGCCATTCTGTAGGATCCGCCGACGCCCGTGTATACGAGGGAATAGGCATCAGCCCTTGCTTTGTTCGGACGCACCTCTCCGGCACGGTACATTACAGTGCTTCTGAAGTCTCCCGACAAAAGAATATCCTTAGATGGAACTTGCAGCGTCATCTTAGTCCGGAAACGTGGGCTGTAGACAATCACGTCGTCAAGACCGCCGAACAGTGTCCCCGTCCTGCGCGTCTGAGAGCCGATGAAGCAGCGGTACACTACCTTCCTTTCCCATCGCTCGCGCTGAAGAAATGGCTCGACGACTTCGGGATCGCAGCCCGCCAACGCCGCCACGCGCGGCGCGATGGCGCACAAAGCCTCGAACGCGGCATCGTTGTTCCAGTGGTGGTCTGTCCTGTAGAAATACTGCTTTACGGACTGGGGTGTGGCGGTGAAGCGTTTCCTGAGGTCGAGCGTGTTTACTGAGGCCTCGCCAAGCATGGACAAGAATACGTCTGATGCTTCGTCGCCTCTGTGGATGAAGCATGAAGGAAGCATGGATCCTGCCATGTCTATCTTGGCGGGCGCCTGTATGTACAGATAGGGAATCCCGCGCACGTCAAGCCATTTGGCGAATGCAATCGTATTTGTCGCATTGCTGGCTGACCCCGAGACTTTGCATTCGACAAGGAGCATTCCATCTGGCGAACGGTACACGCCATTGCATAGCCTTCGCCCCAAGGCGCGGCATACGCCGCCGTTTAGGTTGACGAACTGCTTTTTCCTTGGAAACCCGTCCGCAAGCCGTCTCGCTGGGAAGAGGGGCGCCTTATTCCCCAGGATTGCGCCGAATGCGGCCATCGTCGCAATGGCCGCGACAGCAAAAAGCGATCTTGCGGTGGATAGTTTCATTGTCAACTCATTTGACAAGTTGCCCAGAGATCCTGCCGTCACGGGCGGGCAAGACGCCGCCCGACCTTTATCAGGAACCTGCCTATTGCGCCAATCGGGCCTTTGCGAGACTCGTTATCCCTGGCCTGCTCTTTCATGCGTTCCTTGACCGCCGTAAAGCCCATCTGCGCATGTTCGATGAGAACGCGCATCGCATTCCTCGCCGCAACCGGATCAACAGAAAGAAGTGAGGACTCGCCTTGTGGTTTCGCCAGGTCGGCGAAAAGGCGTTCGTACGCCTTGCGGTGGTCGAACGCGGCGAGTTCCTCATACGAGCATCGTGCCATCCTTCCCTGCCTTGTGCACAAGTCGCCGTCGGAGAAGAGTTTCACGATCTCCGCCGCCGCCGCGTCGACGTCCCCCTGCGGAACCTGCACGGCGCCAGAGCCGTCCTTCAGCGACACGAGATAGGGCATCGCGTAGGAAACAACCGGCAGCGACGCCATCTTCATTTCTATGATCGAATGAGGGCACCCCTCCACCATAGAGGTGACAAGTCCGCATCCCGCGTTCTTTAAATGTTCCGCCACGTCTTTCACGAATCCGCGCAGGCGCACGGCAGGGCGCAGCTGCGGGCGCGGCGCCAGATAGCGCTTGACGGACGCGACGACTTCGGGATCCCCGTCTCCAAGCATTTCCAGTTCGGCGTCGGCGACATTCTGGCGAACCTTTTCGATGATCTTCACGGCGTCAAGCGGGCGCTTCAAGTCGACAAACCTTCCCGACCAGACGATCCGGTGGGGATATTCCACGCGTCGGAAGCCGGGCATCTTGTCGCAATCCACGCAGGGGATGCAAAGTGACCTGCATCCCAGCGTGCGGAAGGCCGCCTCGTCCGAGGGCGAAAGCGCGATAACTGCATCTGTCTTCTGGATGGTGGAGAAGATCCTCGAAGCCTTCTTGCATCCCAGCGCCAGCATCCACGAAAAGACGCCATGCCATACAGCCACTATCTTAACGCCGGCCTCTCGCGTTGCCGAGATGTCGGCGCGGAACTTGTCCTCGACATAGGTATCGTTGTCGATTACGAGGTCAAAACTTCCCTCCTTCAGGGCCCTCGCAAGCTTCTCGCCCCGCTCCGTGCCTGTGCCCAGATCGCGTTCGGTGAAGACCTCGACGGCATACCCCCACTCGAGCAGCCAGGATTCCAGCAGCGCGGCGGTTTTCTGTATGCCGCCAAGGGTTCCGACTTCGCGGTAGACAAGCGCAATACGCCTGATGGTGCTCATTCTGGTTTCCCTTTCCCCGCCCTCTGGCGGATGAAGCCGGCGATTTTCCGCTTCAGCGTCGCGAAAATACCCGGTCTGCGTTTCTGCCTTGCCATCTCGACGAAGTCCCTGGCGTCATCGCCCCATTCTCGGGATATGACCTTGAGGCCGTCATTGACGAGTTCGGGTGGGAGCTTCCAGACTTCCGGGAGGGCCGAACCGCGGATGCTCCGCAGGAATTTCACCCTTGCCATTTCGCGAAACTGATCCCCCGGCTCGGCCATTCTGTCAAGGATTCGGCAAAGCGCCCTGTACGTCTTTATCGCCGTCATTCGCCGCATGAACTGGTCCCAGGTGACCTCTCCCGGCCTGCGCCCCATCATCCCCGCTCCGTAATGATAGACATAAAGGCGTTTTGACTGGTCGATGAACACGGACTCGGCCATCAGGAACAGGATGGTCGTCTGGAGGAAGTCCTGCGCGCACAGAAGGCCCTCGCCATCTCCGATCATGTCGTAGACGCGTTTCAGGACTT
>Ga0310695_10012409_pt1 | contig 11945 bp, 9 predicted proteins | sample RumenRJG_04DNA_FD_203882 | JGI IMG/M metagenome (GOLD analysis project Ga0310695, IMG submission 203882) | Bovine rumen microbial communities from Lethbridge, Alberta, Canada - RJG_04 (v2) (version 2) | ecosystem: Host-associated > Mammals > Digestive system > Stomach > Rumen | place: Canada... | reverse complement strand
CGGACCATCGTTTTTGACGTGGCTGGTGTCATCTCGTTGAAGAGTCGCCTGACCTGTGCTGATAAATTTGTCACCATAGCTGGTCAGACTGCTCCAGGCAATGGTGTTATGCTGCGTACCTGTCCTTTTGGTATGGCTTCCGATGGTATCACCCGTTTCCTCCGTATGCGATTGGGACATAAGAAGTTGGTTAACAACCTGATTCCTGGCGGGAAGAACGATTACTCGTATGGCGATGAGGCCGGAACATCTGAAGAGACCACACTCAGCGGACTCGACGGAATGGGCATGGCAGGCAACGATCATGCTATCATGGACCACTGCTCCATCTCATGGACCATCGACGAAGCGTTCTCCAGTCGAAACGGCAAGGGACTGACCTTACAGCATACGCTTATCAGTGAGGCACTGAACCAAGCAGGTCATCCGAACTACGGTGTAGGCGACAAGCACGGCTACGCCGCTACCATTGGTGGTGGAGAGATGGGAGGACAGCCTGGCACTTATCACCACAACCTATTGGCTCACTGCGAGGGACGCAACTGGAGTATCTCCGGCGGACTGGATGGCAAAGGAAGCTATGATGGTCATCACGACATTTATAATAATGTAGTATATAACTGGGGTGGTAGAGCCACGGATGGCGGAACTCATGAGATGAACTTCTGCAATAACTTCTACAAAATGGGGGCCAACAGCACCTCGACACTCATGAACCTGCAACTGGAAGGAACAGGCTCTGGCACACAAAGTGTTTATGTGCATGGAAATATACGCCAAGAGAAGAATAATGGTGCGCTGACAGAAGACAAAAAAGGAACCACCTACAAATACAGCACATCAGGAGGACAGGTCGTTGACTGGGACCCACTACCTACTGTCCCTTTCAGTTTCATGAACCCAGAGGGCAATATGGAGACAGCACAAGCAGCCTTCAAGAATGTACTCTCAGACGTTGGCTGTACACAACCGTTCTTCGACCTGCATGACCAGCGTATGGTCAGTGAGACAATAGCAGGAACGACAAGTACCAAGGGTAGCCGTAGCGGAAGACCTGGCCTTATCGACTCCGAAGAGGATGCTGGTTGCGAAGGCTTTGACCTGGTGAAACTGGGCATTGTCAATGCACAACGCGGTACAGACTGGGATACGGACCAGGACGGTATCCCCGACTGGTTTGAGGCACTGACAGGAACCAACCCGAGTATAGCAAATAACAACGAAGACCGCGACGGTGACTACTATACTGACTTGGAAGAATACCTCAACTGGATTGCCGTACCTAATTTTATAATCGAGGGTGAAAAGCAAATCACGCTCAAAGATTTCTTTGCGGGTTACAACACTCCTGCCTATTCTATCACGGCTCCCACTGGTGTCACAGCCCATGAGACAGGAGGACTGTTAAATGTTACGCCCACTGATGCTACCCCTAAGCTGTTCACCATTATGGTAAAGGCCACCGAAGACGGTATCAGTCTGGAACGTGCCTTTAACTTTGCTTATGGACAAGGGGTTACTGGCATCCACAGCATCAACAACGATGGGATAACTCCAGATAAAAACGCTCCTGTCTTCGACCTGCAGGGACGTCGTATCGAGAAGCCAACGAAAGGAATCTATATTCAAAACGGAAGAAAACATATTATCAATTAAAAATTATCATTATGAACAAGTACGAGAAATTTGTCATTACCATTAATCGCGAGTTGGGTTCTGGCGGCAGGACCATTGGTGAGAAACTGGGTAAAGAGTTGAAGGTACCTTTCTATGATAAGGCACTGATAAAACAACTGAAAGAGCAATACCACCTGACGGTTGAACAGATTGAATATCTGAAAGGACAGAAGCATAACTGGTGGGCTGACTGCAAGCGCAGCATGATGATGCTGCCCAACTACGTAGGGCCCTCATATATAGGGACTCCCGTCAACATGCCCGACTTCCTGATTACGGACGAAATCTTCCAGACGGAAACGGAAATTCTGAAGGGTATAGCAGAAGACGGTTCGTGCATCATTGCCGGACGTAGTGGATTCTATATCTTCCGTGACCACCCCAACCATCTTAGCATCCTGATTCAGGCTTCCATGCAGCACCGCATAGAACGACTGGTTCGCAAGCGTGGAATCACTTATCAGCAAGCTCATGAGATTATCAAGCAGGTCGACGAGGCACGCGAGAACTACGTCAAGAAGTACACGGGTTCGTCAAGATATGACACCAGAAACTACGACCTGGTCATCAACATGGACGATCATACTGAAGACGAGGCCCTTGACATCATCCTGAAATACATCAGGTAAAAGACGGGATGGCATCACAGGAACCAGCCATACAAGCACTCCAGCAGCAACGCCTATTGTTGCAGCTGGAGTATAATGCTGAAAAGGAGACCTTTCGCCAGCAAACCGAACAGGTGGGCATTGAGCGAAAGGTAAAGCGTGGTGATGCCTGGTGGCCTGTGAAGGTGACGCGCAGCTATTACAACTCGCTCAACCAACTGGCTGTTGAAGTGGTACGCAGCTCGGACACGGACATTGAGCATTGTTTTGAGTTCGGCAAACCTGTTCAGTTCTTTTCTGTTGAGACAAGTGATAACAGTCAATCCAAAGATTCTAGCAAAAAAAACATCCGTTATTTCCGCTATACGGCAACGGTCAGCTATGCAGATGGCGACCGAATGGTGATTACCGTTCCTGACAATATCAGCATCCTCGATTTGCAGAATACAGAGAAACTGGGTGTACAACTCTCGTTCGACGAGACATCCTATCGTTTGATGATGGAAGCGATAGACCGCGCCATCAGGGGGAAAGGAAGAATGGGCTACCTCCGCGACCTGTTCTATTCACGACAGAAACCAGAAACCTTCGTCTTTCCACCCATGCACTTCCCTTATCTGAACCCTACGCAAGAGAGTGCCGTCAACATGGTGCTGCGAGCCAAGGATGTAGCCATTGTACACGGTCCTCCAGGAACGGGTAAGACGACAACCCTGGTGGAAGCCATCCGTGAAACACTGATGCGCGAGAACCAAGTGCTGGTATGCGCCCAGAGCAATATGGCTGTCGACTGGATAAGCGAGAAACTCGTGGACCGCGGCATCAACGTGCTGCGTATAGGCAATCCCAGCAGAGTGAACGACAAGATGCTATCGTTTACCTATGAGCGACGTTTTGAGGCACACCCTGACTATGCCCAGCTATGGGCTATCCGCAAAGCTATCCGTGAACTCCGAAAACAGCGCAAAAGGGGCGACGAGAAATTCCACCAGAAGCTGGAGAGCCTAAGGAGCAGAGCCACCGAACTGGAGATTCGCATCAACAGCGAACTTTTCGGCGAAGCCCGTGTCATTGCCTCAACCCTTGTAGGCGCGGCCAACCGCTTGCTGGATGGTCAGAAGTTCGGCACCTTATTCATCGACGAGGCAGCCCAGGCATTGGAAGCTGCCTGCTGGATTCCCATGCGTCGCGTCACCCGTGTCATATTGGCTGGTGACCATTGTCAACTGCCCCCCACCGTCAAGAGCATTGCGGCCTTGAAAGCCGGGTTAGGCAGGACCTTGATGGAACGCATCGTGGAGATGCACCCCGAGGTCGTCACCCTGCTGAAGATACAATACCGCATGAACGACGACATCATGCGCTTCAGCAGCAACTATTTCTATGGTGGACAGGTGGAGAGTGCTCCCGAGGTGAAATATCGAAGCATCCTCGACCTCGACATTCCAATAGAGTGGATGAGCCCCAGCCATCTGGACCTCCCGGAAAACCCGGAGAATCCGGACAACCAAGAAAAACCTGATTACCACGAACAATTCGTTGGCGAATCGTTTGGACGTATCAACAAGGCCGAAGCAGAACTAACCCTCGATACCCTGCAACATTATTTTGAGCGTATCGGGAAACAGCGCCTACTGGAAGAGCGCATCGACGTGGGCATCATATCGCCTTATCGGGCACAAGTACAGTACCTGCGCCGACTGCTCATGAAACGTGAGTATTTCAAGCCCTTCCGCCGACTCATCAGCATTAACACCGTGGATGGTTTCCAAGGGCAGGAACGCGACGTCATCGTCATCTCGATGGTACGTAGCAATGACGAAGGGAATATCGGTTTCCTGCGTGACCTCCGTCGTATGAACGTTGCCATCACTAGAGCCCGCATGAAGCTGATTATCCTAGGCGACAAAAAGACCATGACACGACATCCCTTCTACCGACAGTTGTGGCGCTACATCAAGAGTTTGTCTGGTCAGGAAGAAGAGAACTCATCAAGTCAGGAAGAAGAGGGAGACACCTACTACACTGATGAGGGCACCCAAGACACCCTTGAGGGTAATGGGCTGACGGAAGAGCCAATAGGAGGGTAAAATGATGATGATAGGAGTCAGTGCCATCAAGGTGCTGGCTATCCCTGCCCCTGTGTACTGAACAGCCATCAGGGAAAAGCCCACTCCCACGAAAGGACCGAAAATGGTCGTCGTGGCTGCCGCAGTCATATCAACCTTGTCGCTTAAGGCTTCACGCAAGGGGCGCAGTCCTTCCCTGAAATATAATAATAAGGTGAAACCAATGAGTCCTGCTATGCAGCGAAAGAAATTGGCAGAGAACGGCAAAAGCCAAGCAGCCTGTTGCCCATCCATACTAGCTTCATAATAGTTCATGCCTATCTTGCTCAACACCAGTCCAACGCCTTGGCATACAGCTGCTCCAATGGCAAAAAGAACACCGTTGAGGGGCAGTTTCAGCGAGACACGATGATGCTCACCACGACCCAAAACAGAGATGGCGATACCCACCAAGGTTATCAGCATGGCCAGGATACTCATTGACGTCATCTGCTCGCCCAAGGAAACCCAAGCAGTAAAAGCTGCTGCCAAAGGGGCCAGCGTCATAAAGAGCTGTCCGAAGCGTGAACCGATGATGATATAACACTGGAACAAGCAATAGTCGCCTATCACATAGCCTACCAGTCCTGACAACAACATCCAGCCATAGGCTTCCATAGAACCGCTAAGGGGCTGTGGAGAACCTGTGACCACCCAGAACATGACAAGTGCAAAGATTAGAGCTAACATCATGCGCAACACATTCAGCACTAGGTTGCCCATGCGCTTGCTGCCAAATTCTGAAAGCAATGCAGTAGCCGTCCATGAGAAGGCCACACCAATGGAAATCAGTTCACCCAGGTAATGCATCACTTGTTCTTACGGATGCTATTTATCAATGCAACCATATTCCAGATGTAGGTACGTGTTGAGATACCCTTCACACTACTATTTGCATAGGGTGACGTGTCGTACTCGTCGCCTACCATCGTCTGGGCATATTGACGATTCTCACTCTCAGCCGTCATTGTTGCAGGAACAGGCTTGTAGGGATTCGAAATCTGGTTGAAAACGGTCAACCACCGTCCTTCACTGTCTAGTGAGGATATGATCTTATCGACTCCGGGCATCGGCATCCGACGCGCCATGCCTGAAGGCTGACGGTAATAATAGTCCTGCGGTCCGCTGATTGCAGCCTCACGTAAAGGAGAGTCCTGTTCCAACTGCTTTGCGTCCAGTGCCTCTGCCTCCTCCAATGCCTTGCGAAGCATCGTGGGATTGGTGGTCATAAAAGAACTGTAATGGGCTATCGTTCCCGTAGGAATACTGTCGGTATAGTACTGTCCGTTAACCACATTAGAGCCTTTACGATGTACATACATAGGTTTGCCACTGTCGGGATCCAGGAAACGAGGCATGAAGATATCCCCTTCGCCCAGCGTTCTGCGTCCCAGCTGCGCAGCCATCTCTGAGGGTAGCTGAACGCTCTCCAGAAACCGGATGGCATTGGGAATTCCTTTCAGAAAACTCTTGTCACCAGTCAGCTGGTAGAAGTGAATCATCTGACGAATCATGGCAACAGTAGTACCCGTGTTCACGGCTCTTGGCTCGTAGGAACGGGCATGGGCAGGCTTCAGGTCTTTGACAGCATACTGGTCAGCCCAGCCAGCCAAAGGCAAGGGCTGTTGCAGGTCGCGCAAACAGTGCATCGCCTTCATAATGGGTTCCTTCAACTCCTTCATGCCCAGCGATTTGTAGCATTGTATCAGGAACTCGATGTTACGAGGCATCACGTCGTCATTGATAGTGACAAATGACGAGTAATCAGCCTTTCCACGAAACGGATGGTCGTACATCAGGGGATAGCGCTGGGGCCATCCGCCATTGTCGTACTGACTCTGCAAGAAGAAACCGATGGCTTTCTGCAAGGCGACATAAAACTCAGCGCTCTTCTTCTCCAGATAGATACGAAGCAAGAACTCAGCACAATGCATCGTTGCCTCGTCGTCGAAGGTAGCATTGCCGTAGTAATGTTGGAATTCCTCCAGTCGCCAAGCCTGACGACCGATGGTAGCATACCATTTCTTGGTTGTCTCCTCTGACTCGTAATCGAACATATAGTTCCATCCACCGGAGGGCATCTGACCATGCATGATGCAGCGGGCTACCTTGCAAGCACTCTCATAGTAGTACTCGTCGCCTGTGGCATGATAGGCATCCAGCAGCACCTGACCTACGTCAGGCGTACTGGGCGACTGCAACCATACCATCGTGCGCCACGTCTCCAACTCACCCCACTGACGGGAGTAGTCGGGCAGATAGCTCCACACAAAGCCACCCTTATACGAAGCCACATCCATCATATACTGAGTGGCACGACGCATAGTCTGCTTTACCTCCTTGTCGCCAGCACTCATGGAGAGGAACGTCAGGAGGATTACGAGTAAGAGGGACAACCTTTTCATACCTTATTTCTTGCCTAAGAAATCAGCACGCATCGGGCTGAAAGTATCTATCAGCACACCAGCTTCCAGACAAACACAACCGTGCAAAACGTCGGGAGCCACATAATAACCATCGCCGGCCTCCAGAATCTTCTTCTCACCGTCAATGGTCAGCTCGAACTTACCACTTGCCACATAGGTTGCCTGGGTGTGATAGTGTTTGTGAGCCTTACCCACAGCACCCTTCTCAAACTTCACCTTCACTACCATCAGCTGACCGTCATAACCCATAATCTGGCGCTGAACACCAGGCTCTGCATCCTCCCATTTAAGATCTTTCTCATAGAGGAAACTAGCGCTGCGCGTCTTCTGGCAGCACTCTTTTTCACATTTTTTCTCGTTCATATCACACTTTTTGTTATTTGTTTTGCTCGTCTGAGCACTCATAGTGATGGTTACCATCATGGCCAAAGCCATCAAAATCATCTTTTTCATTGTTGTTTTGTTTTTTATTTGTTTCAAAATAGATTTTATATAAGACGAATATAATCTCGTTTCGTTTAACAAAACAGACAAAAAATTTGGCATATTGAACGCTAATTTGTAATTTTGCACACAGAAAAGGGAAAATAAGCCATGAGCACGATTGAAATCAAACAAGTGTCCAATCGCAAAGAACTGACTCAATTCGTTCAGTTCTACTACGACCTATACCGCGGCAACAACTATGCCGTACCCTATCTGTTCAATGAGGAGATGAACACACTCCGAAGCGACAGGAATCCATCCTTTGAGTGTTGCGATGCCAGATACTTCATGGCTTTCCGCAACGGACACTTGGTTGGTCGTGTGGCTGCCATCATCAACCGTCGTGCTAACGAGTGCTGGCAGCGCAGGCAGATACGCTTCGGTTGGTTCGACTTCATAGACGATCAGGAAGTGTCGAAAGCTCTGCTTCAGGCCGTAGAAGACTGGGGACGCAAGGAGGGCATGACCGAACTCGCCGGTCCCCTCGGCTTTATCGACACCGACCGCGAGGGTATGCTCGTTGAAGGCTTCGACCAGCTCTCCACCATGTACATCAACTACAACCACCCTTACTATCCCAAGCACATGGAGCAAATGAAAGGCTTTGAGAAAGCCAACGACTGGGTGGAGATGAAGGTGAGAGTACCCGAGGTGGTGCCTGAGAAATTCTCCAAGATTACCGAGATGGTCCGCAAGCGTTACGGACTTCGCGTCCATAAGTTCACCAGGAAGGAACTCATTGACCAAGGCTATGGCCGTCAGTTGTTCGACCTGCTGAACACCACCTACAAAGACCTCTATGGTTTCAGTCAGCTCAGCGACCGACAGATTGACAAGCTGGTCAACGACTATATCAAGATTGCTGACCTCAACCTAGTCACAGCCATCATGGACGGTGAGAAGATGGTAGGCTTCGGCATCACGTTCCCCTCGTTCTCACATGCCATGCAGAAGACCCGCGACGGACGTTTCCTTCCTTTCGGATGGTGGCACATGCTGAAAGTCCTCAAGTGGCACAAGACCCCCATCGTCGATCTTCTGTTAATCGGCGTACTACCCGAATACCGCAGCAAGGGAGCCAACGCCCTCATCTTCGACGACCTTATCCGCTGGTTCCAGCGCTACCATTTCCAGTGGGCAGAAACAGGTCCTCAAATGGAAAGCAACGAGGGCGTGCTGTCGCAATGGCAATACCTGGAAGCCACCCAGCACCGTCGTCACCGCTGCTACCGCAAGACGTTATAAGGGAGACCTATAATAATAAAAAAGGAAAGAGAGACCGAATTGGGTCTCTCTTCTCTTTTATTTGTTCTCATTTTCTGCTATGAGTTGCAACAAACGCTCCACAGCTTCCTCCTCGGGGATATTTTTCGCTACACAGACTTTCTGCTTGTAGAGCGATATCTTGCCGCGTCCTGCTCCCACATAGCCGTAGTCGGCATCGGCCATCTCGCCAGGACCATTGACAATACAACCCATGATACCTATCTTCAAGCCTACCAAATGGCTGGTAGCGGCTTTGATGCGGGCAATGGTCTCCTGCAGGTTATACAGGGTACGACCGCATCCCGGACAGGAGATGTATTCGGTCTTGGTGAACTTGATACGGGCTGCCTGAAGAATACTATCGGACAAGTCCGATAAATTGAGAATTGAGAATTGAGAATTTAAAATTGACAGTTTCGTAGCCTTGCGATCAATGAGCAGGGCACCCACAGCCATAGCTGCCTTGAGTTGCAGCGTTTCATAATCGGGTGCATCGAGGGTCAGGGTGATGGTGTCGTCATGGATGCTAGCCTCAGCCTCCTCGCGCAGACGGGTACACTCTGGTATCAAGTCAACCAGTTTACGGGCAACAGGAATCTCGCACTCTGGTTCTTCCGACAAGGACACACGGATGGTATCGCCGATGCCTTCGGTCAACAGGGCACCAATACCGACGGCCGACTTGATGCGCCCATCCTCGCCTTCGCCTGCTTCCGTCACGCCCAGATGCAGGGGATAGTGCATATCTTCCTGGTCCATGGTCTTCACCAGCAAACGTACGGTAGTGACCATCACAACGGTATTGGAAGCCTTGATACTGATGACTACATCGTCGAAATGCTCCCGCTTGAAGATACGGAGGAACTCCATACAGCTTTCAACAATGCCCTCGGGAGTGTCGCCATAGCGCGACATGATGCGGTCGGAAAGCGAGCCATGATTGACACCAATGCGAACAGCTGTATGATGCAGCTTACAGATGTTCAAGAAGGGCACCAACTTGGCTTCAATCTTCTTCAATTCCTCAGCATACTCCTCGTCGGTATATTCCAGGTGCTTGAACGTACGCCCTGGGTCTACATAGTTACCAGGATTGATGCGAACCTTCTCACAATACTGTGCAGCTACATCAGCGGTATGGGCCGTAAAATGGACGTCGGCCACCAACGGGGTGGTATAGCCATCTGCCTTCAATCGGGCAGAGATGTTCTTCATGTTTTCTGCTTCACGGGTGCCCTGTGTGGTGAAGCGCACCAGCTCTCCACCAGCATCTATGATACGCTTTGCCTGTGCCACACTACCCTCCGTGTCGTTGGTATCGGTAGTAGCCATCGACTGGATGCGGATGGGGTTGTCGCCACCTATGGCAATCTGACCAACATGGGCGACGGATGATTTTCTTCTTTGGTACATTTAGTTCGTCTTAAATGTGTATTTCACTTCTGCCAAATCCTTGTTGGCTTTTTCTATCTTAGCTTTCAAGCCACTCTTATAATCGGCCAGGCGCTGAGCAATGGCTTCGTCACTCAGGGCCAGCATCTCCACAGCCAGAATAGCTGCGTTCTGAGCACCATTGACACCTACGGTAGCTACAGGGATACCTGGCGGCATTTGAATAATGCTGAGCATTGCATCCAGTCCGTCTAACATGCCCTTGATGGGTACACCGATAACGGGCAGGGTAGTAGATGCCGCTATCACACCAGGCAAGGCAGCAGCCATGCCCGCAGCAGCAATAATGATTTTCAAGCCACGCTCCTTGGCTCCTTTTGCGAAAGCCTCCACAGCCTCAGGAGTGCGATGGGCCGAGAGTGCGTTGACTTCGAAAGGCACCTGAAGCTCGTCAAGTAACTTGCAGGCTTTTTCCATAACGGGCAGGTCACTAGTACTGCCCATGATAATACTTACAATTGGTTTCATATTAGTAATTTACAATTTGACTATTTACTATTTACAATTTATTTCGTAATTTATATAAAGAGGATGGCGATAGCTGCACAAATAAAGCCTACCCAGAAGCCTGCCACTACCTGCGAGAGATTGTGCTGACGCAAAATCATGCGACTGGTGCCCAACAGTCCTGCCACGAAAAAGACGAGGCAGAGCCACCACACGGGGTTGAAGCCTAAATATTCGGCAAAGGCAAACAAGGCTCCCCCTACCCCTCCGATGGCTGCCGTATGAGTGGAGATTTTCCACCACACATTGATGATGGCACAGACTATCTGCACCAACAGGGCTGCAATGATGATAGACCCTATGAAATGAGGCATGTGAAGTCGCTCCATCAGATAGATGCAAGAAAAATAGCAGACAATAGAGATGATGTAAGGCACCATACGTCTTTCCCTCTGGCCCAACTCTATGAGGTTCCATCCCTGGTAACGGCGATAGAGATGAATCATTACCGTGGGTAACAGGATGGTAAAGAGATAGGTCATGATGAGCACCTGTAGCTTATATGCCATGGGAAAGATGCTAAGATAACTGAACAAGAACAATGCTATCAACCCGACAATAGGCAGATAGAACGGAGTGAACAGCATGCTCACGATACGAGCCGCCAGAATCATTTGCTTTTCTTTTCTCATCTCATTTTTCACTTTTCACTTTTAACTAGCGACGAAGTCGCGCAATTGGTATTCCCAATGCCTCACGGTATTTGGCTACCGTACGACGGGCAATAGGATAGCCCTTCTTTGTCAATTCTTCCCTCAGTGCATCGTCACTTAATGGGTTACGCTTGTCTTCCGCATCAATGATATCGCGCAAGGCAGCCTTAATCTCACGAGTAGAATACTCCTCGCCTTCTGCCGTCATATAGCCGTCGCTGAAGAAATAGCGTAGCGGGAAAGTACCCCACCGCGTTTGTGCGTATTTTGAATTCGACACACGTGATACCGTACTGAGGTCCAAGCCCGTCTTTTCCGCAATATCCTTCAGAATCATGGGGCGCAAGGACGCTTCGTCACCATCTTCAAAGAAACGGTGCTGCCACTGAATGATAGCCTTCATCGTAATGGTCAGGGTATGGCGACGCACTCGGATGGCCTCGATAAAACCCTGGGCTGCATCCACCTTTTTCTTTGTATAAAGCAACGCCTCCTTCACCTGCTTACTCATGTTATCCTTGTTGCTCTGGTACTCTTTCAATGTATCCGTAAACGACTGGGAAACATGGAGCTCGGGAATGTCACCGCTATTCAGCGAAAAGGTCACGGTGCCATCCTCCTGCGTATCGACAATAAAGTCGGGGGTTATCTGTTGTATGGAACGCCCAACCACCTCACCCATCGAGGTTCCTGGCTTGGGGTTCAGCTTGCGCAATTCCCTGATGAGTGTTTCTGCCTGCACATCGGTCAGCAGAAGTTGTT
>Ga0310695_10012408_pt1 | contig 11946 bp, 11 predicted proteins | sample RumenRJG_04DNA_FD_203882 | JGI IMG/M metagenome (GOLD analysis project Ga0310695, IMG submission 203882) | Bovine rumen microbial communities from Lethbridge, Alberta, Canada - RJG_04 (v2) (version 2) | ecosystem: Host-associated > Mammals > Digestive system > Stomach > Rumen | place: Canada... | reverse complement strand
GGCGTTGTGTCACCATGAAAAATGGGATGGAACCGGTTACCCAAACGGTATTTCCGGCGAAGATATTCCACTTTGCGCCCGCATTATGGCTGCCGCCGATGTACTTGACGCCCTTATAAGCCAGCGACTTTACAAAGATCCAATGAGCATAGAAGAAGCATCCGAAGTATTTGTAAAATCTAAAGGTCAGCATTTCGAACCTATTATTGCCGATGCAGTTATAAACTGTAAGCACATGATAGAAATGATTGACCGCAACTTTAAAACATCAGAAGCGGAATCAAATTCAAAAGAACTTGAATGGTGGCGCAACTACCACGAAACTCTTAAAAAGTTGAATATGTAAAGTTTAAATTAATCTAAAAATTTTTACATAGAAAGATGCTAAAACAGGCAGAAATCGAAAATATCAACAACATCGTTTGACACTTCGTAGAAATGTCGCTATATTTTAACCACTAGATACTAATTTCCGGCGATTTATCCAACTTGCAGCCGGTGCCGTTCGTATGAACAGGCAAACTTTGCTAAATAGGAGACATTATATGTCTGTCTTATCTAACAATCACTATTTATTTACATCTGAATCGGTTGGCGAAGGTCATCCGGACAAACTTTGTGATCAGGTTTCTGATGCCGTTCTTGATTATTGTCTTTCTTTGGACAAGGACGCTCACGTAGCCTGCGAAACTTTCTCTACTACAGATTTTCTTTTGGTTGGTGGCGAAATCGGTTTCCAGAATATCAAAGTAGATGCAGAATTTACAAAGAAATTCAATGCACAGGTTGAAAAAATTGCCCGTGGCGTAGCATTGGATATTGGTTATAACGCTCCAGAAGTAGGTCTTGATGGTGCAAACTGTATTTTTATGAACCGTCTTCATGCTCAGTCTGCAGATATCAACCAGGGTGTTGTAGGAAAAGGTCTTGATGAATATGAAGGACAGCAGGGTGCCGGAGACCAGGGTATGATGTTTGGTTTTGCATGTAACGAAACTCCAAGCCTTATGCCTGCTCCAGTTTACTATTCTCACCAGATTCTTCTTCGCGCTCACGAACTTCGCCATAACGGAACAATTAAATGGCTCCGTCCTGATGCAAAGTCACAGGTAACAGTTGAATATGATGAAAACAACAAGCCTTGCCGTATCGACACTGTAGTAGTTTCTCATCAGCATAATCCTGAAGTTGATTACGACACAATCAAAAAAACAATCATCGAACAGATTATTAAACCTGTTCTTGAACCAACTGGACTTCTTAAAGATGATACAAAATACTTTATCAACCCGACAGGTAAGTTTGTAATTGGTGGACCTGACGGAGACTCTGGTCTTACAGGACGCAAAATCATTGTAGATACATACGGTGGAATGGGACGCCACGGTGGTGGTGCTTTCTCTGGAAAAGACCCATCTAAGGTAGACCGCTCAGCAGCTTACATGGCACGCTACATTGCAAAGAACGTTGTTGCAGCCGGCCTTGCAGACCGCGCAGAAGTAGAACTTGCTTATGCAATTGGTGTTCCTTTCCCAGTTTCTATCATGGTTGAAACATTCGGAACAGAAAAGGCTCCACGCAACAAGATTGAAGCCGCTGTAGAAAAGATTTTTGACTGTACCCCAGCCGGAATCATTAAGACTTTGAACCTTAAACAGCCAATCTACCGCAAGACAGCATCTTACGGACACTTTGGCCGCGAAGGCTTCCCTTGGGAAAACACAGACAAGGCAGAAGAGCTTAAAGCTTTAGTTAAATAAACCTTTTTAAAAACGCTTAGCAGATGCCGGAAACTGAAAAGTTCCGGCATTTTTTTTATAATCTTAGTACAAAAGGATCGTAACTACCTGGTAAAAGGGAGTATAATTAAGCTGGGTTATGCTATAATACTTAAGAAACAGTTTTATGAAATTATTATCTCAAAGTGAAATGTCAGAAGTTTTTTCCAGATGGAAAAAACAGAATCCAAAGCCAGCTTCCGAACTGGATTATGTGAATCCGTTTACGCTGCTGGTTGCTGTGGTGCTTAGTGCGCAAGCAACTGACAAAAGCGTAAACAAGGCTACTGAGCCACTTTTTAAAATTGCTGATACTCCTCAAAAAATGCTGGCACTTGGCGAAGAAAAATTAATTTCGTACATTCGCACAATCGGGCTTTATAAAAACAAGGCAAAACACGTTATTGCGCTTTCCCAAAAGCTGATTTCTGATTTTAGTGGACAGGTTCCAGACAACAGAGAAGCTTTAATGACTTTACCCGGCGTTGGACGCAAAACTGCCAACGTAGTTTTAAACGTGATTTTTAAGCAACCTACAATGCCGGTAGATACTCATCTTTTACGAATTGCCCCGAAAATTGGGCTTGCTCAAGGCACCACCCCGGAACAGGTTGAACAAAGTCTTTTGTCACGAATTCCATCAGAATTTCTGCATGACGCCCATCACTGGATTTTATTGCACGGCCGCTACGTTTGCACTGCACGTAACCCAAAATGCGCAGAATGTATAATCAATGATTTATGCAAACACAACGAAGCTTTTAAATGATAGACCAAAAACTTAGATTAATATAAACTTAAACTAACTTACAGAAAGAACGAGTTTTGTACCTTTTGTACGCCCGGCAACAAGAAGCCTTTACTGGAGAAAATTATGAATATTAAAAAAGTATTAATTCTTTCAGCTATACTGACTTTTATAGGAATTTTTCTATCTATCTATACAACTATAATCTACAATTTTCTTATTATAAAAAATCATTTTTTTAAGGTTATATTGAATTTCTTCCCGGGTAATTTACTCGGCCTGTTTTTTCTGCTTACAGGGCTTACTATTAAAGAAAAAAATATTAAGATGCTCAGAAAAGTGATTATTATACTTTTTATAGTTTTAATTATAGTTTCTGTTCTTGAATTCTGCGCTTATCTTTCGTACTGGTATATGAATATTCAGGACACATCTATAAGAAGGTTTTTGATTTCAAACTGGTTCAGACATCTTCCTTTTGCAAATATTTTTTCTGAAATTTATATGTTGTATATTCACTTTGGGCACGCATTTGTTCGGGATTTTTTTCCTGCAACTGGTGATATACTTATAGTTGTTTCTTTTATTATCAGCATAAATGAACTTAATTTAGCTGCAAGAAATCTAGACTACACAGAAGACCTAATTAAGGCGGAACGAAATTATCCGTCAAAAAATTAATAAGAACTTTAAAAAAAATAATTTACAGGATAGTCTACTATGGATGGAAAATTAGGAAGTATTGGCGAAGCGGCAAGTCACGCAGCAGAAGATGTTTTTTTTAACAAAACAAGTTCTCTTATTAACTGGATGAAAGGTTTTCTAACATGGGAAAATCTTTTTAAGATAATTGGAACTTTTCTTATACTTTTTATTATATGGATTATTTTCAGAGTAATTGCAAAAGGAATCAGACGCGTTCCGGAAACAAAACTGCCATCACAGCGCGCCGCAATCATTATAAAATTTATACGCTATGTTTTTTATGTAATTGCTGTTCTTTACATTCTTGGACTTTTTGGAATAAATCTAAAAGCTATCTGGGGTGCAGCGGGAATTGCCGGAGTTGCAATTGGTTTTGCAGCACAAACTTCTGTAAGCAATCTTATAAGCGGACTTTTTGTGCTGACGGAAGGTTCAATTCACGTTGGCGACACAATTATCGTTGGCGATATTACAGGAATTGTTGATGAAGTAAAACTTCTCTCCATTCGCGTTCACACTTTAGACAATCAGATGGTACGAATTCCAAACTCAACAATCATTAACAGCAATCTTACAAATAATTCGTATCACAATAAGCGCCGCCTTACTCTAAAAGTTGGCGTTGATTATTCAACTGATATGAAAACCGCGCTCGAAACCTTAAAAAAAGCGCCGTCTCTTTGCCCAACTGTTTTGACAGAACCAGAACCAACTGTTTGGTTCGACGGATTTTCAGCCAGCAGCATAGATCTTGTTGTTGCAGTCTGGTTTAAGCCTTGTGATTTTCTTCAGACTAAGAACGACCTTTACATTGCAATTAAACAGGTTTTGGACGAAGCAAACATTTCCATTCCGTTTAATCAGCTTGATGTTAAAATTAAAAACAACTAAACCTTAATGAACTTTTTTGAACCATACAACTGGCAGCGGATGTTGAACGAGCATCCGGCAGTGATGTTTGATATTAAAAAATATTTTGAGCTCCTCTGCCCGCCAGCTGACTGGCCGCAATTTTTAGATCGATATCTTGAACTGCCTGTTTTAAAACGTCTTTCTGGCATAGGACTTTTATGCGGAACAGACTGGACAAAACTTTATAAAAACCGCTTTTACTATTCCCGTCTGGACCATAGCAAGGGCGTTGCTCTTATTATCTGGCATTTTACACACGACAAAGCGCAGACTATAGCAGGACTTTTGCACGACATTGCAACGCCTGTTTTTTCGCATGTTTCCGATTTTCGTAAAGGCGATGCACTTACTCAGACTGCAACCGAAGCACCAACTTCCAGAATTATCCGCACAGACAAAGACCTTTGCCAGCTGCTTGCAGAGGACGACCTTACACCAGAACAGGTAGAAGACTATCATATTTACCCTGTTGCTGATAACGAAATTCCGCAGCTAAGCGCAGACCGCCTTGAATATATGTTCCCGTCGGGAGCCGCTTTAGACGGAAGCTGGACTCTGAATGAAATAAGTTTCTGCTACAATAATCTTACAATCTTGAAAAACGAAAACAAAAAAGATGAACTTGGCTTTAAGTCTTTAGAAGCAGCAGAGCTTTACTGCAAAAAGTTCTGTATGATTGGTCACATTCTTCAGCTTAACGAAAATAAACTTGCCCTTCACCTTTTAGGACAGATTATGAATCTTGCAGAAAAAGAAGGAATCCTAACTGAAGAAGATTTTATGACTTTAAGCGAAAAGGAAGTGATGGAGCGCCTGGATAGCACCCTAGTTTCAACAGGCTCAAACACCGTATTAACTCGCCTTTATAAAACTTTTAGAACTATGACCAGCATTGAACACACCTCTAATTCTTTAGACGAAAAAGAATATTTTTGTGTAAGCCTTAAAGTTAAACAAAGATATATTAATCCTCTTGTGGCACAAAATTCCGTAAACAATTCAGATTCAAAAAGTGCCTGCACAACGGCAAAACGGCTTTCAGAAGTTTCAAAGGAATTGAAAGGCGTAATCGAGGATTTTCTGGCATACAGCGACACGGCTTACGGTTGCGTCAAGCTCGTATAACCGATAGAATATCATCATGATTGAATTAACAAGTAAACATAGAAAAATTCTGGAAAAAGCAGCACACGATTTACAGCCTGTTGTAATAATTGGTGGCGCAGGTCTTACCGACGGCGTAATCCAGATGGCAGATAAAACTCTTGCCGACCATGAACTTATTAAAATCAAGTTCAATGAATACAAAGATGAAAAAACAGAACTTGTTGAACAGATTGTTCAAAAGTGCGATGCGGCTTTGGTAAGAATAATTGGAAATATTGCCATTCTGTTCCGCCCGGCAGAAAACCCTGAAGACCGCAAATTTATGCTTAAGTAAAAGCTGTTTTGCAAAAAGCGTTTAAAATTAAAAATCCGCCCTTTCGAGCGGATTTTTTTTATATAACTTAGGTTTAGATATTTTTTGTAATTACAACGCTGTTATCTGCATTGCTGTACGGAGCCGGCACATATTTATCTGCCTTCCAGTCATTTTCCCAGCGGGAACCGTCAATAAGATATCGGAACTGATATTCTTTATCTGCATCAAGTTCAAGCTTTACAGAGAACGAACCATCTCTTCCTTTTACTAAAGCTGTGTCTGTACTGCTCCAGCAATTAAAATCACCAACTAAATTAATTTTCTGTGCATTTCCAGCTGCTTCTGAAGAAACAACAAAAGTTACAGTACATTTTTTCTTATCTTTAGAAAAAGATTTTTTTAATGACATCTCAGTCTCCTAAAAAAATTGGTTCTAGTAAAAACAGCAGACTCCACACCCTAAAAAACATGAGTCTAAGCCAATCTGACATATTTAATAAACTATGCCCGTATATATTAAACCTAATTCCGGTTTAAAGCAAGACTAAAATTCTAGACCTAAGTTTAAGGTAAATCGGGTGTTTTACCTATAATTCAATGCACTTACTACAGCTGCAATACCGGCACGTCCAACGTTCGAACTTTTTCCAACGCCCCACGCGTCATCCCCGTTTTCTTTTGTAATGTGAACGTAAGCCATAGCCTGAGTATCAGAACCTTCGCCAATAGAATGTTCATGGAACGAAACAATATTGAACTTTGGAGCTGGAGTCTGCTTAAGTGCGCTTACAAATGCATCAAGCGGACCGTTTCCGTTTGCGGCAACAACAAAGTTTTTTCCTTCCCATTCAACAGTAGCCATAATGCCAACCTGTTCCGAATCATTTTCTCCACGCTCACCTTCGATATGCTTCTGTGTAATTTCTTTGATTGTAAGCGGAGACTTTGTCTTAAGCCACTTTTCTGCAAAAGCTTCGTAAAGTTCTTCGTTTGTAATTTCGCGCTGAAGACTGTCTGCCTTATCTTTTATTACATTTCCAATAAACGGATGCATAGCCTTTGGTGCAATAATTCCGTATTCTTTTTCGAGAATATAAGCAGCACCACCTTTTCCACTCTGACTATTAATGCGGATAATTCCTTCGTACTGGCGTCCAATATCATGCGGGTCAATTGTAAGATACGGAACATCCCAAAGAGAATCTTCGCTCATCTTTATACGGGCAGCCATTCCCTTGCGTATTGCATCCTGATGTGAACCGCTGAATGCTGTAAATACAAGTTCGCCGGCGTATGGCATTCTCGGATGGATTTCCATACCGGTAAGACGCTGGTAAGCTTCTGCAATTGCAGGAACATCTGTAAAATCAAGTTCAGGATCAACACCCTGAGTAAACATATTAAGTGCAACGTTTACAATATCAAGGTTTCCTGTGCGCTCGCCGTTTCCAAACAAGCAGCCTTCTACACGGTCAGCGCCGGCTAAAATTCCAAGTTCACACTGAGCAACGCCTTCTCCGCGGTCATTATGATTATGAAGTGAAATTACAAGATTTTCGCGGTTAGAGATATGCTGGCAAAAATATTCAATCTGATCTGCAAACTGATTTGGCATTGCGCATTCAACTGTTGTCGGCAGGTTCAGGATGATTTTATGATTTTTATCTGCGGCATCACCCCATTCCTTTACAACAGCTTCGCAAACTTCCAGTGCATAATCAATTTCTGTTGTAGAAAAGCTTTCCGGAGAATATTCAAGACGAACATCTGTTCCTTCGCTCATGGAAAGACATTTTTTTACACAACGAATTCCATCAATTGCAATCTGCTTAATTTCTTCTTTTGATTTATTAAATGTATATTTTCGCTGAGCTGGCGAAGTTGAATTGTAAAGGTGGAAAATTGCCTTTTTACAACCTTTAAGAGATTCAAAGGTTTTCTTGATTAAAGGTTCACGTGCCTGGCACAAAACCTGCAGAGAAACATCATCCGGCACATGATTTTCTTCGATAAGGCGGCGCATAAAATTAAACTCTGTATCAGATGCGGCAGGGAATCCTACTTCGATTTCTTTAAAACCAATCTTTACAAGAAGGTCAAAAAATTCCAGTTTCTGTTCTACTCCCATAGGATTAATAAGTGCCTGATTTCCATCGCGCAAATCAACGGAACACCATACAGGTGCTTTTGTGATGGTCTTTTCCGGCCATGTACGCTTGAATGAAGGAACAGGTTCAAATGCCTTGTACTTACCATTAACTTTCATTTTTTTACCCCTTTTCTATATCCTGCCGACTATCCGGGCTTTTTCCCTTTACGGCAAAAAAAAGACCCGCCGCAACTGCGACAGGTCAAAATATCTAATTTAATAAAAATACACTACCTATCAGTTACGGTTATTTGCGAGAAAACAAAGATAGTAGTAGTAGGTTTATGTATTTCATAGTTCTCACTCTAAATTATCAGCTGCAAAAAGTCAATAGCTCCGTTGAAAATCAGTGCAGTATATAGTAAGATTACTGCAATCATTTTATTTTTTGGAGGAAAAATGAAAAAATCGATTATTTTCGCAGGTGTTGCCCTTGCAGCACTTTTATTTACAGGATGTCCAAAAGCTCAGAAAAACCGCGATTATATTCTCGCAACTGGCGGAACAGGCGGAACTTACTATCCGTTTGGCGGTGCTATTGCTAACATCTGGAATACAAAAATTGAAAACATGAATGTAACTGCACAGGCAACTGGTGCTTCTGCAGAAAACCTTCGTCTTATTAACAAAGGCGAAGCAGAATTCGGAACTGTACAAAACGACGTTATGGATTATGCTTACAACGGAACAGACATGTTCGCAGGCGAAAAGCTTTCAAATGTTATGACAATTGGAACTATGTACCCTGAAGTTGTTCAGATTGCTGCTTCTAAAGCAAGCGGAATTAAGTCTGTTGCAGACTTTAAGGGAAAGCGCATTTCTGTAGGTGATGCAGGTTCTGGAGTTGAATTCAACGCAAAACAGATTCTCGAAGGTTATGGACTTACTTTTGACGACATCAAAAAAAGCAACCTTTCTTTCAAGGAATCTGCAGAAGGAATTCAGAACGGAACTCTTGATGCATGTTTTATTACAGCCGGTGTTCCAAACTCTGCTCTTCAGGAACTTGCATTTACAGCTGGTCTAGTACTTATTCCTGTAGATGGCGAAGCTGCTGACAGAATCTGCTCAAAATACAATTTCTATACAAAAACAAAGATTCCTGGCGGATACTACAAAGGAGCAGAAAATCCTGTTCCAGCTTTATCAATTAAAGCAACTCTTGCAGTAAGCTCAAAACTTGACGAAGAAACTGTTTATCTTATGACTAAAACCTTGTTCGAAAATCTTGAAGAACTTGGTAATGCTCACGCAAAAGGAAAGGAAGTAAGTGCAGAATCTGCTATTAAAGGTGTTTCTGTTCCATTCCATCCGGGCGCATTAAAATACTACAAAGAGATTGGACTTATAAAAGACTAATTTTATAATTTCCCCGGGCATTTTACCCGGGGATTTTCCATTCTGATTTATGAAAAAAAAGTTCTGTTTTATAACACTGATTGCATTTTTTATCTGCTTTTTTGCAGGACTTTGCGGACTGCCACTTATAAATGCAGTTTCACTTAGTGCAAGAAAAAATCAATCACAAAAATACTATCTGAATGCGGCAAAACTCAAGCACTTTGAAATTTCTTATACGCATTCTGTAAACAAGGGAAGAGTTACAGACTTTTACAGCATTAATTCAAATAACAGCCTTGTGTTGTTTAAAACAAGATTTGTTTCTTATGGGGCAGGCATTCCGGAACCAGAAGATTTCCCGGGAGCTGTTTTTGCAAAAACAAGCAGCGGCTACGAAATTAGCGGCATAGACCGGGAAATTCCACGCCTTGTTATGGCGGTAGGACTTATAGCCGAACACAAAATTGTATTTTTTTACAGCAACGAAACACTACTTGTGCCTTATGAATATGAACTTAAAAGTCTGTTTGCACCGCAGACAAGCATAATTATAGAATTAAAAAAAGTCTCTCTGGCAGACTATATCTTAAATAAGGTGAGGTAAAATGGACAAACCGACACGCGATCAAGAATCCTCGATTGTAGACAATATCATTCCTACAACAAACGAACAGGAAATGCAAAAACTTATGCAGCAACTGGACCGGGAACAGTCGTACAGAACGCATTCATGCTGGCGTCAGTACATTACAGTTCTTGTTTCAATTGCTTTTGTAATTTTTCAGCTTTATGCAACTCTTTCCGGAAAAATTACTGCACAACTCTTAAGGGCAACTCACCTTGCATTTGTAGAATTTTTGGCGTTTATTCTTTTTCCTGCTTCTAAAAAAATGTCAAAGAACACACTTCCGCTTTACGATGTTATTTTTGCATTTATAAGCTCGAGCTGCTGGCTTTACATTTTAATTAATTTTGAATCATTAATCAGACGCTCCGGCAACAACACTTTCCTTGATGTTGCAATTGGGATTGTCGGTATTTTGTTTCTGCTTGAAAGCTGCCGCCGCATTGTAGGGCTTCCAATTCTTATAATTGCCAGTGCATTTATTTTCTACGCATTTATTGGAAAATATCTTCCAGGCTTTTTACACCACAGAGGCTACTCTTTTCAGCGCGTAGTATGTCATCTCTTTTATAATACAGAAGGAATAATGGGAACACCAATCGGAGCTTGTTCAACCTTTATCTTCCTTTTTATTTTATTTGGCGCACTTCTTGAAAAAACCGGAATTGGTCAGTTCTTTATTGATATGTGCAATTCTATTGCCGGTGGAGCTAGCGGCGGTCCTGCAAAAGTTGCAGTCCTGTCTTCGGCTCTTTTAGGAACAGTTTCTGGTTCTTCGGTTTCAAACACAGTTGGTTCTGGCTCTTTTACAATTCCAATGATGAAAAAGCTTGGCTACAAAGGTGAATTCGCTGGCGCCGTAGAAGCATCTGCATCCACAGGTGGTCAGCTTATGCCTCCTATTATGGGTGCAGCAGCCTTTCTTATGGCAGAAAGTCTTGGCGTTCCATACATTCAGATTGTAAAAGCTTCAATTATTCCTGCCATTCTTTATTTTACAGGCATTTTTATTTCGGTTCATCTTGAAGCAAAAAAAATAGGCTTAAAGGGACTTCCAAAAGAGCAGCTTCCAAAATTTCTGCCTTTGTTCCTTTCTAAAGGATATATGATTCTTCCTCTGGCAATAATAATTACATTTTTGTGCATAGGATATACTGCCGTTTTTGCCGCATTAATGGGAATTGTTGCATGTCTTATTGTTGGCTTAATCATAAACTTTATTGATATTGCAACAGGAAAACGTCCTCAGTTCAGTTTAAACGACTTAATTAGCGTAATGTGTGCCGCCGCAAGAAACATAATCAGCGTTGCAATTGCCTGTGGTATGGCAGGTATTATTATTGGAATAGTAACACTTACAGGCCTTGGTCTTAAGCTTGGAGCCGGACTCGTTACACTCGCACAGGGAAAACTTTTCCTTACCCTGATTTTTACAATGCTCGCTTCTATAATTCTTGGAATGGGTGCTCCTACAACAGCAAACTATCTTATTACTTCAACAATCACAGCGGGAGCAATCATTCAGCTTGGTGTTCAACCGCTTGCCGCACACATGTTTGCATTCTATTTTGGTATTATTGCGGACGTTACACCTCCGGTAGCACTTGCAGCCATTGCAGGAGCAGCCATAGCGCGGGCCAAGCCAATGAAAACAGCTATAAATGCAACCAAACTTGCAATAGGAGCCTTTATTATTCCTTACATGTTTGTTTATAACTCAAAAATGCTTATGATTGACGCCTCAGCGCTTTCTATAATTATGATTATAATTACTGCATTAATCGGAATGTTTGGAATTAGTGTAGCATTGGAAGGTTACGGTTTCCGCCACACAGGGTTCTTTACTTATTCCAAGGCAAAGAAGAATTATCCTGCAAGACGAATGCTTGACCTTACAGAAAGACTTCTGTTTGCAATTGCCGGTCTTTTGTGCGTAATTCCAGAAACAAAGAGTGATATTATTGGCATTTCAATGATTGTAATTCTTGTTGCTTATCAGATTTTTATGAAGCAGCTTGATGCAAAAAAAGCAAAAGCATAAGAAGACCAAAAAGCAGTTTTGCATTACAATGGGTGTGAATGAAAAATAGATTCACACCCATTTTTTTATGTTTATTCTCAATTTTTATAACAAAAAAACTTTTTGCAGATAATTCAAAGTCTATAAATTTCCTGCTTGCCTCTACCCCTGACGAACCTCAGGTTTCTTATCCTGTTGAATGGAATGAAAAATGGTTTGGAGAAACGCCCTCTACAATCTACAAT
>Ga0310695_10012407_pt1 | contig 11946 bp, 10 predicted proteins | sample RumenRJG_04DNA_FD_203882 | JGI IMG/M metagenome (GOLD analysis project Ga0310695, IMG submission 203882) | Bovine rumen microbial communities from Lethbridge, Alberta, Canada - RJG_04 (v2) (version 2) | ecosystem: Host-associated > Mammals > Digestive system > Stomach > Rumen | place: Canada... | reverse complement strand
AAAGGAACCAGTGAATTTTCTGTCTTGCAGAAAATAATTGGTAGCGGTCTGGTGTTCAGGCCCGTTCGGATTACCGGAAACGGTATTGAAGCAAAGTTGTGATCAATACAAGGTTACAACAGAACCAAAGAGATTAAGTATCGTGAACAAAAACTGTTTTTAAATGAGGGAAACACGGCAGATTCAACCCGGGCCGGATGAATCCCATGTGCAACGGCAAAGCTGCAGTTCTGGAACAAAAAAGCACTCTGCGTATAGTAGGTTACTGTAATAAGATAAACGAAATAGTAAATGCAGAGCGCTCGGGTTATTTTCTTACATTAATAACCCGACTACAATCAATTATTGAAAAATTTATGCAAAGATATGACCTCAGTCATTATTTACGGAAAATAATCGGTATGACAACCGGCACCAGTCTTCAAAAAGACCCCATTGCGCCGAAGTAAATCAGATACGGACTGCGGGCGATGCAGCAAAAATCAATGGCAGGCGCGTACCACAACCCCGTCGTTTCTGATTACCTCAAGAAAATAAACCTGATCCTTCGGATTATGCAGATCTCTCATGTAAATTCTGTACTTGTACCTGCTGTTATCGGCAAACCTGCGATCCCCCTGAATATTAAAGCAGACAAACGGACCTCGGAAATAAACTGCAGGAAACCCCGGGTCTGCCATTTCAAGTTCAGCGTAATCCCTGAATAAACAGACATATAAATATTCATATGGCGAGACTACAGTATAGTTCAGTTTGCATTCAAATTTTCCGGTGGCAGTAACTTCCACATACATATTGTTCTTTTTGAGATAACGGAATCTTATGTATCTCGGCAGAAATATTAATGCGCCTGCAAAAAGAATAATGACTGGAAGAACCGCGTTGAACCAGAAAAAATCATCGTTGACTATTGAATCCCATACAGCTGCAGGCTCATAAATACAACCCTTGTAAAATGAACTGCTTCCCTTGAATGTCACAAAAGCTATGTCCACGGTCTGACCGATTGCTGGCTTATACCTGTTCTGTTCAAACGCTATCGGTTTAAAACCTGGAATTTCCGCAAGTATCCTGATTTTTTTCCCGAACTGATCTGAACCAATCACGGTGGCGGAAACCTGGTGGTAATCATAATCATCGCTTAAGAATCTGTCAAAAAGGATTTCATATATACCAACGGTTAACAAATGAGACCCAAACAGCACAAAACAAAATACCACTACAGGAATCATCGAGCGCCATTGAATAATCCTCGACGCATCAATAAATCTGGTAAATTTTCCTACATTGCGTTTACGAATCTCCGCTCTTATATAATTCTGCCTGTCCGACAGATTTTCCGCTGATAAATTTTCTTCCATAAAAGCCCCTGTTTTCTGCAATTTAGTTATAAATCAAAGCCTGTGCCGGCAGCCGACTGAGGCTGTTTCCCGCAGTTGCTCAGAATGTGCCCAAAACAATATAAACACGGCAGTCAGAATATGATGTAAAAACCTTGCCGTCACTTATGATTCTGATCATAATAGAATTTTTTTTCCATTACTCCGTTAATCTGAACATCGGAAATAGTAAATTTTCCCCTCGCATCATTAATGAAGGTCGGAAATACCGCCTTTACCGCAGTAGACTTCCGGAGCAGATCTATAAGATCATACCATTCCGTCAGACTCTCGGCCTTTATCCCGTAGGAATAGGTATGTTCGTTAAGACTGAAGACGGTCTTGTCCGTCGGATTGCACGGCCCCGTCCTGCAGGTGAAAAGAATATAATCGGTAAGAAGTCCCTGAATGAATCTGGTTCCGAAAAAATATCCCAGAACTCTGCGGTCGCGGATAATTACGGTTCCGTCAACGGCGATATTGCTTTCAATGAGTTTTTTCGTGCTGTTCGGCATAACCTGGTTGTCAATAACACTGCCGTCTCTGATATTGATCGGATATACGGTATAGATCTGTCTGCCGATTTTCACATCCCCTGCCGGCACTGCAGAGCACGCCAGAACCGTAACGGCAATAACCGCAAAAATTTTTTTTATTAAAAACCATGACGATTCAATATTTTGATACATGTTATTTTTCTCCGCTGACCAGAGGGAACAGTTTCAGTTTTCCCGTCACGGCAATTTCCCGATCTGCAGAACGGTTTCTGCTGACTACAATTTCCTGTTCATCTGAGGAAAGATTGGTGGATCTTTCACCCCTGGAGGTAATGATTCTGATCTGCCAGTTTCCATTGCCGTCCTCTCCGTAAAAGGCATTTGAGAACAGTTCCCATGGATGAGAAGGTTCCACCACATAGGTAACAATTGAACCAAGACTCTTTACAATGCTTTTCGTGCCGGCCGGCGAAATGATTTCAATCTGGACAAAAGTCAGATCGCTGTGTCTGCAGCTTTCACTCAGATAATTGTTTTCATAGTAGCTGCCCTTGCGGTAATAGGCGATAACACTGTCGCAGCCGTCATTTCCGTCCATCAGTTCAGCAAAGATTTCCGGAGAAATCACCAGCGCCACCTGCGATATTTTTCCTTTTTTACCGTTATTGACCGTAGTTATGGTAAGAGCGTCGGCAACATTGTCCGCCGGTCTGAATTGAAGACTGTCAAGTTTCAGCACAGTCGGATTCATATAAATATCATTGATTTTCTTAAGATTTCCGGCTTTGTATTTTGCGGCGATCCGCACAGCCTTTTCAGCGTCAATCAGACCGAATCCGAAAAGATTGCTGAACCTGTAGCCTGCGCCGTTGGTTACCGCCTCATCCTCGATTATGAGATTTGCACCGTCCTCGAACCAGATATTGTATTTGTCGCTGGTTGCCATATAGGATGCAAGATTGTCATGTGATGACGATTTGATTAAAATATCACGGATATCGGCCCAGGTAAGTTTCGGATTCACCTGTCTTATTAATGCCGCCACCGCCGATACCATCGGAGTCGCGGCGGATGTTCCGTTCATTTCACTGGTATAGTCGCCGTTGTAGTTTTCATCCGCAGAACCGTCACAGAACTCCCTCAGCATCGAATTCTTGGAAAGAAGACTGCAGTATATTCCTGTGGTGCCGTTGGTAAGACCGGTTAAATCTGTAGTCATGATGCCGCGTGAATAATTTATCAGACCGTCTGTGGTATCATTGCGGGTACCTCCGAAGGCTGTTACCAGATTGCTTGCACTGGCGTTGGAGTAATACGAGTGATGACCGTTGGAATCGCAGGCGGCAATGCCGTTGACAACCGGGAATATTCCCATGGAGGAAATCTGTGAATACTGGCATCCGACATTGTAAAAGCGGCATGCAGTGTAATAAAATCTGATTTTGCCGGATTCGTGTTCCTTTTCGCGGTACCATGCCGAATAGTAATTTCCTATGGACTGATTGATTACAGCATTTTTTTTCAGATATTTCAGAATATATTTTTTTTCATCCCTGTCGGTTTCGTCCATAAAATTATCAATCGAACCCGGCTCGGCACCGATGCTGGAACTGAAAATCTGATTTTTTTCAGGCTCCATGTAATAAGGAAACGAATAATTCAGGGCATAAATATCACGGTAATTCGGAATAACCGGGATCAGCCCTGCATCATAGGCAATGCCGCGGACACCGAGAAAATTACGTGCCTCCGCGCCGATTATTCCCGCAACCCTGGTACCGTGGGAATTGCCGCTGGTAAAATCTATCGGATAAAGATAACCGGACAGGTCCCGGGCCTTGCCTTTAATGATTTTATTTACCAGATCCGGATTGTTCGGATCTACTCCTGTATCAAAGACCACCACCTCTGTTCCCCTGCCGGTAATGCCCTTTTTCCATACAGGGAGTATATTTAGATCCAGCGACGGTTCTCCTTCGGAACTGTAGCCTCTTCTCGGAAACAGACCTTTTTCATAATTGCGGGTACTTACCTCATAGGTGTCAAGACCGTGATTTCTGATATACCACTGCTTGATTGACAGCGGATCGAAACTGAAATAAACGGTGACACGCACTTCCACTCTGGTTGTTACAAGGTGTTCGTCTGTCTCATAGCGGAAAAGAGTAAAATTGTCCGAAAGCGGAGCTATTCCGTTTTTGGTCTGAAGTTTTGAGAGATCGTCCATTACATAGGTTAACCGGCGGTCGCTCTCGGTTATGGTGCCGAACTCCGGCGGTTCAAGAATGCCCTGATAGCCGACAAAGGTATAGTTGTCGAAATCGAGGTCCGGATCTATGTATATGACTCTTTTAAGACGGAGCACCTTTTCCATCTGATTGGGTGAATCATGCTGCTCAAAGAAATTGTTGATGAACAGACCGTCAAGATATGAGGCCGAATCAAAATCAACATCGGAATAGATAATGGTTTCACTGTTGTCTTCTTCCGGTTCTCCGTTTTTTTCATTTTCAGGAGAACCTTCACCGGTACCGCCGGCTGTATCGGACTGTGAAACGGTTCCGGCAGTCTCCGGCTGTTCCGGCGAACCTTCGTGACCGGTATCTCCGGATTTGTTTTTTTTCTGAAGCTGCGGATTCCCTGTTTCATCCTCAGAACCGTCCGAGTTATTCATGGTGCCGTCCGGCGCTGAATTATCCTTAGGCTCCGGTAAACCCTGCAGATCTTCAGAAGTCATTTGCTGCGGTTCCTCCTTCGGTTCATCCGGCACATCCCGGATATGGACCGCCAGAGGCGAATTTTCCATATACTGAGCATTCTGCGGCTCGTCCGCTCGGACTGAAGAATACGCATTCAGCACCTGCAGTAAACAGACCGTAAACAGTATTTTATTGGAGAAAATAGTCATGGCAGCTTAAATAAAAAAGAACATCAAACAAACTGCACCGATTTTATCATTTTAGCGCTGTAAAATAAATTATTTGTTTCTTTTGTAATCAGAATCCGTTCCTTACTGCAACCGCCAGAAACAAATAATTTTCCGGTTTCAGAGATGCAACAGCAATATGCCATAAACAGATTTGTCTGATTTTCATACCGTGATCTCATTTGAAATCAGGAAAATTAAACCAGAGCAAATCTTATGATAAAATCAGAAGCAGTAACGATATTTGTGAATTGCTCTGTTATGTTAAGGATTTACCATGCTGTCAATTGAAGAAACTGTTTTTTTGAAGGCGGTACCGGATCCCGGTATGCTGCTGAAATTCGGATTCAGCCGGAATAATGATACATTCAGCTACGAGGTCCGTTTCCTTGATGAAATGTTTCTGGCAAAAATCAGAATCGTCATACAGGATAACGGTAAATTTACAGTTACCGGCAAAGTGATCGATCTCGATAATGACGAGGAATATCTTCCAATCCGCAACAGTAACATTGCCGGAGGGTATACCAGCAAAGTAAAATACGAATACACGGCAATTCTCGGCAATATCAGAGATAAATGCTTCAAATCAAACTATTATGTCAGCGAACAGGCAAATCTGATAACAAGATATATAGAAAGCTCAGGAAAATCAAAAATAGAATTCCCTTGGATTAAGGCTCCCGATGCCGGAATTTTCAGATGCTCCAATCAGAAAATGTTCGCTCTGATCATGTCGGTTGACTACAGCAAACTCGATCCGGAAAGAAAAGATGCCGTTGAGGTTGTCAATCTGAAGGTAAATCCACGGGATGTACCGCTGCTGACGGAAAAGGATGGTTTCTATCCGGCCTATCACATGAACAAGAAGCACTGGATTACCATTGTGCTTGACGGAACAGTGAATTACGATACCATCAGACGTTTTACCGACAGCAGTTTCACTCTGGTGGATAAAATCAAAAAAAGCAGTTTTCAGGGAGAACCGCTCAATCTTTCGAACAGCCACTGGATAATTCTGTGCAATCCGCACTACTACGATGTTGAAAAAGCATTCAGGGAAAACGACCAGATCCTCTGGAAACAGACCACCAGAATCAAACCGGGAGACCATGCATATATTTATGTCGGTGCACCGTATTCATGCATCATGTATAAGTGCGTCGTTGATGAAACAGATATTCCATACGAGCATTCCGGGAAAAGTGTTAAAGTGAAAAAAGCAATGAAAATCACCAGACTCAGAAAATACCGCACAGGGGCAATCTCTCATGCGACTCTTGCCAGATTCGGCATTAAACTGCTTGTCGGTCCCCGCCGCATGAGTGAAGAGCTGATCCGGTACATCGAGGAGAATCTGGAAAGAGGTCTGTAAGACATGCCGATCCTGATTTTCAGAAACCATAATCATAACGACGGTCAGGATTATCCGCAGTCGCCGGAGAAAAGCATTTTCCTAGCGGCGGGCGGCTTCCTCGATTCTTTCAAGAAGAATATTCTGCAGCATCAGTTCCTCAAGAGAAAAACTTCTCTGATCCGCCAGAACGGCTGAACCCTGACCAGTATACGCAGGCATATAATCAGATGCATGCTCCTTGTAGACCACCCATTTTCTCTCCATTGCCCTTACTGCATCCTTTGCACCGGCATTGTTTTTCAGATCGGACATGATTTTTTTATAGGTTTTGTTAAGTTTCTGATCCTGAACGGAAAACCCCTTGGACTGGCAATCGTACATATCTGTCATCGAAACTGCGCGGGAAATGCACTTCTCCATGCCGGGATACGCATTCCTCTCGTCATACGTATATCTGACATTTCTGGTATCCTCATAGTCTTCCGCCGCATTATCGCTTTCACGGGAAATAAAATATTTAAGATGGGTATTCATTTTTATTACGGCGGCCAGTTCATACAGAACGCTTTCAGCCTCTGCCCTTTCGGCTGATGTAACACTGGCGAATGCCGGTTTTACCAGAGCTGTAAATTCATTCCACTGTTTCACGGTATTTGTCAGCAGACTCCATGCTTCTGCATTGTCCGCCATGATCTCTCCTGCGGTTTTCAGATTTTTTTCAAATCTGGTTTTCTGTCTGGAAAGTTCACTGTTACCGCATTTTTTCACTGCCGAAAAAATTTTTTCGGCACATGCGGATTTTTGATTATTTAAATCGCATTTTGCACCGGTAACGTCCGGAGTCAAAAGTTCAAAACATTCATTGAAATTCCCACCGTAGTTTTCATGATGCGGAAGGGTGTAGGCCTGGGAGACGCCGATACCTGCCAGGATCTGCAGAGCGGCGAACAGTTTTAAAAATTTCATTATGCGGTTCCTTCTGAAAATTCAGTAAATCAACAGTCAATTCCGTATTATCTCACATTTATCCCCCGCAGAGTTCATTTTTATATTCGGATAAAACAGGGATATTTCGGCTCTTCGTGTATGATAGTGGGGAAAAAATCCCCACATCACTAGTCTTTATGCGGATCTAACAAATTTCATTTTTCTGTTGGGTAACTGTACCCTCAAATTAGAACGTAAGCGTAACAGCAATCCGCACAGCGGTGACCACAGCCATGACGGTGATCAAAAACACCATCGCCAATACGCACACAGCCATCATCTCCAACACGACCACGAGCTGGACGACCATCAAGACGACCATCTCCACGGCGCTGACCGAGATGAAGAATAAGGTCACGGAAGTGCTGGCAACCGGTATCAATGACAACGCCTGGCGCGTGAAGAACGTTGCAAGCAATCTGCCCTCTGCGGTTGATAGCACCCTCGGTTTCTCCGTTCCGGAGGAAGGACCTTTTTCTCATGCTGACGAGTATATGCCCGACTTCATGAAACTCATGGCAGAGGGCATCAAGAAGAGCGGCAAGGTTGTGATGAACGCGGTGCGGAGCCTGTCTGACTCCATGAGCGGTGTGTTTACCGGGCTCTCTATTCCAGAAATCAACGCCGGTCAGCTGGCACAGGCAGGAGCAGGAGGCGGCGGTACAGTTAGCAACTCCAAGACCATCAACATGGGCGGGCTGACGGTTAACGTCAACGGCTGCAACGTCCAGAACGATGATGACCTTGCGGACAAGGTCGCAGACCGCATCAATGCGATGCTGAACTAAGACGACTCGGTGTGGGGCAGATAAAGCCATGCATCGAGGGCGTCTATAATTAAGACACGAAAAATACCAGAAACAGGATTTGCTATTTGGAGAAAAAATCGGCTAAAATACGATTGAATCGTATTTTGGACGAAGGAACACTTATGGCTTATATCAAGAGAACGCTGGAAAAGAGCATTTTGGAAATTAGCGAGGATTACAGCTGCTTGCTGCTGATTGGTCCGAGGCAGGTCGGAAAAACAACAATGCTTGAGCATCTGATGGAAGGGACGGCTCGTCAGAAGGTTACCCTGGATGACGCAGAGAATCGTCGGCTTGCAAAAAGTGACCCGGCATTATTTCTTGAAATGCATCCTGCACCTGTTTTGATAGATGAAATCCAATACGCACCTGAACTGTTCTCTTATATCAAGATCAATGTGGATAACGGAGCGGCTCCTGGTTCCTACTGGCTAACAGGTTCTCAGGCTTTTCAGCTGATGGAACTGGCACAGGAATCGCTGGCAGGAAGAACAGCTATCATCCACATGTCCTCGTTGTCCCAGGCGGAACTATACGGGGATGGGACGACGGAACCGCTCACACTTTCCATTGCAAAGCTAAATTCCAGAAAAGAGCATCTCACCAGCTGTAATTCTATAGAGATGTTTGAGAGGATCTGGAATGGTGGAATGCCTGGACACAAGAGCGGAAGATACAGGGATAGGGACGTCTTTTACAGTTCCTATATCCAGACCTACATCAACCGTGATGTAACGGACATGATTCCCGGTGTGGATAAGCTGCTATTTGCGGATTTTATCCGGGCTGCTGCGTGCCGTGTAGGTCAGATGCTCAATGTGCACGATATTGCGCAGGATGTCAGTGTGTCTGATGATACAGCAAAAAGATGGCTGCAGGTGCTTGAGAAATCTGAAGTCATCTTCTACCTCAGACCATATTCCAATAACCTTCTTAAGCGCACGGTCAAGACACCGAAAATGTACTTTTTCGACACAGGCCTTGTAGCCTACCTGACAAAATACTCAAGCCCCGATATTCTTATGAATGGTGCAATCAATGGGGCGGTCCTTGAGAACTACACGGTAGCGGAGATTAGAAAAACCTGGCATAATAGCGCAAAAGAGTGTTTGCTTCACTATTACAGGGACAAGGACACAAATGAGATCGATATGGTGATTGAGACAGATGGCGAACTTCATCCGTTGGAGATTAAGAAGAGTACAAATCCGGGGACGGAACTTGCGTCAGCTTTCAACGTACTGGATAAGGGGTCGGTTCCAAGAGGCACAGGCGCAATTCTGTGTCTGAGAGAGGAAATATCTGCGATAGACAGAAGCACGTTTATTCTTCCGATATGGATGATCTAAAGAAAATGTAAAGCGTCTAAAATAAGACGCAATCGGATATTAGACGGTAAGAATTAAGTATTAGGTCTAAAATACCCGTTTAGACCTAATACTCTTTTAAAAGATTTTTATTCTCCTCTTTTGTTCCATTGGCGGAGGTATCCTTGTCAGAAACAGCTTTGGTTACCGATTTTAAGCAAATACCAAAATTCGTGTGACGTTCAAGGGAATTAAGTTCCTGCTTGATATAGTTCCAGGAATCAACATAATCTGAAGTCACAGAGAAATCAGATTCAGCAAGGAATTTGACAAAGCCATCAGTATCCTGTCTATACCGTCTCACAAATGCCACTGCATCTTTCTCCTTTTCTTCATCTGAAGAGTTTTGCTTGTTATGAAGTACATGATCCAGATTGCAGGACATATAGTATAACTGATACGGAATATTCCATATCTTCTGAGTGGCTGATAACACATTGAGGCATCGACTCTTTGTCGAATTTCGCTCCCGTATTCCGTCAGCATTGGACGTACGTATCTCAGTTAGAGAGTATTTCGTTTTACTGACCGACGAATCCTCCACCACGTTTTCATCGGGAATGTATGCACCATCAGTATCAGTTATATGAATAATCTGCTGAAAATTAGTATTTTTCAAGTAATTGGAATTTGCATATTTTTTTACAATATCACAAACAATGGTTTTAATTTTTGAAGGGTTGGTTCCTGGTTTTGAAGTGATATCTCCGTGTGTAATGTGCACATATACGGAACTACTGCTGAATACTTTCTCCAGCATAACGCCAAGAGCTTCATCGTCTGAAGGTCCTTCTACAATTACAAATACGATTTTCTTACGAGCCACTGTATTCCCCAGCCTCTCTGAAGGCAAAAGCAATTTCTGCATTATGAGTCGGCTTATACAGTTCCTCATCTTGTTCGCCAAGCATTATATCCCGATAATAAAAGTTGCGTAGATTATTATTATCCTTAACATTCGTCATGCGTGTATAGCGATGATATGGATTTGTAGTCGTGAATGCAATAAAGCCTCGATCAATGGTCTCAAGCGGTCTCAGGTTATGAGAAGTAAAGATGAGCTGACCTTTTCCTTTTTCCGTAATAATACGGAGAAGTTCTCCAAGAAGATACTCAAACACTCCTGCATCCAATTCATCCACTGCAACAGTAATTGATGACTTATTGTAAACCACAATAAGCAACTGGAGAATGGAGATTATTTTCTTGATACCTTCAGATTCATATTTAAGAGGTATCTCTTTGGCTCCTCTATTGGACATGAACTGAATCCTATTTCCGCGTTCTCCATCAGGTAAAAGTAAAGAGCCCAAATCTTTTACACCTACAGTCAGTCCGGGAATCAATTGTGCAAGAACGATATTCATATTAGAAATGATTTTCTCTACCACTTTTTTTTCCTTCTCCCGGATCTCAACAGGACTACCAAGTGGCAACATAATAATTCCTTGATAGTCTAGACTACCTTCCGAAATTTTAAACATCAATGGCTGAGCATTCAGACTGATTACTCCTGTATGTGATGTTCTCACTACAAAAAGGCTGGTGTTTCCATAGTTAACCAGGCTCTCAATAATTGAAAAATAGAATTTAAGATCGTTGTCAAAATTGCCTTCTGCCCGATGTACTTCCACATTTTTGCGAATAATTTCCAACAGTTCCTTCGAGAAGATAAAAGACCTGGAAGATGCTTCTGCAAGCTTCTTGGCAACCAGAGAATTGGTAGCTGTCTCTCTGCTGTTTCCTATAAGCAGATGTCTCTTCGCTACCGGAGAAAAACTATCTTCGCAACTGGTATCCATTAAACGACCAATCTTAGTCTGTTTATCTGACAAAATTGGGCATTTGAGCAACTCGTTAAAAATAACGACTTTCCGCTCACCATGATTTAGCTCAACTGTATTCTGAATTGCATCTTGCACGCTTCTTATACTGAATTGATATATAACTGTTTGCGGTTCTTCTTCCAGCAGAATACTAAACTCAAAAGAAAGTGTCGCCTCGTCTGAATCAGCATTGATATAATCGGCAAACTCCAAAGGAACAGGACGCCCGCAAAGCACAATCTTCAAAAGGTCAAGTGCTTCAACAACTGACGTTTTACCGGATCCGTTTTGACCATAAATACCAATAACACTTGCCTTGTAGTCCTTTCTTGCGTTTTTTAAGGAAAGACTGCCATTAATAACGTTTTTAAAGTTTTGAATACAGATATTCGTAATGCGGACAATTGATGAATTCATATGAGTTACCTTCACTCATTCCATGAGTCTTATAATTATTGTATCATCGTTTCTCAAGATTACAAATACAAACATTAAAATATTCACAAAATATTCCGATTTCTTTATTCATTTTCAGTTTCACAAATTTCATAAATTTAATGTTAATTTCCAAAAAATTTAACACTCAAAATATGACCTAATCATTAAGTTCTCCAAAAATCCTTTATTTATAATAACTTAGCAGTTATTGTTCTAGAATATCTGCTAATTTTTTGTATAAGGAATAGTCTATAAATAACCTGTGCATAGAATATTTTTTTTAGGTGTAATTATTGATATAATAGGCATAGATAGCTTACAAGGATTTATGCTCTATGACTACACCTTTGGAAACAAAAA
>Ga0310695_10012405_pt1 | contig 11947 bp, 9 predicted proteins | sample RumenRJG_04DNA_FD_203882 | JGI IMG/M metagenome (GOLD analysis project Ga0310695, IMG submission 203882) | Bovine rumen microbial communities from Lethbridge, Alberta, Canada - RJG_04 (v2) (version 2) | ecosystem: Host-associated > Mammals > Digestive system > Stomach > Rumen | place: Canada... | reverse complement strand
GTGCAGTTCGCGGGAAGGACGCCTATATCCACGCAGCCCGAATCCCTCAAAACCTCCGCCACAAAATGCGAGCAGAAATAACGGTCGTCATGCTGTTCCTCATTCGGAAGTGAGAGCAGCCTCTTTACAACAGCCGCCTGCGCGTAAGCATAGCGTTCCTTCTGTGACAGCATTTCATCGATCCTGTCCGAAAGCTTTTGATAAGCCTCATTTGAAACAGAGACAATGTACCGCGTCATCTCGCGGGGCCTTTTTTTCAAGGAGGTACGATATTCCTTTTTCATCCCCTTGAAATTGAAGCTGTAATAGAACTCAGCGTCCTCGGAAAGCCCGAGCGATGCGTGGGTGAAGCCTCCGTTGTCGACAAAATAAGTCAGATGCGAAAAGAAGGTAAGGTCCCTTGAGAGGCATATTACAATTTTTTTGTCATCAGCCATGGTGATCATTTCCTATGCATTCTTTGCAGAGTAGAGGAAGAGCTGTGTGGCAAGCTCCTTCGGGAAGAATGAAAGTATGTGCGAAAGCTTCTCGTAATCAGGCTCATTCTTCGTTAAGAAATAATAGAGCGAACCTGCAAGCTTGTCGCTGCCCTGTTCCTTCTGCATCAGATAAAGCTTCTTTGCGACCTTTAAGGTTTCGCCATTAAGAAGCGTGGAAGCCTCGGGATATTTGCTTTCAGGTCCGAGCTTTTCAAAAGCTTCCTTGACAAAGTCCTTCATATCCCAGATCTTTGTGTGATCGAGACCAAAGACATCTGCAGTGATCTCCGCGCCCCTGATGAAATAATCCTCCTTCGTGACTCCGCGTCCTCTCGCGTACTCGCTGAACATTTTGAACATCCTGAAGCGGTCGATCTTCTGCTTGCTTTTCTTCTTCTTGAGATTGAGGCCGATAGCTGCCTCGCCCTCCATGCAGCCCATTGAGAAATAATCCATTGCATTTTCAAATTCCTTCAACCCTTCAGGCTTGAAGTAATAGGTGAAGCCCTTGAATTTTCCGAATGTACGCATTGCGTCACGGTAACCCATCTCAATATTGTAGCGGATCTTCGCGGGATCGAAGGCAAGCACCGGGCCCGTATCCTCACTCGGAGTGATATAGGTGGTGTAAGGCCTCTCAGCGTAATTTTCATGCTGGGGAGTGATATGAAGATCGACTACTATGACATGCTGCGCGCCCATACGGATCGCAAGGTCTATCGGCAGATTGTCATGATAGCAGCCGTCAATATAATAATCCCCGTCGATCTCATGAAGAGGGAAGATCGGGAAGACCGAGGCTGAAGCCGTGACATAATCCTTCATCTTCCCCTGCGGTATCTGATCCTTTGAAAGCATGAAGGGCTTCCTGTCCTTCATCCTGACTGTCACAAGACCGTAATCAATAGGAGAATTTCGCATCTTGTCTTCTTCGATCCAGGTGTTGATGAAATTTGCAAAGGGCGAATTGTCGACCGCTCCCGCGATCAGACGGTCGTCCGATGCACCTTTTTTTGCGCCAAAGCTGAAAAGGCTTGCTATCTTTTTTCCTACGGATGATCCCGTCTTTTCCGTAAGCATATCTGTCATCTTGAGACCGAGCCACATCTCCTCGGTCCTCTCGTAATTGCCGATGCACATCATGGCACCGTTTATCGAGCCTATGGAAGTTCCCGTTACTATTTGGTACTCGATCCCGAGTTCACGGAAAGCGCGCCAGGCGCCAAGCTCGTATGCGCCTCTTGTGCCGCCTCCGCTTAATACTACTGCTGTTTTCATATTATTCCCCTCTCAAGATGTAAATGCATGTGCGATCAGTCGGCCGCCGACTGCCAGAATATTTATCAGAACGACAAGCCCGATCCCGATAAAGGAAAAGGCGGGGCTCAGGATGCCGAAGACTCCTATCGCGACCATTATCCCGCCGAAGATCATGTCGGCCATGGAGCCGGGCGCCTGTACGCCAAGGTCCGATGTCGTCATGGCCTGCCGGTAGATGACCGCTCCGATGATATCGAATACGCCTTCAACCGCGAGCCAGATGAACAGGATGAGGAATACAATGCGGATCGCGTAAATGCCTGCCATGTCAACGCCGCTGAGTCCGGTCACGTCACTGAATATAATGAGAAGTCCGGCACCGAAAGCGACGATGGCGCCGATGAGGGTCCACTTTGTGGCAGTCCCGGTCTTCCTCCTCTTTCGCCATGTCAATATCTGCGAGAGACCGTAGACCAGGATCACGATACCGCATACATAATAAAGTATCGCGGGGATGAAGAAGGAAATTATCCCGAAAACTATGATCGCGATACCCAGGATGAACATAAACAATCTTTTCATATCGAACCTCCAAACCCTGAGCATTAAAAGTTCCTATAAATTGAAAGGATAATTGTTTTCCAAATTTCCGTCAAGATGGCTCAAACAGTGATCTTTGTCAGCATTTTGTCAGTCTTATTTGCTATCTTAAAAACACAATCTTTATCAATGAAAATGGATTGGTGAAGAAATACACAATTAAAGGAGGAAAAGAATGCAGGCAGTATTTTCGAAAGTCAAGCTCAGCGGAAAAAGCATTGCCGGGCTTGTGATTTTCGTACTGATCGCATCGGTCGCCCAGATGATGATCCCGACGCTTCTGGCGGGAATGATCGACACCGGTGTGTCCAGTAAGGATGAAAAGCTGATCATCAGCATCGCCATCGTTATGATCATCCTCTCCGTCGTCGTATTCATTACGAACGCACTTTCGGCAAGGATATCCGCGAAGGTGGCAACGAAATTCTCAGCTGATATCCGTGAAGCGATGTTCAGAAAGGTACAGGACTTCTCGGCGGCTGAGGTGGACAAGTTCGGGACTCCGTCCCTCATTACCAGAAGTACAACGGATGTTACGACCATCCAGACCTTCATGTCCATGGCGCTCCGTTTCGGGATCCTCGCGCCCATGATGACGGCGGTAGGTCTCATCCTGTCGATCGTTACGGCAGGAGAGCTTTCGATCCTTCTTGCGATCGCGATCCCTGTACTCGTGATCGTGGCAGCAGCGCTCATCGTTGTAGCAAGCCGCCATTCGATCAGACTTCGTGGCATCATCGACAAGATCAATCAGCTCTTCCTTGAGAACTTGGAGGGTGTCCGCGTCATCCGCGCCTTCAACAAGCAGCAGCATGAGGTCGACAGATTCGAGGTTACAAACGATGAATCCGCTACCGTGTCCAAAAAGCAGTTCCGTGCTTCGGGCGCTCTTATTCCCGTAGTTACAATGCTCTTTGGTATCACAAATGTGGTCCTCCTCGGTGTAGGTACCGGCTATGTAATGAATGCCGGAATGGAAGTCGGCGTGCTCATCGCAGCTACGCAGTACATCAATATCATCCTTCTCGGGATAATAATGGTGACCTATGTTGTCAGCCTCTTCCCTGAAGCCTTTGCCTGCTTCAAGCGTATAGGCGAGGTCTTTGAGACGGAGACCACCATCAAGGATCCCGAAAAGCCCGTTGAAAAGGGCACCTGCAAAGGTACTGTGGAATTCAGGGATGTCACATTCTCTTATCCCGGAGCTGATGAGCCTGTAGTCAAGGACATCAATTTCGTTTCAAAGCCCGGCGAGATGACAGCTATCATCGGACGCACAGGCTGCGGAAAGTCAAGCGTTGTGAAGCTTATCCCGAGACTCTATGATACCCTGTTTGGCGAGGTTCTCGTGGACGGCGTCAATGTAAAGGATTACAAGCTTTCTGACCTTCGTGACCTCATCGGTTATGTTCCGCAGAAGAACGTCCTCTTCACCGGCGATATCGCAAGCAATCTGAACTTCGGTAAGGAAGACGGAAGCGAGAAGGACTGGGAGGAAGCTGTACGTGTCGCCTGCGCGAAGGAATTCGTGGAGAAGAAGGATGGCGTTTATCATTCTGCCATCGCTCAGGGCGGTACGAACCTTTCCGGCGGCCAGCGTCAGCGTATGGCGATCGCCCGTGCTATCATGAAGAAGCCCGAGGTTTATATCTTCGACGACAGCTTCTCGGCTCTTGATATGAAGACAGACAAGGAGCTTCGCGCCAACCTGAAGGAGGCGATGGGAAATGACGCTACGATGATAGTAGTCGCCCAGCGTGTCGGCACCATCATTGATGCCACAAGGATCATAGTCCTTGACAACGGCAAGGCTGTCGGCATCGGAACCCACAAGGAACTTCTGAAGAACTGCCAGCTCTACAGAGAGATCGCGGAGATACAGCTTGGAAAGGAGGTAGTGGAAAATGAAATCAGGAGCGCTTAGTCGTCTTGCCCCCTACCTTGGAAAATTCAAAGGGCGTCTTACTCTTGCTATTATTACCGCAATAATAGGAACTATTTTCACCATACTCACACCCCGTATCATGGGTTATGCAACTACCATCCTCTTTGAAGGCGTCAAGGACAAGAAATGGCTTGATGCAGGTGCACCCGCCTTCACGCTGGGAGGATTTGCAGTCAACAAGGTTTATGCTATTATCCTCGTTCTTCTTGCAACCCTCATCCTTACGCTTCTTGCGTGGGTATTCTCGATGATAGCGAACGCGACGCTTGCGGCTGTCAGCGCCGGTGTTGTCAAGCAGCTTCGTAAGGACATCCAGGCAAAGATGCACAGGATGAAGCTTGATTATTATGATACAAGGACAAACGGTGAGATCCTGTCAGTCATCACAAATGATGTCAATGCCGTAAACCTGCTTCTTGGTCAGTGCTTCTATCAGATCATCACGCAGATCATCACGGCAGTCGGGATCCTGATCATGCTCTTCTCGATCAATCTGTGGCTTGCGCTCATCGCGGTCGCTGTTGTGCCGCTGACTCTTCTTGCAGCCGGCGGAGTTATGAAGGCAAGTTCCATAAACTTCAGCAAGCAGCAGGATCTTCTCGGAGATCTGAACGGCTATGTTGAGGAGAGCTACAACGGACAGAATGTCATCACTTCATTCAATTATCAGGAAAGGGCGAAGTCAAAGTTCACGAAGATGAATGAGGAGCTTCGCGAGAAGTCCTTCAAGGCTGAAGCGAACGCGGGATATGTCCTTCCGATCACCCAGATGGTGAACGGCATCGGAGTTGCGATCTCTGCACTTGTCGGATGTATACTTGCTCTTCGCGGCATCATACCTATAGGTAATGTTCAGGCTGCTCTCCAGTATACAGAAAACTTCCAGCAGCCCTTCACAAGCTTTGCTGAAATGGCAGGCCAGATCTCTTCAGCTTCTGCAGCAACAAAGAGGATATTTGAGCTTCTTGATGCGGAAGAAGAGATACCTGATCCCGCAGACGGCAAGGTTCCTACAAAGACAGACGGAAGTGTGGATTTCAAGCACGTACAGTTTGGTTATGTTCCCGGAAAGCTCCTTATGACGGACGTGAATGTCCATGTTGAGCCCGGTCAGAAGATCGCTATCGTCGGACCTACCGGTGCCGGAAAGACGACTCTCATCAACCTTCTCATGCGCTTCTATGAGATCAACGGCGGTGAGATCTGGGTTGACGGCGTGAACTCAAAGGAGATGACGAGGGCAGAGCTTCGCAAGCACTTTGGAATGGTACTTCAGGATACATGGCTCTTTGAGGGGACCATCAAGGACAACCTCAAATACAGCACCAACCGTGAGGTCACAGATGAAGAGATCGAGGAGGCAACGAAGTCTGTCTGCGCCGACACCTTCATCCATACAATGCCCGGCGGCTACAACATGATGCTCAGCAAGGGCGCTGAGAACATCTCGCAGGGCCAGAGGCAGCTGCTTACGATAGCGCGCGCCATCATAGCAAATCCTGAGATCATGATCCTCGATGAGGCTACGAGTAATGTCGATGCCCATACCGAGCAGATCATCCAGAAGGCTATGGCGACCCTTATGAAGGGGCGCACGAGCTTCGTTATCGCGCACCGTCTCTCCACCATCAGGGATGCTGCTGTGATCCTCTATATGGAAAACGGCGACATCAAAGAGGTCGGCGACCATGATACCTTGATGAAGCTGAACGGAAAGTACGCAACGCTTTACAACTCACAGTTCGGCTAAAAGCAAGTACATATTCAACTCCCATGATCGATCCCGGGGCTCCTCTTTAGAGTCCCGGGATTTTTTGTCAATTATTTGTCAGATATAAATGTTATAGTAATACTTTGTAGCATTTGATTGATTGAAAGGATCTGACATGGAAAAGAAAAACAGAGTAAGCTTTCTTAAATTCCTGATCTTCGAGCTTGTGACAATGATCATACTCGTGCTGATCTCGAAGCTCCTTGAATTGATTGCCGGAGGGCTGCTCTACACCACGGGACACAAAGCACTGACGAGCGGGGATATTCCCTTCCTCTTTACCTGCTGGCAGGGCTGGGTCATCATTATCATAAGCTTCTTCGTGCTTTTGTTTTATACATTATTTGATGTAAACGCTGTCATCATAATGTCTGACAACGAGCTGAATAACAAGGGAAAGTCCATGTGGGCTGTCATCAAGGAGGCCTTTGCTTCCATCAGATTCTTCGGTCATCCCACCGGGGTCTTCCTCGTTATTTATATTTCCCTCCTGGCGCCTCTCTGCGGAGCGGGAGCAGGTATCAGCCTGACTGAGGGCTTTGCGATGCCGGATTTCATAATGCTGGTCATCAGAAAGAACACCCTCATCTATGTCTTCTATATCATAGGTATGATCGCCCTTCTCATCTTTGGTATCGTTCATACTTTCATCTTCCATGTTATCGTTCTTGAAAAGAAGAAATCAAAGGATGCCTTCCCGAAGGCGCTGAATCTTTTCAAGCACAATGTGGGACCCTTCCTTGGAAATTATATTCTCATAATCCTCAAGATAGCATTGATCCTGGCGATCGTATTTGTGTGCGCCTTCATCATACCCTTCGCTATCATCAGCGCAACAGGGAACGGGACGGATGTGGCCCATTATTTCTATATAGCATTCTCGGTAGCGGGGCTTGTTGCGGTCTCAGTTGCTTATATGCTGATCAAGCCCATATTTATTCTGGATGTCACAAAGCTTTACAGAAGGTTCAATACAAAAGAGGAGATGGGTCCTGAAGCTTCAAAGGAAGATGTAAAGCGTGCCGTTGCTGCCCTTCCCACTGTCAAAGTTACACCCGGAAAGGGCTTCTGGATCGTTATGGCCATTGCCCTTGGAGTTGTATTTATAATAAGCGGACCAATGACCCCCTATTTCGACAAGCTCTTCACAAGGCAGGCCAGCACAAAGGTGATCGCGCACAGAGGCGCCGGTGATCTCGCGCCGGAGAACAGCGTGGAATCGATAGGCTACGCGAAGGTGACCCTCGGGGCAGCAGGTTCTGAGATAGACGTACAGAGGACAGCGGACGGAAAATATGTCATCAATCATGATGCTACATTCAAGCGTACCTGCGGAGTAGACGCGACGCCTGGTGATGTGACGCTTGCCGAGGCGAAGGAGTTCAAGATCAGAAATGATGCCCAGATCGGCGGAGCGCCCGGAACAGTTGCCTCGCTTGAAGACATTTATGATGAAGCAAAGAAGTGCGGCGCTATCATCCTCGTAGAGCTGAAAGGCGTGAGCGCTGATGACAAGATGGCTGAAGATGCATATCAGATGGCAAAGGAAAAGGGAGTTCTCGACCAGTGCATCTTTTTCTCGCTCAAATATGATATACTTGACAAACTTGAAACAAATCATCCGGACGCGAAGACTTCATATTGCTGCTTCGTTCTTGAAGGTGATTTCTCAAGTCTGAATGTCGATATACTCGGTCTTGAAGAGCAGATAGCGACACCTGAGAACATCTCAAAGACTCTTGATGCCGGAAAGGAAGTTGCGGTCTGGACCTGCAACAGCCTGAACTCCATCATGAAATTTGCTTCCTATGACGTTTCCTATGTGATCACGGACAATGTCAAGGTGGCTGCGGATTATGTCAAGCTTATGGGCAGTGATTCAGAGGCTGTTACTGTACTCAGGGGTCTGTGCTCACTCTTGAATCTGTTGTGATAGTTTCTTTGATATATCGTTCTGAAAGATAATGAGAACGGGGGCGTGAGGTTTTGGAAAAGAAACTGAGGCGAAATGAAGATCTTCTGATGATGTCAGGCTGGGGAGCCATACTTATGGCGCTGTTTCCGGTGGTCGACATTATCATTACTGTTTTTCTCAGACCCAAGGATTATGAGGCAGAAATTCTCAGGGCCGGCGTTGGACTTGAATTCAAGGTCTTTATCTTTGTTTTTATACTTGGGATCATGGTAGTGCGGCTCATATTCTTCGTACTTGCGGGGAGAGCCGCCATCGGAGTTTCGAAAAGGGAGAAGAAGTCAGCGCTTTGTCTTGTATTTTCCTTCATACTCCTTTTTGCCACTGTCTTATCCGTCTACCTTGATGTATATGGATTCGGATCGTATTCAAGCGACATTTCAGAGGCTGTGGTCTATCTGATCCTTGACGTTATGACATTGTTCATAATACTTGAGATGCTGGTTTCACTCTGCAGGATCCGGTCACTCAGGAAAAAACTGAATATGGAGTATTGATATGCAGGAAGATTTTCATTATTACGCAACCTACTGCGCAGGTCTGATAGCGGGCTACTCTCACGAGGAGTGCCTTGTGATCGCCTTCAGTGACAACTTCGCTGATTGCTGCACGAAGACCTTCCTTACTGGGATCAAGGGACCGGTAGTTGCAGCAACCACACAGTCGGCAATGGAGATGTCGAATGCGCCCACCGATTTCATAGGTCTCCAGCAGATCACCAGTATCTGGTCTGCCTTCCATTTCCTCCCGGGGGATCTTTACAGCAAGGTCAAGGGCGCGAAGCCCTATAGGGACAAATATCATCTGATATGCAAGCCGAACAGCGACCTTTCGGTAAAGACCGCAAAGCTCGCGAAGGGAAAGAGCCTTGAGGCCATCGGGCTTGCCATGCATGTGGTTTCAGATACATGGGCTCACCAGAACTTTGCAGGCACCCCCTCACTTGTCATCAACAATATGTCAGACTATATCTATGAGGTCTTTCCCGACGGAAGAGAGGAGAAGCTTGTTTTCTGGAAGAATCCCGGAAAGCCTGAGGATGTGGATAAGGGGAATTATATCAATTCCATCTTCAGTCCCTCCGAGAACTCGATCTTCAATCTGGGACACGGAAGAGCCGGACATATCCCGGATTACAGCTTCATAAAGTACCGTTACATGCCGGCCTGGGGAAAATACGAGGAGGTATTTAAGGACAATCCTTCAGATTACATGAGCGCATTCACCCAGCTTGTTTATGCCTTGAAATATTACAGGGGCGACTACACTGATTTCCAAAAGGACACCTATGAGACTGAGGCTGTAAAAAAATATGAGTCAGAGATCAGAGGCATCTTTGAAAAGAGGCAGCTTTTCTCAAACGAAGACTGGAAGAAATTTGCGAAAGACCACTTCGGTACCGATCTTCCGGATTTTGATATGAAAAAATACGACGGCGAATACGAGAAGGCAGAGGGAGATGCGAAGAAGGATACGGTTCTCGGACGGTTCTTCACGGCGGCGATAGCCCAGAAGACCATGGTGGTTCATGAGATATTTGCCTCCGGAAACAAGCTTGCAGGCTATTCCGCGATACCGAAGAAGGTCAACAGGAAGGGCATCATCGTTGATCAGGAATCGATCAGGGAAGAGGAAGAGAACAAGATCTTTGTTTCTGACAGTGAGGTGCGCAAATGACATTAATGAGAAGGATCGTCAATATAATAATTGGTCTCGGGACCATAGCCTTCGCCTTCCTTATCATGTTCCTCGGCAGGGACGGGCTTCTGGTGGTGATGGCCATCTTTGAGATCGGGCTTTTGGTCTACGGGATCTATCTGTTGTTCTATTATTTTATAATGGCCCGGCATATGGTGGGAGGTCAGCTGATGCTGTTCCTGGGACTCTTTGTTCTCGGGCTCTCCACCGTGATACTGAAGGTAACCCAGGTTCCGGAGAGAGGACTCGCGATCATAGTGGCATTTGCACTGCTTTTGGCCGGTGGTCTTGATATAGTCCGTTCCTTCGAGATCAAGACCAGGGGTTCCCAGACCTCCTGGCGCTTCACTCTTGTTTCCGGCATCATAGAAGCGATACTCTCATTGGTTTCCCTCATCATCGGATTGATAAATCCGGCTTTTACAGCTATTATGCTCGGACTGTCATTCCTGTATTCCGGTGTTTCAAGGGTCGTAGCAGCCTTCCGCCGCTACAACTGGATGAGGGTCATCAAGCGCTTCAAGGTGCAGCTGCCCAATGCAAAGGCGTGAGATGAAGGCGGTCAAAGACAAGAGATTTTTATTGAACATTCCCGTTATCATTTTGATGGCGGGAATGTTTTTCATACTGCTTTTCATGGTCTCCCACTATCAGGAACAGGCGAAGAGCTCCGTAAGCTTCTTTGTCACGGGCTGCCTCATGACGATGGCTGGGACCCTGGTGCTGTCCATATGCTTCGGAAGCGGAAGTATGGGAAAGAACAGAAAAAGGAACATGATATATCAGCTCCTTATGCTCTTAACATATTTGGGAGTCTTCTTCGCAGGCATCTGCTTTCTTTATCTTCATATACCGGGGAAGCTCAGCATCGCTGCCTTTTTCTATTCCCTTGAGGGTGTCACGACAGCAGTCCTCGTCTTCTTTCTTTTAGTTTATGACCAGACCTACTTACATATTCCGAAAAAAGCCGGGAAGATTCTTTTGACTATAATGGCTGTCATCACCCTTGTCATTATCGCCATTATTCTTTCAAACAATTTCGGCTGGTTTTTCTTAAAGCCCATAAGTAATGACTATTTCGAATATACCCCTCTCGGGATAGGAGTCTGGATCACGATTGTCCTGTGCCTTACCCTATATACCGTGCTTTCCTTTTTCTTCGTGAAGGACAAAAGGACAAGGTTCTTCCTCATCCTGAACAAGACAGGTCCTACGCTCTGGGTGATCTTTGAAGTGCTTGCATACTACGGTATGGAGACGTCCTTTGGCTTTCTTTCAAATTTTTCCACCTTCCTGACCCTCCTCCTCATGTTCTGCTTTGTTTATATTGAGGACAACAGGAGGATGGCGGCGCAGGAAAGGGAGCTCTCATCCCTTCGGCTGAATTCCCTGAGAGCCCAGATCAATCCGCATTTCGTTTATAATACCCTCGGGACGATAGCCGATATGTGCAATACCGATCCAAAGGAAGCCGAGGAGCTCATATATGAATTCTCGGATTATCTTCGGGACAATTTCTCTGATGTTGAAAGACAGCCCGTGCATTATTTTTCGGAGGAGATGAAGCATGTCAGGCATTATCTTTTGATAGAGCAGAAGCGCTTTCCGAACATCGAAATAGAATATGACTTAAAGGCTCCTGACTTCATGCTCCCCGCGATGACCCTCCAGCCTGTCATTGAAAACTCCATCAAGCACGGGATCTGCGCAAGGAGAAAAAGCAGCGGTACGATCAAGATCTCATCGGAGGAGAGGGCGAAGGACTTTCTCGTGACGGTGGAGGATGACGGAGTCGGCTTTGATATTTCACCGGAAGCTCTTGAAAATAATGATGAAAAAGGGCATCATCACGGCATAGGGCTTCAAAATACAAGAAAGCGGCTTGAGATGATCTGCGGCGGAAGTCTTGAGATAAACAGTACTCCCGGAAAAGGAACGAAGTGTTATATCATCCTTCCAAAGGAAGTCAGTGAGAAAGGGGAAAGATAATGGTAGCGCTGCTTGTGGATGATGAAAAAAGGCTTTTGAACTCGCTTTCAAATGCAGTTTCCCAGGTGCCAGAGATCACAGAGTCAGCTGCTTTTGATGACGAGATCGAGGCCCTCGAATTTGCGAAGAGGAACAGGGTCGATGTAGCCTTTCTTGATATCAAGCTTCATGAGATGGACGGACTCACCCTCGCAAAGGAGCTGATCGCGATACATCCCCAGATCTCGATAGTG
>Ga0310695_10012402_pt1 | contig 11948 bp, 9 predicted proteins | sample RumenRJG_04DNA_FD_203882 | JGI IMG/M metagenome (GOLD analysis project Ga0310695, IMG submission 203882) | Bovine rumen microbial communities from Lethbridge, Alberta, Canada - RJG_04 (v2) (version 2) | ecosystem: Host-associated > Mammals > Digestive system > Stomach > Rumen | place: Canada... | reverse complement strand
ACGTCCAAAGGTGGTGCTCGCTACCAACTACGAGGAGGCGATGGAGATATATAATAAGTATCACGACAATACCCTTGGTGTCATTTCCGATACTCGCTTCCCGATGAAGTCTGTGCCCGGACGTCTCTCTCATGTCGAGGAAGGCGATCCCGAGGCCGGTCTGAAGCTCCTTCGGGAGATTCGCCGTCGCGACGAATATGTACCGCTGATCCTTGACTCCTCAGAGATAGCCAACCGTCAGAAGGCTGAGGCGGAGGGCTTTAACTTCATCGACAAGAACTCCACCAAACTTAACGTCGATCTGCATAAGCTTATCGAGGAGCACATGGGCTTTGGTGACTTCGTTTTCCGTGACCCGACAACCAAACAGGAGGTGGCGCGTGTCAGTACACTGAAGGAACTGCAGGACAATATTTTCAAGATTCCCCGTGACTCGATGCTCTACCATGTGTCGCGCAACCACATGAGCCGTTGGCTCTGTGCCCGTGCCATCTTCCCTGTCTCGGCTTTCTTGAAGCACGTCACGTGGCATAAACTCCAGGATGTAGATGCCCATCGCCAGATAATCTTCGATGCCATCGTACAGTACCGCCGCATGAAGAACATCGGCGTGGTGGCTGTGTTCGACCGTATGAAGTTTGATGCTTATAGTCACTTCGCACGTATCGGCGAAGGCTCTCTCGGCGGTAAAGGGCGTGGCTTGGCGTTCCTTGACAATATCATTAAGCGCCATCCGGAACTTAATCGCTATGAAAATGCCCAGGTGACGATTCCCAAGACCGTCGTGCTTTGTACTGACTTCTTCGATGAGTTCATGGAGAAGAACAATCTTTATCCTATCGCTCTCAGTGATGCGCCCGATGAAGAGATCCTGAAACATTTCATGCGTGCTCAGTTGCCCGATTCGCTGATTGCCGACTTCTTCACCTTCTTCGATGCCGTGAAGTCGCCTATTGCCGTGCGTTCTTCGTCGCTTCTTGAGGATGCTCACTACCAGCCCTTTGCAGGTATCTATTCTACTTATATGATACCTTATCTGGAGGACAAATACGAGATGCTTCGTATGCTTGCCTGTGCCATCAAGGCCGTCTATGCCTCAGTCTATTACAAAGACTCTAAGGCCTATATGACAGCTACTCAGAATGTCATAGACCAGGAGAAGATGGCTGTCATTCTGCAGGAGGTGGTCGGTAAACGCTATGGTGATCTCTATTATCCAAACTTCTCTGGTGTGCTTCGTTCCCTGAACTATTACCCAATAGGTGAGGAGACAGCAGAGGAAGGTATCGTCTCTCTTGCCCTTGGTCTTGGCAAGTATATCGTTGATGGCGGTCAGACGCTTCGTGTCTCTCCATACCATCCTACACAGGTTCTCCAGACCTCAGAGATGGAGACTGCACTCTCGCAGACCCAGACGCGGTTCTATGCTCTGGACATGGCCCATGTCGGCGATGATTTCAAGGTCGATGACGGCTTTAATATCAAGAAGGTGCGTGTGAAACAGGCTGCAGAGGATGGGGCACTTACCTATATTGCTTCCACTTATGATCCCGTGGACCAGATTATCCGCGACGGTATCTATGAAGGTGGACGTAAGGTGATCTCCTTCTGTGGTGTCTTGCAGCATGGTGTATTCCCTTTGCCGGAACTGCTTCAGACGGTACAGCGACTCGGTGCCGACGAAATGAAGCGCCCTGTCGAGATAGAGTTTGCCTGCAATCTCAATGATGATAAGACCGGCACCTTCTATCTCTTGCAGATACGTCCTATCGTGGATTCCAAGCAAGTGCTCGATGAGGATCTGGAGCAGATACCCGACGAACAGTGCTTGCTACGTACCACCAATTCTCTTGGGCACGGAATCTCTGAAGATGTCGTCGATGTTGTGTATGTCAAGGCGGGTGACGATTTCACCGCAGCCAACAATCCCTATATCGCTGATCAGATAGAACAGATCAACCACAAGTTCCTCGCTGATGACAAGAACTATGTACTAGTTGGTCCTGGACGCTGGGGTTCGTCAGACTACTGGCTTGGCATTCCCGTCAAATGGCCTCATATCTCTGCTGCCCGCGTCATTGTCGAGACTGCGCTAAAGAACTATCACGTGGATCCCTCACAGGGTACTCACTTCTTCCAGAACCTCACTTCGTTTGGCGTCGGCTACTTCACTATCAATACCGCTAATGGTGACGGGATCTTCCGTCAGGAGGTGCTTGATGCCATGCCTGCCATCGAAGAGACTGAGTATGTACGACATGTGAGATTCTCCCATCCGCTTCGTATCATGATGGACGGCATGAAGCAACAGGGTGTCGTGCTCTTACCTTCTTCAGAATAGTAACTCTTAACCCTCATAAAGATGAATCTAAACCTCACATCCACCATCAAGATGCCTGACCACGAATTACGTCGTCAGGTCATCGAACTTTGCAAAAAGGTGGGCAAGCCCCTTCTGAAACTCTCCACCAAAGACTATATTGATAATGGCCTGGGCCATCTCGTCGAACAATTCAAAGGACAGGCAGGTCTCGTCAATATTGAAGTGTTCAATGAACTTCAGCATACGATTACAGGTTGGCCGGGAGGTAAACCAAATGCTGATGACAGCACTCGTCCTGAGCGTGCCCTGCCTTATCCGAAACGGGTTGTCGTCTTTTCGCCCCATCCTGATGATGATGTCATTTCCATGGGAGGCACTATCCGTCGCCTCATGCAACAGGATCATGACGTCCATGTAGCCTATGAGACCAGTGGAAATATCGCTGTTGCCGATGAGGAAGTGCGTCTGTATATGCATTTTATCAATGGTTTCAATCAGCTCTTTGCCAATGGCTCCGATGAAGTCATCAAGATTCGCTATCGCGAGATAATGCACTTCCTAAAGGAAAAGAGCGCAGGTGATTTAGACAACCGTGCGATCCTTACTGTCAAGGGACTGATTCGGCGTGGCGAGGCTCGCAATGCCTGTGGCTATAATGGGATAAAGAAGGATCATATCCATTTCCTCGACCTGCCTTTCTACGAGAGTGGTAAAATCGAGAAACTACCCATGTCGGAGCGTGATGTGGAGCCCATTATTGCCTTGCTTTCAGAGATTGAACCGCATCAGATATATGTTGCCGCAGACCTTGCAGACCCCCACGGCACCCATCGGAAATGTACTGATGCCGTGCTTGCCGCTGTCGATGAACTCAAGAAGAGTGGGGCAGAGTGGTTGAGCGACTGTCGCGTGTGGATGTATCGGGGTGCGTGGGCTGAATGGGATGTAGCTGATATCGAGATGTGCGTTCCCATGAGTCCGGAGGAACTTCGCGAGAAGCGTAATGCAATCCTACGTCATCAGAGCCAGATGGAGAGCGCCCCTTTCCTTGGTAATGACGAACGTCTCTTTTGGCAGCGTGCTGAAGACCGTAACCGTGAGACAGCCCGTCGTTACGACGAACTTGGATTGGCTTGCTATGAAGCCATGGAAGCTTTTGTAGAGTACAAATTCTAATAGACTAACGATATGAGAAAACTAACAATGACTATTCTTGCCCTGCTTCTGAGTGTTACGCTGCAGGCAATTGAAACCTATCATGTTGTACCTCAGCCGCAAGATGTGCAGCTTCAGAAAGGACAGCCTTTCGTGCTCGACGGTACAGTACAGATTCTTGCTGCTGAGAATCTGCAGCGTGAGGCATTATTCTTACGTGATTATATCAAAGAACAGACAGGACTGGAACTTGCCATCACCAGTAAGCATAATCGTAAGATACGCACTATAGCACTTACCGTCTCGCCGTCTGTGGTTGCTTCTGAAGGCTACCGACTCGTGGTCGGCAAGGGAGGAGTCAATATTTTTGGTGGTTCTCCCGCAGGTGTCTTCTATGGTGTTCAGACCCTTCGCAAATCTTTGGGAATAGCAGATAGCCTGGTTTCACTGGAGTTACCGCCTATTGTTATCAATGATGCTCCTCGTTTTTCTTGGCGGGGCATGCATTTGGATTGTGCCCGACATTTCTTCTCTGTTGCCTTTGTTAAGAAGTTCATCGATCTGCTTGCTATGCACAATATGAACACTTTCCATTGGCACATCACCGACGACCAGGGCTGGCGAGTCGAGATCCCAAAGTGGCCCAAGCTCATCACAATCGGTTCTAATCGTAGTGGTACGATTATCGGCACCAACTCTGACCTTGACGACCAGACACCCTATGGTGGCTATTACACTAAGGCTGAAGTCCGTGAGATTGTGGCCTATGCCGCAGAGCGACACATCACCGTCGTGCCAGAGATCGACATGCCCGGTCATATGTTGGCTGCTCTTGCCAGCTATCCAGAACTGGGCTGCACGGGTGGCCCTTATCAGGTAGGCCATTATTGGGGCGTCTATAAGGATGTGCTTTGTGTGGGGAATCCCCGCGTCTATGAGTTCGTTGAAGATGTGCTTACGGAGATTCTTGATCTCTTCCCTTCTGAGGTGATTCATATCGGTGGCGACGAGACTCCCACGGAGAAATGGGAACAGTGTCCGAAGTGTCAGGCCTTGGACCTACAAGGAAATACACTTCAAGGCTATTTCACGCAACGTGTATTTGAATTCCTGACGGCACATGGCCGTCGTGCCCTTGGTTGGGATGAATTGCTCGAAAACCATGCACCACAAGATGCTATGATTATGTCGTGGCGTGGTACGGCACCAGGAGCTAAGGCTGCTGAGGCTGGTCATGATGTCGTGATGTCGCCGACAACCCATTGCTATTTCGACTATCAGCAAGTAGAGGATGTGTTGTTCGAGCCAAGCCGCTGCGGAGGTTTTATTCCTATAGATCGTGTCTATGCTCTGGATCCAGCACCTGATAGTCTTAGCAATGCGGCCCGCAGCCATATCCTTGGTGTTCAGGCTAACCTTTGGTCTGAGCACATGACTACGGAAAGTATTGTCGAGTATCAGGCATTACCTCGTATGTCTGCTCTTGCCGAAGTGCAGTGGACCGAGCCAACGCGGAAAGACTATGATGCCTTCCGCCAGCGTCTTACACGTTTTACGGCCCTTTTCGATCGCTATGGTTATAGTTATGCTAAGCATCTGTGGCCTGAGCGTCAGATACCCAGCCGTTGGCAGTTCTAATTAACAAGCGAATCGGGTCCTTTTTATAGACAGACAATTTCTGGGAGGCATGTCCAGTCCTGTCCGTTTTCGGGACAGACTGTATGTATGCCAAGGTTGGCTGCTGTCTCTACATTCTTTTGGCTGTCGTCGATAAAGAGCGTCTCTTCTGGTCGTGCCTCTTGACCATCGAGCATCATCTTGAATATTTCTGGTGATGGCTTCATCGCTTTACACTCATAGCTTAGATAAAGCTTGTCGAAGTAGTGGCTGATGGGATGGCCCTCGCCATCGAAGTCATTGCTGTCCACCCACTGCATCATCAGTGGGTTCGTATTCGATAGCAGACACACCTTGTATCCTTTCTTGCGTAGCTCCATGATCCGTTTCAATCCCTGTTTCTGGACGCGCCCTACGTAGGCATGGACTGCCTCGTAGCAATCTTCCATACTTAACTCCCGGCCTACGATTCTGCTCAGTCCTTCACGGAAAGTCTCTGTATCTATCTTTCCGGATTCCAGATCGGCAAATAGTCCTTTCTGTGTATAAGCATCCAACTGCTGGCGGGCATCTTTCATGCCGATACGTTCAAAAGCCTTTATGGCTTGTTCCATGTTTAGCTCAATCACTACACCTCCTAAATCGAAGGCGATGTTCCTAATGCTTTGTGCCATATTTGTTTCAGTATTCATGATACAATGGTGCTGATGTATAAATATTCGCCTGCAAAGATACACTTTTTATTTCAGAATAACGATTTTTGAAAGGATTGTTGTATGGTGACGTTTTTTTTCGTATCTTTGCCGAAAACTTGAGAACTTAGAGCTTATGGTAAAAGAAACAAACTTGAGGATGCTATGTTTTGTGGCGTTGATTGCTGCACTAGTGACGGGGTGTACTACAAGTTCATCGCACACTCCTCAGATGACAGAGATGCCGGAAGGTCCGTTGCAGAGCTATAGGTATCGTATGTCTTCTCGGTTGAATAGTACTGTCCTGATGGATGTTCATGTTTGGCATGACGACTCGACGAACCAGGGACTCCTGACTTTGGAAGGTGACGAAAGCCCCTTGGTAGCGGGCATGGAGATTCCTCAGCCGATAAATGTTGGTGAAGAGGTGTTTGACTCACTTTACAGGATTATAGCAGACGCCAGGCTTTTCGAACTTGACACCCATTATGGGAAGACATATTTCGTGGATGCCTATGCTTACCCAGCTTGGAACTTAGTGGCAGAATTCGCTGACGCTACTATTATCAGTGATAGTGAGGGGGAGGAACCTGAAGACGGAAAGGAGGGGCTGAACAATGTCGTTAAATATCTGTCGAAAGTGGCAAGGGCCAAGGGATTGGAATGGTTGGCTACCCAGCCTATCGACTTGAGTGCCTATGGTGAGTTTGCTGATATGGGAACCTTACTTGTCAAGCAGGATAATGATCATCAGGACGATTCGTCAATTGTCTTCGAACGTAAGATTTGGCCCACGGAGGAATTGCAGGCTACGATCGCGCTGATACCTGCTGGCCAGAACCGGTATAAGGAGAAGAGCACAGGCAATACGTGGGAACTGAAATGGGTGGAAGACGAACTGACGCTTGTGTGTCGCTCTCCACAAGGCAAACCGCTGTATGCAATGACGGCTCATACGGGGCGTCTATTGGGATGGGACTGGGATATGAAGGTCTATCACCTGTTGACAGGCTCGTTTACAGACGACCAAGGACGCTCTGTGACATTGCAACGCAGTGGTTCTGTAAAAGGACTGCTTGGCAAGGATGAGGAGAGCCTCCATCTGAGAAACTATCATGGACGTACGGCATTTCGCTTTGTGGTAGGCGATTATCCGGATGAGCGATACTATGGCTTTGTACCTACCCCTGATGGACTTGATATATATGATACTGAAGCGGAACCAGACTCTGATGAAGGTGACCGTGTGCTGACAACGAAGGTATGCCATCTGAAACGCACAGGGAAATCAGATTATAAATGGCTGCACTCGGAGTTACTGGATTCTTACTATGTGGCTTTCTTTAATCCGGCAGAAAGGGTAAAGATGCTGGAGACTGTGGAGAAACCAGATGTGAAGACGCCTCAGGATGAGTGGAACGCTTGGGTCCTGCGTACGTTCTAAACGATTATTGCCCTCCTAAACGGTCAAAATAGGTGGCAATATCATCCCACGTCTTAAAGGTATCACTACCGAACTGAATGAGGGTGCCCATGGCTTCTGTTTTCGTGGTGTCAATGAGATAATCGCCAAAGAGCAGTTCTTTCTGGCTGGTGAAGATGGTATGCCCCCAAGCAGGAACCGTGATATATTCGAAGAGCCATTGATTGATGTCACGATAGTGTTCCGTTTCTGTTGGTGCAGAAGCGACGAAGTAGAGTTGATAGGTCTCAAGGAGAGTACGCACTGTCTTCTGTGCTGAACTCACGGGTTTGCCGTATGGGTCGCGCAGAGTACTGAGGTCGATGTAAATGACAGGGCGCTCTCGTTGTTCCTGGCGGTCGTCTATCCAACGGATAACAGGTACAACGGCATGCATGAAAGAGTGGTCGTTCATCCGATGCTCTCCATGGAAACGGATAGCGGTAGGGTAGTGCTCGTGGAAAAGATCGTAGGTGTTGACTGTGGTGTCCTCGTCTCCGAATAGCCCCCATACGCGATGTTGCTCTTCTTCATTGATACCCTCAAAGCAATGCTCTGTCATTTCCTTGTAGTCTTTGGCCATCGCTTTGGTGACGATGAAATCCTGTACCCCGTCTTGACGAGGATTGGAGAAATGCTGGGCTCCTATCATACCGTGCTCCTTCATCGTGTCGCCCATGCGGAGGGCTGGGTTAACGAGGATGCGGTCGTAGCCATAAAGCATCTCTGTGTACATACCACCCATGGAGGTGCCAATAATCAAGTCTGGCTTTTCCTGTTGGCAGAGTTGCCTGAGAAGCGCCATTGCCTCTTCGGGATGGATGGGAAGATCGGGAGCGATGACGTTGGTGTTGGGAAACACCTCGCGGATGCGAGTGACGGTGCCTGACTGTCCTGACGAGCCGAAGCCGTGGACGTAAAGTATCTTTTTCCCCTTCATCAGTTCGGGGAATTGCTTGAGGTATGGATTTGTCTGTTGCATATTCGCTGCAAAAGTACGAAGTTTTTCTGAATCGGCGAAGAATGATTCCTTAATTTAGATTAAGATTTTGGTTTATTAATAGAATAAGTCGTCACTTATTTGGTAGAGTGAAAGAAAAATGTTACCTTTGCGACAACAATTCACATCCTACGGTGTAATAATAAGTAATGAGCTGGAGACCATGGCCTGAGCTATGGCCTCTTTTCTTTTTTGGAAAAAAGTTGAAAAATGTTTGTATCCTAAACATTTTTTTTTTTAACTTTGCATTCAAATTGAAAATGTACATTAAACACTAAACATTAAAATTCAAACAATTATGAAAAAGTATTTAGCAGAAATGGTGGGCACGATGGTGCTTGTTTTGATGGGCTGCGGCGTCGCTGTGAGCCTGGGTTGTGATCCTGTGAACAATATTCCAGCTGTGGTGGGTACTGCCTTTGCCTTTGGATTGGCTGTTGTCGCAATGGCCTATACTATTGGAGGTATCAGTGGTTGCCACATTAATCCTGCTATCACTCTGGGTTGTTTCCTCACTGGCCGTATCAATGCCAAGGATTGTGGAATGTATATGCTCTTCCAGGTGATTGGGGCCTTCATTGGTAGCTTGTTGCTGTTCATCCTGACGGAGAATGTACCAGGACTCGAGGGTACTGGAGCCAACGACCTGCAGGCTAATGTGCCGATGCTTGGTGGACTGCTGGCTGAGATTATCTTTACCTGTGTATTCGTATTGGTGGTTCTCGGTGCTACAGCCAAGACAAACGGGGCTACTAACAACTTCGCAGGCCTGGCCATTGGTCTGTCGCTCATCCTTGTGCATCTGGTTTGTATCCGTTACACGGGTACTTCTGTGAACCCAGCCCGTTCTATCGCTCCTGCAGTTTTCCAGGGTGGTACTGCTTTGGCAAACCTTTGGATCTTCATCGTTGGTCCGTTCGTCGGTGCTGCATGTGCTGCAGGAATATGGAAGATGATTGAGCCGGAAAGCAAGTAAAAAAACACGGATTTGTATCCGAAATCTTTACAATTGTAATTTCTACACATCTATATTGCGTCCACCTTTTTTTGAAAGGATGGACGTTTTATGTTATTGATAATCAGTGTATTTGTGAATTTGACATACGCCACAAATCCACTTTTTTTTCTCATAAAATTTTTTGTGTTGCTTTTTTCCATAATTTTGCATCGGAAAACCTAATGCAGGTATCATTCTAACTTATAATATTAACATAATTAAAAAAAACGTATGAAAAAAAGCAGGTTAATGACGATGTTGTTGGCACTCATGGTGTCTATGGCATCATTCGCCCAGGAATTCACAGGAATCTTGGGTACTGTGATTGACGAGAACGGTGAGCCGGTGATCGGCGCTACCGTGATCGAGAAAGCTAAACCTCAGAATGCGACCATCACTAACATCGACGGTCAGTTCGCTATGAAGGTGGCAGAGGGCACGACACTGGTTGTGTCTTATGTTGGCTATCAGAGCCAAGAGGTGAAAGCCAAAAACCAAATGACCGTCACACTGAAGGAAGACGCTCAGATGCTGAACGATGTGGTGGTCGTCGGTTATGGTGTACAGAAGAAGAGTGTTGTGACCGCAGCCATCTCTAAGGTGAACGGTGACGACTTGAATCTGATGAAGCCTTCTCGTATTGAGGATGCCCTCAAAGGTAAGGTAAGTGGTGTACAGATTACCCAGTCATCAGGTCAGCCTAACTCTGATTCTAAGGTACGCATACGTGGTATTGGTTCTGTGAACAGTTCTGAGCCTCTGTACATCGTTGATGGTATGCCTGTTGGCGGTGGTATCAACTATTTGAATCCGACGGATATCGAGTCTGTGGAAATTCTGAAGGATGCTGCATCAGCAGCTATCTACGGTTCACGTGCTGCCAATGGTGTGGTACTGGTTACCACAAAGTCTGGTAAGGCTGGTAAGACAAACGTAAGCTATGATTTCAGCTACGGTTGGCAGAATCCTTGGAAGAAGAAGGCTGTCCTGAATGCTAAAGAGTACATGACTATCATGAACGAGGCTCAGGTTAACGACGGCAATGCTCCGCGTTATTCAGCTGACTACATTAATAATTATAAAGGTGCGGATACCGATTGGCAGGACGAGACCTTTAATTACGACGCACCTGTGATTCAGCATCAGCTGAGCATCAATGGTGGTAATGACAAGATGACTTATTTCCTCTCTGTAGGTTATTTCAAGCAGGAAGGTATCGTTGGTGGTAACTATGGTCGTTCAAACTATGAGCGTCTTACTGCTCGTAGCAACTCTGTCTATACCGTATTTGAAGAGAAGAGCCGTAACTTCCTGAACCAGTTGAAGGTCGGTGTGAACCTCGGTTACACCCGCGACACCTCTACAGGCATTGAGACCAACTCTGAGTATGGCTCAATCCTGGGTAGTGCTATTTCCTTCTCTCCGCTGGTTGCTCCTTATGCCTCAGAGGCTGAGGCTGCCCAGATTCTGGCAGAGCATCCGAATGCTGTGACCAAGGATGGACGCGTATTCTCACTGCCTCCCTCGGGATTCCAGGAGTTGACAAACCCATTGGCTCAGCTGAATCGTCCAAGCGCAGGCAAAAACAACTCTGATAAGCTCGTCGGTTCATTCTATGCTGAACTCGACATTCTGCCAGGCCTGAAGTTCCGCACAAGCTTCGGTATCGACCTCGCTTTCTGGGGATACGATGGTTATGGATATGAGGACTACCTCGGTACAATGACTCACACTGATCAGAGTTATGTGACCAGCCAGATGAATCGTGGCTTACGTTGGCAGTCTGAGAACTATTTCACCTACAACAAGACTTTCGCTGAAGTTCACAACCTGAACATCGTACTTGGACAGTCTGCTTCTCGTTACGAGTCTCGTAACCTCGGTGGTAACGACTCTCAGCTCTTCGACCATAATCCTATTCATGCACACATCGATTCAGCTATTGCTCCTGAGACAGAGTCTTCAGTATGGGGTGGTAACGGTGGCGTGACTCACACTTCTTTGGCTTCTTACTTTGGCCGTATCGATTATAACTTCGCTGAGCGTTACATGCTGCAGTTCACGATGCGTCGTGATGGTAGCTCGCACTTCGGTCCGAATCACAAGTGGGGTACCTTCCCCTCATTCTCTCTCGGTTGGAACGTTTGGAACGAGCCCTATCTTGAGAAAGTTAAGCCCAGCTGGTGGGATGTCCTGAAGTTCCGCTTCTCTTGGGGTCAGAACGGTAATGAGTCTATTCCTGACTTCACATACCGTGCTCTGATGAATGGTGGCCAGAACTACTATTTCGGTGGTAGCTATATTGTGAATCCTGATCCTACTCAGCCTGGTACTGAGGCTGGTACGATGGTCTATGGTACATCTCCTGCACGTGCAGCTAACCCCGATATTAAGTGGGAGACCTCAACGCAGACAGACATTGGTGTTGATATGCGCTTCCTGAACAGCCGTCTGAGCTTTGGCTTCGACTACTATTTCAAGAAGACCACTGACATGCTCTTCGAGTTGAACGTGCCGACTTATATCGGACAGTCTAAACCTTACGGAAACCTTGGTACCATGGAGAACTGGGGTATTGAGTTCGAGCTCGGTTGGAAGGACAACATTAAGGATTTCTCTTACTGGTTCAATGCCAATGCTTCTTATGCAAAGAATAAGCTGGTTGAACTGGGTAATGCTTCTGGTGAGCAGAACTACGAGAG
>Ga0310695_10012401_pt1 | contig 11948 bp, 5 predicted proteins | sample RumenRJG_04DNA_FD_203882 | JGI IMG/M metagenome (GOLD analysis project Ga0310695, IMG submission 203882) | Bovine rumen microbial communities from Lethbridge, Alberta, Canada - RJG_04 (v2) (version 2) | ecosystem: Host-associated > Mammals > Digestive system > Stomach > Rumen | place: Canada... | reverse complement strand
AAATTTTGCTATCGGTTTTGAAACGTATTTTTTTATCATGGCAATATAACCCGAATAACGTTTCATCATTTCGCGGTCGGGTTCGCAGGAATTCATTTCCATGATAAGACCCGTTATTTTTTTGTCCGTGATTTTACCGTTTTCTTTTCTGATTTGGATTGAGGCCACGGCTGCAAGTTTTGCGCAATTTTTAGGATCGAGGATTATGACCCTTTGTCCGGCGGAATTTCTGATTACCATGTTACATTCTTGATGGTCGTGTCCGGCAAAAATAAGGTCAAAGCCCGGAACTTTTTGAGCCACAAGTGCCGAGGCGTTTTCGTTCATGTAATCGTCGTCGCTGTGATTGTTGTACGTATTGTCGATGCCGGAATGGAAAAGTCCTATTACGACATCCGGTTTTTCGTTTTCTTTGATGTATGCCATCCATTTTTCAGCCGTTTCCACCATGTCTTTGAATTCGATGCCTTCCCAAATCTTGCCGGGAAGCCAAATCGGAATCGACGGCGTTATCAAACCTATCACGGCTATTTTAATGCCTTTGCGGTTGAGAATTGCATACGGTTTGAAATACGGTTCGCCGTTTTCTTTCTTAACTGCGTTGGCAGCAAGCCAAGGAAAATTAAATTGACTTGTTAACTTATCGTAAACCTCATGTCCTGTTTCAATATCATGATTTCCGATACTTGCAGCATCGTATCCCATGAAATTCATAACGTCAGAACATATATGTAACCCCTCGTATTTTTCATAATTGGAATAATAAACCACCGGCTGTCCTTGCAAAAAATCGCCGTTGTCAAGCAAAATTACTTCTTGGCTTTTTACAGCCCTTTGCTCTTTGATGTATGTGTAAACCTGTGCTAATGAAGTATTTAATGGCTCATTTTCGATAAAATCGTATGGAAAAATAGCACCGTGAACATCACCGGTTGCGATGATTTTCAGTTTTACGACTTCGGGCTGCTTTATGGTTTCCATTTCTTATAATTGTGTATTTTTGTAATTATCAGTTGTTTAATATTTTTCTTTGGGAGAATTCCCTTAGAAATTTTCAGGTTTCAAAATTAAGAAATAATTTTGGTAAAAAAATAAAAAAAACGGATTTAATTTTTTGTTTTTTTTTAACAAGGGGACTTTTTTTTAACGGAAATGAAATATAAAACACTATATTTTAAAACATTAATTCAAAATTGTTTAATTATTGTTTAATGTACAATAAAAAAATCCTGCTTACCTTTGCATCGTAAAAATTATGGTATCCGAAATTAATGCCATAATAAAAAAAATTGTCTTTTCATAATATTAGGTTTAGGTTAAAAATTAGTAGCAGCAAAAGCAGTTCGATTTTCGGGCTGCTTTGTTGTTTTTTAGGAGAAAACCTTTTAAAAAATCCGGCTTCTAAAAGATTGATTTTTAGGTGTTAATTAAAATTCAACTATTAATTAACTTTTTTTTTGTATATTTATTATATTTTTTCATTATCTTTAGCGCATAAAATTTTAGTCTGCTTTTTAAGAAAGAAGATTCAGTAGACTATATATTTAATCTAACAATGAAAATAACATTTAGGATAAATTATCGCACCTGTTACGGACAACAGTTGATGATAGACGCGATTCCTGGCATTGGCATCGCACTTATGACACCTAAAAATAACGGTGATTGGGAGTTGACGGTGGATACTAACGAGTTACCGCTCAAAAACTTTTCATACAAATATCTGATGAAAGACAACAATGTTGCTCAAACATTGTATGAATTTGGTCAGAGGGAGTTTTATCCGCCACAAGTAGGGGTAGACAGCATTTTAATTCGTGATTTTTGGAAGCCGAAAGTTTCTTCCCAAAATGTAATGTATTCTTCCGCCTTTAAGGATGTGATATTTAAAAGGTCAGGAGTTGAAAAGTTTTCTCCGCTTTTGAAAATCGATGAACCTAAAGACGAGGATTCTCAGGAGAATCAAAATCATGAAAAAATTCCAATTAGGGCTTCTATTGCCCTTGCAAGAGTAAAACCGGAGCATTATGCTGCGATTAAATTTTTGGGTTCGTTGCCCGAAAACGATATTATTATAAGGCTTTCTGATGAAAATTTTCCGGAGTGGAAAGCCGAATTTTTAATTGACAAACCTCAAAAATACGCTGAATATAAATACTGTATTTGTGAGAAAAATACCGATAAAGTTGTTCTTGAGGAATATGTTACGAGGTATTTTACTCCGGAGCCGGGTCAGGAATTTTATATTCTCAACGATGAGGATTTCAAATTTCCGCGTTATCCGTGGAAAGGTGCGGGCGTTTCGATTCCCGTTTTCTCGTTAAGAAGCGAAGAGGATTTGGGGACGGGGGAATTTCCCGATTTAATAAAGCTTATAGACTGGGCAAAAGAAATTGGTCTTAAAATGATTCAACTTTTACCCGTTAATGATACTGTTGCAACACATACTTATTTGGATTCGTATCCGTACAGATGTGTTTCTGTTTTTGCACTTCATCCGATTTATTTGAGATTAACGGATATGGGCAAACTTTCCTCTAATGTTACCGAGAGGATTCTCAACGAAAGAAAAGCCGAGCTTAATAAACTTGAAAGCGTTGATTACGAAGAAGTTATGAAAGCAAAATCCCGTTTTATCAAAATGATTTATGACGAAAACAAGCGGGAATTTTTAAAGGAAGAGGCTTATCAGAAATTTTATCGTGAAAATTCTGAGTGGTTGAAACCTTATGCTGTTTTCAGTTATTTAAGGGATTTGTATTCTACGCCTGATTTTTCGCATTGGGGCGAGTTTGCCGTTTATAATCAAGAAAAAACGGATTTTCTTTGTTCTGAGGAGAATCCTAATTTTGATGATGTTGCTGTACACTTTTTTATACAATATCATTTGCATTTGCAACTCAAAAAAGTTTCCGATTATGCCCGAGAAAACGGCATCGTCCTCAAAGGCGATATTCCTATCGGAATCGGAAGGTTCAGTGTTGATGCTTGGGTCAATCCTAAACTTTATAATCTTGATTCTCAAGCGGGTGCGCCGCCTGATGATTTTTCTGACGATGGTCAGAATTGGGGTTTCCCGACTTATAATTGGGACGAAATGCAAAAAGACGGTTTTGCTTGGTGGAAAGCACGTCTTAAAAAAATGAAAGAATATTTCGATGCTTATAGGCTTGATCATATTTTGGGATTTTTCAGAATTTGGTCGATACCTTTGGAGCAGACAAGAGGTTTGATGGGCGTTTTTGACCCCGCAATTCCTATTACAAAAGCGGAAGTTGAGGCAAGAGGTCTTCATTTTGACGAAGAAAGATTTTGTAAACCCTATATCCGTAAACATATTATCAATCAGATATTTCAGGATAGAGCGGGTTATGTGAAACATTCGTTTTTGGACGAGGTTGAAGGTAGGGAAGGCGAATACAGATTAAAGGCAGAATACGATACTCAAAGCAAAATTGAGGAGGCTTTCAATACGATTTCAAGTCCTTCGCCCGAAGAATTACTACACATGCAAAAAATTAAACAAGGTTTGATTTATCTTGTTTCAGAGGTGCTTTTCTTCAAGGATAAACACAAAGAAAATTGTTATCACCCAAGACATTCGCTTTTTAAGACCAATTCTTACAAAGAGCTTGACAATCAGGCAAAACAAGTTATCGGTGATATTTACAACGATTATTTTTATCACCGTAACGAGGACCTTTGGAAAAATCAAGCGGAGATAAAACTTCCCGGTCTTACAAAAGCAACCGATATGATGGTTTGCGGTGAAGATTTAGGAATGATTCCGGCGTGCGTACCCGAGGTTATGAAAAAACTTAATATTTTGAGCCTTGAAATTCAACGTATGCCCAAAGATACTTCCGGCGAGTTCGGCAGACCTTCGGGTTATCCGTTTTTGTCGGTTGCAACACCGAGTACTCACGATACTTCTTCAATCCGAGGCTGGTGGGATGAGGATCATGCAAGGTCGCAGCGTTTTTATAATAACGGACTTTCCAAAAGCGGTCAGGCTCCATTCTATTGCGAAACGTGGGTTGTAAAAGATATTATGTATCAGCATCTTTATTCTCCGGCAATGTGGGCTGTTTTCCAATTGCAGGATATACTCGGTTTGGACGAAAATTTACGGCTCAAAGACCCCTCGAAGGAGAGGATTAATGTTCCTTCAGTTGCAAATTATTATTGGCGTTATCGTTGTCATATCGGTTTGCAACAGCTTCAAAATGCAACTTCTCTTAACAACACGTTGAAAGAAATGCTGCATTTTTCGGGCAGAGATATAGCATATTAACAAACTTAAAACTAATAATTTAAAAGATAATCATGGCATTTAAAACACCTGAATGGACGAAGAATTCAAATATTTATGAGGTTAATATCCGACAATTCAGCCCAAAAGGCGATATTGCGGGATTTTCAGCGCATCTTGACCGATTGAAAGATATGGGCGTTGATATTTTATGGCTTATGCCCGTGTTTCCGATAGGGGAGAAGAACCGCAAAGGAACGCTTGGAAGTGCTTACAGCGTTAAAAATTATAAAGAAATAAATCCTGATTTCGGAACCAAAGATGATTTTAGACGATTGGTTGAGGCGATTCACAAGAAAGGTATGCACGTTATCCTTGACTGGGTTGCAAACCATACTTCGTGGGATAATCCTTGGATAACCTCTAATCCTGACAGATATTATCAAGATGGTTGCGGTAATATTCTTGCTCCTAACGAAGATTGGACTGATGTCGCACACCTTAATTATGAAAATCCTGACACCGTAAATGCGATGATTGACTCTTTGAGTTATTGGGTCAAGGAATTTGACATTGACGGTTACCGTTGTGATATGGCTGGTTTGGTACCGACATGGTTTTGGGTGAAAGCGCGTAAGGAGGTTGATAAAATTAAACCTTGTTTTTGGTTGGCGGAGTGGGAAGACCCGCAAATTCATGAGGCTTTTGACATGACATATTGTTGGGAGCTTCATAATTTGATGAAACAGATTGCCCACAGACAGAAAAACGTTTATGATTTTGACCATTATCGTAACTACGAATTGGATAAATTCAGACAGGAAAATTACCGAATGACGTTTACGACCAATCATGACGAGAGTGCTTGGAACGGTACGGAGTATGACAGATTTTCTGATGCAGTTAAAACCTTTGCTGCCTTGACCTATCTTTTGCCGGCTATGCCGTTGATTTACAGCGGGCAAGAGGCAGCTAACAATAAAACGCTTCATCTTTTTGAAAAACAGGAAATCGATTGGACGAATTGTTCTTTGGGTGATTTTTATAAGACGTTAAACAATTTGAAAACCGAAAACGAGGCTCTTTGGAACGGTCTTTACGGCGGAAGTTTTACGAAAATTATGACTACCGACAATTGTAATATTTATGCTTTTATTAGAGTAAAAGGTAAAAATAAAGTAATCGGTATTTTTAATTTCCATTCTGACAGAATCGATTTTACGGCGGAGAGCGAATTGTTGAAGGGAAAATTCAAAAGCGTTTTTGAAAATAAAGAATATACTTTCAGGTCAAGGGAGAAATTCTCTTTTGGGCCGAAAGAATTTAAGATTTTTGTTGCAAACTAAATTAAGTTTTTAAGTTTTAAAGAAAAAAACCGTACTAAATTTAGTACGGTTTTTTGTTTTTATTTTTTTTTAAAATTTTCCCGAACGGGTCTTAATTTTGTTTTGACGTTTTTTAGCGATTATTCAATTTTTAGTTTATAGATTTTATTACCTCTCGAACCTATAACTACATGATTGTCAATTACTGCCGGAGATGATTCAAAATTAATTCCTAAAAGTTTGGTGCATAATATTTCGCCCGTTTGTCCTTTAAAGAGATAGACATATCCGCGAGTGTCTCCGCTAAAAACAAACATTTCGTCCGTTTCGTTCAAAAATCCGACCGGCGATGACCATGAATAACAATTGAGTTTTGTTTTGTATTTCAGCGTGCCGTCTTTTTTGTTGAAAGCGTAAAAATATCCGTTTTGACCGTTGTCGTTTGCAACATAATTTACGAAAACCAAACTGTCGCAATCCCCGTGTCCGAGTAGCGCAGTGGCATAATAACCGCCGTCAAAATGTTTGCTGCCGGTTTTTACTTTTTTGGCACTTTCCGCATAATCCCAAATTTTTTCACCGGTCAAAGCGTTGATTTTTGCAAAATGCGATTGTCCTAAATCGCCTTGACGGTCCATTTCGCAACCGATATAGATATAAGGTGTGCCATCTTCAACTTCTATTACTGGGGTTGCGTCCGTATCGTCATGATTGTTATAAATCCAAACAGGTTTTAGACAATCGAGATTAACGCAAACTATATATCCGTGATTGTCAGCAACAAAACCGTAGTTCATATAAACCGACATTGATGATTCCATGCCAGGGCCAGACGAACCTTTTTTGCGGTATTTCATTTGAGAATGAAGTATTTCGATGCTGTCGGTAACGTAAAATTTATAAAGCGTACCGTTTTCGCTTGGGCGGAAAACAAATTGTCCGATTCTAAGCGGTGATGAATCAGAGGCGTGCCAGCCTCGCCATGCCTTGGAATCAGCCATATTGGTATTTTTAACGGTTTGCGTAAACAAATCCGCAGTAAGTTGTCCGTATGGTAAACGTGCCGGAACTCCTTGACCTACATAGAGTTTGCCGTTTAAATTCGGGTCAAGTGAAATCGTTCCTTTTATCGGGTTGTTTACCTCTAAAGGTGTGCGTGATTTTTTGCCCGTTTCATAATCTATGAAATATACTTTTGAGGCTAACGAACCTATCATAATTTCTTGATTATTAAAATTTTGTGTAACGTTAGCCGAAGCAGTGGACTTGAATTTTTCTTTTAGGGAATCGCTCCAATTTACATACAAAGGCTGTCCCGTCCAACCTGTGCCGCCGCCCCAACGTCCATATTTTGTATCAGTATTGTCCATATCCGTTTCAAAAGTCCATTCTACGGTAATGTTTTTGGGTGTTCCCGTAACCTTTCCGCCGAAATCTGCATTTCTGAAACTGTTTTTTCTGAACGTTAAAATATTGGAAGTGTTGTCGTAAAGTGGTTTTAAATTGTCAATTTCCCCGTTGTGAACAGTATCAAAAATTTTAATTTCGTATTCAAAATTCTCAATCGAAACAAATTGTGTATCAGGTAATCTCTGGTATTTTTCAACTATTTCGGTTTTAATACTGTCAGTCGGTAAGGCTGTAGAATCGGTTTCTGTGGATTGGTTGTTAGTTTGAGCATTTGCGCAGCCTGAAACCAAAAGCGCACAAAACAATAGGTTTCTCATATTTTAATTTTTCTTAAGTTAAAAATATTAAATTTGATATGGTGCAAAATTAAACAAAAAAACATGAAAAAAATTTCTTTGCAACGGATTTTTTTATTAAAATTGCAAAATTTTTTTTAATCCCTAATGATATAATCATGGCACATATAATTAACGAAATTTCAAGGACTTTTAACGAATACCTTTTAATTCCGGGCTTAACGACAAAGGATTGTACTCCCGACAACGTAACGTTGAAAACTCCGCTTGTAAAATTCAAAAAAGACGCTCAACCGTCCATTACTCTTAATGCGCCTTTTACTTCGGCGATAATGCAGTCAGTTTCTGATTCCAACATGGCGATTGCATTGGCTAAAAACGGTGGCATTTCGTTTATTTTCGGTTCGCAATCCATCGAATCGCAGGCGGAAATGGTCAGAAAAGTGAAAAAATACAAAGCCGGATTTGTTGTCAGCAATGCTAATCTGACTCCCGAAAACACGCTGAAAGATGTTATCGCTCTAAAACAGCAGACTGGTTACAGCACAATCGGAATCACTGCTGACGGTACTTCAAACGGTAAATTGTTGGGCCTTGTAACTTCAAGGGACTATCGTCCGAGCAAAGATTCGCTTGACAAAAAGGTCAAAGATTTTATGACTCCTTTCGAGAAACTTGTCGTTGCAAAATATCCGCTCGATTTGAATGAGGCTAATGACATCATTTGGTCAAACAAAATTAACGCACTTCCTGTTATTGACGATAATCAAAACCTTAAATTTTTTGTTTTTCGCAAAGATTACGATTCACACAAAACCAATCCGAGAGAGCTTTTGGACAAAGACAAATCATTGCTTGTCGGTGCCGGTATCAACACCCGTGATTACAAGGAGAGAATACCGAAATTGGTAGAGGCAGGAGTTGATGTGGTTTGTATGGACTCCTCAGACGGTTTTTCTCAGTGGCAAAAAGAAACCTTGCAATGGGTTAGGGAAAATTACGGTGATACACTCAAAATTGGTGCTGGTAATGTTGTTGATGCTGAAGGTTTTAACTATTTGGCAGAGGCCGGTGCTGACTTTATCAAAGTAGGAATCGGCGGCGGTTCGATTTGTATTACTCGTGAGCAAAAAGGTATCGGACGTGGTCAGGCTACTGCGATAATTGACGTTGCAAAAGCTCGTGACGAATATTTTCAAAAGACAGGAGTTTATATTCCGATATGTTCTGACGGTGGTTTGGTTCAAGATTATCACATGGTTTTGGCTCTTGCAATGGGTGCTGACTTTTTGATGATGGGACGTTATTTTGCCCGTTTTGACGAAAGTCCTACCAAGAAGATTATGATTAACGGTTCGTACATGAAAGAATATTGGGGTGAGGGTTCAAACCGTGCTCGCAATTGGCAGCGTTACGATATGGGCGGTGAAGCAACCATGAAATTTGAAGAAGGTGTTGATTCATACGTGCCGTATGCCGGAAAACTCAAAGATAATATCAACATTACGATTGATAAAATAAAATCAACGATGTGTTCATGCGGTGTTACTTCTATTCCTGATTTGCAGAAAAATGCGAAGATAACTCTCGTATCTTCAACTTCAATCGTTGAAGGCGGTGCACATGACGTTGTGCTCAAAGAGCAGAAGGCTTAGAAAAAAAATTATATATTTGCGCTTTCGGTGTGTGCCGGGAGCGCATTTCTTTTTTCTTTAAAAAAAACGGTTTGCAACCGTGAATTTTCCTATTTACAAAATACTTGCGGGGACAATATCGGGGATAATTTTGGGATACTGTTTGGGAATTGGAATGTATTTCGGAATTGTCGCTCTTGGGGTGTGTCTGATAGGTTTGTCGATATTGTATTTCAACAAAAAAATCCGTTATAAACGTTCTTTTGTTTTTCTTAATTTTCTTATATATTGTTTGTTATGGGTATCTTTCGGAATTTTTATAGTTAATTTTCAACACCCTCAAAAGCCGAAAAACATATCTTTGGGAATCAAATACGCTATCGTTAAAATGCCGTTGGAAGAAAAAACTAAAACTTTCAAAACGATACTAAAAGTCAGAGATTCTGTTGAAAATTTTGATTATAATGTTTTGGCTTATTTCGATAAAAATTCAGAAATTCCGGAATGTGGTGATTTAATAGGATTTTTTTCCGATGTTGAAATGTTGGAAAGCGAAAATAATCCGTTTGAATTTGATTATGCAGAATATATGTCGAAACAAGGCGTTTATTGTAAAACGGTTCTGAAGAAAAACGAGTTCAAAATTATTTCAAAAGGTTATGACCGTGGTTTTAGATATTTCGGGTCGAAATTAAGGGAAAAACTTCTTGAAATTTACCGCAGTTATGATTTCGGTGAAAGAGAATTATCTGTTTTGGAGGCACTTACGCTCGGTTACAAAGCGGATTTGGACGAGGAGACTATAACGGCTTTTCAAAAGAGTGGCTCGATGCACATTTTAGCGGTTTCGGGGCTTCATACTGGTATTATTTTACTGATTATCAACTTCTTGCTGAAATTTTTGAATTATACTGACAGAGGACGTATTTTGAAATTTTTGATAATTGTAATGCTTTTGTGGCTTTTTGCGGCTGTAACGGGTTTTTCGCCGAGTGTTTGCAGGTCGGCTTTGATGTTTTCGTTGATGGCGTTTTCTAATGTTTTAAGACGGCCTCAGGCGGGTTTTCCGACACTTGCTTTTTCGTGTTTTATATTATTGATAATCAATCCGTTATTGATTTTTAATGTCGGGTTTTTGTTGAGTTATTCGGCAGTTGCATCAATTCTTGCCGTTATGCCGCTGATGAAACCTTTGGAGATAAAACATAATTTCGTGAATGACAGTACTTTAAAAATACATTTGAAATATTTGGCTAATTATTTTATCGGAATTTTAACGGTTTCCGTTGCCGCACAAGTCGGGACTGCGGTTTTGAGTATTAGCACTTTCAATCAGTTTCCTATGTATTTTATGCTGACAAATATTATAGTGATTCCGCTGTCGTTTTTTATTATGATTTCAGCGGTTATGATGCTTATTTTTAGTTATTTAACAGTTTTTTCGGGAGTAATTGCGAATGTTTTGGATTTCTTGTTGAAAGTGATGATAAATTCAGTTTCGTGGATAGAGAGTTTGCCGTATTCTTGCGTTGAAAATATTTTTATGTCAAAAATTTCGTCCATTTTGCTTTACGTTTTTCTTGCGGCATTTGTCATTTATTTAACAAATAAAAAAGTTGCGGTTTTGAAATTTTCACTTTTGATATTTGCAGTTTTTTGCGGATTTAATGGCGTTTCAAATACGGTTAAAAACCCTTTAGGCGAAAATATAATCGTTTGTAACAAAGCGGGTTATAGTTGTATTAATATTTTTAAGGCTGATACTTGTACGGTTTTGACAACAAGAAAAAATCCTGACAAAAGTTTTCTTGAGACGGCAAACAAAATTTCAGGAATCAGAGATATTAAGGCTTTGAGGGTTTTAAGACTTGATACTTTGGATAATTTGAGAGATTTTTATTATGTCTTAAACGGCAAAAAATATTTTGTTTTGTCAAATCGTTTTCAGATGGAAGTCTTTAAAAATCAGAAATTTAAAGTTGATTGTCTGATAATTTCGGGCGGTTTTGATTTTTCTGCGGCTCAGGTTCTTGAAGTTTTTTCTCCCAAAGAGGTTATTTTTGATTCTTCCCACAGAGGTCTTAATATTGAAAAAATCAAGGACGTTTTTTTATCTTCGGGCGTTTTGTTGCATGACGTTAAAAAAGACGGTGCTTATTTTGATTTTATTGGTTTTTATTAATAATTTTTGTTTGTGATTTTATACCTTTTCGGCAAAATATTTGTGATTGGAATTAAGAAAAAATATGTTAAGATTATGTCAAATAAATTATCATTTCTTTTAGGTGGAAGTATTAAAGGTAAATTAGTTAGGTGGTTGTGTGCGGCGGCATTGCCTTTAATCATTATGGCTTTTTTTATGATTTTCAGAACGGCAACCGTTAATACGAAGGCTGATGATTTGGCTCACGAGTATTTGCGTATCGTGAAAATGAGTGAGGATGTTGATGAAATATCATATAATGCAGTCCTTGCACTTGAGGAGTATGTTAAGGATTTTGTAGAGCATGATATAGAGGAAAGTCATGAGTACATTAGAGAATCGTTGGCAAGTATGGACACCTTAAAAATACTCCTTGGTTCTGAACGTAAGGATAGTCTTCTTGTTTGGTATAATCAACTTGCGGATATTTGGGACGATTATATTCCTATTTTTGATAAGTCATGGAAAGCTAATGACAAAAGGCTTGAATTATGGAATAGTTTTATTGAGGTTAGGGACAAAATTGTTGAAAAACTTTCTCAGATAGGGCAGACCGCATCGCCGGCTCAGGGTGTTTTGGCGGAGAGAGCTGCTAAAATTATTTATTGTGCCTCTGTGATGGACAATCTTGACGAGCCGGAGAAATTCTTGGAGTTGAATGCCCGAACCGAAAATGAATTAAAACAACTTTCCGACAGGGAAATCAATTCACTTTTCAAACAATATACTTCTTTGGCTGCTTCGTATTCGGAAATTTCTAAAGAGGCTTTTGACAATATGTGGATTATCGACTATAGATGTACTGAAAATTATAATATTTGCAGAAAG
>Ga0310695_10012400_pt1 | contig 11949 bp, 4 predicted proteins | sample RumenRJG_04DNA_FD_203882 | JGI IMG/M metagenome (GOLD analysis project Ga0310695, IMG submission 203882) | Bovine rumen microbial communities from Lethbridge, Alberta, Canada - RJG_04 (v2) (version 2) | ecosystem: Host-associated > Mammals > Digestive system > Stomach > Rumen | place: Canada... | reverse complement strand
TCTTTGTTAACGTCAGCGTCTCGGCAAGCTCAATCGTCTCGCCCGAAAGCTCCGGCGCGAACGTAATCGTCTCGCCTAGCGTCGAGTATGTCTGCGCGTAAGAAAGCGCTTCGCGGAGCGATATCTCGCCGTCGTAGGCGTCTACCGTGTCGGCGGTCGTCGTTACCACAAGAGACGCCGCTTCCGGTTGCAGTTCGTACGCGCCAAGATCGACCGTACCGTTAGAAATACGGGCGGCGCCCGCAAGATCCGTCTCCGTCGTTACGTAATCGTTGTCGCCGCGGTCAAACGCCTGGGAGAATGGCGCGAGGGAGTAGAGACCGTCGGTCGAGTTGAGGAAGAGCGGGTTCGCCGGGTCGTAAATGTAGTTGTTCTCGCCCTGATCCCAAATTTCGGACGTAAAGAGCGTATTATAGGCGGTTACAGTAGCCGACGCCGCGTCGTTCCCGTTGAACGCGACGATCGAATTATAAAGCGTCGAACCAGCCGAAACTCCGACGCCGCCGTTGTTCACGATCGTATTGTTAATAAAGGTCGCTCTTCCGGAGGCGCCGAATCTCCCGTTGTCCGCGATGACGTTGTTGACGAAAGTCGCGCGATTGCTGGAGAATTCAATCCCGCCGTCGTTATTGCCGGTAATTCGGGTATTGGAGACGGTCAGTTCGTCAACGTTGTCGATATAGACGGTAGTCCATGGAGACGACGACGTATTGTCGGAAAAGACCGAGTCTTCAATCGTAACGGTCTCCGTATTGCCCGTCGTATAGTTGCTCAGCGCAAGTGTCGTGGCGTAATTGCCGGAATTACCGATAAAGGAACTTCCGCTGATCCACGCGCTGGTCGTCCCTTGTGTCCTGACGCCGGCGCCGACCCCAGCGAAGTTGTTCGAGAAGGTCGAATCGACAATATTGAGAGTTTTGGAACAGGCGTTGAAATGGTCGGCCAGAAAGATCGCGCCGCCCTGTCCGTTCCGGTTGGCGCTATTGCCGTCGAACGTCGACCCGTTAATTGTCGCGGTCAGTTCGCCGTTGCTCCAAAGCGTCATGGCGCCGCCTGACTGACCGGCGCTCGTGTTATTGGAAAATTCGCTGTTATTAACCGTTACGTCGCCGGAACCGACGTAAAGAACGGCGCCGTACAACGAAGTGTTATTGTTTCGAACGATCGTATTGTTGAGCGTTAAATTCAACGTCGGCGCAGTTGGATCGGTAACGACGTTCGATTGAGCGTCTTGGACGTTGAAAATAACCTGTCCGCTGTTGTTTTCAACGATTGAACGATTTACCGTCAGACTGCCGGCGTAAATCATAGTAAAAACGTTGCCGTTAATGCTGTCGGCGAAATAGGAATCGCTCGCTGTCAGATTGGCGTAAGAGCCGCCGAATCCGCCGTCAAAGAAGTCCGAGCCCGCGACGCGTATGAAAGTCGAATCGATCGTATCGACGGTTCCGCCGCCGCCAAGACGGGTCCCGCTGAAGGTCAGACTGCCAAAATTCGCTTCCGTGCCGGAACCGACGGAAATACTTCCGGAACTCGCGCCTTCCGCGCGATCGAACGTCAGTTTGTAATCGCCGAGCCCGACGAGGGTAACCGACCCGTAAGTCGACGCGTCGATATTGAAGTCAAGCGCAGAATCTTCGGCGGTAAAGCTGATCGTATTGGCGTTCTCCGCTGTTCGCACGACGATCAGATCGTTTCCGGTCGTGGTTCCGGCGTCGGCGATCGCGGCGCGAAGACTTTCGAGCGTCAGATTAGCGGAATCGATCTCAATCGTATTAATGTCCGCCAGCGCTTCCGGGAGATTGAAGTCGGGGTACGCTTCCCGAATAGCGGCGTATTCGCCGAGCGAGACGGCGAGCAGTTCGCGACTCTCGAGAGATTCGACGCGTAGCCTGGAAGATTGCGGCGCTTTGCCGCCCTTGGATTTACGATTCGATTTCAGCGCGTTCAGAAAGGTCTTCGATTTCTTCGTCATTGTTAACGATCCTTCTCAAAAGTCACGTCTCCGCGCGAACTGTCGCCGACGCCGACCGCCGATGGGCCCTGGCGGCTCGTTTAAACGGCGCGCGACGGTTCGACGCAAAGCCGATCGGCCTCGCGATCTTTTCCGGACCGAACGTAAGCCGACCGGAAACGCCGCCCTCGTCGACGACCGGTCGTCGACAAGGATATGATTGAATAAATAAAATAACGTTACTATTAAGCGTCGCCGTCGTTGCGCGCGATTTTTCGAGAAGAACAAAATTCTAAAACGAAAAATCCCGTTCCCGGCGCCGACGCGTCGTTCGTCAAATAATCAACAGAAGATTAGGATGTGTCGACGCCCTCTCCCAAAAACGTACTGTCGCGCTCTATGTTCATAATACGCGGACAATACCGTTGGATCTAACCTCTTCTGCCGAAGCGACTTGCAAGTTGACAATCTCGCCTTTTTAACGCGCTGCTTAATTACTTGAAAATGGACGTCCATGGAGTTCAGCGGAGTCGAACATTCCTTTGCTCGAATCAAAAGGTTTAGTCGTATTCGCACGAGGCATGATAACACGACCATGCCTCGTCGGATTTGTCAACCTTGCCGTCATTTACGAGTACTCTCGCACATAGCGCCGACGTGCCTAAAGCGACAATCGACTTCGGATCGCGCGCGATTTCAATTTCATAGCGACAAACGCCGACGATTTTTTCAAAACGAATTCGCGCGCTAATTCCACAACTCTCGAGTGTATCGGCGGGTCAATGAAGCGTCAATAGTTAAAATTGGTTCAGGATAATTTTATTTGACTGATATGTCATATAACCTGAATTAATTCAACGGTTAACAAACACAAAAAAAAGTAGAAAAAAATTCTATCGTCAAACTCGTTAAATTCTGAAATACTATTCCCTTGATTTTGGAACTGCTAAAAGCGCTTCATTAACAGAAATCAGTCGTCAATCGATCAATCGTTTCTCTTAGCGCTCCGAGGACGCGTTGTTTACCCTTACAAAACGGAGAGAGTCTTTGAAGAAAGGAGCGTTGAGTTTGACGAAAGTCGCTTCGAGACCAAGCGCGTTCGCGACAAGAATAGTCGTGGGACCAAGGAAAAAGGCGTCGTGTTTGTTTAATCAAACGAGATGGAAATGTCTATATTCGAGTTGTTCAACCTGTTCAGTAAACACTCTTTATCCCCTCGTCGTTTCTAAAGTCAGTCCGGATTCAACGATTTAACCGCCGACTTGAAACCCATAATTTGTCGGTTGATTTTAGCAATCAAAAGCGCTGTCGATTCCGGCATGGAAACAACGCGTTTGCGAATGGAAGTCGCCGCATTATCAGCGTTGAAAACTTTTGGGGACGGGCTAAGACAAGACTCGCAAAGTTAAAGGAATATCCAAAAAGACATTTTATCAACCTTTGGAAGAACGCAGGTTCGCCGAAATAAAGATCTGACAAAACACGCCTCAAAGAACTTAGATAATCTTCTTTAAAGTTATCTTGAACTTTTTAACAACTCCAATACAATTTACCGGAACCTAACGCGACGATTGACGTCAAACTAGGTTAGATGTGCGATCCAGAGACCTTGGGACGTCTATATTGTTTTCGTCTCGAGCGAACGACAACTGGGTCGGCGTCCCGCGTCATTCTTGCGTTAAGTCGAGAACGGACGCGTTTGTTTTTGGTTGCGCCAGGGCTAAGTCGTCCCCGGCGCGTCGCATTGCACCCTGATACAGTAAGGTTTTCTCTGATGAAAAAAGAAATCTACGCAGACGGCGTTGGTCAGATTCATTTCGCCGGCAATATGGTTCGTTTCGATTTTGTCACGCTTCAGCCCGGCGCCGACGGCGAAGCGCCCAAGCCGGAGCCGTCCGAACGCGTCATTATGCCGCCGCAAGGTTTCCTCTCCATGTTCAACAGCATGCAGCAGCTCATCGACAAGCTCGTCGAGGCGAAAGTTCTCCAGAAGAACGGCTGATCGAAGCTAACGCGTAAGCGTCCGAAGGTCGTTTGGACGACCTTTTAAAAAGACCCGGTTCTCTTAGGAGAGTCGGGTCTTTTTGCGTGGCGACCAAAATTCGTCTTTATGCCCGATTCAGGAATCGTCGGACAACTTCGCTCGCTCCGAGCGTCTGGTCCCGACGAGATTGCCGTCTGGACGCCCAACGCGCCATGCGGCGAGGTTTCGTCCGCCGCGGTTTGACTCCCGTTAGTATATTTAGCGACTCCACCGACGAACGTAACCTAGAGAACCGCGCCAAACACGAAAATCGCCAAAGAGAAACAACTAAAAAAGGCTTTGACGAAAATTCGCCAAAGCCCTAAGAATATCCCCGATAGGATTCGAACCTACGACCTACGGTTTAGGAAACCGTCGCTCTATCCAACTGAGCTACGGGGACTTGCGCCTTTTTGGCGTATGCAAGTTCATTCGTCGTCATGGGAAACACGACGTCACGATTCCTGACGCGCCGCCGAATCGCCGCGTTAGGCGCGGTATCCGTTGGGATTCTTGCGTTGCCAATTATAAGCGTCGCGGCACATGTCGTCAAGTCCGAGAGTCGCCTTCCAGTCGAGCTCTTGGTTGGCGCGAGACGGGTCCGCGTAGCTCGTCGCGACGTCGCCCGGACGACGATCGACGACCTTATGGGGAATTTTGACGCCGTTTACGCGCTCAAACGTTTTGATCATATCGAAAACGCTGTATCCATGTCCCGTCCCGAGATTGTAAACCTGAACGCCCTTCTTCATGTGCTGGTACGCCGCGACGTGTCCCTTCGCGAGATCGACGACGTGAATAAAGTCGCGCACGCCCGTGCCGTCCGGCGTGTCATAATCGGCGCCATAGACCTGTAGCATCGGGAGACGTCCGACCGCGACCTGACATACGTATGGCGCGAGATTATTCGGGATTCCGTAAGGATCTTCCCCGATCATGCCGCTCGGATGCGCGCCGACAGGGTTGAAGTATCGTAGAAGCGTCGCGGAAACGTCGGGGGTCGCCTTCGCAAAGTCGCTCAAAATCTGTTCGATCATGAACTTCGTCCACCCGTAAGGATTCGTACAGCCCCCCGTCGGAGCGTCCTCCTTGAAAGGAACCTTTTCCGACGTGCCGTAAACTGTCGCCGAGGAACTAAAAACGATCCCTTTGACGTCAAATTCACGCATGAGTTCGCAAATAACGAGCGCAGAATTGATATTGTTTCGATAATACTCGATCGGCTTCGCCACCGATTCGCCGACCGCCTTAAAGCCGGCAAAATGAACGACCGCGTCGATTTGATGATCTTGGAAAATTTCGCGTGTCGCGTCTTTATCGCAAACGTCCTTTTCATAAAGCGCGACGCTCTTGCCCGTAATCTTTTCGACGCGTCTGATCGCCTCGGGAGAGCTGTTGCTGAAATTATCGGCGACGACAACGTCGATTCCCGCTTCGAGAAATTCAACCGCCGTGTGTGATCCGATATACCCGGCGCCGCCGGTAAGAAGAACTTTCGCCATATTAATACTCTCGATTAAACACGTCGTGACAAAGCGTCAGAACATAATTTAGCGTCGACGCTTAAAAGAGATTATACGCCGCGATTTTTGAAGCGTCAAGGTCGAAGACGCGCGACTCCTGAAGCAAACGGCAAAGCTTATAATTTACATAATCGTAATCGACGCTATGCTATATGAAACGTCAAACCTTAAGGAGCGTCAAACTATGAAATTCCTTTTCGCGTCCGATTCGTTTAAAGGGTCTCTTTCGAGCGAGGAAACCGCCGCAATGTTGACGCGAGCGGCTCGCGAAGTCTTTGGCGAGATCGAGTGCGATCAGCTTGTCGTCGCCGACGGCGGCGAAGGCGCGACCGACGCGGTTCTCAACGCGACGGGGGGCGTCAAGCGCGGCGTTTCCGCTCACGACCCGCGGATGACGCCGATTCAGGCGAGTTACGGGAGCTTAAGGGACGGGCGCGCGATCGTGGAAGCGGCGTCCGCGTCGGGGCTGACGCTTGTTCCGTGTGAAAAGCGCGATCCGCTTGTAGCGACGTCGTACGGAACCGGCGAACTGATTCTCGCCGCGCTCGCCGACGGCGCGCGCGACATAACGCTGGCGCTAGGCGGAGTCGCGACGGTCGACGGCGGAACGGGCTGCGGCAGGGCGCTTGGCGTTCGTTTCCTCGACGCGAAAGGACGCGAGCTTGAAGGTCGCGGGCGCGATTTGGAACGCGTCGCGGAAATCGACGTCTCCGGGATCGATCCCCGAATCGCTCAAGCGCGCATAACGGTAATGAACGACGTCACAAACCCGCTCGTCGGCGCAAACGGAGCGGCGCGGGTCTTTGGCCCGCAGAAAGGCGCGTCGTCCGAAGTCGTCGAACGGCTGGAACGCGGGATGGTCAACTACGCGGCGGCGCTCCGACGTTGTTTTGGCGTCGATCCTACGCAAATCGTCGGCGGAGGCGCGGCGGGCGGACTTGGCGCGTTTGCGGCGCTCTTTCTTAAAGGCGAGATGAAATCGGGAATCGACGCCGTTCTCGATCTCGTCAATTTCGACGCGCGGCTCCAAGGGGTCGATCTCGTCGTCACGGGAGAAGGACGCACTGACGAACAAAGTTGTTACGGCAAGGTAGTTCAGGGAATTGGACGCCGCGCGAAACGGTTAGGAGTACCGGTCGTCGCGCTCTCCGGCGCTCTCGGAGCCGGCGCTTCCGCCCTCTTTGACGACGGGATCGAGTCGTTCGCGACGACGATCGACGCGCCTATGACGCTGGAATCGGCGATGGAACGTGCGAAAGAACTTTATTATTTCGGCGCGATTCGAATGTTCCGACTCGTCCGCGCCGGAATGAAAATCGCAGACAAAGCCGTTAACCCTTCCAACGATTAAAACGCCAATTGAAAGAGGAAAAAACGAATGACGCCGGCAACCGTCAGTTCGCTTGGAGCGCTCGCGGGACTCGTCTTCGCGATCGTTATGATCATATTCAACGCGCCGCCCTTTTACGGGCTTGTCGTCGGCGCGTTACTTGGCGGAATCCTTGGCGGAGGAGGACTCGACGCGACGGTCGCCGCGATGGTTTCGGGAATCCAAGGAATGACGCGTCCGATTCTCTTGATTCTGACGTCGGGCGTACTCATAGGAGCGATGATCAGAACGGGCTCGACGGAGAAGCTCGCCGAGTCGATTATTAAAGCGTTCGGAACAAAACGCGCGCTCTTTGCGATCGCCTTTGCGGCGGCGCTCCTCTGCGTCGCGGGCGTCTTTGTCGATATCGCGCTTATCGCGGTCGCGCCAGTCGCGCTTGCCGTCGGACGAAGGGCAAATTTGAACAAAGAAAGCGTGGCGCTAGCGATGCTTGGCGGCGGCAAGGCGGGAAACCTGATCTCTCCGAATCCGAGTACGATTGCAACGGCCGAGGCGTTTAACGTCGACTTGACGTCCCTTATGGGAAACTCCCTTCTCCCCGCGCTCGCCGCGCTCCTCATGACGATCCTGCTCGCGCGTTATCTCGCAAAGAGGAAAGACGGTCTGCCCGTAAAACTAACGGACGTCGAAGAATCCTCCGCGACGCTCCCGACGCTAGTAGAAGCGGCGTTCGGACCTGCCGTCACGCTCTTTTTACTGACGTTGCGCCCGTTATGCGGAATTTCCGTCGATCCGATCGTGGCGCTGCCCGTTGGAGGATTGGCGTGTCTTCTCGCGACGCGGCGCGTCCATGAAGCGGTCGAGACGACGAAATACGGCCTTTCCCGCGTCTCCGGCGTCGCGATTCTCTTTATCGGCACGGGAACAATCGCCGGGGTCGTGAGCGCGACGACGTTAGAACAAGATTTCGTCAGGATTCTTCACGCGCTTCACATCCACGCGTTTATGCTCGCGCCCCTTTCCGGGGCGTTATTCTCCTGCGCGACGGCGTCGACGACCGCGGGCGCGACGCTCGCGTCGCAAACGTTTGCGGGAACGCTCGCCGATCAAGGCGTCGCGCCGCTCGCCGCGGCGACGATGACTAACGCGGGCGCGACGACGTTCAATTCATTTCCACACGGCTCGTTTTTCCTCGCGACGGCGGACGCGACGTACATGTCTTTCGGCAAAAGAACGCGTCTCATTCCCTATGAGGCGCTCGTCGGCGCGACTAGCGCGGCCGTAGCGACGGCGCTCTACTTGCTCAACGCGTGACGAAATACCTCTCTTTTCTTCGTTTCCACTACCTATGCCGCTAGAGTAAGCAAAGAAAAGCGTTCGATCGACGAGGAACGCCAATACGAAAAGGGCGCCGTTGTAAAACGACGCCCTTTTTATCACTTACGGTCTAAGGGAAGCTAGAAGATCAGTAGCCGCCGCGCATGCCGCCCATGCCGCCCATCATGCCGCCGCCGTAGCCGCCCATGCCGCCCATACCCATGCCGCCCATGCCGCCGCCATAGCCGCCCATGCCGCCGCCATAGCCGCCCATGCCGCCGCCGTAGCCGCCCATGCCGCCGCCGTAGCCGCCGCCGCCATAACCGCCGCCAGAACTCGTGCTGCCGTCCTGACTGTTGTAGGTGAACATCTTAAGAATTTGGGAGAAGGATGGAATCGGCGCGAGGAGGACGTAACGACGATCTCCGGAAATACCGGCGGAAGTCGAGAACATCGCGCCCGACATAGCGTACTGGATGACCGGATAATAACCCGGATCAGGCGTCACGTAGGTAATCTCAGGAGCGTCGCCGTCGTCGCTTGTCTTACGCTCGTCGGACTTATAGGACGAGACGTATTCGTTGGCGCGAGCTTGAAGCGTGTTCGATTCGCGCGCCTCGTTGCGAGCCTTGCCGCTCTTGAAAGCTTCGGCGAGTCTCGTCAGTTCGTTCGCATTGCGAATCTGGAGCTGATTGAGCATCGCGTTCGCGGTCAGGACGTCCTCTTTAACCTCTTCGCTACGACGACCCGCGACAAGATCGACGGAGAAGAGCGCTTCGTCGTCGGTCATGTCGAAGACCTTAACGCTCTCGTGTTCGTTTTCCGAACCGACGTTCGTCATGATCTTGACCGTGACCTTATTTTGAGCGATTTCGCCCCAAGATTTGGAAATGAGGAATTCATACTCGCCGCTGAAGCCCATCGGGCAGACGTAAGTGCGAGATCGGACGCCCTTGCGATTTTCATCGTAGGACTTGCGAAGCGGAACGCTTTCGTCGACGAGAACGCCGCCGGATACGGTGCGCTTCTGCGCGAACCAGCACACGGCGCTGGTCGGTTCAAGGACGGAAAGATCAAGTTCCGCGTCGCCCGACCATGAGACCTGAACGACGACGTCGCGAAGGCGCGCTTCGTTGAGCTTCTTTTCGAAGTCGGCGAGTTCTTCGTCGCGTCCTTCTTCCTTCATTTTCTCGATAAGGTCGAGCGCGATTTCCTCGCAAGGACGCTGGACGTCCTCGACGAGCTTGCCGTCCCAAACGATCGACGCGGCGCCGATCGCGACCCACTTCAGAGCCTCTTCGTCGTTAAGTTCGCGCGCGAGGGCGAGTCCTCGAACGTAAGGTTCGGGACGGGTCGGAGCGACCTTGGAGACGTCGCGGTAGATTTTAAGGGCGCGTTCGCGAGAACCGACCTTTTCAAGGTACGCGGCAAGTCCCATGACGTCGAGCGGATCGTCGGTAAATTCGGCGAGCGAAAGAATCGCGGCTTCGACTTCCTTCTGAGGCGCGTTCGCCTCAATCAACGCGGCGGCGAGCGCCTCGTACATCCACGACGAGCCCAAATCGTTGCGCATCGCCGAACGCAGGAACGCGGCGGCGGACGCTGGGTCGTTCTTCATGAGTTCCTGGACTTTGCCAGGAAGACTGTCGGCAAATTCAGCGCGAGCCTTTTGCGAAGCTTCGTCGTCTCCCGCCTTCGGGGCGTTCGACTCGAACCACGCGTCCCATTTCGCGTTGAGATCGACGGGCGCTTGCGCGAGCGACCCCGTCGCCTTCTTCGTGGTCTTGGAAGCGCTGGACTTGGAAGGAACCGCGAAGAGTCCGGCGTCGCCAGCAGCGGGAGCGGCGGGCGCGTCAAGGAAATTCTGGAGAATGGCGTCGTTCGCGGCGCCGGCGCGGCCCTCAGGACGTCCTGCGGAAGGAACGCTCATCATACCGCGTCCGCCCATCATGCCGCCCATCATGCCACGGCCGCCCATCATGCCGCCGCCCATCATGCCGCCGCCAAAGCCGCCCATGCCGCCCATCATGCCGCCGCCCATCATGCCGCCCATGCCGCCCATCATGCTGCCGCCCTGGTTAGGCTGCATAATGAGGTCGCCGACGGAGTAGAGCTGGAGCGAGGTCGAGATTTCGGGATTATTTTTGATCTCGTCCTGGGTCGTAATGAACAGCGCGTCGTCAAGGATGCAGAAGTCGAGTTCGTGAGGACGAAGCACGATCTTGAGCGCTTTACGAAGCGTAATATTCGAAAGGTTTTCGTTGATGTTGAGCGAGGAGGCGGGGCCGGCCGCTTCTTCCATATTGACCGTGTCAAAGACGATGTTGATATCCTGACCCTGTTCTCGGAGCTTGGACTTCACGTCTTCGATCCAGTCGGCAAGAGTGAGATCAGAATCTTCGCCGCCTTCGACGTCGACCTTAAGATCGAGCGCGTTCGCGATACGCTGTTCTTCGGCGGATCCGGTAAGATTCGTCTTGCCGTACTTCTCGGTACGAACTTTGGACATGGCGTTCCAGACCTCGGGGTCGGGATACGTAATCGGCGGCTCGTCGGAAACCGGAATATGCGCGCGTTCGACCGACATGAGCGTATCGAGCAACTTCTTTTGACGCCAATGTCGCAGATATTGGTTTTCTTCGTAAGCGTCCTTAAGGAAGACGACGTTTCGCGCCTGAGTCGGAATAGCGGCGTCAGGCGAGATTTTCGCGGCTTCCTTCGCAGCTTCCGCAGCGAGGACGAACTTGCTCTCTTTCACGAGCGATTCGAACCGCTTCATGATCTCGGTGACCTTGACCTGATTGGCGATAGCGGCGTCGCGCGACTTGTTCTGCGCGTCGACGATCGCGAGGTTCTGTTGCGCCGTATAGTCGCGAATCGCCTTCTGTTCCTGAGCCTGCTTGACAAATTCGCCCGTCGCGGCAAGATCGCTGAGCAGAACGGCGCGGTCGGCGTCGGAAAGAATCGGATCGTTCTTGACGCTGTTGATCGTCAGCTTGATATTCTGAAGAGCGCCGTCCGGGTCGGTCGCAGAGAGCTTACGCGCTTCGGACGTCACGACGCCAACGTGCGTTTTGATCTGCTGGGAGAGCACTTTGACGTTCGTCTCAGACGCGCCCATAAGATCGGCTTTGTTTTCGTCTTGGATTTTCTTTTCCGCTTTCGCGAAGATGGCGTCTGAATCGTCGGCGGGAACGCTCGCGACGGCGGACTCGACAGGAGCTTCGTCAGTCGCGTCGGCGACGGCGTTCTCCTCGTCCTGAACGGCGAATTCGTCGAACTCTTCCTGAACGAGTCCGGCGAGACGCGCGGCGGTCGCCTTGTCGCCGAGTTTCTCGGCTTGTTCCGCCAACTCAAGCGTCTTGTCGATCGAGTCGCTAATGGAGACCTGATAGTCCGTCAGAACTTCGCGTCCGGCAATCGGGAGGGTCGCGCCCGAATCTTTCGCGGCGGCCTGTACGAGTTGATACAGATACTGGTTCGACTTGTTCGGCTTCTGAGGGGCGACGTCCCATTCAATGTCGGCTTCACGACCGTCGGCAAGGACGACCGGGATCGAGACGTTCGCGCTCTTAAGAGGTTGCGTAGAGGAACCGACAATATACGTTTCGCGGTCGCTTCGGAACGGCGGAAGAGGATTCGGATAGACGGTCGCGTCGCCGAGTTTGACCTCCGCAGACTCTTCAGGGAAGAAGACCGAAGCCGTCGCGGCGGACGCAAGTTTAGCCCCCGCGTCCTTCGCGTTCGCGCCGTTCTCGACGAGGTAGCCGCCCGTTCGGTTGGCGAGCGCTCCGAGAACCGC
>Ga0310695_10012395_pt1 | contig 11955 bp, 4 predicted proteins | sample RumenRJG_04DNA_FD_203882 | JGI IMG/M metagenome (GOLD analysis project Ga0310695, IMG submission 203882) | Bovine rumen microbial communities from Lethbridge, Alberta, Canada - RJG_04 (v2) (version 2) | ecosystem: Host-associated > Mammals > Digestive system > Stomach > Rumen | place: Canada... | reverse complement strand
ATATGGCATGGGAGTTTGTGCTCCGTATCTTTGTGGCTGCCCTGTTGGGTGGCATTATTGGCCTTGAGCGCGAGTACCGGGCGAAAGAGGCTGGTTTCCGTACGCACTTTCTGGTGGCACTCGGCTCAGCGTTGTTTATGATCGTGTCGGCCTACGGTTTCGAAGATGTGGTATCGCTACCAGGTCATCGCCTCGATGTGTCGCGTGTGGCTGCTCAGGTTGTTTCTGGTATTGGTTTCATCGGTGCCGGCACCATTATCTTCCATAAGAGCGAGAATGTGGTGCGCGGCCTGACCACGGCTGCCGGTGTCTGGGTTGTTGCTGCCATCGGTCTGGCTTGTGGTGGTGGCATGTACGTCTTGGCCATTGCCGCTACAGTGTTAGTGCTTGCCGGACTTGAGGCGTTTAATTTCTTCCTCCACAAGTTCGACAAGCACCGTAAGTAGTTACGGCGTTTTTGGGCCCCCTAGAGTAGAGTCTTATTTGCTGAGATATTCGGAGGGAGCGACGCCAACCATCTTCTTGAAGACCTTCGAGAAATAGTTGGGGTCGGCAAATCCGCAACTGTAGGCGGTTTCGGATACGTTGTAGCCTTCGGTAATCATCTGACAGGCTTTCTGGATACGCTTATGGCGGATGTAGTCGCCAGCCGAAGTGTTCATCAGGCTCTTCATCTTCGTGTGAAGCAGGCTGCGGCTCATGCCCAGTTGCTGGGTGATATCGGTGACAGAGAAATTGGCATTGCCGATATTGGCATCGACAAGGGCTATGAGTTGATGGATAAAGTCTTTGTCGAGTTGGGTGAGACTGTCGTTGGTCTGCACAGAAGCCTCGCCGCCATCGAATATCGACTTCTGGCGGTTCTGTATGAGGCGCATCAGATTGCTGATCTGCAGCGACAGCGCCTCGGGGTCGAAAGGCTTGGTGACATAGGCATCGGCCCCGTTGCGATAGCCATCTTTCACGTCTTCGGGATCGCCCTTGGCCGTGAGGAGGATCACAGGGATGTGGGAGGTGCTCATGTTGCCCTTCAGAAGGTTGCAGAGTTCGGCACCCGTCATAACGGGCATCATCACGTCGGACACTACCATGTCGATATCCTGACGGCTGATGGCGATATCCCACGCCTGCTGGCCGTCGGCAGCCGTCAGCACGTTATAGTCGCCAGCAAACAACTGTTCCAGGAAGTGGAGCATATCGTCGTTGTCTTCGACTATGAGTAGTGTGTGTCTGTGACCATCGCCCGATGACACCGTCTTGGCAGCGGCATCGAGGTTACCGATCGTGGCTACCGTTGTAGCATCAGCTGAACCGATGTAGTTCTTGACAGACAGCATCTCGCTATCAGTAGAGATCTTGTTCTTATCCGAGAAAGCCTTGCCCGACACATCGAGCATCACCGTAAACGTGCTGCCCTTGCCGAGTTCGCTCTCGACGGCTACGGTGCCCTTGTGGATCTCCACGAGGCGATGTACGAGAGCCAGGCCAATTCCCCATCCGCTGCTGTTAGCGCTATAGCCGCGTTTGGTCTGATAATAGCGGCCGAAGATGTTCTGCTGTTCATCCTTGATGATGCCGATGCCCGTATCTGTCACCTGCATCTTGAGGAAGAGGTCGGAAGAGTCGGCCATCTGGGTGATTTCTGCGCTGATGGTGATGGAGCCGCCACTGCCTGTGAACTTGATGGCGTTCGACACGAGATTATTGAGGATATGCTCGATATAAGAAGGTGAGAACCAGCCGTCTTCACCGTTATCCATACAGTTGACAGACAGATGCAGGCCTTTAGAGGATACAGCCTCCTGGAAGTTGTCGGCCACCATCTCTACGAACTCCACGGGATTACCCTGCTGCACGTAGAAGGGGAAATTGTCCGACTCTATCTTGTTGAAAGTGACAAGTTCGTTGATGAGGTGCTCCATCTTCGAGCAGTTGCGGATGGCCATATTCAGCGACTCGCCCACCTCCTTATCGACCTGACTGGCTCCGATGCTCTTTAAGGGGGCCATGATGAGCGATAGCGGCGTCTTCAGTTCGTGAGAGACCATCGTGAAGAAGTTAGACTTCATGCGGTCGATCTCTTCGACTTTCGCCTTCTCCATATTGGCAAAACGGATCTTGGCCTGCTGCTTCATACGCAGATTGTAGAGAAACAGTCCGCCTGCCACGAGGGCCACGAAAGCGAAGAAATAGATGATGTAGGCAAGCGTTGAGAGATAGAACGGTGCCTTGATGACGATCTGCAGTGTGCGCTCAGGACACTGGTCCCAGTCGCCGTCGCTGGTATTAGCCCTCACGTGGAGCAGATAGGTGCCAGGACTGAGCAGATAGCCGTAGAAACTGCGCTCTGTGCCTACGTTACGCCAGTCGCGATCGATGCCGTCGATACGTATCTGATACTGTATGCCCTGTACGTTCTCGGGCATCACCACCCCATATTCGATGAGGAACGAGTGCGACTCCTCGTAGGTTAGCGTCACGCAGTCGGTATAGTCGATTTGCGACGACAGCGGCGTCTCGATGACTGAGGTGGTAAAGGGCGTCACAATCTGATTATTGACGAAGAGTTTCTTGAAGTGCACATACATACTCTTCGTGTCGGCGCGCATGTCCTGAGGCAGAAAGGATATCAGACCGTCGAAGGTGCCCATGAGCACGCGACCATCGGATGCGAGATAGGCAGAAGTGAAGTTAAACTGGTTGACAGGCAGTTCGGCACCTGCAGAGAAGCGACGTGTCTGTCCGTCGCTCAGGCGATGGCTGAAGAGTCCTTGATCGGTGCCTATCCACAGGCTGCCAGCATGGTCTTCGATGATGCTGCACACGGTGCACTGACGGGGAATCCACTCGCCCGCTTGATGTACCTTGCCACTCTTGCTGTCGAGCCAGAAGAGGCCGTTATTGTTGGTACCCATCCACAGGCGTCCTTTCGAGTCTTCGAACGACATGATGATATAGTTGTCTGTCAGTCCGCAGCCGTTATTCCGATTATACCTTGTAATCTTATCGTCGCTGATGCAGAACAGGCCGTCGGCTACCGTCGAGGCCCACAACTGATTATGGGCATCGACAAACAGCGAGTAGATGAAAGTCTCGTCGAGTCTGTCGTCGCCCACGCTGCAGAAGTAGTCGGTCTTCTCGTCGTAATAGCGCAGTCCTTCCATCGTAGCCACCCAGAGCCGTCCCTTCTGGTCGCGCGTCAGATAGAAGATACCTTCTGAGTTCAATCCCTTTGTACAGTAATACTGTGTCGCTTTGTGGGTCTGCAGGTTATATCTGAAGAGTCCCTTGAAACGAGTACCTATCCACACTTCGGATTTCTCGCGATCGTAATAGATGCTATGGGTATTTGAGTCAAGTCCTGGGATATCGGTAAAGGGCGTGAACTGTTGTGTGATGGCGTTGTAGATATTGACTCCCTGATCTTCTGTCGCAATCCAGAATATGCCTGGCGAGAGTTCTGTCATCATGCGCGGAATGCGAGCCTTCAGTTCGCCCTTCGCACTGCTGGGCTGGAAGTGGCGGAACTGGGGTTTATGGCTCGACAGATAATCGACGCCTCCGAAATAAGAGCCCACCCAGATGTTGTTCTGATGGTCGGAGAGAATCGTATAGACGGCATTGTCTGACAGTCCGTCGCGATCGTAGCCCTTTTGTGTGAGGATGCGGCTTCCATCGGGGTTCAGCGTCAGGATACCATTCTCTGTGCCAAACCATATCCGATGCTGCTTATCCTCGATGATGGTGCGCACGATGCCCCCCGTCAGTTGGCTGGCGGCATAGCGCTGCTGGGTGTGCGACTTCAGGTCATAGCAGGTAGCGCTCCCGTCGTTACAGCCTACCCATAGGCGCTGACGGCTATCTACCAGCAAGGGCATAATCGCATTATGGCTCGCAGGCAGTGCTCCGTTCAGGTCGAGTTCCAATGGCTGTATCCGCGTCAGACTGGCGTCGAGCGAGAATAGCATCTGACTGGTAGAGACATAGACGTTGCCTTGACGATCCTTGGCTAGCGAGGCGATGACACCTGCATTGAGCGAAGGGATGACCACAAAAGAGTCGATGCGCTCGTCGTAGGCATAGAGTTGTCCGAACCCCGTCAGGATGCGCCCGTCATTGGTCTCCACAAAACTGGTGCAGTAGCCCCTCACGTTGTTATAACTGCAGAAGTCGTCGGTCTTTGGGCGATAGAGGCTCACGCCGTTCTCAGTGCTTACCCATAGCCGGTTCTTGGAATCGACGAACAATCCGTGTACGAAGTTGTGCACGAGCGAGTTCTTCTCGCCCTCCACGTGATAGTAAGTCTCCACGTTGTAGCCATCGTATTTCGCCAGCCCGTTACGCGTACCTATCCATATATATCCCTCCTGATCCTGTACCAGACTCTCCACCTGCTGATTGGGCAGTCCATACGAGGTGTTAAGATGCTGGAACTTAAAGTCGGCACCTTCACACATCAGGCTCGTCAGGAGCCCCATCAGGATCATAGTCAGGTATCTCATCGTGTTGTTAAGAATCTGTGTGCAAAATTAGCGAATAATTCTGAGACCATCTTGAATTATGTCCAGTTTTTCTGTACATTTGACGATTTTACCCGTTTTGAAAACAATTTTACCCGCCCCCAATTCACCTTTTTACTACTTTTGCAGCGAAATCTGAAATCAACCAATCCGAATAAAACTAAATGAACAAGAAAACCAATTTAAGATTAACGGTGACTCTTATGGCGACACTTGCTGTTATGCCATCATGTGGTTCGAACGACACGGGTAATGCTGTTACTCCTGTGCCCGAGCAACCGTCTGTGCCCAAACAGGAAGTGCTGACCGCAGCCGATCCTACTATTCTTGTGGATACCGATGGTACCTATTATCTATATGGTACAAGTAGCAATTCGGATACGGGCTTTTATGTGTATCGTTCTGCTGATATGAAAAACTGGCAGGGACCTGTCGGCAATACTCATGGGTTCTGCTTAACAGGTGCCAACTCGTTCGGAACTACCGGTTTCTGGGCGCCACAGGTCGTGAAGCGTGGCGATACCTATTATATGTTCTATACTGCCAATGAGCAGATTGCCGTAGCAACAGCCACCTCACCTATGGGACCTTTTACCCAGCGTGAGAAGCAGTGCATTGCTACCCCAGGAAAAGCTATCGATCCTTTTGTGCTGTTTGATACCGATGGGAAGATTTATCTGTATCATGTACGACTGCAGGATGGCAATCGTATCTTTGTTGCAGAAATGACCGACGACCTGATGGGGATTAAAGAAGAAACAGCTCAGGAGTGCATCCATGCCTCAGAGCCGTGGGAGAATACGGCACAGGCCGGTTGGAGTGTGACCGAAGGACCTACTGTTCTGCATCTTGGCGATATCTATTATATGTTCTACTCGGCAAACGATTTTCGTAATATCGACTATGCTGTTGGTGTGGCTACGGCCTCATCTCCTTACGGCCCATGGGTCAAGTCGTCGCAGCCGATTATCAATCGTGTCAATATGGGCTATTATGGCACCGGGCATGGTGATATGTTTAAGGATGCCCAGGGTCAGTGGAACTATGTGTTCCATACCCATAACAGCTTTACCGAAGTGAGTCCTCGAAAGACCGCCGTTGTAGGATTAACTCATGACGGACAAAGCTTCGGTGTTACCGAGGGTACGTTTCATTACTTATTTAAGGAGTAAATCATTTATGTAAATCAACCAACCAAAACTTCTATTATATGTACAACAAAATTTCGTTATTAACAGTACTGGCAGCTTTGTCGCTGACTGCCTCTGCCATCAATATCCAGACGCAGATCAGTATCAAGCAGCCAGGCAACGCGGCTAAGGTCATCAGCTTGAAGGCTGACGGTCAGAAGCTGAAAGCCGCAAACGGAGAGTCGCTGCCGCTCGACATCACTCAGGAGATGTCACAAGTGGGCGACGATCAGGTCTGCACCATCAGCATCAGTGCCAACGCCACCACCTATTTTAATTTTGGCGCAACACTCGCCACAGGCATGAAGTCGGCAGACAGCGAGTTCTATCTGCCTGGATTTTGGTATCACCGCAACCTACGTTCGCCCAAGGAGGCACCAGCCTTCCACACGTCGAAGAGTTGGAACTTCCGCGAAGACCGTCTCTCATCGCCAATGACGAGTGTCTATGATCAGGCCAGCGGTAAGTCGATGGCTATTATCCGTTGTCTCGACAAGCCCCAGGAGGCGCTCGTCACCCATCAGGAGGGCGAGGTGATCCTGGGTGGTGAGACATCACTGGGCTATCTGGGCTTCGACAGTGAGGCCGATGAGGTGAAACTCACCTTCGGCTATCCTTATATCGAGACGCCTAAGCGCTACATCCGCAAACTGACACTCACTGCACCCGTCGTCGCCTTCGCCAAAATCGAGAAGGGCGAGACCAAGACCATCCGCTGGCGCATCACACAGGCCGACAGCAAGGACTTCGGACAGCACGTCACACAGATGTGGCAGCGCTGCTTCGATCACCTGAAGCCACATCCTCTGCAACCACGCTTCACGCCTGAGGAGATGAAGAAGGGACTGACCAACTACTTCAGACAGTCGTATGTGGATAACTATGCCCTGAAGTACAACTCAGGACTCACCCTGCTGACCTCAGACTGCAAGCCCTTCACAGAGATGCAGGTTGGCTTCTGCGGACGCGTACTCCTGAACGCCTTCAACGCCATCGAGTATGGTGAGCAGCACGGAGAACAGGATCTCGTCGAGATGGGGCATGCCATCCTCCAGAGTTTCCTCCACAACGGCTTCACTGCGGCAGGCTACTTCCACGACTTCGTCAACTTCAAGCACGGCTTTACACCTGATCACCAGGTGGTTCACTCTATCCGTCAGCAGTCGGAAGCCATCTATGCCATCCTGCTCTATCTCAAATATGAGAAGAATCAGGGGCGTTGCCATCCGGAATGGGAGGCACGCATCAAGACCATCCTCGACGGATTCCTGAAACTACAGAAGGCCGACGGCAGTTTTGCACGCAAGTACAGGGACGATGGCAGCGATGTAGATGCTACAGGCGGCAGCACCCCTTCTTCTACCTCGGCCCTCGTGATGGGCTATCGCTACTTCGGCAAGAAGCAGTATCTCGAGGCTGCGCGCAAGACGGTTGACTATCTCGAGCAGAACATCATATCGAAGAGCGACTACTTCTCATCGACCCTCGACGCCAACTGTGAGGACAAGGAGGCTGCGATTGCCGCCGTCACCGCTACCTACTATATGGCTGCCGTCACCAAGGGTAAGGCCCGCCAGCGTTACATCGACCTCTGCGAACAAGCCGCCTACTTCGCCCTCTCGTGGTATTATATGTGGGACGTGCCCTTTGCACAGGGACAGATGCTGGGCGACCTCGGGCTGAAGACACGAGGCTGGAGCAATGTCTCTGTCGAAAACAACCATATCGACGTCTTCGTGTTCGAACTCCCACATATCGTGAAGTGGCTCGGACAGCAGAAACACAACCAGCGCTTCCTGCTGATGCACGACGTCATCTTCTCATCGCTCGATCAACTCATGCCCACAGCAGAGCGTCACTGCGGCATCGCTGTGCCAGGATTCTATCCTGAGGTGGTGCAGCACACGACCTGGGACTATGGCATGAACGGCAAGGGCTTCTATAACAACCTCTTCGCCCCGGGCTGGACCATCGCCTCGCTCTGGGAACTCTATTCACCCACCCGTACTGATAATTTTCTAACCAAATAATTCAAATCACTAAACCTAGCATTAAAATGGAAAAGAATTTAATTGCCTCGCTGGCAGGCGTAGCGCTACTGATGACTGCTTCGCCAACATTTGCCGAAAGGAATCTGGCATCGACGGTTCATACCAATGCCGTTTTAGCCACCCAGCAGCAGCGTGCTGTCAGTGGTCAGGTTATCGACGCTCAGGGCGAGCCTCTCATCGGCGTCACCGTCAAGGAGCAAGGTTCCCAGAACGCTGCTGTCACCGATATGGACGGCCGCTTCAGACTGTCGCTCAGCAAGAGTGATGCACTGATTTCCTTCACTTACATCGGCTACACGGAATATACCTGTCGCGCGGCTGATAATCTGGTTATCACCATGAAGGAAGACCGCAATGAACTCAATGAGGTGGTCGTCGTAGGTTACGGCACTCAGAAGAAAGTGAACCTCACGGGCTCTGTGGTATCCGTCGATATGGCGAAGGAGGCACAGTCGCGCCCCGTTACCACTGTGGCACAGGCACTTCAGGGTATGGCAGCTGGTCTCGACATCCTGCAGGGTTCAGGAAAACCCGGATCAGAGAATTTCTCTGTCAATATCCGTGGTGTGGGAACGATGAACGACGCCAGTCCCTTGGTGATGGTCGATGGTATGGAGATGAGTCTCTCCGACGTCAACCCCATGGATATCGAAAGCATCTCCGTGCTGAAGGATGCTGCCTCGTGTGCCATTTACGGTAACCGCGGTGCCAACGGTGTCATCCTCGTCACCACGAAGAGTGGCACAGAGGGCAAAGTCAGTGTTACCTATACGGGACGCCTGTCGATCAACAAGCCTTCAAAACTGGTGCGCTTCATGTCGAACTATGCCGACTATATGTCGCTGGTAAACGAGGCCAGTGAGAACATCGGCACTGCTGGCAAATACCCGCAGACCGTCATCGATCAGTGGCGCCAGGCTGCTTCCAATCCTAATGGTATCGCAGAGTCGGGCTATCCCAACTACGTAGCCTATCCCAACACCGACTGGTACGACGAGATCTACCAGACGAAGGTGATGCAGGAGCATGCACTCTCGCTCTCGGGCAAAGACACACGCACCCGCTATAACCTCGGACTTACCTATCTCGATAATCCAGGTATGATCGTACGCTCTGGCGAGAAGAAATACTCTATCAACCTGAAACTGATCTCCGACGTGACCAAATGGCTGCAGATGGGTGCTCAGGTGTGGGGCACGCACAGCGATCGCGACCGCAATAACGTCGATGCACTCTCAAACTGGGAGTTCCTCAAGACCGTTCCAGGTATCTATCCTAACTACGACGGGCACTATGGTGGCATCGAGACCTCTGTGGAAGACGGAGCTGCCCATAACCCACTGCTGCTGCTCAACGGTGACGGTGATAGTTATTTCAAGACCACTCACGCCTATGCCACAACCTTTGCACAAGTGAAGTTCCTGAATGACTTTACCTTCAAGTCAACCTTCGGCTACGATTACTTCAACACCCGTCATAAATATACCGACGGACAGAATGAGAGTTTCAGCTTCAGCCGTAACGAGGTGGTCAGCGCACCTGCTGCCCTCGAGGCCCTCTCAGGCTATATGTACTATCACCATTATTACAACTGGAAACTTACCAACACCCTGAACTGGAACCACACCTTCGCAGGCAAGCACGATGTGGCTGCGCTCGTAGGTTTCGAGGAGGGCAAGAACAGCGACGGCAACACCGACGTGAAGAAGATGGGCATGATCGATGCCACACTCACCGACCTCAATACACTTACCTCTGAAGAGTATATTCGTGGCAACTTCACAGGCTATACCTATCGCTCTTGGTTCGGACGTCTGAACTACGCCTTCGACTCACGTTATCTCGTCGAGGCCAACTTCCGCTACGACGGTTCTTCACGCTTCTCGCCCGACAACCGCTGGGGTTTCTTCCCCTCTGCATCTGCAGGATGGCGCATCAGCGAGGAAGCCTTTGCCAAGAACTCTTTCCTCAGCGTGTTCGACAATCTGAAACTGCGTGCCTCTTATGGTAAGTTGGGTAACTCGTCTGTCGATAACTATGCCTACCAGTCTTGGTATGAGACAGGCTACACCACGATGGGTGGTAAGAAGGTACCCCGTTTCTACCTGCACAACCTGCCCAACATGAACGTGACCTGGGAGACCACGAAGACCTTCAACATCGGTCTCGACTTTACCACGCTCAACGGTCGTCTGTCGGGTGTCATCGACTTCTACGACAAGCAGACCTCTGGTATCCTCTATCGCCCCACCATCGGACTGACCTTCGGTGACAAGGTAGCACCGCTGCAGAACCTTGCTGGCGTCAACAACCGCGGTCTCGAGGCAACCTTCCGCTGGGAAGACAAGATTGGCGACGTGACCTATGGCGTAGCCGTCAATGGCTCATTCAACAAGAACCGCGTCACCGACTACAAGGGTGCTTACATCGAGGGCTGGGGCGCTGATCCCAACAACCCCGATCCCAACGTGTATTACTCTAACCTCGGTGAGGTGTCATCGGGTGGCACGCAGCGCCTCGTAGAAGGTCACATGATGAACGAGTTCTACGTTTATCCTATCTACAGCGGCTCTGGTCAGTACTACGATGCCAACGGTGCCGTGAATCCTAACGGTGGACCACGCGACGGTATGATCCGCACACCAGAAGACCTGAAGTGGGTACAGGACATGATTGCAGCAGGCTATTCGTTCGAGCCTCAGCACGCCGTAACGCCTAATGCCATCTGGTATGGTGAGTACATCTATGCCGACACCAACGGCGACAAGGTCTATGGTGGCAACCACGACCAGCAGTTTACAGGTGAGTCGAACATACCTAAGTTCACCTTCGGTATGCAGATGCACGCAGAATGGAAGGGCATCGACCTCTCCATGAACTGGGGCGGAGCCACAGGATTCTCTACCTACTGGCGCGAAATCGGACAGAACTCATCCAACGTAGTCTTCGGACTCTCTATCCCTCAGTGGATTGCCGACGATCACTACTTCTATGATCCCAACAACCCCAACGACCCGCGTACGAATATCACCTCTGAGAATCCCCGCATGTCGCTCGAGAATCCGAGCATGAGCGATGCGCTCGACAATACGTTCCATCTTTATAGTTGCGACTATCTGAAGCTGCGTAACCTCACCATCGGCTATACCCTGCCGAAGAGTCTCTCGAGAAAGATCTATGCCGAGAATCTGCGCGTCTATTTCTCTGGTGAGAACCTGTGGACCATCACCAGTTTCCCAGGACTCGACCCTGAGATGCGCTCTGGCGAGGGCTATGCCACCATGCGCCAACTCTCATTCGGACTGAACGTTACTTTTTAACCATCAACAATGAATAACCATTATGGAAAAGAAAATACTGAATAAAACCTATCGCAGCCTCGCTGTGGCTGCTATGAGTGTCGCACTGACGGCCTGTAACGCCGACTTCCTGGATACTCAACCTTCCGATCGCGTCGGTACCGATCTGGTATGGTCAACCTACAATATGGCCGACGCGGTGGTCAATGGTGCCTACGAGCGCTTCTACTGGGAGCATCAGGGCGAGTGTGCCGACTGGCAGAACTTCGATGCTGCCACCGATGTGTGCGACCTCGACGCCAACTGGGGAGGCTACGACTGGGCCCGCGGCCGCTGTAATGCCTCTTACTGGGGCTTCAACGACTGGTGGAAGCGTCTCTACGAAGAGATCTATCGTACCAGCAACGTGATTAACAACCTTGACAAGTGTGAGGCGATGGCTGCCAGCGAGCGTGCCCGCGATATTGCCGAGTGCAAGTTCCTGCGCGCCTGGGCTTACTATCGTGCCAATGTCCTGTGGCGCGGTGTGCCTCTCTACACTGAGCCTGTAGAATACGGCGAGGATACCAAGCCGCGCAGTTCTGCCGACGAGATCTGGGCACAGATCGTGAAAGACTGTTCTGAGGCCATCGCTGAGCAGAACCTGCCCGATAAGTATGCTCCCTCTGACAGAAACTATGGTCGCGTGACGAAGGCCTGTGCCTACTATCTGCGCGGTCAGGTCTATCTCTGGCTCAAGGACTGGGATAAGGCTGCCAACGACTTCCGCGCCATCACCACGATGGGCTTCCAGCTTTTCCCCGACTATAAGAATATGTTCAAGGCTGCCAACGAGCGCAACGATGAGTATATCTTCCAGTATCAATATACCGACGAAGACGGTATGGGCTCGCTT
>Ga0310695_10012394_pt1 | contig 11955 bp, 13 predicted proteins | sample RumenRJG_04DNA_FD_203882 | JGI IMG/M metagenome (GOLD analysis project Ga0310695, IMG submission 203882) | Bovine rumen microbial communities from Lethbridge, Alberta, Canada - RJG_04 (v2) (version 2) | ecosystem: Host-associated > Mammals > Digestive system > Stomach > Rumen | place: Canada... | reverse complement strand
TACTTGCTTAGCTCCATAAAGGTACTTCCTTTTTTCATATCCACAAGGCGCCATCCTCATGGCGACGGCACGGCGCCAACTCTGTTATTTTTACATTCGTTCCGGTAATCGCCGGTTCGGTACTATTCATTCACTGATCCGTTTGTCAACTGGGCATCTGGAAATACGGCTGCAGCCAATGATGCAGCTCATGCTCCAACTAAGCGAACATGGTTTGATTTCTATTTCGACTCAGGTTTAAGAGAGAACGCCTCTGTTTATGGAATAAACGATTGGAGAATTCCTAAAAGATTGAACGCAGATACTTCTTCATATGAATGGAGTTATCTAAGCAACAGCCGCTCCATGAAAGACGGTGTAAATGGCTTTTATAGAGTAACTATTCCTGGCTACCAGTATTGTTTGCTTTTGCCTCCTGATGAGACCGAATCTACCGATATTGGAGACGATTTGACTTCTGGCACCGTGATGGACTATGCTAAGTATCTCGGAAAAGGTTTTGTCCTTTTGTTTAATACTAACGCAGGGAATTATTTGAGTAGTTGGAAATGGGGTGGTAGTACAAATCAAGTTAGTGTTTCGCAAGGTTATTATTGGACTTGGTATAATACCCAGAATCGTTATTATTTCACATGGACAACTACACCCTTTTGCGAGTTTAGAAGTAATCGAATGAGAAATCATATCCGCTATGTACGAGATGTCCAATAATTATACTCCATATATATGATTGATAACTATTTCAGACTAAATATAAAAAGATTATATATACTACTGACTTCGGCAGCGTTTCTGGCCTCGTGCTCCGTTAACGTCGGGGATGACCCCATCAAAAATCCGAAATCGGGCAGCCCCGAGGCTGTTAACTTCAGCATCTACGTGAACCGCGGCCTTCAGACGAAGGCCGGCTGGGGCGGCGTGCTGACGCTGGATGACTTGAAAGACGAGACCAAAGCGAACGGCTTTGGCGTCTTCGCCTATTACGGCAACGGAGCGCTGTATAACGAGACCTCCAAGCCCGATTTCATGTACGACCAGCAGGTGACGTACAACACAACGAACAACGTGTGGGGATACAGCCCCGTCAAATACTGGCCGAACGAATTCGGCGAAGCGGCCTCGAGCGAAGCGGCCGACCGGCTGACGTTCTTCGCCTACGCACCGTTCGCGGACGTAACCCCTTCCACGGGCGTGGTAACGGGCGACGCGACGACGGGCATCATCGGGATGTCGCGGAACATCTCCGCAGGCGATCCGGTGGTGATGTACAGCTCCAGCCTGACGCCGGGTGCCGGCGTTGACCTGTGCTGGGGCGTGGCGGCCGAGGCGTTCACGTCTTCGATGGACGGAGACAACAACAACGTGGCAGCGGGTTATCCGTTCCTCAACGTGATCAAGCCGAAGACGGGCGACCATCTGAAATTCGAGTTCAACCACGCCCTGGCGCAGTTGAACGTGCAGATAGATGCAGATATCGACGAAGTTGCCGCAGACGGCAAGACGAAGATCTATGTCCGTTCGGTAACCTTCAACGGCTTCTCCATGCGCGGTTCCCTAAACCTGAACAGCAACACGACGGACGGTCCCATCTGGTATGATATCTCCGGTACCGGCAAACTGAAGAGAGAGCCGGTGACGGTTTACGATGGAAGGACCGACGGCATGGAAGGCGTAGAGACGGCAACGGACATGAGCGAGAAACCGGCGGATATGAACCCCGTCATCGTGCAGGACAAGCCCTATGGCGACGCACAATTGTCTGCCGGTGTAACCGCCACTGCGGTGAACCTGTTCAATGGCGCAGCGGATGCGCCGGTGATGGTGATCCCGACCCCGGGCGTTCCGGTAACTGTGACCATTGTTTACGACGTGGAGACGGAAGACAATCGCCTGACTGGCTATCTGAGCGACGGCGTAACCCACGGCAGCAGCGTGGAGAACAAGATTACGAAGAACATCACCACAACTCAGGGCAATATGATTCTTTCCGCCGGGAAGAAGTACGTCGTGAAACTCCACCTGGGCCTCACCAGCGTGAAGTTCGATGCTGATGTGGCTGTTTGGGACGATACCACGTATCCTGATCCGGTAGATGTGAATTTACCCGATAACGCCGGCACTACCCCGCCTACGCCCACGATTGCGTCCTTCCGGGGATATGAGGTTTCGAAGGGTCTCCTGGAAAGAACAGTCGTATCTTCGGAAGCAAGTTATTCTCTGACAACCGGGGATAATCAGTTTGAGATTCTGGGCTATTATGGCGTTGATGAAAACCTGGGTAAGTATTACCATCAGTGGACCAAACTGAAGGAAGAGTTGGGCTCGGATGCGGATGGCAACATCGATGCAAGCAGCAACAAACTGCCTGACGGGTGGACGATGCCCGGTAGTGCTGTTTGGAATACAATCGTGTTCGGCAATGCAACAGGAATGACGGTCAATGGACAGGCCGTAGCGTATGGTTATGCTTTGGTCTCCGTTACTGTCGGGACACAAACAGTACCTTCACTTCTGCTTGTGCCGGATAATACGGCTATCGAGCTTGCTTCCCTAAGTGGGAAAGAGACGTATTTTAACGAAGAAGACGGAGATTATGGATTTGATAAAATAGCATTGTCTTCGGACGATTATACGTATTTGATGGGGAAGGATTGCCGCTTTTTACCGATAACCGGTCAGTATTGGGTTACAGAATGGCGTGATGGGATTAGTTCGTACTATCCTACTGGCTATTACTGGGCGAGCAACCATTATCAATATGGGGTTGATTCAATCCAACCCTACTTTTTAGAGCTTGATCCCTATTCAGGCTCAGTCAGCACCCCTCATACTACTGGTCTTAATAACTATTGCCCCGTCCGTCTCGTAAAAAAGATTAATTAATCATGCGTCGGTTCTTCATCGTCCTTGCATCGGTCCTCCTGGCCTCCTGCTCGAGCATCGTCGAATTAGACGATGCGGGCAAGGAGCAGGGGAAGGAGTCGCCAGTGGCCGTAGGCTTCAGCGCTTACGTAAACCGTGGCGTCTCCACCAAGGCGGGGCAGACAGGAGATTTGACAACCGATAATCTCAAAACGGCAGGCTTTGGCGTGTTGGGATACGCCAGCAACGGCATTCCTTTCAACGAGCGATTGACGCCGGACTTCATGTATAACCAGCCGGTTACCTGCCCGGCAGGGGTCTGGACCTACGAACCGGTCAAGTATTGGCCCAACGAAGAAAACGACCGTGTCAGTTTCTTTGCTTACGCTCCCTTCGTTGAGGTTACGCCTTCCACCGGATTGGTTACCGCAGATGGGGAATCGGGCATCCTTGCCATGTCGCATTATCTCGCCGAAGGAGACCCGCAAGTGTGGTATCGCACCACGCTCACGCCCGGCAAAGACGTGGACCTGTGCTGGGGACTTCCTTTCCTGAACCAGGCCAAGCAGCATACAAATGAGCGGCTCCAGTTCGAATTCCATCACGCGCTTTCGCAACTCAACGTCCAGATAAATGCGGATATGGACGTGGCAAGCCAGACAACGACCCGCATCTATGTCCGCTCGGTGACCTTTACGGGCTTCATGACCCAGGGCACCCTGAATCTGAACAGTACGGGGGAACCCATTTGGGATGATATCTCCGGTAAGGAGCGTCCCCGTCGTGAGCCCGTTACCATCACCGACGGCCGGATTGATGGGGAAGAAGGACGCCAGGGCGCCGTGGATGTGAACGAGAAATTGGCCAGACTCAATCCGCTCATCATTCAGACCAAGCCCTACGATGCCATGGAGATTGACGGCGTGAAAACGTCTCCGGCCAATCTGTTCGATAAGGCCGACGAAACCGTCCCGGTGCTGGTGGTTCCGCTGGCAGGAACGCCCATGAGCGTGACCATCGTCTATGATGTAGAGACCGTTGACAATGGCTTGGGACTGCTGAGCGACGGTGTTACCCACGGCCTCAGCATCGAGAACCGCATAACAAGACAGATTCTACTGGACAACGGAGATCCGCTTTCCCTGGAAGCCGGCAAAAAGTACACGGTCAAACTCCATCTGGGCCTGACCGGCGTAAAATTCAGCGCGAGTGTCGGTGAATGGAGCAATAACTGATCATCCTGGTTTCTAGTGCCTTGGGCGGGAACATGTAATAGTCTTTGCATTAATCAAAGTGAACAAACTTTGATTATTTTTAACTTTGTTTAGTATAGTCAACAAAATTTGATTATCTTTGCATCGTTAAATAATGACTGCCATGGACCTAATCTCTAGACCCAATTATTACAACAAATTAAACAAACTGTTAGGAAAGGGCGTCCTGATCGTTCTCACCGGCCAGCGCCGTGTGGGCAAGAGCTATGTTATGAAGGAACTCGTTGCCCGGAAGGGAGAGGAGCCTGGAGCCAATGTCATCTTTATTGATAAGGAAAAGACGGCCTTTGATTTCATTGCCAATTACAAGGACCTGGTCACCTACGTTGACGGGAAGATAGACAAGGCAAAGCACAACTATATCCTGATTGATGAGGTACAGGAAATCAAGGAATTTGAACGTGGGCTCCGGAATTACTACGGAGAGTCTTACATTGATATTATTGTGACCGGCAGTAATTCTGACATTCTGTCCAGTGAGCTTGGGACGATACTTTCCGGAAGATTCGTCGAGGTGTTCATCCAGGGGCTCAGTTATACCGAGTTCCTTGAGTTCCACAACCTGAAGGATAATGAGGCCACCCTTTCAAAATACATCAACTACGGAGGTCTTCCCGGTCTGCGGCCCTTCGGACTTGATGATCCGGAGACCATTAATGATTATTTGCAGGGTGTGTACAGCACCATCCTGGTCAAAGACATCATTCGGAGGAAGAAGATCCGCAACGTGCCATTCTTGGAGAATCTTATTCACTTCATTGCTGACAATATCGGTAAGCCGTTATCCGCCACCGGCATACAGAATTATACGGCTTCCAATGAGAGCGAGGTCTCAAAGAATCTGATTCTCAAATATATGAAGGCCATCGATGAGGCGTATCTGGCTACGGCAGTTTCCCGTTACAACATACACGGCAAGAAGTTGCTGGAGACCAACGACAAGTTCTATTTCGGAGACGTGGGTATCCGCAACTTCATCACCGGCGGCCGCAGGGCCGACGATATAGAGAAGATTGTAGAGAATCTGGTTTACCAGCATATGGTCCGGCTGGGCTACGAGGTCAAGATTGGCCAGTTGTATAGCACGGAGATTGACTTTGTGGGAACCAAAGGTGACGATGTGGTGTATGTCCAGGCAGCGTATCTGATCACCGAGGAAAAGACTTTCAACCGCGAATTCGGCAACCTGATGTCCATCAAAGACAATTATCCCAAGTATGTGATTTCAATGACTCCCTATATGGAATCTTCCAAGTGGGAAGGTATCATCCACATCCCGTTTGTAGAATTCCTGAAGAACGGGTTTGGGAAATAGTCGTTTCCCTATAAGCGCCTTTTCGATTAAAAAAATCCCTTAATGAGTGACGAAAAATGTGAAAATTATCACTCAATAAGGGAAAATTATTTGTGCCTCGGGCGGGAACACTAACTTAATATCATAAACGCTTGATATTAAGTGTGTTGCGCGTTGGTGAAAATAAATTACTGAAACTATCCTGAAACATTTCTGTCAGTTAGTGTCTTTCTATGTCTGGATGATGAGTGTCGATTATTCTGACATAGAGCGAAAAAATATGGCCTTTTCTGCCTGGTTCTTTCATATTTCCGTCGCCATTGCCTCGTCCCGTTCTAGGACCTGACCGGCGTTGTTGCCTGGTCCATCATGGGGCCTGGAAAACTCCTGCGGGGGGGTGCCTCTACAAAGCGGTCTTTCGCCTCCGGATAGGCCGCCGCCAGGGCTGCATAGTCCGTGAGCACGTCGTCAAGATACGTTTTTTCCGCGGCCGGCCCGGGTTGCGGGTTCCTGGCGCAGGAGAATGCGGCAATCAGGCATGCCGCCAAAAGGAGTCGGGGATTCTTTTTCATATCTGCAAAGATATGTTTTTTTTGAAAGAAAGAAACACTTTCTGGCCTTTTGTGATTATGGTAATAATAGTTATATTTGTGGGAAAATTCTAACAAGTATAACAATGCAAGAGAATGACGGCAAATACATCTTCGGCGTGGTGAAGGTGGGCGACAAAGGCCAGATTGTAATTCCACGGGACGCACGCAAAGTGTATGACATCAAGCCGGGGGACGCGCTGCTTCTGCTGGGCGATCAGAAAGGCATGGCGCTCATCAAAACTGAAATCTTCCAGAGCGCCATTGATCAGGTGATGGAGGGCCTTCCCAAATGAGAAAGCATTGGATGGATAACCTGCGCTGGGTGACGGTCCTCCTGGTGCTGCTGTATCACGTTGTCTATTTTTATAACAACAAGGGCGTCTTCGGTGGAATCGGCGGTTTCGGCCCATATCCGGAAGTCCCTCAGTATCAGGACGTGCTCATGTACATCCTGTATCCTTGGTTCATGCCTCTGCTGTTCATCCTTGCGGGCATCAGCGCCAGGTATGCCCTGGACAAGTACAGCGCCAGGGATTGGTTCAAGTCGCGCACTCGGAAACTGCTGGTGCCGGGGACTATCGGCCTGTTTGTTTTCCATTGGATGGTAGGGTACTTCAATACTGTTGTGGCGGCAAGGCAGGGGGTGTTTGACAGTGTACCGGCCGCGGTCAAATATGTGATTATGGCCGTGAGCGGAACGGGCCCGCTCTGGTTCATCCAGGTGCTGTGGCTGCTGAGCCTTGTGCTCCTGATTGTGAGGGCTCTGGACAGACATAATCGGTTCTGGACTTGGTGCGGGAAGGCCGGCATTGTATGGATAATCATGCTTGGAGTACTCTTCTGGGCTGGGGAGCAGACGCTAATCCGGAACCCGCGTCCGGAATCGGCCGACGGCCTCCTGAACCTTTACAAGCCGCTGTTTTATATGGTGCCCTTCCTGCTGGGGTACTTCGTTTTTTCGCATGAGCAGGTGCAGTCGCAGGTTGGGAGGGCCTGGATTCCACTGATGGCTTCCGCCGTGATTGCCGGAGGAATCCTTATCGGTACCACATTCGGGCAGGACAACACCTCTCCTGAGTATCTGGGAAGTCCGCTTAACAGCCTGTACGGCTGGCTGATGTGCCTGGCGATGATGGGCTGGTTCAAGGCAAAGTTTGACCGCACCAACGCATTCGCCGCCTATATGACCCGCTCCAGCTACGGCATCTATATCGTCCACTATTTGGTGATTGCCAGCCTTGGCTACCAGATGAAAATCTATACCCAATTGCCGCCGTGGTCCATGTACGCGATTCTGACAGTCGCGGTGTTCGCCCTTTCGCCGCTGCTGTATGAAGTAATCCGCCGCATCCCTCTGGTGCGATGGTGTGTTTTCGGGGAAAAATAGACAGTGAGAACCAGGTTACGATCAAAACATGGTCAAGAATCAATAGCGTCGACGGACGCCCGTTCAGTGAAGTTTCTGGAAAAAGCATTAACTTTGATAGTCAATCAATCTAGTTAAAATGAAACAGCTTCTGGGATACTTTCTTGGCTTTGCCATTTTTATCGTTGGGATTCCGGCCATGATGTGGCTGGTTTCCGGAATGCCTGCTCCTGCGGATATTCCCGTTGGGCGTCTGTATTTATCGGCCCTTATTGCAATTGCCGGACTCTCGCTGAGCGTATGGAGTATCGTTTATATGAAGCGCGTGGGGAAGGGCAATCCTTTTGATGCAATGGGGCACGAGGTGGCGCCAAGGACCAGGCACCTGATGACGGACGGGCCATATAAGATGTCCCGGAACCCTATGCTGTCAGGGACTTATCTTTATTATGCCGGTGTTGTCGTTGCCGTTTGGACCTGGTGGGCGCTTCTTGTTTTTGCCGCCGTGGCCGGGCTGATGATGCTTCAGGTGCGCTCTGAAGAGAAGCGTCTTGAGGCCGATTTCGGCGATGAATATTTGGCGTATAAGAAGCGTACAGGCCGATTTATAACTTTGAAGAAATGACTTTCAACACCTATGGAGACAAAGCGAATCCCGGTCTGCTTCTGATACCCGGGCTGGGGGTATCATATGAGATATTCCTCCCGCTGATCGATATCCTGAAAGACCAGTTCCATATCGTTGCCGCCGGAATTGACGGCTTCCTTCTGGGGAAGGAATCGGCCTTTACTTCCGTTGACGACCAGGCAGGGCAGATTATTGAATACGTTCAGGAGAACCTGGGAGGTCACTTGGATTGTGCTTATGGTTTGTCGCTGGGCGGAAAGATTCTTTCACGTGTGCTTGAGCGCCGTGAGATTGTCATCGATCACGCCATTATGGATGCCGCTCCCTTATTGCCATTGCCCAAATGGCTGGTGGATCCCCTTCGCTACTATCAGAGCCTTAATGTCTGGACCTGTTACCACTGGACCGGTTTCTGGCGGTGGGTGTTCCATTCGCATTACTTCGATGTGCTTATGGATGAATGCCGGAAAGTATGGCCCTACGGCAAGGGAAAGGCGGTTCGCGACGGATACAAGGATGTCTATACCCACAAGTTGGAGTCAATTCAAGGGGCCGATATTCATTATTGGTATGGAACAAAAGAGGCCTTTGTAGCCAAACCCCAAGCCAGGCACCTGAGTGCCCTTCAACCCGATACTCACGTTGAGGTATTCCCCGGGATGAGCCATGGACAATTCCTTATCGACCATCCGGAAGAGGTGGCCGGGAGAATCAAGTCCATGACCCTATGATAAAGAATAATCTATTCGTTCAGGCTATCAGCAAGTTTCTGATGGGCGTCATTATTATCGGCCTGCTGCTTTTCCTGCCTGCAGGTTCGCTTCAGTACTGGCAGGGCTGGCTGCTGATGGGGATTCTCTTTGTGCCGATGTTTTGCGGGAGAACACCTACTTGTCACGGACCATCGAGGTGCAGGAGAATCAGAAGGTTATCGACACTGGCCTCTATGGCATTGTCCGGCATCCGATGTATATGGCAACCACAGTCCTGTTCCTGGCGATGCTGCTGGTACTTGCTTCGCCCTTTTCTTTCCTTATAATGCTGCTTTACATCCCGCTTATTGCCAGGCGGATAAAGAATGAGGAGAAGGTTCTGGAAGAAGGGTTGGACGGTTACAGGGAATACAAGCAGAAGGTGAAACATAAAGTAATTCCTTACATTTGGTAAAACCTGTTTATCGCTTTAAGGATTCCTGTTGCCTAGATGCGGAAGGCTGTAGAGGGTAATATCATCCTGAACCTGGCCTCTGAAGCCCCTCTGAACGACAGTTTCCATTTTGGAAACAGTCGTGGATGAGGTTAATTCTCTGCTCTTAAAGTTGGAGATGAGTAATCATGCTATCTTTCGGTTTTGTCAAAGTCTAGGCAGTTATTCGTCTCTGTTTTGTCGGATTTTTGTGCATTTTTCCTCTTGGTTTTATCAAAAAGTGCTATATTAGCCACTGAAACGTTGTTATTACTGAGATAAGTTTACTATCCGAGTCTTATGACTGTCAGGGGTTGCCTGAAGGCCATATGCCGGAAGGAGACCCCTGACTCGTCTGCAAAGGTAAACAGTTTTCAGGGATATTGTGAATAAACGCTTTCCCATGACATTCCCAAATCATCCCAGAAAAGGGTGACCAAATCTGGTAACTGAACTTTCCGGTGTGCGAAAAAACTCCCAAACGCACACTGGAGGGGGAAAATGAAGCTCCCGTGTGCAAATCAGGCCCTTTTCGCACACGGGACGGTTATCCAGAAAGATTCCGGAGGCCGGTTATGCAGAAAACACAAGATCGGACCCCTGCTGTTTTACTACCATCCGTTTTTTCGGATAAACTCCAGAGATTTGCCGTATGCGCGTGCGTCAAAAGAGGTATTTGTTCCTCCTGAAGAAGACGTACCAATGGTCTTGGTTTCCTTATCAAGACCGAGTGCACTGCCAATCTTGGCAAAGGCAACGATAACAGCAACCAGAACTATTCCATAAATAATGTAGGCAAATATCGCCGACACGGCGGTGGATTGTCTCATTACCCCAACAAGGGTCAGCGAAGCAACTATGCTTGCTGGGATGCACGTAAATAAAGAAGAGAAGTTTACATGTGCCTTTCCTAGGAGGACAAGCATATAGAGAACGGGGAGAGCGGCAAATGCCACAACACTCCATACGTTGCGTTCCCAGAAATGCATCATCAGAACACTGGCGAGGTACGACAGGCAAATAACGATGACCAGCATGTTAAACTGGCCCCAGCGCATCTTTGTGCTGTCCGGATGTACATTCTTTCCGTGTGGGCCAGGACGGAAGATGAGTGATATGGCCGGATACAGTATCATGAGGGCTATTCTAAGAATCCAATTCCATAGGGGTTGCTCCGGAGATCGGGCAAGGAACCAGCTACCCTCCCAGTAGCCCATCGCACAAACATACCATCCCAAAACTGCAATCAATGCAATATTCAATACTATTCCTATTGCATTGACCCAGTAATTACGATACCACATGAGGATTGCCGCTACAATTCCTACGATGAGCAGAACCATCCAGGAACGGGGATCTGTCATCCACGGCTGCATATAATCTGGAAGCAAAACAGGAACATTCATATTCTGTAAGTTACATTGTCTTTACAAAAGTACGTATTCTGGAAATCAAATCCAATAACTCCTCCAAAAACTTCTTTTGGATAGTGCATGTGGCTAAATTTGGCGAACGGCCGCTTTTCGGAGCGAAGCGACCCAGGGGGTCTGGGGGATTAGGCCCACAGTAAATCAAATAGTTAGGCATGAAAAAAGACCGGACTTACCGGTCTTTTTTAGTGCCTCGGGCGGGGGCTGAAAATATGAAAACAAGAGCGCTGGATAACCCCCACAAAACCAACAACTTACGCACCTAATGAAAACAATATCAATCACTTACAAAGTATGAATCCGTTTTCCATCGTTTTCCGTAAAAATCAGGTGTTTTCGATTATTGGGACAAAAACTGATATTTTTGTCCCAACTTTTTTGCCATCCTGCCGGACATTTTGTATCTTTGTGTTGGTTCAATAAATAAGAAATGTTACTATGGCTAACACAAAACTATCCCTCTCCTCCAAGGTCGACAAAACGACCAAGCAGTCCGAGGTTCTCATACAGCTCCGCTGCGGGAACTTCTCTCAGCGCGTGAAGTCCAGGGTCTTCATCTACCCAAAATACTTCAAGCCCAAAACGCGCAAGATTGTCATAGACGCGCGCATCATCACGAAGGAAGTTGCCGCCATGCAGCTGGCAAAATCCAAGGTCGATCTGATCTGCAACACGCTTATCGAGAAGTTCCAGGCTACCCAGCGCGACACCATACAGGAAGGCTGGGCACAGGACATCGTGGACCGTGTCGTATACCCCGAGAACTACACCGTGGAGGAAGAACACACCTTCTTCGAGCGCTACGAGCAGTTCATCGACGGGGCCGACCTCTCCGTCCCGCGCTATCGCCACTACAAAGTCATGGAGCGCATCCTCAAGCGCTACGAACTCTACACCGGCCGCTCCCTCTCTTTCGAGATGCTGGACAACCTTGAGCTGGAGAAGATCCGCGACTTCATCCGCGACGAGCACAAGTTCTTCACCGTCGACAAGGAAGGCAAGCGCAAGCCCGTCAAGCGCTACGCCGCCGTATATGCCACAGTCCCTGAATACCGCTATCCCGAAGAGCGCGGCCAGAACTATCTTGTCTACACCATGAAAATCATCCGCGCCTTCATCAACTGGGCCCTGCAGCAGGGGTACACGCACAACGACCCCTTCCGCGGTTTCAAGCTGGGCATGGACAAATACGGCACACCTTCTATATAACATAAATTTAACTTGCTGTAGCATAGAGCTTTGCGCTTAAGGCATCAAGAGCCCTCTGCGTCCGCTCAATCTTTCTTTTGAGGAGCGTTTCCTCATCCAAGCCGACCCGTCCTT
>Ga0310695_10012392_pt1 | contig 11955 bp, 15 predicted proteins | sample RumenRJG_04DNA_FD_203882 | JGI IMG/M metagenome (GOLD analysis project Ga0310695, IMG submission 203882) | Bovine rumen microbial communities from Lethbridge, Alberta, Canada - RJG_04 (v2) (version 2) | ecosystem: Host-associated > Mammals > Digestive system > Stomach > Rumen | place: Canada... | reverse complement strand
GTGGTGGGAGATGAAAACTATTACTCAAGGTTCGGCTTTGTGAGCGCATCAAAATATTGCATCTATCTTGACGGAACTGACCTGAATGAGGAAAACCCCTTTTTCATGATTAAGGTCTTTGATGAGGAAAAAATCAAGGATGAATTAGGAATATTCCACAATCCCGACGTGTTCGATGTGGATGAAAATGAAGTGGATGAATTTGACGGGAAATTTGAATATAGGGAAAAACTGGTATTGGATAGCCAGCTTAAGGAGTCATGATTATGAAATATGTTATTATAAACGGATCACCAAGACGTAAAAACACCTGGAAAATGGTCGAGCAGGCAAAGATGAATTTGAACGGGGAATTTGAAGAGATCCATCTGATGAAGGAAAAGATTCCATTATGCAACGGTTGTTTTAAGTGCATTATGGAAAGTGAAGAAAATTGTCCCCACAGGGATAAAATCAAGCCGATTGTTGACAGGATGATGGAAGCCGATGGAATCATAATTGCAAGTCCGGTTTATGCGATGAATGTGACAGCTCTTCTCAAAAACTTATTTGACCATACGGCCTATTTTTATCACAGGCCTGAGTTTTTCACCAAAAAGGCATTGGTGGTAGTCTCCACTGCGGGTGCAGGTCATAAAAAAGTTGCCGGATACATTGACGAGACATTGAGGCATTGGGGTGTAAACAAGGTCTATAAAATTGCAATGGCATGCGGGGGAAAGGATTCGCTTGAAACAAAAGACATCGATAAGACCTCTAAGAAATTTGCAGGTGATGTCGAATCAGGCAAACTGCACTCCCCCAAATTTAATGATATCGTATTTTATGATGTTTGGAAAGCAATGGCAGTGTCTTCAGAGCCCATACCTGCAGATGCAGAGTTCTGGCATGAAAAAGATTTGGTCAATCATGATTTTGCACCGGAAGTCAAATTGAATCCATTCAAGAAATTATTTTCAAAAATAATGTTTTTCATAATGAAAAAAGTATTGAAATAATGTATTTTGCACTACCTTTATAAATCACTTAACACATATATTATTATATTATTAATCTTAAAGTATGGTGTTTAAATGAGTGAGGATATTAAAAAAACCATAAGCGAATTACATATTTATGAAAAGAAACTTCTAAAAGAACTTGAAGCTAATCCGAAGGCCACTCCGGATGAAATCGCTTCAAACACTGGAATGGACATCAAGTCAGTAATGAGTGCGGCAGGATCTCTTGCATCCAAGGATATAATCGAAGTGCACAAGGATGTCGAGAAAACATACTCCCTAACTGAAGATGGACGTGAGTATGCAGAGCATGGGCTTCCTGAACGTAAGATTCTTGATGTATTGGCCCAGAAAAAAGAAATCGCCATGAAGGATTTGGCTGACGAAGCGGGCATTGACAAAAAGGAAACCGGAATTGCTCTTGGATGGCTGCGTCAAAAGAACTGGGCTCAAATCGATAAGGGCGTAATCAACATCACAGATATCGGTAAGGATTTTGCAGATAAATCAGGTGTCGATGAAAGGGTGCTTGATTACCTTAAGGCCAATGCGGATGGAGTTAAACTTTTCACTGATGATTTGATGGATGGCTTTAAAAAGCTGACAGGCAGAAAAAACATTTTAAGCATTAAAAAGGAAACCTCACACTCTTTTAAACTCCTGCCTAAAGGTGAAGAAATTCTTAAAGTCGGATTTGAAATAAAGGAACAGGCCACCCAGCTTACCCACGAACAGCTGAAGGATGGAAAATGGAAAAGCCTGGAATACCGTCCGTATGACATCAATGCCGAAGCGCCTGTAATATTTGCAGGCAAAAAACACCCTTTAAGAATAATCATTGATGAAATCAGAGAAATCTTTTTGAACATGGGCTTTTCAGAAGACAACGGGCATTTTGTCGAATCAGCATTCTGGAACTTCGACTCACTCTTCCAGCCGCAGGACCATGCAGCCCGTGAAATGCAGGATACTTTCTATCTCAAAAATCCTTTGACCTGTGACTTGCCGGATATGGATTTGGTAAAGCTCACAGCAGAAACCCATGAAAACGGTGCTGATACAGGTTCCATCGGCTGGCAATATGACTGGGATTATGATATCGCACGCCAAAGCGTTTTAAGAACCCACACAACCGGAATATCCACAAAACACCTCTTTGAACATGAACCTCCAATCAAGATGTTTTCCGTTGGAAGGGTATTCAGAAGAGAAACTTTCGATTACAAGCACTTGCCTGAGTTCCACCAAGTTGAAGGACTCGTATGTGATGAAGGAATCAGCTATCAAAACCTTTTAGGAACATTAAAGGAATTCTATAAGAAATTAGGTTTTGAAGTAAGGTTCAGACCGGCATACTTCCCTTACACATACCTGTCAACCGAAACTGAAATCTATCTCGAGGAAAAGGAAAGCTGGATCGAGCTTGGAGGTGCCGGAATGATGAGGCCTGAAGTATTAAGGCCATTAGGCATTGACAAACCTGCTCTTGCATTCGGTTTGGGTATTGAAAGACTTGCAATGATTAGATATGATGTGGAAGACATTCGTATGCTTTATAAAAGTGACATCAAATGGCTTCGTGAAGTTCCTACAGTCAATGGAGTTGAATTATAGTGTCAATAAAGCTGGTTTCTTGGAATGTAAATGGAATTAGGGCAGTCTCCAAAAAGGATGAATTTTGGGACTGGTTTGATTCAACTGATGCTGACATTATCAACTTTCAGGAAGTAAGGGCAACAGAAGATAAGATTCCAAAGAAATTGGCGGATGTTGACGGATTTCACCAGCACTTCAATGAAGCCGAAAAGAAAGGGTACAGCGGTGTTGGAACATACTCCAGAATCGAACCGGTAAGCGTTACAAGAGGTTTGGGTGTTGAAGAGCTCGACAGCGAAGGCAGAGTCTTGAAAATCGAATATCCGGACTTCATCCTATATAACATCTACTTCCCGAACAGCGGAATGAATGCCAAAAGACTTGATTTTAAGGTTGATTTCTGCAATGCATTGCTTAAACAACTTGTTGAGCTTAAGGAGGAAGGCAAAAATCTGGTCATCACAGGCGATTACAATATTGCCCACAATCCGATTGATGTCTACAATTCTAAAAACTGTGAGGGAAAATCAGGTTATCTGCCCGAAGAGCGAGCATGGTTGGATGAACTTGAAAAGGCAGGGTTTGTTGATACTTTCAGAATGTTTGATGAAGGCGAAAACAACTTTACCTGGTGGAGTTACAGAACCCGTGCACGCGAAAGGAATGCCGGCTGGAGACTGGACTACTTTTATGTAAACGAAGAAATAAAAAATAATGTAAAATCAGCTGAAATTCTAGCTGACATCTATGGTTCAGATCACTGTCCTGTGACCTTGGAATTGGAATTTTAATATTTGGCGATTATAAAATTGTCTTTACATCACCAATGTCATCAACAACAGTGATATCTAATTTTTCCCTTTTGATGTAATCTCTGTCATCTTCGGTAATGTCGGAATTTACAAGAACTGCACCCATTCCAGCATTGACTGCACCTAGTGCATCTTCCTTAAATTTGTTACCTATCATCAATGACTTTTCAGGATTTCCTTTCATTTTTCTAAGCGCCACATCATAAATAAGTCTGTTTGGCTTGTTTTTACCAACCTCTTCGGAGGTAATGACTTCATCGAAAAATGAATGGATGTTGAGCCTTACAAGCTTTTCCCATTGTTTGATGGTTATTCCATTGGATATTACTGCTAAACGATATCCCTGGCTTTTAAGATAGATTAATGTGTCAATTGTTTCTGGAAATGGCCTTAAAAGTGCCATCTTAACGTTGTGGTATGTAATCATTCCGAGCGCCACAAGCATAGGGTCCTCATGGCCCAAAACGACCTGGGTCAATACATTGAAATGTTTTCCATAATTGGATCCTTTTTCACGGATAATTGTCTTCAAAACGCCGTATGCTTCATCCTTATCAAGAGGAAGTCCATTATCTACCATTAATCCTATTGCCGCTTTTCTTGCAGTTTCTGCAAAATCAGATGTGTCAAGCAATGTACCATCTACATCAAAAAATACAACACGGTCATCATCATTTTTAATCATATGTTTAAAATTATTATTTTAAAAATATAAATATTTTTAGAAAAATGCATCCAAACTTTGCTGAACTTCACCGACTGCCATGTCCTGCAAATCCTTTCTGGTATATCCGAATGAATACATGATTCTCTCAACGGCGGGAATTAGCTGGTTGTTGATGTAGTAGTCTTTGTCATAGTCATATCCCTCGCTGTACTCATATGGCACTGCCCTCTGGCTTATGGATCCTTTTCCTTTAGCGATAATGTACTGGATGATGGTTCCGCGTGTTACCTTGATTCCATGTTCCTCAATTTTCTGGGCGGCAATGACATGGGGTCCGACCTGCTTGTACTGGTTCAGTGGCTTGGTTATTTGGGTGTGGATGATGAGTTCCTTTTTGTCGACATTGCCGTTTCTTAATTTTTTCATTACCTTCTTGACTTCGCTGATGGCCTTGTTGGAGTCTCCCTCCTTTAGAATTGCCATCAGAACGGCTTCCTGTGTCTGTTTTACAATGGGTGCCCAGTCCCTTCTGACTAACTCTAGGCCTTTTGCTATGATTTCTCCGTCTTCAATCACAGCATATCTCTTTTTGCTTACAAAGAAGCCTCTTCTGTAAAAACCTTCATACTCCAATTCCATGCTTTCAGGGAGTGTTGAGTTAAGGTATTTCAAGAATTTTTGGGCCTGCTCTTTGATTTCGGCTTCAAGTTCCAGCTGTTCTTTTGTCTCCTGAACCATTTTGACACCAAATTTAAATATATCTTTTGTAGTTATAATATTTTTCCAAAACAATTTTTCATGTCAAAAGCAATTTTGTTGCTCTGATATTGTAAAATTATGCCTAAAAATTCCCAATATTACTTTTCAAATGCTCTCCGACTGGGTTTATATCTGAAGGCCAACATAATATGTGTGAGGTTTGATAAAATGGAAAAAAGACTGATCTCAAGTTATGACGAAATAAATGATACATTTGTAGGAAAATTGGACGGAGAACATGGATACTGTGCGGATTATGGAATTTCAGAAGGAGTATATCTTGGAATTAACAATTCAAACTTGCCAACTTCAATTTTTGTTCCAAACGCTTCAGAAGTTTTCAACACTTCCAAAGAAACTTTGGAAAGTGCTGATGTTAAAATCAACATTAACTGCAATGGGGGCTGCTTATGTTTTGACATGTGCATTGAAAACTCCAGAATATGCTCAATTAAGTGCAAAAATGACTTTGGAATTCCAAAATTGGAATGTTTGATGGATAGTAACATATAGTTACTATTTTTTCATCTTTTTTCTGACAACCTTTAAATAGGAGTTTGTTAAATATCTATAATAATTAATTTAACAATATATTATGGTGATTTTAATGGAAAATCAAAAAATAGATATTGAATCTGCAGATGAAATTGTAATTGTCGTACCTGAAGATGCCATTGAAGACGGCGAACTGGAAATCGATTTGGATGAATTGGGCATTGACGTTGAGTCTTTAGGTGAAGATGTCAATATCGTCATTCAGGTTGAAGGTGCAGAAGACCTGGAAGATGATTTAGTTGATGATGACGATGAGGATTTCATAGAAGAGCCTAATGAATGGTATTTTGATGATGATCCATACGGTGTAGTCTATTATGAATTTGTAGATGATGATGAGGAATAGCTCATGACTAAGGAAGTTCCATATTACACTATTGATGACGAGGGCAATTCTGAAGTTATAACTGCCAATGCTGAAGCATACATCGATGATAATGATTTGAAGGATTTGCTGATTGAACTGTTGGGCGATGACGTTTCTGATGATGAGATTCAAAAGGTTCTCGATGCGGCGTCAAATGAGGATATGAGCGAAGAGGATTTCGACAGGTTGGTCGATGAATTCATTTTGAAAAACAGAAGCTAATTTTCTAAATTTTGCCTATGAAATAAAACATTTATATATAATGAAAAAGTAATATTTTATTATCATTATTCTTTAAGGCTCTTTTTTGCTCTCAAAAATCAGACTATTATTTTCTTGCATATGGCCTGATTGAAAAGAGGCTTGAAGACTGCGATTACTTATTTATTAATTATATTTATTAGGTGAAATAATGGCAATTTCTCAAGGAAAATCAACTAGAAGTCCATCCGGTGCAAGAAATGTTGCAAACCGTGGAAAAAGGAAATCTGAATTAGGAAGAGATCCTGCAGAAACTAGATTAGACGAAAAAAAATTAAGAAAAATCAGAACCCGTGGCGGTAACGAAAAACTCAGATTAGCTACAGGTAACAAAATCAATGTCACTGACGCTAACGGAAACACCAAAGTAGTAGACATTCTTGGCGTAATCGAAAACAGTGCAAACCCTAACTATGTTAGGAGGAACATCATTACCAAAGGTGCTATTGTAGAAACCCCTGAAGGTAATGCTAAAGTAACATCCAGACCTGGTCAAGACGGTGTTATTAACGGAATTTTAATTTAAAGATACTTCTCTTTAAATTCTCTTTTTTTTACAATTTTTTTCATAATTTTATATACTTGTTTTTACAGATATTATATCATTAGTTATATTTTTAATTAGGAGATAAAATGTCAGAAGATAAAATCAATATGAATCATGGTGCTGGCGGGGAGGTAATGGCCAATTTGATTGCCGGCACTGTTTTGGATAATATCACTAAAAAAAGCGTAAATGGTGGTATTAGCTTAGATGACTTGGATGATGGAGCATCAATTCCATTGGGGGATTATGAAATTGTTATGACAACTGATGGTCATACTATTGACCCATTGTTTTTCCCAGGTGGAGACATAGGCAGAATTTCAGCGGCAGGAACAATCAATGATGTTTCTGTAATGGGTGCCCGTCCATTAGCCATTTCCAATGCAATCATCATGCAGGAAGGATTTCCAATTGAAGATTTGGATAAAATCATGAAATCCTTAAATGAGGCCTGTGAGGAAGTTGATGTTGCAGTCATTACAGGAGATACAAAAGTAATGCCTCAGGATAAGCTTGACGGTATTGTAATGGTTACAACCGGAATTGGAATAGCTAAAAAAGGAGATGTCGTCCGTGATTCAGGCCTTGAAGTCGGTGACAAAATCATTGTCACAGGCAGTTTAGGTGATCATGGAATGAGTTTGATGTCATTTAGGGAAGGATTTGGTTTTGACACTGATTTGAAATCAGATGTGGCTCCTATGTGGAATATAATTAAAAAAGCTTTAGAAATTGGTGGAGTTACTGCAATGAAAGACCCGACCCGTGGAGGTTTTGCCAATGCCATTAATGAGATGGCTTCAAAGGCGGGCGTTGGTGTTGTGCTCGAGCAAGAGGCAATACCTATCAAGGAGGAAGTTCATGCGGTATCTGAAATGTTGGGCATTGATCCGTTTGAAGTAGCTAATGAGGGAAAAGTGGTTATGGGAGTTAAGGCAGATAAGGCCGAAGAAATCCTTGAAGCCATTAAAGGCGAAAAATATGGTGAAAATGCTGCAATTATTGGTGAAGTTGTTGAAGGGGATTATGTTGTTGTCAACACTCCGATTGGCGGTGAAAGAATCCTTGAAGCACCAATAGCCGATCCGGTTCCTAGAGTTTGCTGAGGTGATAAAATGGCTACAATATTTACAAGAAGAGTTATTGCTTATATACTTGATTTCTTAGTAGTTTCAGCATTCATGTGGATTATATCATTTTTCTTATATGGGTTATTAGGTCCGAAAAATGTTTATCAAGCATATCAGGTCATACCATTCTTAATGCCTGTTTTAGGATTACTTTATTTTATTTTATGTGAAAAAATAGCTAGTGCAAGTATTGGTAAGGCAATAATGAAACTGGAAGTCAAATCAAGAAATGGGGCCAATATATCCTGGTTACAGGCTATTGTGCGTAACTTAAGTAAAATATACTGGGTTCCTATCATTTTCGATTGGCTTATAGGAAGATTCTTGAAAACTGACAGGATATTGAATAATATTACAAGAACCATTGTTGTTAACGCTTGGTAATTGATTCATTGATGATTATGATTAAAAAAGTTCAGGTACTTTGGTATTTAAATAAGGAAGATTTGGAAAACTACTGCATAGACTTTAAGGAATACAAATCCCATAAGCTTGAAGGATATGAAATCGTTGATGTTGATGAGGATTTGATTTATGACCTGTGCGACAGGGATCCCGATAGGCTAGAGCCGTTGGGCTATTTTAAGAATATCAAGGAGCTTGAAAACTATCTCTCCGACACTATTACCAATAATGAATTTGACCTGGATTTGGATTCTCCTGAACTTAAAAATAAGATTCAAAAGGCTATTGATTCCATTGATTTTACTGGTGAGGACTATTATATTTCAATTGGTGAAGGTATAGGAAATGAGAATACTAGAATCTCAAGCTGGTATGATTCACTTAGAAAGGAATATGACAGTTCCTCAAAAGATAACGTTTGGGTTTTGGCGGTTACAGGCTATGATCCTTATGATTTGTCCCTGACTGGTAGAACTCTGTCTTATGTTCTTTCTGATATTTTAAATGTGACTGAAGCTTCTTTGGATAATCTGATACCTAATAAGGGCAGAATTACCATTGAGGAATGGAATGAAATTTTGGATAAGGTATATAAGAAAAACAAAATCTATCTGGGTTTGAATAGAGTTGTTTAGACTAGTTAAGTCCTTTTTCAAATTCGCTCGGTTCAAAATAGGATACCTTGGCCAAATTGTTGTTTAGCAATTCCCTGTTGATGTTTGTATCATTAGTGTAGACAATGGCCAATGTGCGGTCGTATTTGTCTTTTGGCTGTTTGTCGTCAATATCAAGATATACTGTTTTTCCAAGACACTTGTCGGTAACGAAGTTTTTTGCCTGGCTGAAACCCGGCTCCTGTTTGGCAATATCGACCTGGGTTAGCTGAACCCGACCAACACCATAAACCTGAATTGTGTTTCCGTCTATCACTTCAAGACATTTTCCGGCTTTTTCATAATTCACTGGCCTGTTGGCGATTGTCAGCGTTCCTGTCTGGTTGGCTTCAGTGTTTGCATCATCTAAAAAGACGTTTGCCACTGTAAACATTATTGTTACCAGGAATATGGCCAAAAGAATTATTGAAATCGTTTTCTTGTTCATCTTGCATTCTCACATTCGTTTTTGAATCTGCAGGATCGGCATTTTTTCGGATTTTTTGTTGCCATATAGGGTTTTGTTCCATCAAACAGCCCATGCATTCTGTCGATTGTAAATTTAATCTGCTTTTCAATGTCGGGGGTGAACACTTCAATCCAGAACAGATTTTCAGTTCCCCTTTCCCGGAGTGCCGCTTTGATTTTTCTCTCATCACCTGTCATGTCCTTGAATGCAAGACAGTATGCCCTGACCTGATTCATTGTTGACTCGTAAGGTGTTCTGCCGGGTTTGTCGTCAATTATTACTATTTCATCAGGTTTCATCCATATCTCATCAATGTATCCTCTGATGCCGTAATGCGGTGCCACTACAAAGACTTCCCTTGAAAGTGAAGCCTCTGTTTTTGATTCCTCAACGGCATCCTCGAACTTTGCGGGTGTCGAGTCCTTTTTGAAAATGTCCTCCAGCTCCTTGTGAATCTGGCTTCCCTGGGTCATTGCCCTTGTAGGTTGTGTTTCGATGCCTTCCACATACTCGAGATATATCTGGTATTCGCAATATCCCTGCTGATTCAGCCAGCTAATGGGGAAATTGTTTTTTCCTTCAATTATTTTAAGACCTTTTATGGAAGGGTGGTCTTTAAATTCATATGTTTTGCCATATTCGGTAATGTTTTTTTGTTGCATGATTCTCTTTTTGTAGACGATAGTATAATTAATTAACTTTAAGGTCTAAAGTAATCTCATGCATTATGTATCTTCAAAAAGTATACTGTCCAAAAACAATGGGATGAACTTGTATAGGGGATGCAGCCACGGCTGCATATACTGTGATTCACGAAGCGAAATCTATGGCATGGACCACAGCTTTGAGGATATTGAGGTCAAGGAGAATTCCCTTGAATTGCTCAAAAAGGAACTCATTAAAAGGCAGCCGGCCATGATCGGAACGGGTGCGATGACCGATCCGTACATTCCGCTTGAAAAAAGATTGAAATATGTAAGAAGGGCACTGAAATTAATTTACCGCTACGGATTCGGATTTACCTGCATCACAAAGTCAGATCTGATTTTAAGGGATTTGGATTTGCTTAAAAAAATCAATGAAAAGTCAAGGGTGGTGGTTCAGATGACATTGACGACTGCAGATGATGATTTGTGCAGAATAGTCGAGCCCAATGTTTGTCCGACCTCACGGCGTGTTGAAGTCCTTGAAACATTGTATGAAGCCAATATTCCGACAGTTGTGTGGCTGTGTCCGATTTTGCCTTATATCAACGATACCGAAGACAACATCAATTCAATTTTGGATTATTGCATTGAGACAAACGTTCAGGCAATATTGTGCTTTCAGATGGGGCTTACCTTAAGGAAAGGCAACAGGCAATATTTCTATGAAAATCTGGACAGGCATTTTCCCGGCTTAAAGGAGAGGTACATTGCAGAATTTGGAAATAACTATGAAATCCCATCTCCAAATAATGATCAGTTGATGAGGATTTTTAAAAAGAGAACCCGTCAACATGGAATATTAAATGAATTTGGAGAGATATTTGAGTATCTGCACGATTTTCCTTCCAAATCTGTGCAGTCAAAGTTAATCTAAATGATTATATAACTTGTTTTTTAAATATTAAAATAATGAATTTCGATGATTTGAACATATCCGACGATATCAAAAATGCCATTGGTGAAATGGGCTTTGAAAAACTGACTCCAATTCAGGAGTCTGCAATACCTGAAGCTTTGGAAGGCCATGACCTAATCGGGCAGGCCCAAACCGGTTCGGGAAAGACAATCGCCTTTGCAGTTCCGGTTCTTGAAAAGATTTTCATTCCCGATAAGTCTCCGCAGGCAATTGTTTTATGTCCAACAAGGGAACTGTGCATGCAGGTTGCATCCGAAATCGAAAAGTTGGGATCAAAAATCAAAAAGTTAAAGGTGCTTGCGGTTTATGGCGGCCAGCCTATTGGAAAGCAAACAAGAGTGCTTAAAAAAGGCGTTCATGTTGTTGTTGGAACTCCCGGTCGGGTGATTGACCATATAGAACGTGGAAACCTGGATTTGATAGGCATTGAAAGGGTGGTTTTGGATGAGGCTGATGAAATGTTGGAAATGGGGTTCAGGGAAGATATCGAAACGATTCTGGCCAGAACTCCTCATCAAAGACAAACGCTTCTTTTTTCAGCCACAATCCCTAAAGAGATTCGCCAGATTGCAGAAAAATATCAGAAGAATCCAAAATTTATCAGGATATCCGATAAAAAGCAGAACATTCCAAAAATAACTCAATACGCTTTCAGATGTGACATAAAAGATAAGTTCAATGGATTGACCAGATTGCTGGAAGCTTATGACGTCAAATTGGCATTGATATTCTGCAATACCAAAAAAAGTGTCAATTTCGTAAGAAAGCATCTGAAGGATGATTTTAAGGTCGACAGCATTCACGGGGACATGACCCAAAAGACAAGGGACAAGGTAATGAACAAATTCAGAAACGGCAACATTAACATTTTGGTTGCCACAGATGTGGCCGCCAGGGGTCTCGATATTGAAAATGTTGATGTAATCGTCAATTATGACGTTCCACAAAACCTGGACGATTACATTCACAGAATCGGAAGGACCGCAAGGGCGGGCAAAAAGGGATTTGCATTCACGCTTGTTTCAAAGGATGAAATTTCAAGATTCAACAATATCAAAAAATCCAACAATGTCAAAATCATTGAAAAGGAGTTTCCCACGCTTCAGCAAA
>Ga0310695_10012391_pt1 | contig 11956 bp, 6 predicted proteins | sample RumenRJG_04DNA_FD_203882 | JGI IMG/M metagenome (GOLD analysis project Ga0310695, IMG submission 203882) | Bovine rumen microbial communities from Lethbridge, Alberta, Canada - RJG_04 (v2) (version 2) | ecosystem: Host-associated > Mammals > Digestive system > Stomach > Rumen | place: Canada... | reverse complement strand
ATGTGATAGAATAGATAGCATGAAAAAGGAAGGAGACTTCAATGGCAACCAACAAAAACAGAAAACAGCTGAAGTTCGTGCTCAACGATAAGGACTACGAAGCGTTCGGACGCTACCGCATAATGTACACGGCTCAGGGGCGCAGGATGGTGTTGAGACAGCGCATCACGTATATCATATCGGGCATCTGCATCGCAGCGCTCTTTTATGTGTTCCCGGTATCCCAAAGCTTTACCAGGATCGCATATGTGGTCGCGGCTGTCATAGGCATAGGCGGAGCGATATTCGCCGAAAAGATCGTTCTCAAACAGCAGAGGCAGGCGATCGAGCGCGCAGAAGCCACCGCCGAATCGGTCAATCAGCCCGAAAACACGGTGCGCTTCGATGACGAGACCTTCGAGACGAAGGCCGGGGATGATGTGCAGACCTTCAGATATGCAGACATCGGACTCATCGACCTGACCGAAGAGGCCATCTACGTATGGATGAGCGATGAGATGATCATGCCTGTGCCTCTCCACGCCTTCAGGAGCCTGGACGATATGAAGGAGCTCTACAAGTGGATCAAGGCAAAGATAAAGGAGCAGGGCGGCGCAGCCGGAGACGACGATAAATAGTCAACCAGTGTATTTTGTGAAAAACAACAAAAAATCTCTGATTTTTAGTTGACATCCAATACAAGTGTTGCTATAGTCACAAATGAACTTATTCTATGAAAGGAGCGCATCCACATGAGAACAAACATGATGATGACAATGGGAATGATGGGCATGTGCATGCGCAGAGCCGATGAATAGCATAGGATAAGGTCGTAACGAATAAAACCGGAACTATGAGTTTTCTCATGTGATGCAGGCGGACAGGTCGTTAAGGCCGGTCCGCTTTTTTACACTCGAAACTATAGACAGGAGCTATAACGGAAAGGGATAACAATTGAGCGAGCACATAATCAGTCTTCAGGGAGTGACCAAGGAATTCGATACAAAAGGGGGCAAAGTGGTCGCGCTGAAGGACATAGACCTGAATATCGAAAAAGGGGATTCGTACGGGATCATCGGGCTCTCCGGAGCCGGCAAGTCTACTCTCGTAAGGACGATCAATCTGCTTGAGGAGCCGACCGAAGGAAAGGTCCTCTTCGACGGGAAGCTGCTCACCGGGCTTTCGGCGAAGGAGCTCAACCTCGAGAGGCGCAGGATCTCGATGATATTCCAGCAGTTCAACCTGCTGATGCAGAGGGACGCGGTCGGCAACATCTGCTTCCCTCTGGAGATCGCCGGAGTGCCGAAGGCCGAGGCGGCCGAACAGGCAAGGGAGCTGCTGAAGGTAGTCGACCTCGAGGAGAGAGCGAATTCATATCCGTCGCAGCTCTCGGGAGGACAGAAGCAGAGAGTGGCCATCGCAAGGGCGCTGGCGTCGGACCCCGAAGTCATACTCTGCGACGAGGCCACATCGGCCCTGGATCCGAAGACCACAAGATCGATACTGGCGCTTCTGAGAAAGATCAACGAGGAGCGCGGCATAACCCTGGTGGTCATCACGCACGAGATGGAGGTCATCAAGCAGCTCTGCAACAAGGTGGCGGTCATAGAGAACGGCGAGATAGTCGAAAGAGGAGATGTCCAGGAGATGTTCAGAAAGCCTAAGACCAAGGCCGCCAGAAAGCTCTTCTTCCCGGACGGACAGGTCACGGAGAAGCCTCTTGTGAGGACATCGACAAAGAACAGGGTGAGGCTTGTATACGACGAATCCACCGCGGGCGAGCCTATAATCGCCAACATGATCATGGAACTCGGGGCGCCGGTGAACTTCCTCTACGCCAACCTCGACGTTCTCGGAGGAGCCCAGAAGGGACAGATGGTCATATGCCTGGCAGAAGACGCGGTGACTGCCGCGAAGCAGAAGGAATACCTCAGGGCGAAGGGAGTGGACTTCACTGAGATAGAGGAAGATGAGATCGACCACCACGGAGAGGAGGGTGATGCGTAATGGATGCACAGACATTGATCCGGCTGCTCGGAGAGGGCACGGTCCAGACGCTGATCATGACCCTGGTCGGGACGCTCGTATCGTATCTGATCGGACTTCCGGTGGGCGTGTCGCTCATAGTCACGGGGCCCAACGGCATAAAGCCGGCTCCGCTGTACAACAGGACGATGGGCTTCATCGTCAACGTGATCAGGTCGATGCCGTTCCTCATACTCATGATCGCCGTCATGCCTTACATACGGAAGGTGATCGGGACAGGAATAGGGACATCCGCCACCACGGCGGCGCTGATAGTAGCGGCGTGGCCTTTCGTAGCCAGACTGGTGGAGCAGAGCCTGCTCGAAGTCGACTCCGGAGTCATCGAAGCCGCCCAGGCCATGGGGGCCGGCACCATGCAGATAGTCCGCAAGGTGCTGCTCCTGGAGGCAAGACCGTCGCTCATAAACGGAGCGGCAGTCGCGACCATCACCATACTGGGATACTCGGCGATGGCCGGTACGCTCGGCGGCGGAGGCCTCGGAGACATAGCCATCAGATTCGGCCACTACAGGTTCCAGCCTGATGTGATGTGGATAACGATACTCGTGCTGGTCGTGCTTGTGCAGATAATGCAGGAGATCGGCGTGAAACTGGCGGGCAGACTTGACAACCGCCTGAACTAGCTATCAGATAACACTGAAAATAAAGAGAAGGTAAAACTCATAAGGGGAAAGGAGAACTGACATGAAGAACATCAAAAGATTCAGCATTCTGGCACTCGCGCTCGTACTCGCTCTCGGCGTTTTCAGCGCATGCGGCAAGAGCGGCGGCGGTGAAGAAGGCGGAGACGACAGCGCGGACAAGACCATCACAGTGGCGGCATCGCCTACGCCTCACGCCGAGATCCTGAACTCGATCAGCGACGCTCTCGCAGAAGAGGGATGGACGCTCGAGGTCAAGGAATTCGAAGACTACGTGCAGCCTAACGTTGCAACGACCGACGGCGACGTGGACGCAAACTACTTCCAGCACGTTCCGTATCTCGACGAATACAACCAGCAGAACGGCACCAAACTCGTAGCAGTAGGCAATGTGCACTATGAGCCGATGGGCGTATACGCGGGACAGAAGAAGAGCTTCGATGAGCTGGCTGAAGGCGACAAGATCGGCATCCCTAACGATGCAACGAACGGCGCCAGGGCGCTGCTCCTTCTTCAGGACAACGGAGTCATCAAGCTCAAGGACGGTGCAGGCGTGACGGCAACAGAGGAAGACATCGCCGAGAATCCTAAGAACATCGAGATCGTGCCTCTCGAAGCGGCACAGATCCCGGGATCGCTCGAGGACCTCGCGGTCGGAGTCATCAACGCCAACTACGCTATAGGAGCGGGGCTGGACATCAAGGGAGCCCTCGCGACAGAGGCAAGTGATTCCCTCGCGGCAGACACGTATGTGAACGTGATCGTTGTGAACGAGGAGAACAAGGACAGCGAGAAGACGAAAGCCCTTGTCAAGGCCATCCAGACAGACGCCGTAAAGAAGTTCATCGAAGAAAAGTACAACGGCGCGGTAGTGGCGAAATTCTAGACAGAGGGAAGGCGAAAAAATCAATAATCGTTTATACAAAGCTCTCCTGCCTTAATGACAGGGGAGCTTTGTGCTATCATTGGGAAGCGGACAAAAAACGAAAGGCAGAGACTGAGACATGCACAAAACAGCAGTGCTGGCGGGAACGCCGGTGGATACACAGATGGGAGTGGATTTTCTTAACGGAAAGAACGAAGCGGCGGCAGAGGATATGCAGGTAGAGCCGCTGTACAGGCCTGTGACGGAGGACTGCGACGTACAGCTGAAGTTCCAGTATTCGGATGACGACGAAAAGCGCGATGTCCTGGATTCCATATTTGACGCGGACATCGAAGACGGCGTCAGGGACTTTTTCATATACTGCAACTCGCTTTCGGGAGCCTTCGATTTCGACAGATACGCCATGCGAAAATCCCTTGAGAGCGGAGAGGACATCCGCATATATACCCCGCTGCAGATATACAGAAAACTCGGAGAGAACTACAGCCGGATAGGGGTCCTTGCGGCAAATAACCTGTCGGCTCATTCCATAGAGGAGGCCCTCTTGTCGTCCAACGGGGACCTGTATGTCATCGGCTCGGGAAACATGGCGATCGTAAGGGCCATAGAGGACGGAAAAGACCCGCGGCAGATCGCCGGGGAGTGCGGGCTCGCCGCTGCGGCCGCCTACATGAAGGCCTGCGGAGCTGAGGCGCTGCTTCTGGGCTGCACGCATTTTCCCTGCCTCAGGGAGGAGCTTGAAAAGATCTGCAGGCTTCCGATCATAGATCCCGCCGACATGATGTACGAAGAGCTGATGAAGCATCTCGGGAGAGAATGATAAGAGCCGGAGGTTGACGCAAGAACATGCAATAACGCAGGATTTGCGTCAACACCGATGGTGACGCGGCATCACGGCCCGCCCGAAAAGGGCGGTTTTTCTTTTTAATTGTTTATTTTGGCGCCTGAATCCTTTATTTTGCAACGGATATACTATATAATCCACTATGTATATTTATGTGCCTGAATATACGGACTTCAGGCATCAAAGAAAGCATCATTCTGAAGAAGGGACTGAATGAAAATGGATAACAATTTTGTAAAAGTCGGTAAATGGGGCGAGTGCCTCTGGGGCATCAACGAGAACGGCGGGCTCTACATCATAGAGGGTCTTGCCGGCAGCGTGGATGAAGGGATATCGCCGTGGGCTGATTCGATGGCGGCGATCACGTCCGCCAATACGGTCGGCACCGTGACATTCCCTGACGGGGCTTCTCTCGCGGGCCTGTTCAAGGGCTGCAAGAACATGGTGACTGCCGATCTCAGCGGCTTCGTCACGGACAATGTCTCGAACATGAGCTCGATGTTCGAGGGATGCGCCAACCTCAGGGAGCTCGACATCTCGTCTTTCGATACCCGCCGCTGCTCGAACATGCACGCGATGTTCAGCAAGTGCGCGAACCTGGAGGAGATCCTTCTCGCCCAGGATTTCAGCACGGAAGGAGACGGCAGCACCCGCTGCGACAGGCTGGCTGTGAAGGAATACGGCAAGTATAAAAAGGCGAAGCCTATCTACGTCGAGGGATTCAGGGTGATCTATCACGACAACCTCGACGAGGACCGCACCGAAGAAACAAGGACCACGCCGGGCGTCAGATATATCATCGAAGAGCCGATGTTCAGCTCGCCGAGCGACAGGGCGGTCTTCGTTTCGTGGAACACCGACCCCGATGCGAAGGGCGCGTATTACCGCCCGGGAAAGGCCGTCGATGCGCTCGACGAGGACCTTAACCTCTACGCAGTATGGGCATGGGCCCCTGTGATCAAACAGTCCCCTCAGATCAGATCATTCACATACGGAGAAAGGATACCGTTCGAAGTCCCTGAGATCGAATCCGTAAACGATCCGGAGGTCACCGGTTATCTCGAGATAAGCGAAACAGGCGAAGAAGGGACATGGAAGGTCATCAACCACAACACCATCCTTCCTGTATCCTACAACGGATGGCTCTGCAGGCTCCACGCCTCAAACAGCGTGGGCGAGGCCGTGTCCGATCCGGTCAAGCTCAGCATAAAGAAGGCGAGCATAGACATATCCGGCATACGCTGGGTCGAAGACAAAAACATGGTCTATGACGGCACGCCGAAGGAGGTCCATATCGAGGGGCTGCCTGACACCATCGAGCCGAGGTACGAGGGCAACGTCGCCACCGATGCGGGCACGTATACCGCGAGCTACGCGTTCGTCTTCGACAGGGACAACTTCAACGAGCCTGTCACGGTAAGAGAGCACGAGTGGACCATCCGCAAGGCTGCCCTCGACATGTCGCAGGTGCGCTGGAACTACACGGGCGCATTCAGATATGACGGCACGGCCAGGAGCGTGGAGCTCACCGGCCTGCCTGAGGGAGTCACCGCGATCTATGAGAACAACGTCGCGACGGATACCGGCGTGTATACCGCGACGGCGATGCTCAACTACGATTTCAAGAATTACGAAAAGCCGGCAGACATAGTCCCGTGCGTATGGGAGATCAGAAAGGTCACCATCGATGCGAGCTCTATCCGCTGGTCGGATTATGACGACTTCGTTTATGACGGCAACCCTAAGGGCGTGTATATCACGAACCTGCCTGACGACGCGGAGGTCGTATACGACGGGGCCGAAGAGACTCTCGCCGGCAAATACCTGGCAAGAGCGGCCTTCATCGGCAACTACAATACGAATGCTCCTGCGGAGTACGAGTGGGAGATCGCCAAGAGGCACTACGACCTCAGCAACGTCAGATGGACCGAGCAGAGGGACTTCTCGTATGACGGAGAGCCTCACGGCATAGTCCTCACAGGCGTTCCCGAGGATCTGCAGGTAAGATATTCGGGCAATGTGGGAGTGACTGCGGGCAGCTATACCGCAAGGGCGGTGTTCATCAATCCGGACACTCACAACTACATCACGCCTGCCGACATGACCATGGAATGGCAGATAAGCAAGAAGTTCGTCGACATGTCGCAGGTCCGCTGGGATTACGAGGGAGCGTTCACATACGACGGAGAGGCGAAGGCCGTTTCGCTGGTCGGACTGCCTGAGGGCATAGGCGTGGATTACGAGAACTTCATGGCCTTCGATGCGGGCGAATACAACGCGCGCGCGATCCTGAGGTATGACGAGGACAATCTCGACGTCGAGTGGCCTGCGGACTGCCAGTGGAGGATCAACAAGCGCAAGATCGACGTGTCCGGCATCTACTGGGATTACAGCGACGCGTTCACGTACACCGGAAGAGAGCACGCCGTTTATCTGGCGGGAGTTCCCGAAGGGCTGAACGTCGAATACGCAGACAACGTCAAGACGGAGACGGGCACATATGTCGCGAGCGCGACCCTGACTCCTGTTGACGAGGGCAACTACGAGGTGCCTGAAGTCAACGGCTGCACATGGACCATAAGGAAGGCCGAGTACGAATTCGGAGCGATCGAGTGGACCGATTACAGGGGCTTTGTGTACGACGGAAAGGAAAAGAAGGTCAGGATCGAGTCCGGACTGGACGAGAATATCCGGGTCGAATACGAGGACGATACCGCGGTCAACGCCGGCAGGTACTTCACCAAGGCGGTATTCTCGCTGACCGATGACACCAACCTGAATCCGCCGAAGCCGGAGGGCTACTCGTGGAGCATCGCGAAGGCCAGACACGACATGTCCAAGGTCGTCTGGGACTATGAGAACGCATTCACCTATGACGGAAGCGAGAAGTCCGTGAGACTCCGCGGCGTCCCTGAAGGGGTGATAGTGAACTACAGGAACGCTTCGGCCAGCGACGCCGGAGACTATACCGCAGTCGCCCGCTTCGAGGTGCAGGACGCTAACAACTACGAGACCAGCATACCTGACATGGTGCTCGACTGGACTATAAGAAAAGCCGTCTTCGACATGAGCGGAGCTAAATGGCAGGGAGACAGGGAATACGCCTACGACGGCGAGCTCAAGGGCGAGAGCCTGAGGCTGACCGGGCTTCCTGACGGGGTCGTCCCTGTATACGTCGACAGCACCGCGGTCGATGCCGGCGAATATACGGCAAAGGCCATGCTCGCCTATGACGAGAAGAACTACGAGAAGCCTGAAGTCGCGTCCTGCCACTGGGTGATCGAGAAATCCCCTCTGGATCTTTCGAACATCAGCTGGGACTACGACAAGGCGTTCGTATATGACGGTTCCGAAAAGAGGGTGTTCGTGAGCGACGTGCCTGTCGGAGCCAGAGTGGAATACAGCAATGCATGGGCGTCTCAGGCAGGCACATACGTGGCGGCTGCCGAGATCATACCTGATGACAGCGACAACCTCATCAAGGGAAGGCTCGAGAACCTCACGTGGAGGATCGAGCGCGGCGACTACGACATGAGCCATGCCCACTGGGATTACGACAAGGCGTTCGTATACGACGGCGAAGAGCACAAAGTCGTCATCAAGGGCCTCCCTGAGGGCGTGACCGCTCACTACAGGGGCAACACGGCCACGAATTCCGGAGACTACAGCGCTTCGGTCACGTTTACAGTGGCTGATGAGCACAACTACAACATCCCTGAGATGGACGATCTTTCGTGGTCGATCGCAAAGGCCGACTACGATCTGTCGTCCGCGGCATGGACCTACGAGGGCGAGCTCACATATACGGGAAGCCTGCAGGAGGTCACTCTGAGAGGGCTGCCTGAGGGAGTAAGACCTGTATACAGCGGCAACACCGCCGTGAACACGGGCTCCTACGAGGCGACTGCCGATCTCATCCCTTACGATCCGGAGAACTACAACAAGCCTTCCGTAGGCGGCTGCAGCTGGAGGATCGTCAAGGCGGATTACGAGATGTCGGCGGTGAGATGGGATTACAACACGAGCAAGACGTTCAACGGCAGCGTCCAGAACGTCGTTCTCGAGCATCTTCCGATAGGCGTTTCGGCGATCTACTACGGCAATGAGGCAAAAGAGGTCGGGACCTACACTGCGAGCGCTGAGCTCACGGTGGCGGATCCTGTCAACTACAACATACCTTCGGTCAGCGACTGCGACTGGGAGATCGTGCGCGCGGAGTACGATCTCAGCGGAGCATACTGGGATTACGACGAGGGCATGTACACATATGACGGCAATGCCAAGACCGTCACCATGAAGAATCTGCCTGAGGGCCTCGGAGTATCCTACAAGGGAAACAGCGGGACGTCCGCGGGAGAGTACCTCGCCACCGCTTCGTTCGAGACATATGACAAGAACTACGAGACGCCGGATTCAGTTTCCATACCTTGGAAGATAGAGCAGCTCAGCTACGACATGAGCGGCGTCGAATGGGATTACAGGGAGAGATTCACATACGACGGGTCGGCCAAGAGAGTCGAGCTCACGGGCCTGCCTGTGGGCATCAAGGTAGATTACGAAGAGAACACGGCCATAGACGCGGGCACGTATACCGCGGTCGCCAGGTTCAGCAGCGAGAGCGACAACTACCGCACTCCTGAAGATATGTACTGCACCTGGATGATAGGCAAGGCGGACATAGACATACGCAGGGTATCCTGGAACTACTCGCAGAGCTTCGTGTATGACGGAACGGCCAAGACCATCGAGCTCATGAATCTGCCTGAGCAGCTCGAGGCGAGCTACAGCAACAACAGCGCGACGGAGACGGGCGCATATACCGCTCACGCCGAGCTGATGCCGCTGAGGCCTGACAACTATAACGTCCCGTTCATCAGAGACTGCGTCTGGACGATCGAAAAGGCCGACTACGACATGTCCGAAGCGAGATGGGAGGGCGAATTCGAATTCGTCTACGACGGGACCGAAAAGGGCGTGTACGTCACGGGACTTCCGGAAGGCGTCGTTCCTGTATACGAAGGAAACACCGCGGTCGATGCCGGCTCATATACAGCGTCGGTCGGCTTCAGGTGCGACACGGACAACTACAATGTCCCTGTGCTGGGAGACTGCAGCTGGACGATCAGAAAAGCCGTATTCGACATGTCCGGCGCCGCATGGTACGCAGAGGACAGGATCGTATACGACGGGACCAGCAAGTCCATCAAGCTGAGAGGACTTCCTGAGGGGCTCACCCCTGTGTACAGCGGCAATACAGCCGTGAACGCCGGAGACTACGAGGCTTCGGTGGAATTCGAATTCGACGAGAACAACTACTACAGACCGGAATTCGGAGGCTGCAGATGGCATATCGCTCCTGCAGACATCGATGTCGATGTGTCCGAGATACGCTGGAACTACGACAGGCCGTTCGTATACGACGGAGAGACCAAGAGCGTCGCGATCGCACAGACGTCGACCGACGTCGGATTCCTGGACAAGCTACGCGGGCGCAAGCCTGAGCTGAGGCTCATGGGAGTTCCTGACGGCTTCTACGTGGTATATGACAATAACTACGCTGATCAGGTCGGAGTATATTACGCGAGCGCGAAGCTCATCAGCATCGATGATGCCGAGAACTACAACGAGCTCGTGCTGCCGAAGTTCAGATGGGAGATCGTCAAGGCAAGCGTCGACATGTCGGGAGTCAGATGGAACTACGAAGGACCGTTCACATACGACGGAGAGGAGAAGTCGGTCGAGCTCATCGGCCTGCCGGATAACGTCGATGTAACGTACTCTGACAACACGGGCACCGACGCGGGCGATCACGAGGCCATGGCCATGATCGAGGTCAGGGATACGCGCAATTACGAGACCCCGAAGCCTGTCAGCGGATGCTGGTGGCAGATCAACAAGGCGACCTACGACATGTCGCAGGCCCACTGGACCTACGAGGACGACATCGAATACGACGGCAAGGAAAAGATCGTCAGGGTAACAGGCCTTCCTGAGGGCGTAAAGGTCGAATCCTACAGAGGCAACAGAGGAATGGAGGCCGGAAGCTATACCGCCGAGGTATTCCTCAGATACCAGAACAAGGAGAACTTCGAGGAGCCGCTGATGCCTGCTCTGAGATGGAGGATCCAGAAGAAGAGGATCGATACGTCCGAAGTCGAGTGGGATTACGACGAGGAAACAGGATTTGTCTTCGACGAAAAACTGAAAGCCGTCAGCCTGACCGGAGTGCCTGACGACGTGGAAGTGGTCTATACCGACAACGTCAAGGCCGGCGCGGGCACATACGTCGCCAGGGCAAAGCTGATCTACGACACCAGGAACTGCGAGGCTGACAGCATACCTGATCTGAGATGGAGGATCAGGAAGGCTTCGTACGACACGTCGAAGACGCGCTGGACTTATGAGAAGCCGTTCAGATACGACGGCACCGAGAAGAGCATCGCGCTGACCGGCCTGCCTGCATCGATCGCAGTAAGGTACAGAGACAACAAGGCTTCGGCCATAGGCACATATACGGCCAAGGCGTATCTGACCTACGACAGCGACAATTATGAGATGCCTGAGGTCGATACGATGATCGACTGGTCCATCATAGGAAGGGAAGTCGAATAATTGAACGTTTATCTTGTCGCGATAATAATACTGACGCTCTGTTCGACATTCTTTTCGGCTACTGAGACTGCTTTCAGCTCGGTAAACAAGATAAAACTCAAGAACATGGCGGCCGACGACAACAAGCGGGCCGCCCATGCTCTTGCGCTTGCCGAGGACTTCGACAGGCTGATCACAGCCGTCCTGGTGGGCAATACCATATCCAACATCACGATGACGAGCGTTGCCACGGTCTACGGCATCATGACATGGGGCCAGAAGATAGGTCCCACGGTCGCGACCGTAATGGTCACGCTCCTCGTTCTGGTGCTCGGCGAGATATCGCCGAAGATCATCGCCAGGGAGTACGCCGAAGAGGTCGCGCTTTTTCTGACGCCCTTTGTCAGGGTCCTCATAACGATACTGACGCCGCTGACATTCATCTTCAACGGGCTGAAGGTCCTGATCAAGAAGGCCGTCGGCAAGAAGGAGGAGCCGGAATTCTCGGAGGATGAGCTGCTGACCATAGTCGAGGAGGCCGAGGCTGACGGAGCCATAGGCGAAGAGCAGAGCGAGCTCATCACCAACGCGATCGAGTTCAACGACATCGAGGCCATAGACATCCTCACTCCGAGGGTCGACATAGTCGCGGTCGAAAGAGGGACGCCAGTCGCCGTGATCAAGCAGGTGTTCAGGGAATCCGGCCTTTCGAGGCTGCCTGTATACGAGGACGACCTGGACAACATTATCGGAGTGATCAATCAGAAGGATCTTTACAACAACAACGTAAAGACCATAAAGGACACTGAAAAGATCATCAAGCCTGTCGCCTACGTTGCGGAGACGCTGAAGGCGGCCGTCCTGCTCAAGAAGATGCAGGCCAAGAGGACCCATATCGCCATAGTGGTCGACGAATACGGCGGCACCACCGGCCTCGTGACGCTCGAGGACATCATCGAGGAGATCGTC
>Ga0310695_10012388_pt1 | contig 11958 bp, 6 predicted proteins | sample RumenRJG_04DNA_FD_203882 | JGI IMG/M metagenome (GOLD analysis project Ga0310695, IMG submission 203882) | Bovine rumen microbial communities from Lethbridge, Alberta, Canada - RJG_04 (v2) (version 2) | ecosystem: Host-associated > Mammals > Digestive system > Stomach > Rumen | place: Canada... | reverse complement strand
TCAACTTATTAGATAAGATAAAAAAAGATATTTATATTATATTTTTCATTGATTATTTAATCGAATATTTTTAATTTTTTTTCATAATAATTTATTTTATCAAAAAGTATTCTCATTAAATTTTATTTTATAAAATAAAATTATATACTTTAAATAAACTTAAAATAACTATTAATTTAATATATGATGTAATTAAAAATAAATTTAATTATTAATAAAATAAATAATTAGAAAAAAAGATTATTCTATATAAAATATTATTAAATATTCTAAATGAAGTATTTAAAAAAATGAAAAAATTTAAATTAAATGATGAATAAAAAATAGATAATATGATTTAATTAAAAAAAGAATAAAAAATAAAATTAAATATAAAAAAAGAATGAAAAATAATGATATAAATTATATTAATAATCAAAATATTAATCAAATAAAAAATTAATTAAACAAAACAAATTGAATATTAATAACTTATTAAAAAAATTCTTTTTAAATTTAAATAACATAAAATACAGTTTTATTCATTCACAATAAAAATATAATTTTCAAATTTTCTACTTTAATAAAATAACATTTATTATATATAGTATATTATAATTTTTTTATTATTATATAATAAAAATAAAGAGAGTAAGAAATTATATTAAAAGATAGTTTTTATAAATAAATAAAAAATAAAAATATTATGTAAATAAAAATAATAAAATATAGTTTTTTTCATTTTTATAATTTTTGAATATATCTTAAATATGTAAATTTTAAATGCCTAAAACATTTTAATTTTTTTGAATAATTTTATTTGCAAAATTAACATTCTAAGTTCTTTCTAAAAATAATATTAAATAATCTTTATATAACTTCATTATGATTAAAATCATCATTTTTTTCATATTTCATTAAAATAACTGAGATATAATTAATTTCCTTTAAAATATTAGGATTTTCACCAATTGGGATCTAAAATATAATTTTTTTTGTTCCTCAGTTAAATTTTATTTTTTAAAGTTCTATTTATTGAATTTGACAAAATAACTGAATATATTCATAGTAAAATCTCAAATAAAATCATATTTAATGATGACAAAACCCACATTGGTTCATCTTTTTAAAATTGATATTTTGAACCGAGATAATAAGTTAAAAATTATTTTTAAAGTAATTGTATGATATTTCTTCAGATGATTATTTTTTTAAATTAAATAAAAGTAAATTTTCTGGTGATTTTTCTATATTATTTATCCTATTATTATATCATAAATTCGAGGGCGAATCAAACTATTTATTTATTTTGTTATTTTTTCTTTTGATATATTATATTTTTCCATAATTGTTGCATATGAGGAAATTAATATTATCATAATTTTGATTATTTTCTATAAATTCTTTTATTGACATTTTTAAGAATGTAAAATTAGAGATGCCAATAAATCTGAAAAAATTTTCTTTTTTCAATTATTTTTAAATTTCTAGTGATTCTTAAAATTGAAATAAAATGTATTGTGGGACTTGATTCATGTATATAAAATCATAAAATAGATAAAAAGAATATATTTTTTGTGTTAAATTTAATAAATTTTTTTATTAAATATCATAATGTTGTGCAAATTTTGAATTTTCTCATTTTTAATTTATTCTATGAAAATTGAATGATATTGATTCAAATATTCTTGTTTCATCTTTTATTAATGAATATAAATATTATAAATTTTTAGAAAAGAACATTTTAAAAAATTATAATTTTAATAAATAATAAATAAATACCCAACATTAAATTTTTTTCACAATTTTCTAATATTTATATGTTTTGAAAATTAAATAAAAAATAATATATAAAATATAAATGAATATAAAACCATCAAAAAGTGGGAAAAAAATCTATGAAGAAAAAAATAAAATTATTGAAGAAAATGAAGATGAACCTATATCTCCTCAAAATTCAAGAGGAGCAATAAAAGAATTTTCAGGAATGATAAATAAAACAAAAGAAAAAGAAAATGCTAGATATGATGATGATGAAGATAATCAAGAAAATCAAGATATTAATTTAAATATAATAGATAAAGATGAGGAAAATAAAGAAAGAGAACAAAGAGAAGAAGTTGAAGAAGAAGAAGAAGAAGAAGAAGAGGAAGAAGAAGAAGAAGAAGAGGATAATAAAGATGAAAATAACAATGAAAAAAAAAATAATGAAGAATTTAAAAAAGAAATAAATGATTCATATGAAAGTGATAATATGGGAAAAGAAGATGAAATTAATACTAATATTCAATGGGAAGATTCTCCAAAAGAAGAAAAAAAAAAATCAGATTTAAATGTAAATAATATTGATATTACAAAACAAATTTCTGAAGAACATGAATTAGATTTTAATACAAATTTTGTTGATGAAGAAAAAGAAAATAATGAATCAAATATTAAAACAAATAAATCAATGAGAACAAATTTAACTAATAAAATTAATAATATTCATTCAAATATTTTTTCTCATCAACCTTCTATTGAATTAAATCCAAAAATTTTTGAATTTAATTATAATAAAGATGATTTAAAAAAGAATCCAAATAAAAATTGGTGTTTGAGTTTAAATTCTTTTGAAATTTTCAAATGTTGTATGGGAAATAAAGATTATCATAAAGATGATTATATAAAATATTGTGCTGTTTGTTCTAAAAAAACGGAAATTAAAGAAGATACAATTATTTGTATAAATTGTTTTAATTTTATTATGATGTTTGACTTAATTTTAAATAAAATGGATGATGATTGTTTAGATGATATAATAAATAAAATTATGGAAGAGCATAAATATGAAAAAAGTGTCGATGCAGATTATAAAATTGAATTAAGAAAAATGATTTGGAATGAATTTAATTTTTTAACTGAAAAAAATTATGATGAATTTTCTATTGTTGTTAGAGCTATTGGAAGATGTCATAAATGTAAAAATATCAGAGAAAATGCATATTTTAAATTTAATAAAGTTTCTAAAGAATACGAATGCCTTTATTGTTATATTGAAAATGCTAAAGAAATTGTATTTCCAAAGAAAAAAGGAATTAAAGATGCTGTTAGACAAATGCTTCAAGGTAAAATGATTAATCTTCCTTAATTATTCAATTTATAATTTAATTTTTATTATTTTAAAAAAAATTATTATTATACATTAATACAATTAATTCATATTTTTTTGAAACAAATATTAAAATATTATTTTTAAAATATATTCAAATAAAACCTGTAAATTTATAAAAACTATAAAAAAATTTTTGATTTTTTCATTATTGATTTTCACAAAATATTTTAAAATATTGAAATAATATTAAATGCGATAAATAATATAAAATTTGTCCTATTCCTATATATCTTCTTATTTTTTTTAATTGCTTTTGTTCTTATTTTTTATATAATTATCCCATGTTTTTCTTTACTAGTACTATAAAGCAAACGTTTGAATCTTCTTTATTAATATTTTCATTATTTTCATTTGTTTTTTCTTCAATATAATTATTTCATATATTTTTTTGTGGAGAAGTCAATATTATTACTGTTTTTAATATTTTTCTAGAACTTTTATTAAAAGGATTTTTAAATATGCAAATAATGGAAAAATTGAATTAATGAATTAAGAAGATTATTAGAAGCTTAATGCTTTCAATAAATTTTCCACATTTAAAAATGTTAAAAATATACTCAATATACATTAAATTTATAATTATTTTGATTTATAAAATTTTTAAATTTATATCAATTTCATCTTCAATATTACTTTTATAAGAAAATCTTTTTATTGAATAGGATTTAAATTCACATATATTAATTGAACAAATAATGATATCATATTTATATATTTCTTGTCTAATAATAATTGATTCTTGTGAAATTTAATTATTCAATAAATATAAGTAGCATTTGGGTATATGAATAAAACATTTTCTTTTTACTTAAAATATCATTTCCTAAATAAAAGTTAATATTATTTGGTATAATTTAATACATTAACAAATATTCTTAGTAAATAAAGAATTATTATCACTATCATAAACATAATCCATACCAATTACAGTACTTTTATTGATAAATATGTATCATATATAAAAATCTTTATATTTAATTAATGTTTTACATTGTTTATTTAATATTACCACCCTTTTAAAACCAGAAAATTTTCAATATTTTTATTTAAAAAAGAAGTGATTTAATCAACTAAATCATTTTTCAATTTTAATACATTATATTCGGGATTATTAACGTGAAGATCCTTATATGAAATTGTTAGTAAAAAATCACCTATTTCTATTATTTTTTTCTAATTTTTTTTTAATAAAGTGATTTTTCACAACTGTTTTTATTATTATTGAATGAATATCCTTTTATACAATATTTATAATATTGATTCTTCCTAATTTTTAATTTAATATATGTAATATATATCCTAAAAAATCTTTTTTATATGTCATTATCATTTAAATATATTTTTCAGGTTCTGTTACAATTTTAATATTTTTAATTAACTTATTCATAAAATTTAAATCCAAAATAGATGATTCACATTTATATTATTTTGCATTTCCTTAATTTGAACAACTATAACAATTTTCATAACATTTTTTATATATTAAATCATTATTATTATAATAATTTGGGAAATCAATTAATACAGATATTAAAAAATTAAACATAATGTTTTTTATTATTATAATCAACTAAAACATAATTATTTTCATAATGCCATTTTTTAATTAAATTATCATGGCAATCAATAAAATAATAAAAATATTTTTTATAAGTTTTTTTTTCTTTATTTAAACTATTCTCATTTCCATCCTCAATACCATAATAAACTTTTGAATTAGAATATTGAATATTTTTATATTTTTTATCATTTCCTAATCAATTATATAATATATATTTTCAATAATATTCTAGGTATTAATTATTATCATTGATATATAATTTAATTTCCCAAATGGAGGAAGATTATTATAATACTGTTCTCTTAAATCATCTTTATTCTATGAATATTTTTTAAGTAATGCATTGAATATCTAAATATAATTCTATTAAAATAATAATTTCCTAGGTATTTCAACTCTTCTCGAATAAAATTTCCATCAATAAAACTTCTATTTTATAAATAATTGTTATATTATTTTTTCAATTATGTTTATTTTTTATTATATTTTTGTTAACATGTTAAATAATTATTATAATATTTTCTATATATATATTATCAATATTTAAATAATGAGATAAAAAATCATTAATATATCAGAACAATTTATTATTAATGAATTACTTATTTTACAAAAAAATATGAATTAATTAATTTTCATTATTTATAGAAATGCTATTCATTATCACTAATAGCATAACAATTGCATATTTCATATGCATTAAAAATAAATTTTTTCAGAACTATAAATAATTTTATTAATTATTATGTTTATATCAAAATTATTTTTTATCATGTTATTTTAAAAACATACCATTAATATAAATTTCACAATTATTTGCTGCAAATATTTCATCTTTTAAACCTACTTTACAATAATCATGTTTTTTCATTTTTATATATTATCCGAGGAGGAAATAATTAGGATATACACATAATATTACATCACTAAATATAACAATTTGCTTTTTCTGAAGAAATATCAAGAAAATAATAATTATCAATATAAGATATTTATTCAATTACATTTATACAAGTTTCATATTCATTTTTACATTTTTTAAATAATATTTCATTATATATTGTTTAAATTTATAACAATTATTAGGTAATGGATTTGAAGTATATAATATAAAATCTAATTCAATGAATTTATGGTTAGTTTTGCATATATCATCATAAATAAAAATATTACAATTTACAAGAATATAATGTTCAAACGCTTTCTTAATTCTTATAGTTAAAATAATATTCATAGGGATTTTCATAATATTGATAACAATTTTAATTTCTATTATTATTTTTATATTTTTTTTCATTTTATTAAATAAAGTTTAAAAGCTCAATTAATTATTATATTCTAATAATATAATTTTGTTAAAAAAAATTTCATTGAATATAATATATATCACTTTTTTTTTTACCAAAAGACATTTATTCAAATATTTAATTGTTTTTAAAAAGCTTTAAACTTTTTGAGGATATTGGGGGAATTAATGAAAATGGTGATTAAAAATATAAATTTGAAGGAATAAAAAGATATAACAATAATTTAAAAAATTAGTCATAAAAAAAGAAGAAATAACAAAAAAAAATATAAAATTATAATTATATGCTTAAAAATAAATATATGAAGAATTAATTAGAAATTAAAATATCAATAATTAATTAAAAATAATCAATACAAAATTTGATATATCTTTTTTATTCTTAAAAATTTGATAAAAAAACCAAATATTAAAACCATTAAATTAAACATATTATTTACACTATTATCAAATTCATTTGGTAATTATATTATAAATAAATATCTTTAAAACAGGACTTTCATTTTTGCTTAATATAATATTAAATAATTATTTAGATTATCTTCCTTAATTAGTTCATTAATAGCAATTCAATTATTTTATATTAAAACAATAAAAATAATAGAAAAAAAGGAAATATTATTTGGTATAAAATAATTAATGAAGTTATTTTATATTTTATAATAAAAATATTCATTTATTATTGTCTAAACTATGAAAATTAAAATTTAAATAAAAAAGAATCACATTATAATTTTATAAAAATAAAAAAATTAAAGATAGGTGTTAAAGTGTTTAATTATCACTGTTTTAACTTTTCTTTTCATAATATAAATTAATTTATTATAAATTAAATTATAATAGAAAATATTTTCATTATTTCATTCAATATTATCCCAATAGAGAAATGATTATTATTGAATTATCTAAATTCATTCATTTTATTTTTTCCTATTTTCTATAAATTTTTTTATATTTTTTGGCAATTTTATTATAAATTAAAATATAAAGGAGTTATTTTAATTATTTAAAATTTAATATTTCATTTAATAATAAATAATAATTATCATTATGTAATTTAATAATGAAAGAATGAAAATCGAATATCACTATATTATTTATTTATATTCTAAATCATCATTTTTTTTAATATAAAAATACAAATAAAATCAATCTTTTTATTATTGATTTATGAATATGATAATATCGTTTTTATTTTTTTTATTGAATTGTATTTTAATTCCAATATATTATATATTGTATCTAGATATATAATAATAACTAAATTATTTTAAAGCTTTTTAAAAATTATATTAAATTAGTAAAACAATTGAAATTATATTTTTAATTATTAAAACAAATTGTAATAAAATGGATTCAATAATTCAACATTTTTAAATTAAAGAAATATATGAGTAATTAAATGAGAAATATATCATCATTTTTTTTGATTTAATTGAATTATAGATATAAAAAATTTTAAGATGATAATTTTTAATAATATAATTATAGAGAAATGAATTAATAAAATTTATACAAATTAATAATTTCAAATAGCTTATAGTTTTGGAGAATATAAAATAAACAAAATAAAAATAATTTAGATTTCTCCATTTTCAATTAAATTCCAAAGAGCAATGTTAAATTCATCAGGTTCTAAAATAAATTGTTTATAATAATTAAGAGTATTTTTAACAGGAAAAATTCTTTCCAGTCCTCCAAGAGGTCTTTCAAATTCACAAATACTAATTTGTAATTCTTCGTCAATTTTATTTTTATATTTAATTTCTTCATCAAGTGGTTTAATATTAGGTCGTTCAAAAGGGACTAATCCAATTAAATTAATAAAATCAGTATCAACACCAATTTTATTATTAAGATTAATAATATTATAAAGTGCCATTCCAGGGATACCATTTATTTCTAATAACCATGGTTTCATATTATCATCAATCATTATATCAAATCCGAATCTTTGAACAATATTATTACTCCTTAAGAATTTAAAATCATTTAATAATTTGTTTTTTATTATATTAAAATTAATTAAAATAGATTTTACTGAAATATTTTTAATTTCATTCCATATTTTTTCCCAATTTCCTCCATTTTTATTTATATAATTTTTTAATACATTTATTGACCATTCTGTTCCTTGATCTGTATTAAAAGTTGCATTATGATTATAATTTGGGTCTTTAAAATTAAAATGTCCATTTGTAATTGAAGCCGTATTATTTTCTATTTTTGATAATTCATATGAATAATTATGTGCTGCTCTCATTACTTGTCCTTCGTTATAAATATATATTTTTAAAGGAGTAAATCCAGTTACTATTACATACATTCTTATATGATATTTTCTTCCTTTTAAAAGATGAGGATTTGAAATATATTTACTTATGAATGAATATTTTAAAAAATCATTTGAATTTTTTAAAAATTTAATTCCTACACCTTGTAATCCTTCTGGTGGTTTATATATCCATAAATCATCTTTTGTTTGTACATAATTTTTAAATTTTTGTTTTAAAATTTTTTTATCATATTTTAATATATATGATTCAGGAATGAAATTAAAATCATTTGGGAATAATTTTTCTAATTTCCTATAATTTAAATATAATATTGCTTTATTATCATAATAATTCATTGAATCAATAAAATGATTTGATAAACAATATTTACATAATGAACCATATACTTCGGGAAGTTTAATAGTATTAAATTCGAAAGATATATAATTTGCTAAATAATAAAAATATGATTTTGGAATTTTATTATATTCCATTGATTTCTTAATTGGAGGATAATCATAATTTCCTGTTTCAACATATGAAAAATATAACATCATATTTTTATTTGTTATTGTATATTTTTCAATATTATAATCTTTTAAATCTTGAGTTATATTTAAATAATCTGGATAATAAAGAAAAATTGTTCTTTGTTTATTTTTACATTTTCCATTCTTTTTAGGATTTAATAAATTTATTGTTTGGCTGTCTTTATTAGGGAGATAATTTTCAAATATTTCATATTTATTTAAACAATGATTACCTTCGAAATAATTATTATTATTTGTATTGATTTTTTTTATTTTTGTTTTTGGAATTAATGTATTATTTAAATATTCACATTTATTTTTCATATTTATATTTAAAAAACAATGTGAATTATAATCTCCATTTAAATTTTTTGAGATATAAATAGATATAGGATGTGATAAAAATTCAAAATCACCTTTTAATGAACATCCACATAAAGATAAATTTATTTGATAATATTTTAGCCTTTGTAAAATATATAAAGTTTGAGAAGTAAAAATTAAAATTCTATTATTTTTTTTTCTTGACATTATGTCATATTGAAAATTTGTATAATGTTTAAAAGATTTTTTTAAATTTATACCAACCCATTTACCTAAATATTTTTCATTAATATTTTTTATATAATAAAAAAGAATATTTCTGTTTGAAAGTATTTTATAATCTTTAAAATATAATTTATTAAAACCTAAAATATGAATCAAGTGATGGATTGTATTAATAAAATAGTTTTCAATTATTTTATTTTTTTTATAATTAATATTTCTATTAAAAAATAATATTCCTATATTTGGTCTTTTATTTATTACATCTTTTGCACATATTTCACCATGAACTTGATAATTTTTTTTTGATAAATTTTGAAATATTGGATAAATTAATAAATCTGCATTTATACCTTTTAATAAATTTTTATCATAATATACTATATTTGAATTACAAAAATTTTTTGGTTCTAAATTTGATTTAATAAGTTTAATGTTTTTAATATAAATAAACTGAGATAAAACAAATCCAACTTGTTTTAACATGTTTTTTAATTTTTTTATTAAACGCTTTTCTACTTTAGATTGTTCTAATTGTTTAAAATCAAAATTAATTTTAATTGGATGATAATCAAATTTAATTTCTTTAGCTTCAATTTTTTTTTCAAAGGTAATTTTATTCAAAAAAATAAATGAAAAAATATATATAGTCAAATTCATTTGATTATTATTTAAATCAAAATTAATTAAACACATTTTTAATAAAATAAAAATGATAAGTAATTTATATAATATAATTTAAAAAAAATCATTATCCAAAACTTAATAGTAATAAAATAAATAAATTATGACTTTTAATTAATTAATATTAATATTAATAAGATTAGAATAAAATTAAGAAAATAAAATAAATTCAATGATTAATTAATTTTTTTAATAGATTCAAATATTTTATTAAAAATATATATTTTTAAAAAGATAAACATTCATCAATTAAATAATATAATAATATCATTTAATGATATATATTTTAAAATTAAAATCATATAATTTTTATATTTAATATAATCCTCAAGAATTAAGATATAAAATCATGACAATGAATTATTAATATTATAAAAAATTAATAAAAATAATTTATAGATGTAATTATCCTTAAAATTAAAAACATATAAATATGTGTTTTATTAATTGAATTTAAGTATCTAATTAAATTGTAAAAATAGATTTATTATTTATTTATAATAATGATAATAATAATCACTTTTAATTAAACAATTTAATAAATTATGCTATAATATTTTTTTCAACTTAAACATTAAAAATAAATAAACAAGCATCAAAAAATAAAAAATTAAATAAAAATAAAATAAAATAATATAAAGAGTTTTATATATTTATAAAAAATTCAAATCAGATAAAGTAAAATTATTAAAATTATTTCCTATAGTAGTAATCATACTATTACAAATTGATTTAATACTCACAATAAAATAATTATTAATAATTGATATATTATTATTAATTGATACTTCATATAGTCCAGTTTTTTCTATAAGAGTATATTTTCAATAATTTTTAAAAATATCTTTTTGAGTTTCATTCATTATACTATCATTAAAAAATTTTTCATCTAAAATATTAACCCAAATATTTTCTGCAGCTTCTAAGTCATCAACATTTTCATTATCAATATTAATTATTATTGTCATATCTTCAACATATTTAAACATTCATTTATAATTAATGTTTGATTAAAGAATAATTTGAAATTATTATGAATTTTTTTATTTGAATTTTTATATATTTCCCAAATAATTTTCATTAAAGTTAATCTTTTTATTATATCACATATAAAAATCCAACAACCTTTATTCATTCCTTTTTTTATTAAATTTAATAAATCAGAATCTATTAAATATTTAAAATTGGAATTTTTATCTTCTTATTTATTAAAGATCCACAATTTCTAACAATAAAAATTAATTTCATAATATGCAGAAAGTGAACATAAAAAATTTGTAACATTTATATTTGGTGAAACTTTAGGGTTAATTGTTATTGGTATCATTGCATTTTTTTGCATTAATTTTTTTTTTGAATGAATTTATATTGAATTATAAATATTAATAAGATATTTATAAATAATTATTGAACTTTGTTTAAGTAAAAATGTTAAATAATATAATAATTTATCTATTTCTCTATTTATTAATTTTATAGTTGATGTATAAAATTATTTATTATTTGATTTATCTAAAGATTTTTTAATAATTGAAGATAAGAATTATTTATTGATTTTGTTGTTATATATTTAAAAATCTATAATTTTTATCATTTATTTCAAAAAAAGAATATTTCATTTTTTTCAAATTCATCTGAATTAAATAATTTTTCATTTAGAAAAATATAAAATTCTTTTAAGAAATTTAATATATAATTCATTTCAATATGAGATATTTCAAATTTATTTATCATCAATTCAAAAGTTACTAGTAAAGAAAAAAGGAAATATTTGATAACGACAAATAAACTTCTTCTAAAATTTTATTTAAAATATCTTTATTATCTTTAAATTTTCAATAAATATAATATAAAATTATTTACAATTTATAAATTCTTTTTGATCTGAAATTAAATTTTTATAATTTGTTAGTATATTATCA
>Ga0310695_10012387_pt1 | contig 11958 bp, 12 predicted proteins | sample RumenRJG_04DNA_FD_203882 | JGI IMG/M metagenome (GOLD analysis project Ga0310695, IMG submission 203882) | Bovine rumen microbial communities from Lethbridge, Alberta, Canada - RJG_04 (v2) (version 2) | ecosystem: Host-associated > Mammals > Digestive system > Stomach > Rumen | place: Canada... | reverse complement strand
TCGGCCACAATCCAGGGATATTTCTGCTTGACGGTCTCGATACGTTTGCGAAACTCCTCTTCCGACGGCACATTATATTCAAATGTCACCGCCGTCAGTTCCACGTATGGAGCATAAATGGCCCGAATAGCCTTTGCATCAGCTATCACAGCTTCTCTTATATTCATATTTATCATTCTTCTTTCCTTATCTTCAGAAAAAGTTTGCACCTCGAATAGTCTATGACAGCTTCGTACTTATCCAGAAAATCTGTTCCCAGGACACCGTCCACCTGTCTGGCATGGTTCTTCCTGAACTCGGAGTTGATGTAGGATATGTCCATCAGGTACAGGTTTTTCTCTTCGATCTCATATCCGTTTATCTGGAGTGTTGCCGAAGTCTTGGTCAAAGCGGAAACGGAGCCAATTCCTGCTGCGTAGTCGCCTGTCTTCGATGCCTCCAAGCCAAATTTGTATTTCTTTGACTTGTCGATGAGTGTAGCACCGCCGCCAGTGTCAATGAGGAATATGCAGGGTTTACCGTTCACAGAGAGGGTAGCCGTAATATGGCCTGTCCTCGTCTTGAAAAGCTCCACTTCATCATAGCCCTTGGCCACCATAACGGAGTCTGTAACTTCTACAATCGGGCTGTTGTCAACCCGCTTGTTGCCCGTACATCCCAATAGGATGGCCAATAGGAAGAGAAGAACACCCTGCTTCATTTGTCCTGTCAAGCTACGCATTTATATCTTCTCCATCTCGCTTGCCACATGGGCTTCACAATCTCTCATGGCATCGAGTGTCTTCTGTAGCACATCATCCAAAAACCAGCCCAGCATCTCCGCTCCCTGTTCACCTGCACTCTGTCCGAGGACGGTGATGTTGTTTGGATCGCCACCGAACTGCGCGATATTATCGTGTACCCATTTCAGAGCAGCCACCTGATCGTATGTACCATAGTTGCCCGATGTGCCGTCAGGATTCTCTGCTGACAGTTCGGGGTGGGCGAGAAAACCGAAGATGCCCAGACGGTAGTTGATGGTGACGAGAATCACGCCTCGTTTGGCCCAGGCGTCACCGTCCATCGTTATCTCATGGCCGTAGCCGTTGAAATAGGCTCCGCCATGTACCCAGAAAGCCACGGGCAGTTTGTTCGCCGGATTTCCGACGGCATCAGCAGGTGCCCATACGTTCAGATACAGACAGTCCTCGCTCTGCACGGTGTTCTCCTTCCAATAGAACTCATTGCCGTAGAACGTCCCGACGGCATTGCCCGGCTGCCAGCAGATGTTGTTGAAGGTGTCGGCTACTTTCACGCCTTTCCACTTCACGACGGGCTGCGGATTCTTCCATCGGAGGTCGCCTACTGGTGGCGCAGCGTATGGAATGCCCCGGAAAACGGTCACACCACTTGCTGAGGATGGAACGCCTTGTATTATTCCTCCCTCTACTTTCACCACGGGACTTTGTGCTCAGGCCAGAGCCGTCACCAGGCATAATGCCAATATTGTTATCTGCTTTCTCATATCAATAATTTTCAGCGTTAATCTCGAAGTAAGCCTGCGGATGGAAGCAGACGGGACAGACGTCGGGGGCTTCAGTGCCGATGATGATGTGGCCGCAGTTGCGGCACTCCCAGATGCTGACGCCTGCCTTGCGGAACACCTCGGCTGCCTCGACGTTGCGCAGCAGGGCACGGTAGCGTTCCTCGTGGTGCTTCTCAATGGCCGCTACGCCACGGAACTGCTCGGCCAGCTCGTGGAAGCCTTCCTCGTCGGCCTCGCGGGCAAAGCGGTCGTACATGTCGGTCCACTCGTAGTTCTCGCCCTCGGCAGCGTGCAGCAGATTCTCGGCGACGGTGCCCAGTCCGCCCAGATGACGGAACCACAGCTTGGCGTGCTCCTTCTCGTTCTCGGCGGTCTTCAGGAAGAGGGCGGCAATCTGCTCGTAGCCGTTCTTCTTGGCCACGGAGGCATAGTAGGTGTACTTGTTGCGGGCCATCGACTCACCGGCAAAGGCGGCTTCGAGGTTCTTCTCGGTACGGGTGCCGGCGTATTTGTTCGTGGTGGACGCATCGGGTTCAGCGACAGTGACCTTCACAAAGTCGGAGGCGGGGTGCTTGCAGATGGGGCAGGTGAAGTTGTCGGGCAATTCCTCACCGACGTACTCGTAGCCGCAGATGCTGCAGCGCCAGACGGTCTTGCCCTCTGCTGTCTGACCCACGGGCTGGGGCTTCGGCTTGATGTGCTGCTGATAATAATAATAGGTGGCAGAAGGCACGTCGGCGAGCACTTCCATCTCGGTGACGGGACCTACGAAGAGCATGTGGGTGCCAAGGTCGATGGCTTGCTCCACGTCGGCAGAGATGAAGGCATTGGTGCCGCGGGTGATGGCCAGTGTGCCGTTGGCGACGCGGCGACAATCGGTGAAGCCTTCGAACTTATCGACCGTCCTTCCGCTCTGGAAACCGAAGTGCTTGAACATCTCGAAGTCGGCGGCCTCGCTGATAATGGAGGCGGTGAACTTGCCTGAACGCTGAATGATTTCGGTCGTGAAGTTACCCTTGTTCAGGGCTACTGAGATACGGTTGGGTTGTGCCGTCACCTGAGCGACGGTGTTGCTGATGCAGCCGTTGTCGCGGCCCTCGTCACAAGTCGTGATGACGAACAGACCATACTGGATGTTGAAAAGCGGATTACTCATAGGTCTATATTTTATGTTAATAAAGTGATGTTATCTAATAAAGTTCATAAATGCCGGCCGCGCTGGACCCCCGAAAGGGTATAGGCTTTCGGGGGATTCCTGTGTCTTACTTGAACAGCATCGGGGCCATCTCCTTCAGTCCCTGTGCCATCGTTGCTGCACAAACGGCGAGCAGCACGGTCAATACACTAATTCTTCTCTTTTTCATCTTTGTGTTGGTTTTAGGAATGAAACAATATACGATTTCACAAATCTTATTAAATCTATCGGCAAAGATACAAATAATTGCGGAATTATTGCTATATTTGCCCCAAGTTTTGTGATTAATTAATAAGGAACAACAATAAAACTAAACGACATGACGAATAGAAGCTTTTTCTTCACCATTGCGCTTTTGTTTTGCACGACCATTGCACGGGCGCAGTACAATCAAATGAACGACATCCCGTATCGCGATGCGGCGCAGGGCTATGCCCAGGAGCGCTGCAAGCTTGATGTGTATTATCCGACAAACGCCCAGGATGCGCCCGTGGTGGTTGCTCGACATCATCGGACTCGACAAGCGCTGGCTGGCAAAGTACGGCGTTGATGCAGACTCGCTCGCCGCCCTCGTGCCGTTCAGCGGCCAGTGCGTCACACATTATAATATACGTAAGCAACAGGGCATCCCGCCCCTGCAGGCTACTATCGACCAGTATGCCCCGTTGACCTACATCCGTCCTGATGCACCGCCCATTGTCATCATCTCCGGCGACCGCGAACTGGAACTCTACGGACGCTATGAGGAGCAGGCCTACTTCTGGCGCATGCTGAAGCTCGCGGGTCACAAGGATGTGACACTCTACGAGATGCAGGGCTACGACCACGGCTCCATGCCGCAGCCCGCCTATAAGATTCTGAAGGATCATATCCACAGGATTACCGCCAAGATGACTTCTGCCTTGCCTGCGCCGACCGTCAATACCGAAAGACAGGCAGAGTACCGCTTTTCCTGGCAGAAAGAATATGTTAGACGCGATGCTCGCATTGATGATGACGTTCTCCATCTGGGAACGAACAACGGCTATTACGACCTCACGGCAGAGACTGGTGTAATGATCTGTCAGCTCCGCGATTTTACGGTATCCGTCCATTACAAGGTCAGTTCCGAGAACGAACTCGACGGCTACGGCCACTTCCTCTTTGCCTTCTCCGCACTGGCCGAGAACAGTGCCCACGAAGGCCCCTATATGGCTATGCGCCTGAACGAGCAACGTTTCGAGACCTCAACCGGTGGCTATGAACATGAGGAAATCATCATGACTGGTGACAAGCCCAAGCGCGACGTCTGGCATCATGCCATCTACCGCCAGCAGGCCCACAAGGGTGAACTCTTCATCGATGGCAAACTCATCGGGCGCAACGACCGCATGCCCATCCTTGCCGAAATCTTCAAGGATGCTCCCGCTAATTGCTGGATAGGCCGTGCCCCTTTCCATGGTGACAAATACCTTACGCAGACTGATATCGCCGACTTCCGTATCTACAACTATGCCGTCAGCGATAAGGACATGCGTCAATTGATGAAGCGAGCAAAATAGCTATGGAAGATAAGGAATATTTCAGAGACAAGGTAGTTGTCGTGACGGGTGGCGCACAGGGCATTGGCCGTTGCATTTCTGAGGAGTTTCGGAAGGCTGGGGCTCAGGTCTTCGTGATAGATAAGCAGGAGGGTGACCACTTTGTGGGCGACATTGCCGACAAGCAGACTTTGGAGCAGTTTGCTCAGGAGGTCATTGCGAAGCATGGCCACGTGGACTATCTCATCAACAATGCCCTGCCGCTTATGAAGGGCATCGATGCGTGCAGCTATGAGGAGTTCCAATATTCCATGAGCGTTGGAGTCACCGCCCCGTTCTACCTTGCCAAGCTCTTCGCCCCGCATTTTGCCAAGGGAGCCGCCATCGTGAACATTTCTTCTTCTCGTGACCGCATGAGCCAACCCCAGACGGAGAGTTACACAGCGGCAAAGGGAGGCATCGCAGCACTGACTCATGCGCTGGCTGTCAGCCTTGCCGGACGTGTCCGTGTCAACTCTATTTCGCCTGGTTGGATAGATACTGCCTACACCGTCTATGAAGGCCCCGATGCCGTTCAACAGCCCGTCGGTCGTGTCGGCAATCCTCTGGACATCGCCAACATGGTGCTCTTCCTATGTTCCGACAAGGCGGGTTTCATCACGGGAGAGAATATCTGTATTGACGGTGGCATGACCCACCAGATGATATATCACGGAGACAACGGTTGGAAATTGGAATTATAAACTGGACGAATATGAAAGAAAGTTTATCAAACTCACTAATAATTTTGGCATGCACCATTCTCATGACAGCATGTGCTTCAGCTCACTCAAATGAGATCGTTGCAGAAGGTGAAGTACCTGTAAGACTCGCTGATTCGTATAGTTTTACAGAAGGGCCTGCGACAGATGCAAGGGGTAACGTCTACTTCACAGACCAGCCCAACAATAAGATTTACCGTTGGGACTGCGAATCGGGAGAGATAACGTTGTTCACTGATCAGAGCGGTCGCTCTAACGGGATGTACTTTGATGCCCAAGGCAACCTGATAGCCTGTGCAGATATGGACAACCAGCTCTGGCGTTTCGACATGCGCTCGACCTCTGGTCGCTACCGCAGGGACGCAAGAATGGTCAAGCTGAGATACTGATAACCGACTACCGCGAAAAGTTGCTGAACGGCCCCAACGATGTATGGATAGCGAAGGATGGAGGTTATTAACTGACAGACCCTTATTTCAAGCGCGACTATTGGACGCGCAACCCTGAGCGCCAACAGCCTGTGGAAGGCCTGTATTATCTGGCTCCAGGAGGCAAACAGCTGGTCATGCTCGACTCAACGCTTAACCAACCCAATGGTCTTGTAGGAACACCCGATGGCAAGTATCTGTATGTCGCAGAGGCAAAGGCTAACAGGATCCTGAGATATGACATTCAGACGGACGGCTCCCTAACGAACCGCCAGGTGTTTGCCGACATGGGGTCGGACGGAATGACGATAGACGACCGGGGGAACATCTATCTGACTGGCGACGGCGTGACCGCCGAAGTCAGGAAAAACATCTTTCGGGGGACAAAAAATGGGGGTGCGTCACTCTTTGGGGGACATCTGGGGGACAAAGTTAGGCAAAAATCTGCAAACAAACAATACCTAAATCAAAAATCTGCAAAAACCCGAACAATCTTTAACACTTGAAAACAAGGGATTTACGGGCTTATTTTTGCAGATTTTATGTGTTTCTTTGCAATTGGGCTATTTTCCCACGCAGAAATGGGAGAAGATGTTGTTGAGGGTTTCTTGGGGAGTTATCTGTCCTTCGCCGGTTATTTCGGAGAGGTCGGCGAGGACGAGGCGGAGGTCTTCAGAAAGGAGGTCGCCAGATAAGTTGATGCTGAGACCGTCGAGGACGCGCTGAAGGTGGGTATGGGCATTGGTGAGGGCCTCGTAATGGCGGGCGTTAGTTATGATGACGTCGTTGTCGGTGGTCTTTGGAGCGGCATCAATCAGGCGCTGGCGCAGGGTTTCAAGGCCGATACCGAACTTGGCCTGGAATGTATCGGTCTTGTTTTCGATTCGAATGACGGTCTGGTCGTCGCGAACGGGGATGTCGGGGTAGGCGACGCCTGGTTCGGTCATCATCAGGATGATGCGCGCACGCTGGGCGGTTGCGATGGAGCGGTCGATGCCCATGAGTTCTATTTGGTCGTTGGTGTGGCGGATGCCGGCGGTGTCGATGAAGCGGAAGGTGATGCCGCCAAGTTGGATGGTGTCTTCGATGGCATCGCGGGTGGTACCTTGTATGTCGCTGACGATGGCGCGTTCTTCTCCAAGGAGCGCGTTGAGGAGTGTTGACTTGCCAACGTTAGGAGCACCGACGATGGCCACGGGAATACCGTTTTTGATGGCGTTGCCAGTGTCGAAGGAGTCGGCAAGACGGGTAATATGAACATCAATCTTCTGGGCAAGTGCGAGAAGTTCGGAACGGTCGGCAAACTCGAGGTCTTCGTGATCGGAGAAGTCGAGTTCGAGTTCAAGGAGGGAGGTGAGCTTGAGGAGCTGGTCGCGGAGGGTCTTGAGTTTGGAGGAGAAATGTCCGCGCAGCTGACTCATGGCGATGTCGTGGGTGGCCTTGTTGGTGGAGGCGATGAGGTCGGCGACGGCCTCAGCCTGACTGAGGTCGAGCTTGCCGTTGAGGTAGGCGCGCATGGTGAACTCGCCGGGACGGGCCATTCGGCAACCGTTCTGGATGAGGAGGTCGAGGATGCGACGGACAATGTAAGTGGAGCCGTGACAGGAGATTTCCACGGAGTCCTCGCCAGTGTAGCTGTGGGGGGCGCGGAAGACGGTGACGAGGGCTTCGTCGATGAATTCTCGATGCGGGGAAACCGCATCGCACTGTGAAGGGACTGTGAGATGGGCAGGGGAAACCGCATCGCTCGGCGAGGGGGCCGTGAGACGGGTGAAGTGAACCGTGTTGGCTGCTACGCCGCCGCAGCACAGCGAACAAAGGGTGCTAACGATGGAGAAGGCAGCGGGACCAGAGACGCGGATAACGGCAATTGCGCCCCCGACGGCTGTGGCGGGGGCGCAGATAGTGTCTTCACTCGTTAATGGTGAAGTGACAATGTCTTCACTCGTGAATGGTGAGTGGTGAGTGGTGACGGGATTTGTCATTTACTTCTTGTCTTTGACGATGTTGCCGAGGGCGTCGGCAGCCTTGTCGTTGAGGTTGACGTTACGCGTGGTGACGGCCTCGATGCTGCCAGCCTTCATGATGTCGGCCATATCAACGCCGGTGGCTGACTTGAGTACGTCGAAGGCCTGCTTGATGGCTACGGGCACGTTGCCGCTGAGTGAACTGACGCCACCACCGTCGGCGCTGTAGATGTTGACGTCCTTGATGGCTGAGATGGGCTTAGCGACGTTCTCGACAATCTGCGGCAGGATCTCAATCATCATCTGGGCGATAGCGGCGTTGTTGTACTTCTTATAGGCCTCGGCCTTCTTGTCCATTGCCAATGCTTCGGCCTCACCCTTCTTCTGGATGGCGTAAGCCTCAGCCTCACCCTTGGCCTTGATACCGATGGCCTCCTGCTCTAAGCGGTAACGGGCGGCATCAGACTCGGCATTCTGAGCCAGAGCACGTTGCTCGGCCTCGTATTTCTGAGCCTCGGCCACGCGCTTGCGCTGTTCGAGGTCGGCCTGAGCGTCGATTTCCACCTTATATTTGTCTGCATCAGCCTTCTTCTCAACCTCAGCAGCCAGTTGGTTCATCTTGATTTCAATCTGCTCCTTCGAGAGAATCTGCTCGCGCTTGGTCTTCTCAATCTCAGCCTCGACGGTCTTGATGTTGATGGTCTTCTGCTGTTCCTGCTGCTGAATGGCGTAGGCGGCATCGGCATCAGCCTGGGCCGTATCAGCCTCACGCTTCAGGGCTGCACGCTTCAAGGCCAGGTCGTTGTTCTTGACGGCAATGGCAGTATCGGCATCTACGCGGGCATCGTTGGCCTCTTTGTCAGCCTTCGACACCTCAATCTTCACGTCGCGCTCAGCAACGGCACGATTGATGGCGGCGTCTTTCTTGATTTTGGCCGTATTGTCGGCACCGAGGTCCTTGATGAGCCCTTCGCGGTCGGTGACGTTCTGGATGTTGCACGAGATAATCTCGATGCCCAACTTGGCCATATCGGGCTGAGCCTTCTGCATCACTTGGTCAGAGAAACCGTCGCGGTCAGTATTCAGCGAGCGGAGGTCGAGCGTACCGATGATTTCACGCATATTACCCTGTAATGAGTCCTGCAACTGGTTGGCAATCTCCGTAGGCTCCATGTTCAGGAAGTTCTTGGCAGCCAGACGGGTTCCCTCAGAGTTGGGCGTGACGCGAATCTTGGCCACTGCGTCCACATCGACGTTGATAAAGTCGTTGGTAGGTACGCTCTCTTCGGTCTTGATATCAACGGTAATCTGTCCGAGATACACCTTGTCAAGACGTTCCAAGAAAGGAATACGGAAACCGCCGGAGCCTATCAGCACACGAGGTTCCTTCGAGAGACCAGAGATGATGAAGGCAAACGAGGGTGGTGCCTTGACGTAGGATATAAAGACAAATAACACCAGTAGTACCACGACTACTGCGATGAGCATGTAAAGTGTTGTTGGGTCCATATTGTTTTTAGGTTTGGTTGATTAGATGCGTTCAAGCACTTTCTCAATGAGTGTGTCGATGGAGTTTTTGTACTCGGTGTTCATCTCCTTGGCATAGCGGTTGGCGATGACCATACAACAAGTCATAGCGCGATGACCGAGCAGAGAGGCGAGACCGGCAAGAGCTGACGATTCCATTTCGAAGTTGCATATCTTCATACCTTCGTACTCGAACGACTCAATCTTCTTGTTCTGGTCCGGGTCGGCAATATCGGCACGAAGTTGGCGTCCCTGGGGGCCGTAGAAACCACCGCAGGCAACGGTGTAGCCGCGTACCATGTCGTCTTGTGCTATCTGATTGATCAGTTCTTCGTTGGCCACAGCAACGTAAGGTGCGCCCTTGATGGGATCCCACTGCATGTGTTCTTTGAAGGCCTTTTCCATCTCAATGTCGCAGACGACATTGCGTCCGGCATAGTAGTTTAGGAGGCCGTCGAAGCCGATGCTCTTGACGCTGGCCACGAAACAGCCAGTAGGCGTAAACGGTTGCAGACCACCGCAAGTGCCGATGCGCACCATCGTCAGCGTGCGATGCTCTTCACGTTCAGTACGGGTGCTATAGTCAATGTTGGCCAACGTGTCGAGTTCGTTGGCAACGATATCGATATTGTCGCATCCGATGCCGTGCGACTGGCAGGTAATGCGTTTGCCTTTGTAGGTACCAGTGATGGTATGGAATTCACGACTTGAGACCTCACACTCCTTGGTGTCGAAGTGGGCGGCCACGGTGTCCACACGGGCAGGGTCACCGACGAGGATGACACGGTCTGCCAATTGCTCTGGCTTCAGATGAAGGTGGAAGCACGATCCGTCAGCATTGATAATCAGCTCGGATTCTGGGAAAGTTCTCTCTGTTTTCATAGTTTTATGGTTTTAGATGTTTAATTTCTGAGTTGCGGATGATTTTCTCTAATTGTCGGATATTTGTCTCTAACTGATAGTATTCCTGTTCGTATTCGAGAATCTCAGTCCTTAATCCTTTCTTTTCGATAGCTGCAGCTTTGGTGGCATAATACTGGCGTGCCTTATCCATTTCCGTGCCAAGCTGTTCGTAGCGTTTCTGCATCTGGCTGAGTTCATTGTAGCGGTCGCGGTTGTCAGCATTACGGAAATCAGCCAAGCTGGTGTATGTGACATCATCATTGACGACAAAAACGAAATCCTGTTTCTTGGCTCTCTTCGTGGTGGTCATCATTGCCTGTAGACGGCTGAGAGCCTCCTGGCGAGCATTACCGTCGCCCCACGTATCAGCAATGCAGTCGATTCTTGCCCTGCTACGAATCTGTTCTTCACTCAGTTCATCAGCATGATAGGTGAGTCGCTTCTCGTTAGGAATGAATGTATAGATGCAGACGCTGCCGTCAGGCTGTCGACGGTCGGTGGCAAAATAGCCGATATTGTTTAACTCGTCAACAACATACATATAGTCATTGGCTTCCGAGTTAAAAGGCAGTCCGATATTTTCAGCCAGCAGATATTTTCCCGTCTCTGAGTCGTAACGCGACACATAGATATCCAGTCCGCCCAATCCTTCGTCGCTGATGGCGGCGAAGTAGAGCGTGGTACCGTCAGACAGCACGAAAGGGTAGTTCGTTCTCTGGTAGCGACCAAGACCTTCTAATTGTACAGGCTCGCTCCACTGTACTCCCAACTTGTCGATGGTATAGAGCCTTCCATCGTTTGAGAACCAGCACTTGTTGCCTAATTGGTTGACACATACGGTGGCGTAGGGCTGGTCGTCGGTCCTGAAGAACTGGTTGTAGGTGGAGATAGACCCCGACTCAGCACCGATATTGTAAACGCTCAGAAACGTCTGCTTGCTGACAACGACACTGTCGACGATGACTACCTGTTGGGTAGCATCCAGCATCTCGTCAAACTTCGTTATCTCCTGTGGTACTTCTACTACAGGTCTCTTTTTCTTGACAGTGCTCTTCTTTTGTGCATAGCTTGGTAGTGCAATGATTGCGATAACCAGTATGATAGATAAACAGCTCTTTCTCATAATAAGGTGATATTCGTCTGACAAAGATACAGAAAAAAATCAAATGATGGCATATCTGAAGCCAATAATTATATGTTTTTAATACTCTTCAGTCATTTTTCCTTCTGCTTCGAGTGCTTTCCAGATGGAATAGCGAGCTTCTGGGTTGATTTTTTCCATTGCGGCGTAGAGTTTTGCTATCTCCGTGCGGTTGGTCTCATGCTCGTAAGGACACAGCTTCTGTAGTTTCTGATAGTCGGCGAGTGTGGCATAATGGCGGATGTCAGCCTCGTCTATCAGACAAAGCGGGCGAATGATGGTCAGTGGCATTTTTCGCATACGGAGCAGAGCAGGCATCGTGCCGAATCGTCCTTGAAATGTCAAGTTCATCAGCGTCGTGTGGATGATGTCGTCACGATGATGGCCGAGAGCAATTTTGTTGCAGCCAAGTTCCTGAGCCAGATTGAAAAGCTCCTTGCGGCGATACCAGGAACAGAGGAAGCAGGGGGGCTTTTCTTTGGGTGAAGGGTGAGGGGTGATGGGTGAAGGGTCGGACGAGAAAGAGGTGGTAACGATGTGCAGGGGTACGCCCAGGCTGTCGCAAAACTGTTGCAGGTAGTCTGTGGACGTTTCGTAGCTGACGTTTTCCATCCTAACATGAACGGCATCGACGCGGAACGCAGGGTGATTGATGCGCGCACGCTTTGCCAGCAGTTCTGTAAGTAGTAACGAATCTTTGCCGCCCGACAGCCCGATGAGTATATGGTCGCCGTCGGCTAACAGGCCGTATGTGACAAAAGCCCGTACAAAGCGCTCGTTAAGACGCTTGAAGAGCAGTTCCCGTTCTGTCTTCATTCACTTCATAAAGACCAGATAGACGGCACAGATGATGAGTACGAAGGCCAGGATGTGGTTCCAGTGCAGGTGAGTGCCCTGAAACATGATGTTGGCGATGACGCAGAAAACGGCCAGCGAGATACACTCCTGAATGACCTTCAGCTGAATCAGGTTAAAGGGACCGCCGTTCTCA
>Ga0310695_10012385_pt1 | contig 11958 bp, 9 predicted proteins | sample RumenRJG_04DNA_FD_203882 | JGI IMG/M metagenome (GOLD analysis project Ga0310695, IMG submission 203882) | Bovine rumen microbial communities from Lethbridge, Alberta, Canada - RJG_04 (v2) (version 2) | ecosystem: Host-associated > Mammals > Digestive system > Stomach > Rumen | place: Canada... | reverse complement strand
GATCCCGATCCGTTTATGGAACAACTGAACAAACAAGGTCTGCCTTGGCACGAGGTGTTCGACGGCGACCTCGAATTATAATTATTAACACTTAAATTTCTAAAAGCTATGGCGAAAGAAAAAGAAGGCGAGGCTTTGAGCCCGCAACAGGAGAAGATGAAGGCGCTGCAGGCAGCCATGTTGAAAATCGAAAAGGACTTCGGCAAAGGCTCCATCATGCGTATGGGTGAAGAGAAGATCGAGAATGTGGAGGTGATCCCCACAGGTAGTATCGGTCTGAATGCAGCCCTGGGCGTAGGTGGCTATCCCAAGGGACGTATCATCGAGATCTACGGTCCGGAGTCATCCGGTAAGACCACGCTGGCCATCCATGCGATTGCCGAGTGTCAGAAGGCGGGTGGTATCGCGGCTTTCATCGACGCCGAACATGCATTCGACCGATTCTATGCAGAGAAGCTGGGTGTGGATATCGACAACCTGTATATCTCCCAGCCGGATAACGGTGAACAGGCGTTGGAGATTGCCGACCAACTGATTCGCTCCAGTGCCATCGACATCATCGTCATCGACTCCGTGGCAGCCCTGACCCCGAAGAAGGAGATTGAGGGTGACATGGGTGACTCGGCCGTCGGTCTGCAGGCTCGTCTGATGAGTCAGGCGCTGCGTAAACTCACCTCCACCATCTCGAAGACCAACACGACCTGTATCTTTATCAACCAGTTGCGAGAAAAGATCGGTGTGATGTTCGGCAATCCCGAGACGACCACAGGTGGTAACGCCCTGAAGTTCTATGCGTCTGTCCGCTTGGACATCCGGAAGTCACAGGCGATCAAGGATGGTGACAATGTGATCGGTAACCTCGTCAAGGTGAAGGTGGTGAAGAATAAGGTTGCCCCTCCCTTCCGTAAGGCAGAGTTTGAGATCACCTTCGGCGAGGGTATCTCGAAGGTCGGTGAGATCGTGGATCTGGGTGTGGAGTATGGCATCATCAAGAAGAGCGGCTCATGGTTCTCTTACGAAGATGCCAGATTGGCACAAGGCCGGGATGCCACGAAAGCGCTGCTGCAGGATAATCCGGAGCTCTGTGACGAGCTCGAGGCCAAGATCATGCAGGCGATTACTGATAAGGCATAATACTTAAAAAGAATTCCCAACCGCTTTGGTTGGGAATTCTTTTTTTCTATTTCGTGATGGGGGTTCCTGTGCCTTTCATCCAACTCTGAGCCGGGTCTGCAGCCGGGGCAGGTGCGGACTTCGCATTACGACGGTTGGTTGTACCACTCGAGCTCTTGGCGTTATTATCGCGGGTATAGGTCTTCGTCACCACACCGGAACCGTTAAAGTCCACATAGAGTAACTTGTTGTTCGAACGCTGGTAAACCCACGTATAGAGGCCGTTTTCGCCATTGATAACCTTGTCAGGTTCACCGGCAGCCATCATCGTCTCATCCTCCGTGAAGCCGATACCCACGTGTCCGGCACGCATCATCGCACGGCTACCCTCGGATGTCTCGATCTTCTTGCCAGGGCCCAGGGCAAAGATATAACCGAAGTACTCCGTCTGATCCTGTGCCAGATGCTCATCCAACAGCATGTCGATATAGAAATAGGTACCCAAGGTCGTATTCTTCAGTTTCAAAGTGAACTTATCATCGTTCTTATGCGGGTTCATCGCCTCGATCTGATACTCCGTCAGACGCGGGATGGACTGCATCTTCTTAGAGAATTCGTTCAAGAGCTTCGTGGGATACTTCGTGTGGATGATCTTACCCAGGAACTGCTTGTAGTTGTTGCTGCTGATACTCAGCACATCCTCCACCAGTTCGAAGGAATTGCCGAACAGATACTTGGCGTTGTCATTCACGAAGTCATCATCTTTTAAGCTGCAGTTGGTCTTCGAGATCGCCACATTCTGGTAGAACTCATTACCATCCGCGTCTTCCACGATGATCTTCACAGGGAAATCGCGCGTGCCGACACCTACGGCTTTTACCGTTACGGGCACATCCTTATCGACAACCACGTCCAGATAGCCATCGCCATCCAGTTCAGTGTCCACGCGATAGAACTGGGTCTTGGTATAGACCTCCTTGCCCACCAGTTTCTCACGGGCAATATCCACATCCCCCAGATAGGCGAGCGTGGGTACACCCAGGTTATTATAGCAGTAGTCCTCGAACGTATCACTCGGAATCTCGTAATAGTACTTCCGCTGGTCATCCTGACAGCGGAAGTTGATACGCTCATGCCCGTCCTTATCCTCCTCGTGGCCCATATAGATCATGATCTTATGACGCAATTTTACACTGCTCACATCCTTCTCTGTGGCAGCATCCGTGAAAGTCTTCACCACCATATCATACTCACTGGGAATCACCATGAACTTCATCCCCTCCTGCCAGTCGCAGAGGCTTTGGAACTTGAAGTTCTGACTGATGAAATCAATGGCGGTCTCTTCCTCCTGGTTCAAGGTCTCCAACCGCGTCCCCTCCAGCACCCCACTCGTCTTCACGATATAGGAGTTCTGTGCATAGGCCGTCACCATGAGGAAAGCCATACAGGTTGCTAAAAGCGTTCTTTTCATGACTATCGACAGTTTTATTGAAAATAGAATTCTGAGTGCAAAGATAGCATAAATCAGCTAAACTCCCAAATAATTTGTGCCAAAATGACGTGACAGACGATAAATTTTCCCGTTTTCGCCATTTTGGCACATGGTTTGCACAGCGGTTACTGACATTTTGAATTAATAACAAATAAAATATAAGAATTATGGGAAAGATTATTGGAATTGACTTAGGAACTACGAACAGCTGCGTTGCCGTATTCGAAGGTAACGAGCCAGTAGTAATCGCCAACAGCGAGGGTAAGCGTACAACGCCCTCTGTCGTTGGTTTTGTAGAGAACGGTGAGAGAAAGATCGGTGATCCTGCCAAGCGTCAGGCCATCACGAACCCGAAGAACACGGTTTATTCGATCAAGCGTTTCATGGGTGAGAACTGGCAGCAGACCGAGAAGGAGATTGCCCGCGTACCTTATTCAGTAGTAAATGAGGGTGGCTATCCCCGTGTAGATATCAACGGTCGTAAGTACACCCCGCAGGAGATCTCTGCCATGGTGCTGCAGAAGATGAAGAAGACTGCAGAGGACTATCTCGGGCAGGAGGTGACAGAGGCTGTCATCACCGTACCTGCTTACTTCTCTGACTCACAGCGTCAGGCTACCAAGGAGGCTGGTCAGATCGCCGGTCTCGATGTGAAGCGTATCGTGAACGAGCCTACAGCTGCCGCTTTGGCATATGGTGTGGATAAGGCGAACAAGGATATGAAGATCGCTGTCTTCGACCTCGGTGGTGGTACGTTCGATATCTCTATCCTCGAGTTCGGCGGTGGTGTGTTCGAGGTGCTCTCTACCAATGGTGATACCCACCTCGGTGGTGACGACTTCGACCAGGTGATCATCGACTGGCTCGTACAGGAGTTCAAGAATGACGAGGGTGCCGACCTGAAGGCTGATCCGATGGCGATGCAGCGTCTGAAGGAGGCTGCCGAGAAGGCGAAGATCGAGTTGTCTTCTTCTACCTCTACGGAGATCAACCTGCCGTACATCATGCCGGTGGCTGGTGTTCCCAAGCACTTGGTGAAGACCTTGACACGTGCGAAGTTCGAGCAACTGGCTCACGACCTCATCCAGGCTTGTCTGGCTCCCTGTCAGAAGGCCATGGCAGATGCCAAGTTGAACACCGCTGATATCGACGAGGTGATCCTCGTAGGTGGTTCAAGCCGTATCCCCGCTGTGCAGACCCTCGTGAAGAACTACTTCGGCAAGGAGCCTTCAAAGGGTGTGAACCCTGATGAGGTGGTAGCCGTGGGTGCTTCTATCCAGGGTGCTATCCTGAACAAGGAAGGTGGTGTAGGTGATATCGTGCTGCTCGACGTGACTCCGCTGACACTGGGTATCGAGACGATGGGTGGTGTGATGACCAAGTTGATCGAGGCCAACACGACCATTCCTTGCAAGAAGAGCGAGACTTTCTCGACCGCAGCTGACAATCAGACAGAGGTGACGATCCACGTGCTGCAGGGTGAGCGTCCGATGGCTTCACAGAACAAGAGTATCGGTCAGTTCAACCTGACAGGTATCGCTCCGGCCCGTCGTGGTATTCCTCAGATCGAGGTAACCTTCGATATCGATGCCAACGGTATCCTGAAGGTTTCTGCCAAGGATAAGGCCACTGGTAAGGAACAGGCCATCCGCATCGAGGCTTCTTCTGGTCTGTCACAGGACGAGATCAACCGCATGAAGGCAGAGGCTGAGCAGAACGCTGAAAACGATAAGAAGGAGCGCGAGCGTGTGGATAAGCTGAACCAGGCCGACTCGATGATCTTCCAGACTGAGAACCAGTTGAAGGAGATCGGCGACAAGATCCCTGCAGAGCACAAGCCCGCGATTGAGAATGCCCTCCAGCAGCTGAAGGATGCCCACAAAGCTGGCGACATCAACGCCATCGACACCGCCATCGCAGCCCTCAACAACGCCTGGCAGACTGCCTCACAGCAGATGTACCAGCAGAGCGGCGCAGCCGGTCAGCCTGGTGGTGATCAGTTCACTGGCGACCAGCAGCAGGCCGGTCCTCAGCAGGACACCACCCAGAAGCCCGACGACATCCAAGACGCCGACTTCGAGGAGGTGAAGTAAGATTAGATAAACAACGATAAGAATATCATAAGAAAGTGGTGTAATCCAAGTGGTTACACCACTTTTTGTTATTGTTAAACTTTGTTTCATTTCTTGCTATCTCTGCATTAAAATTATGTCAAGATTGGCAGTTTTTTAATGTAAAACTTGTGTAGTAGAATAAAAAACGTTATCTTTGCATCGTAAAAAGTTGCCAATACTGGCAAGAATATAATATAGAACAATGGAGATAAAAAGAGATCGATATCTGAAACAACTGATCGAGAGCCGTCAAAATGGCTTTATCAAGGTGGTAACAGGAATCCGCAGATGTGGCAAGTCGTATCTGCTGAACGTCTTGTTCTATCACTACCTATTAGATAATGGGGTGGCAGATGACCACATTATTCGCATTGATCTTGAAGATCGCATGAACAAGGATTTGAGGAACCCAGACATGATGCTCCATTATGTTCACGACAGAATCAAAGACAAGGAGTTGTATTACATCATCATTGATGAGGTGCAACTGATGGACGAGTTTGTGGATGTGTTGAATAGTTTCCGTCATATTGATAATGCCGACACATACGTGACAGGCAGTAACTCTCACTTCCTATCTTCGGATATCCCAACGGAGTTTCGTGGCCGAGGAGAAACCATCCATGTGAATCCGCTATCTTTTGCAGAGTTCTATTCTGCCGTTGGCGGTGACAAGCAGGATGCATGGCGTGAATATTACACTTATGGCGGTTTACCGCTCATTCAATCTTTTGAAACAGAAGAGAAGAAAATAAACTATCTGAAGGGACTCTTCGAAACAGTTTATTTGGCAGATATTATCGAAAGACATAAAATCAAAAATGATAATGAACTGCGTGAGTTGGTGCTTATTTTGGCATCATCTATAGGTGCTCCATGCAATCCTACTAAATTGTCGAATACCTTCAAAAGCGTTAAGAATGTAAGCATTGGCAGTCAGACGATTGCGAATTACCTCACCTATTTGTCTGAGTCGTTCCTGCTGAACAAAGCCATACGCTACGATATAAAAGGAAAGAAATACATCAACACACTATCCAAATACTATTTCTCGGACATCGGTTTGAGAAATGCCATCTTAGATATGCGTCAACAGGAAGAGACGCACATCATGGAGAACATCATCTACAACGAGCTTATCACACGTGGATATAGTGTGGACGTTGGAATGGTGGAAATTAAGAAGCAAGACAAGGATGGCAAGTGGGTTCGTATTCAACTTGAAGTGGACTTTATTGCCAGCCTCGGCAGCAAGAAATATTATGTGCAGTCAGCCTTGTCCATCCCTGACAGGGAGAAAGAGATACAGGAATCTCGCCCACTTACAAACATCAATGATTCTTTCAAGAAGGTGATCATTGTGAAAGACCACATTATGCCTCGTCGCAATGAAGAAGGCATACTAACAATAGGTCTCTTCGATTTCCTTCTAAAAGAGGATAGTTTGGATATATAATTAAGAATAAACATCCAGAAGCTTTACAGATAAGATGAAAAACAACCCGAGGTTGGCCAATTATGGTATGGTAATAATCCTATTACAAGTGAAAGTCCTTATGTCGTAAGATACCAAGCAGAAGATTACAAACGAATTGAGAACATGCAGAAGGCCGATAGTGAGGCATTAAGTCATTATTGGCAGCAACAACCCGAACTCAAGGAGCCCGAATTCTTGGCAATTCTTACAAAAGAAAGGAATATATAGAAAAGGACAAGATAGAATAGGAAGAGCATCACACGGATGCTTCTCGATATTTGTTGATTGATAACACTAAGGATGCTTATGGCGTTCCTTATTTGTACCAAACCAAACGTAAGTAACTGATAATCAGTAACGCTTATTTTCGAGGAGGGGGAAATGACACCGATAGGCAAAGACATAACAAAACGCAACGAAATAGCGTGTAGCTCAACGAGTTACACGCTATTTGTTTTCTATACCCTCATGTTTGCTATGTCTTTATTATGCCCTTATTTATCCCATTTTTGCGACATTCATGTAACGCGACTTAATTTGCGACGAACCTGTACGGTTAAAATATTTACAACTTGTTTTTGTCGTAAAAGGAATTTTTAATTAGACTATGATCAACCTCTGGGTGTTCCCATTTTCCTGTGATAAGCCATATCTCGTAGAATAGTATCCATTCGTGAACCCAAGGGATTATATGACTATAAAGACTACTCGCACCATTCCGCCAGTGTTGTTCTGGTGGATAGTATAAACAAAGGCTTTTATCTTTGTATACATGAGGCGGGGTGCAAACAAGAGTAGGTGATAGTATCCACACCTTTGGAGGTACTACACCATTATAGACAACTTTATAGTTGTAATTGACGCCTGTTTGACTATAAGAACCGATGACAATCAGGGTCAATTGCCCCTTAACTGATTTGAGCTGACAGTCCAGGAAGTCATAGTGGGCCTCCAGCTCCTTCTTCTCATGAATGAGAAGATAGTAGCTGGATTGGAGACTGTTTACACGATGTGGCTGATAGATCTTCTTTTCATTCTTCACCATAATTAGAATGAGCTAAGTTTTTTACACCTTCTGTAGCATTTATCAGTCCACTTTTGGCAGTTGCCGCAATTCCTGCAGTAACTTGTTTGCCAATAGCGCGAAGTTTTTCAAGACTACTCATTGTCTCGTCATCTTCATCATCGGCCAGAGGAAATCTATCTCCAAGGTGCTTGCGCCAGAGCTTGCTAGCCTTTAGCTTGTTTTTCTCCTCGATGGCCTTATCGGCATCTTCTATGAACTTGTCTAACTCCTCAAGGAATTTCTGTTTGCGATCTTCGTCATAATCTGCGAAGAGATTGTCATAAGGGGTAGCAGGTACGATGCATACAAATAAAATGTCGAGAGAGGTCTTGATGGCTTTAAGTGTATCGCGTAGAGCGATATCATCACGTCCTTCATGTTTCTTCTGATTATTGCTGGCCAAAATAGTCATAGCAAGGCCAGGAGGCATAAATCCTCTAACAGTGTCGGTCCATGATTTAAGATAAGACACAAGACGTACTAGAGCGTCGTTGTCTTTTTTCTTGCCTTGGAACCAAACAACGACTTCACGAGGATCACTTGGTTCATAGCCGCTATCACGAATAGCCAATTCCGGGTGCTCGGTGTAACTGTTGGTACTCTTGCGATATACAGGTAGGTCGATATGATAACCAGCTGCATACTGCACACGAATACACTTATTCTTATGCGACGGAGTAGCATCAGTGGTGCCTGTAACGGCATCCATGACCCAGTTTTGAAGGGTTGACGCTGAAACACCGGGTTTGGGAATGAAATAGCAACCATCGTCAAGGTCGCACTCGTCATCCTTTGTACGGATAGTAGTCCCCATTTTATATGAGCCTTGGATGTAGAATGAAGGCTTGTATTCGGGATGCTTCTCCTTGAAATGGTTTTTAATTTTCGTGCGCAGATTGTTGTGCGAAGTGATCATTTTCTGACGCTTCGTGTCGGTGATATGGAGTTCATCGTAAAACTCTTGGAAATTGGAATTTAAATTTGCCATAAGCTTCTATTTTAACTATTATGTTTATATGGTTCTACTTTGTTTTGAATGAAGGGCTTCAGTTTCTCTAAGTTTTTTTTATACAGTTCCTGTCCAATGTTTGCCAAACGGTTGAGGGTTTCTTTGCCTGTAGCATCCATCGGAATGTTTTGCTCAAGTTTTTCCTGGACTCTATGATAAATAAAACGGCCTTTTTGGTCATGACCAGCCCCTTGGCTCATCAGTTTCATCGTATTATCAATATAAATAGATTGACCTGAGGCCATCACTTCGTAAATTCGAAGGTTATTGTTGTGAGGGAGTAGCCAGTAGCGAAGTCCTCTTTTCTTGTTACAAGCTCGATCTTTCAGATTAAATGTTCCTGTACCTAGCGAAAGAACCTCTATATTTTCAAGCGGAATATCGAGGCAATAAACTGCTTCGCTCAATCCAATTAGGGCCGGATTGTTTGCAACGACTCCGCCGTCTACATTATTAATATAGGAGCATTCGTTGACAGAGTTCATCTCAGTATACTTGAAACTGTAAGGGCTGAAATATATAGGGGCAGCAGCAGTTGCAAGTGCAACATTAACGACAGGCATGTGGCAGTCTTTAGTTATGTTGTGGAGATGATCTGTCTTAAATACGTGCGCTTCGCCTTTGTCTAAATCATATGCGGGAATGCATAGGCGAGTTTTGCAATGATAAATGCGAGCAGTGTTGTTGTGGTAGTCTTGCTGATTAAAGTTTATCGCAAGTAATTCCTCTAGGACTTTGCGGTCGTAGTATGGCTTGTTTGCAAGAAAGGCTTTGGCAGTGCTTTTTGAGGGGAAAATCTTCTTTGCGTTGTCTTTATAGAGATTTAGTATTTCCTTGGCAGTCATACCAAGGGCAATACCGATTGCAATAATGCCACCAGTGCTGGTGCCACAAACAAGGTCAAAATAATCACAAAGGCGAGCATTCGGGCCATCTTTTTTGATGGCCTCTTCTTCGAGGTGGTATAAGACTTTGGCAGGAATGATGCCTCTGATGCCTCCACCGTCGATAGTTAAAATTTTAAATTTGTTGTCTTTTTCATTCATATCTTTAATTTTAAAAAATAATTTAATATGTGAAATAGTGTTGCAAGAAGTATGCCAATAATGTATTTTTTTTATTCTATTTGCCAAATTTGCCAAAGACCAGCTTGTTTTTGTTTGTTTAAATGTTAATTTTTCGGTTTTATATATTGTTTTTCTTAGATCTGTCAGTGGATCTGTCAAAATGACGTGTGCGCATTTTGGTATAGATTGCATATTTGACGATATTTATCTGCCAAAATGGCGTGAGTTATACCAAATTAAGGCTATATGATAAAAAAATAACCAATTCTCTTGCCTAGTTAAATAAAAAGTACTACCTTTGCGCACAAATAATAATATGGTATAAATAGCTCATGTAACAACATGATACAAGAATTTCGGGTTTCAAATTTTCTCTCATTTAAGGAAGAGGCTGTGCTTAACTTTGTGGCTACAAAGGATGAGGCACTTGAGAAAGAATTAGTGGTAGAAGTTACACCTGGGGTCAAGTTATTACGACTTGCGGTAGTCTACGGCGCTAATGCCAGCGGCAAGTCTAATTTGCTTGCAGCAATTGATTTCCTTCAGAGTTTCTGGTTTCAGAAACGTAGTGATATAGATGAATCAACTGAAGCGGTACCTTTTTTGTTTGACGAGGATACTCCGAAAGAAACTTCGAAATTCGAACTAAAATTCTATGTTGATGGAGTTAGGTATTGGTATTCTTTGGAACTAGATAAACATCAAGTATATTCAGAGAAACTGTATTATTATAAGAGTACACAGCCAACGATGCTTTTTACTCGATTACTTGAAAATGGACAGTCTGTAATCAAGATAAATACATTGGCAGTAAAAACTATAGCTGGAGCTGTAGATGAGATCAGTTTAAAGTGTTTGCGCAATATGTCTTTTTTTGCAGCAAGGCAGAAAGTAAACTGTTCGCTACCCCTTATTGATGAAGCCCGAGACTGGATGAAATCAGGCATGTTGCCAGTGATTGAGCCAGAAACAAGAATGTTTGAATATGCTGGAAGCCAGATGCTGAAAGATAACGCTCTGAAAGATTTTATTTTGAAATTTGTAAATAAAGCGGGCTCGAATATTACTGGTGTGAAAATGCAAGAAGAAAAACTTCCTATGCCGGGATTTATGCGCGATGCTATTATTGGTGCTCAAGAACTGTCGAAAGAGGTGAAAGATAAGTTACTGGAAGATGATTTTGTAAATAAACTGAATTCGAGCTTTGAGCATACAGTAAAGAACCAGAGAGGAGTTGAAAAGTACTATTTGTCGAATGATTATCAGAGCGATGGTACGAGGAGATTGTTTGGTATTGAGGCCGCGATTTATGAGCTGTTGAATAATGGCAGTTTTTTAACTGTTGATGAAATAGAATCATCGTTGCATCCAGACTTGTTGGAACTTATTCTGGAGGAGTTTTTGGAAAATACGGGTCATAGCCAGTTGTTGTTTACGACTCATTACGACCCTTTACTTGATACCATTGATGAACTTTTGAGAAAAGACTCTATATGGTTTACAGACAAAGGAGAAGATGGCGGGACCAAGTTATATTCGCTTACCGAGTTTAAGAGGTTGAATAAGATTGCTTCTTTCCAACGATCATACAGGAGAGGACTATTTAAGGCTATTCCCAATATAAAACACGAGTAAAGAAGGCTGAGCACTAGAAATTGGGCTACAAGAACTCAAAGAAAAAGGAGAAATATAGTGGAACGTGAAAGGGTAGATAAAAGGGCAGATAGATAAATGAGACTGCAATTGGGCTGCATTTTTATTGCTAGCCTATCTAGCAGGACTAGCCGACCTAGCATAACTAGCATTTCTTGCAGGGCTAGCATTTCTAGCAGGGCTAGCAGATCTAGCCTGACTAGCATTTCTAGCAGGACTAGCATTTCTAGCATACCTAGCAGGGAGGGGATTTTTGTTTCAAATGTGAATTATTGGAGGGAATATTTGGTTTTCTCAGTGGAAATGTTTAACTTTGTGGCCGGAAAGACGGTGAGGCTGTTAATGCTTGGGAGATTGCAAGTTAGGTTGGGTCTTCTCTTGCTTAACTGCTGCATTGTGCAACCAGAAAGTTAAACTTAAAGGAAAGAATTATGGAAAACGATGATCAAAAGAACGTTCTACGGCGGCAACCGCAGTGGAGGTCGCTTTACTTCTATCAGAAGAGTGAAGTCTTATATCAAATGACCTTTGTCTTTGTAAAGCGTTATTTAAAAACGGGTGATCGCACCATCGACCAGATGGTACAGGCTGCACGCTCAGGGAAGCAGAATATCGTAGAAGGATCTGCTGACGGTGTTACCTCTATGGAGATGGAAATCAAACTGATGAATGTTGCCCGCTCTAGTATAGAAGAATTACGGGAAGATTATGAGGACTATCTAAAAACGCGCCATCTGCCCGTGTGGGGGCCTAAACATCCTCGTTACGAAAAACTCGTCAAGTTCTGTAAGAGGCATAACCAGCTTACGGAATATCAGCCTTTTTTCGAGAAATGGAATGACGAAGAGTTGGCCAATTTGGGATTGTCGCTTTGTCACTTTATTGACAGGATGATGACGACCTACGAGAAACATCTGCAGAAAACTTTCGTCACCGAGGGTGGTATCAAGGAACGGATGAAAGCCGC
>Ga0310695_10012383_pt1 | contig 11959 bp, 16 predicted proteins | sample RumenRJG_04DNA_FD_203882 | JGI IMG/M metagenome (GOLD analysis project Ga0310695, IMG submission 203882) | Bovine rumen microbial communities from Lethbridge, Alberta, Canada - RJG_04 (v2) (version 2) | ecosystem: Host-associated > Mammals > Digestive system > Stomach > Rumen | place: Canada... | reverse complement strand
GTCCATGAACGCGATCAGCGCGCCCCTTCCGCTGTAGCTGCTGAACATGTTGTTCGGCCCTACCTCGTTGCCCCACTGGCGGCGGTTCTCGTTGCCCCAGCCGGACGTGCACCATATCGCTTCGTGCGCGCCGCCGTACAGGCCGTCCTTTACGTACGCGCCGGACTACGAGTCCCTGCGTTTCTTGTTCTCGGGCGTGATTCCTTCCCAGTCTTCGAGGTTGCACGCGTCTATTATCTTTCCGCTCGAGTCCACTTTCGGGCGGTACCGCCCGAACGGCTGCGCGGCCTTGGCCGTCGGCAGCGCCGCTACGACCCAGTCGGTACATTTGTAGACGATGGCGCCTCGGCGTTCCGCTGCGGCGAAAAGCTTCATGCGGCGGCGCGCGCACGACGTCTTGGGATCGGGGTCGGTCTGCGCGAACTGCGTCACGTCCTCGCCGGACGAATCCTTTATGAACCGCTCGACGCGGCCTTCGAGCGTGTCGAGAGTCTTGAACTGCATGAGGTCGGGCGGAAGCTTCTTCTTCTCGGCTTCTTCGTCGTATGAGGTATTCCCGTCGGCGTCCGACGGAATAACGCCGGTCAGCTGCTGTATCTCGTCGCGGGTCTTTCTTATCGCCTTGCGGATCTCGAGTTTCTCTTTGTCGTCCTTGGCGTTGGGCAGCGCCTTTTCGGCCGCTGCGAGCTTCTGCTGCTGCTTTTCGCGGTAGGCGATTGCATTGACCGTATCCTTTATCTTCTCGCGCCCCAGCGCCAGCTGCTTGTTGTAGTATCGCGTCAGGAAGCCGATGCCTTTCTGGCGCATATACGTCTCGAGCTCGTCCGCGCCGTCGAAAACGCGTTTACCGAGGTCTTGCCTGTATCTAGCGAGCGCCTGCTCGGATTTGGCGCGCTCTTCCCGCGGCAGATCTCCGCGGAGTTTCCGCTCTTCGAAATCGATGTTTTTGCGCAGCGCCTCGCGGGCGGCGGGGGCCGAACGGGCCATTTCGTCATTGCATATCTTCACCATCCAGCGGGTCTGCTCGTCGGCTTCTCCGATAAGCTTCGCGTTGCTGGCAAAAACCTCGCGTTCCGGCGGCGGCAGCATAGCCTGCACGGCAGTATGGGACGGCGCCGTAATGGTGGGTTCGTTCAGCGCGGCGTTTCCGTTGTACATAGATATCCACGGCCCGACGTTCTCGTTGGAGACGACGCGGCGCGCTATGGCGTATGCCATGCATACAGGCGCGAAGTACCCGGATATGACGCATTTTCCGTTATTGGAACCGTTTTCGGCGGCCGGACGTGCATCGTTGTTTCTGGTTACGGCCTTGTCGAATTCCGCCTGTTCGTCCGGCGTGAGATTTACGCGGGCCGACGACTGCAGCAGAGCCTTCAGCGCGTTTCCCGCCGTTTTAGCCTGCTTTTCAATTTCCGCCTTGGCATCCGGCGCGGCGCTTTTCATGTTCTAGTATAGCTGCATCGCGTTTCTAGCCGCGGCAAGTATGTCGTTAGCCACGTCTTCTTTCTTCATGGCGTTAAAAAGGCTAAATGCCTTTTTCTGCTGCGCCTCCACCCCCCTGACCGTTAATTCGGTGTCGCTAGTTCGGTTTATTATTTTGCTTAATTGCGCGGCCGCGGCCGCTTCCGTAAATTTGTCGATGATAGTCTTCTCGCCCGACAGGCGCAGCACCCCGCCGACCGGCGGCTGCTTATTCTTCTGCGGCGCCTTCGCCGCTTTAATTGAAATTATGGGGTCGCGGTCGCGTTCGGCGTTGAAGTCTTCGCGGCCGAGCAGCTATTTATAGAACGCGTCGAGCGCCGCGACGGTCTCCGTGCGCTGCTCGTCGGTAAGCTCCGTTTCTATTTCAGCGCGTTCCATTTGCGGACGCCACGCCGGCGAAAACTTCATGAACCTTATTACGTCTTCGATGCCCAGGTTCGGCCATACAAGCGTCTTTATGTCCTGAAGCGACTCGTTCAGCGGCTTTCCGGTCTTTTCCATCTGTTTTCCAGTCTGTGTTTTAGCGGTCATACGATTAGCCTCTATAAAAATCGAATTATATTTACCTTTAACGTCCAGATGCCCCGATTAAGTAAATACAAGCATGACTACTTCAAACAGACATCTTACTGCGCAGAAGCTTTACGAGGCGCTTCTGGAACAGGGCAGGCAGGCCGCCGGCGCTCCGATAACGTGGGGTGACCTTAGGGAATTCATGCGGGGGATCAGGAATCCCGGCACTACATATATAAAGGCATTGCAGTTCTCTTCCGGCAGGCCCCTGCCGGAAACGTTCGATGTCTGGAATCAGTTCGCGTGGGAAGCAAGCCAGAATTCCGCGTATCTCGCGGTAGTGCAGTCCGATAACGCCCTAGACGATTAGACGAAGGTGTCGGATTGGATGAACGACCTGAACGCCGGAAACGGACCATCTGCGGACACGCCTGTCAAGATGTACTGGACAAGCCAGCCAGCCGGACCGCAGAGCGGGACAAGCACGTACGATTTCTCAATCATATACGACGACTAGACCAACGTCGTGTTCATAGTAAAGGACCTTACCGGATCTGGCAAATCATGGTAGGATGTACGGCAATATATAGATTCAATTACTGAAATCGCCGAAACGTTAAATCTAGACGGCATAGATTCAGGATCAGTAAACGCGATACCGCGCGAAACGTTATCTTAGCTCACCGACGCGCAGATCAACGTTCTGGCGTCGCTTCTCAGGCCTAACCAGGCTCGGCAATTTATGTAGAACCGGTATGAACCCGGCCAAAACGCCGCCAACCCCGCCCCGGAAAATACTAACGATGGCGACGGCGGCGATGATGCCGATAATGATGCCGAACTTAACGGCGGTGATCTTGACCATTCCGACGGCGATCAGGACGATGAAACTCCGGCAGCAGATGAAACCCCGCCTGAAAAGGAAGAAGAGGCAGCCAGGGGTGAAGACTGCAATGGCATGCGGGTCCTTGACGAAATAGCGGCCGCCGACATACCGGTGGCGTGGCAGGGCGGTGATTTCGCGATCGCGTTCGGCGGAGAGTCGTTCGACGACTTCAAGCGCGGCATGCGCCAGTATCCGAGAGACGCGGTGCGCGCGCTGACGAGCAAGCCGGTCCGGTACTGCCGCGTCGATTTCGGCAACCCAAACGGCGCCAAGAAGGCGTATCTCGACGTATACAGAAACTTCAGGTTTTTCATATTCGAATCGCACGACGACATACGCTGGTACCAGTCGAACAAAGGCAACGCCGCGTTCTTCAAGATGTCGTCCGGCAATACTCCGAGAGACATGTTCGCCATGCTGCGCGGAGGAAGGTCCGGGCTTGAGTTCATCGGGTTCTTCTACGGCCGCGTCAGGGCCGAGGCGAGGCGCGGCGGCGCGGCGATTCAGAACATCTGGTCGGCGTCCGAACGGTTTACGAAGATGACGTCGACCGCGCAGGGGACGCCCGCCGCCGGGCGTCCGTAGACTCCTACCGGAAAGAAAATATCCGATTTCCAGCGTCGTAGGTATGTTGAAGGCATAATACTGCAGCGCCTTGAAAACGAGATAGTCGGCAGGTGGAGAATAGCGCGTCCGATTACCAAAAATTCGGATCGCGCCGTAATACTGGCCGGATCTAAGCCGTCGACCGACCATTACGGCCGCGTCAAATACCGCAAGCATACCATCGGCAAGGGAGACGCGCAGCGCCTGTCCCGCAGCTACGACGACTGGCACTGGCTGGATAATCCGTCTAATCAGACGGCCAGGAATATGCTTGCTACGCTGACGAGGCTTCTTGACGCGTCGGGAATAGAACCGCCGCCCGAGCAAGAGGAGATAACGCTTCCGCCGGCCGAACAGGAGAAGCTCGACAAGACGCTCGACGCAGTCAACGACAAACTCGGCGACGCCGGGATAGAGATCCAGATAACGGTGCCGGGGCACAAGCCGCGCTATAAATGGCAGCCAGGGTTCACTTCGCGGCAGGGGCAGGGCTGGCCTACCGACGGCAGGTTCTTCGCGGTGATGATAGCGGGCATCGATCCGCAGAAGCTGTTCGACGCGCAGGCGGAGCAGTTCCTCAAGGACATGGAGATGTGGCGGTACCTGCAGGACGCGTACGGAGAGGCGAAGAAGGAATATCCTGACATGCGGCTCGCCGTCGCGCTAGACAACGGGCTGTGACATAGAGATTCAAGGAGAAACCAGATATGGCATTCATGCTAAGCGAAGACGAAAAAACGCCCTACGGGACGGACGTGCTGACGAGGATACGGCCGGCCGGGACCGTGCGGGAGATAACGCAGGCCGTAGAGCGCCTGGACAGGTCGGCCGGCGGAAGGGCGTTCGTGTGGATAATGGGCGAACGGCGGCCTGTCGGCTTCGTTTCGGTGACGGCCGGCGCGGACGGGCTGACGTTCGCCGCGACGCCTGAGGGCAGGATGCCTCCTCCTGTCCCGGCGCCGCAGTTCGTCGCCGGCGTCAGGACCGAGGCCGCCGGAAACGAAGACGCCCGGGTTTTCGTCAAGTTCGACGGAGGCGTCGTCCGCCAGATAGACTCGGCGCGGCTTGAACTGCTGGATTCAGAAGATCCCCTTTACGTCATAACGCTGGAGCCCGGCTCGGAAGTAAAAATCAAGGCCGCGAGGGACGCGAGCGTAGACGCGCCCAGGAACTCGGACGACGTGCAGCGGTGCCTGCGGCGGCTCGCCGGGGCGTCGGGCCGCGTAAACCTTGCGAAAGAGCCGCTTTTCTGCCATATACCGTCGGTGCCGAGCAAATACGCGGGCGACGAGGAGCTGGCCGGCGAAATAGGCACCACGTGCGTAGTCGACACGGTGACGAAGAAGAACCAGCACCTCGAAATAGACCTGATGAGCGTGTCGCCGGCAGAGGCCGAGCATATGCAGCTCGATCCGGGCGAGCAGTCCGCCGAAGCGGTCGCGTCCAAGTGCGCGGGGCTCGGCGCCGGCCTTCCGCTGTTCTTCATGTACAAGGGCGTGCCGTACGCGGCGTCCGACTTCTCCACCGAGAACGGGACGCCTCCGACGCTGACGCTCGAGCCGTGGGCCGACGTCGACGAAGACGCCGACGAAGACGCCGAAGAAATCCGGATGCTGGCGGCCGACCAGGCGGCCAACGGCATCCTTTGAGGCGTGGCGTACGCCGACAGAAGAAAACCCGGCCGATAGTGCCGGGTTTTCTGTTTTCGTATATTCATATTATGAATATCAAAATTCCGCATTATGACATAGAATATTTCGACGCGGCCAAAATAAAATCGGGAGACGCGTCCTGGCATTTGCTTTCGGCGATATAGGGCGAGGTGGCGTCGAAATTCTTGTATGAGCCTATCAATGACAAAACGATAGACAGAATCAGGAACTACGTGGAGCAGGCCGTAAGCCGTTCTTGCGGAGGCGCCGTGATCCATAACGTAAAAATTGACGACATGCTGGATCTCGAGCACAGGGCCTCCGAGTGCAGAGCCTGTGCGGAGACGTCTTCGTACGAGGAATACAGGATCAAGCGGGCGGCTATGAACCTCCCTGACGATGCAGGTTCTGAACAGGAATGGTCCAGGATGTCTCGTTACAGGCCTGGACAGGTGGACGTGCATATCGATTTCATTCCGGCGCAGACAGTACAGGAAATTAATTACGATTTTAAAATAGGTTGACGATACAATTTAAAAAAGCGGGAGTTTCTCCCGCTTTTCATATGCTTAGAACCGCATCTAATCCCAAATGATCATGTCTTTTATCTCAGACGTCCTGTCTGGAAGCTGGATACTTTAAATTGTTTAATGTAATCAGTTCCGTATTTTATTTTAACATGCTGGATATACATCTAGCAGTCTTTTTGCGTTAAAACTTTTACATTATTAGCCATCGCGCATTTGTATTTAGCACGTACTCTGTTACATTCATACGTATATTGTTCAGGCGAATATTTTATTTTGACATACGGAGGCGGAATCCAGCATCCGGACTGTTTGTCTATCATATGATCGCCTTTCAGTTCAATATATTCTTCGCCTATCTTAAAATCGGGAAAATATTTATGAATACTGTTATCGAAAAAATATTCAAAATCGCAGTCTTTGGGCTAATATATAAAATCAATATTGTTATCTTTTAAATAGATGTACATGCAGAGTTCCCACGAAGAATCGAAGAATACATTATTATAATAATATCCTTTTCTAGTTTTACGGCGAATGACATCATTATGCATTGGATGATCTATGCCGAATCTATCGATGCAAGTCTGTTTAAAAGCGTTTTTATATGTTTCAGACTATAGGATATGTTTAACGCCGTATTTTTCGACCATCGTCTTTTCTATCTTGTCTATCACTTCTTTAGATTGAAATCCATACTGCACGTTATAATGTTTTTGAAACGTGGCTATTTTCTTATTCTTAATTTCTTCTGACTGGCTCGCGTTTTCAACTCCGTATTTGGCGATATTCGTACGTTTAGATTTTTCATAACGCCTGTTCCAGTATTCAGGATCTTCTTTACCGTGCCGTAAGTGAGTTTCAGATATTTTTTTACCCCTTGCTGGATTTTTTACTGCGCATGCTTTGCAGCAACATTCATGATACCCCGTGAGTATTCCAACATTCTTTAATTCAAAATTTTTAGACTATTTGCATATAGGACATATTGGAAATGATGTCATGCCTGACAATATCCAATGAACTTTTGTGCTATATTTATAATAATCTTTTTTAATACAGTCTGGTATGATTTTATCAATCCAGATTTTTAAATATAAACGTTTCTTAAGCTACTAACAGCATTTCTTAAGCTACTAACAGCATTTATGATCTTTTACTAAAGATAATATTTCCATGAAATATTCATGGTTCATTTTATAGTAAACATTGTTATTGATATCGATGTTTTCAAGATCTATTGTCATAAAAAATTGCCCTTGTTGAAGTAGCGTTTCAACAAAGGCAAAAAACTCATAAAATGACTATTGCGGCAATGCGTCAACGCTACTGACTTTTTGCTGTATTAATATTTACTCCGAAGTTACATGAATCCCAAATGATCATATCTTTGACTTCATTAGTCAAATCTGGCAGCTGGATTATCTTATATGATGTTTCAGTAAGATGAATTAAAGCACGCTTAAATTTAGAATTTTTCGGGACGTATTTTCCTAAAACTAGCAAATATTGATAAAGCGAAAGCTAAATGCTATAATGATAAAAATTTAAGTCTGGAATATGCCTTATGGGGTCTAAACCAAATTTGTTCCAGTGATTGTCTATGTCAATAGTTTTTGAGGTTTTCCAGTCAAGTACGAGTATATCGCCATTTTTTCTCGATCTCGCCAGTAAATCTATTGTGCCCGCTATGGGGCGCGGCAGGTACGGGTTAAACACGATTTTCTCGACGCCCAGTATGTCGAGTCCCGCCCTGAACTTCTCGGCGACCTTCCGCCCGTTCTCGAAGACGAGTTTCTCCTTTTCGTTTTCAGCCTATGCCCTGCACGCCCGGCCCAACAGGGTATCTTCGCAAACACTGTGTACTTTGGTCCCGAATATGCAGCTCGCGTCCCTGTTCGCGTCCCATTCGGCCTTCAGCGCCTCGGGCGTCTTTCCGAGCTTCGCCGCCTTGCGCCTGAGTATCTCGCCGGTCGGGTCGAACTCCGGAAAGAACTTGTGGACGAACGTAGTGCCTGAAGTATACTCTATCTCCTTTCCGCCGACGATAGAGCTATAGCGGTGGTCGTCTTCGAAAAAATCAATAGTAATACCAGATGGATGTTTTGCACTATTACATGATGGCATAATATTATTGTACTTTTTTAAATTGTTTTAAAAAATGTTTTCCATATTTGGTTTTAACATATATAATATATTTTATATATTCGTTTTCTTTTAGAATTTTTACATTATTGTTAATCATACACTAATGCTTAGCTTCATATAATCCATCTTGCGATTTGTCAAATGGATTTCTCATAGTACCGTCTTTTTTAAAGAAATGACTACCTTTTATTTCTATAAACTATCCTTGTATTAAAAAATCAGGAAAATATCTATGCTCTATACCATTATAAGAATATTTAAAATAAATATTAGGTTGATATTCAAAATCTATGTTATTGTCAACACAATAAATATATAATGCTATTTCAGGTGATGTATCAAAATGTATTCCATTATAAATATATCTATTCTATTGTTTTAATCTAATATTTCTATTCTATGACGGATGCTCACATCCGTATTTTTTTAGCCAAGTAAGTTTACGTCGCGCTTTACATTCAGGATCTTTAAAATTATGATCTATGCCATTATGATTTTTCGCATGTGTTAATGCTATTTGTTCTTTATTTATATAATTTGGATTTCCATATCTTTTCTATTTTGTATTTTTAACTTTTTGCGATTTTTTATAAAAATATAATGGATCATTAATAGCTTTTTGTTTTTCAGTTTTTACAGCTTGTTCTCTATTATTCCATTTTGAATTACCATATTTTTCTTGTTTTGTCTATGCTATTTTAGCTTTAATTAATTTAGATTTAGCTGGACTATCAACTCCTAGTTTATTAATACATGTGCATTTACATTTTATTCTAGTTTCATTTGATGTAGCTGAACATTTTGGAGAACAAAATTTTGAATACCCCCTTAGAATGTTTTTATAATTTTTATATGTTAAGATACTATTACATTTATCATTAGCACACCGCCGTTGAATATTTTTAGATAACTAATTATCTAAAATCCAGAAAATACAATAAGATAAATCAGATTTATTATCACATAGACTTGGAACATTTGCCATAACATAATTAAAAAGCTATTTTCGTCTTTGAACCATCCTGGTAGTTGATTTAGGATAATTATTTTTTAACCATATTAGCTAATCTATAAATGATAGCTAATTCAATGTCTGTTCAATTTTTATTGCCTATTCTCTATCTTTTTTTGACATAATTTTATCCGTTTTAATTTTTATATTTATTTACTATATAGTGGTCGTCTTCCGTAAATACGATTTCGACGCCTGACGGGTGAGTGGCCTTGGAACATGCCGGCATGTCAGCGGTCCTTTCCGTTTCTGAACGATTCGTTTATTTTTTCAAGGGGCTTTACCAGTTCGCCGTACGGCGTGTCCTTGTATTTTTCGGCGGCGGCCTTCACGTCTTTCGGAAAGCATTTGCCGCCGTACCCGAACATGCCGTCCGGTCCCGGGACGGCGGTATGGACTCCGTTTACGTAGCCCGACGACATGACGCCTTTCAGCACATTGGAGTAGTCCAGCCCCGTCCTGGCGCAGAGGTCGTATACGCAGTTGAAGTACGTCACCTTCAACGCCCCGAACACGTTGTGCGCGTATTTGGCCAGCTCGGCCTCTTCCGACGACATGACGACGTACGGCTTGCCGGGAAATATCAGCTTCAGCGTCTCGACGTCGCCTGTGAACACGGAAGTCTGCCTTGCGAAGTCTTCTATATAAGTACGCTGCGTCAAGAACTCCGGCATATGCCATACGGTTCGACCTGTCTCTATTGACAGTTTTTTAGTAGTACCGGGCAAAACTGTCGTGCGCACCCATATGGGTTTTTCCGCAGGAAGGCCTTCTATTATCCTACGCAGCCCGCCTACGTCCTGCGTCCCGTCTTCTTCGGTAGGCAGGTGTATCTATATGAAATACGCGTCGCAGTCCGAAACGTCGTCGTTCAGGCCCTTGGCCGGATCGCTAATCCTGACCTATGCGCCAGGGTTGTTCCGCGCAAGCCATTCCGTGAGCGCCTGCCCTACGAAACCGTGGCCTATGACGCCTATCCGCATTTCGCGCGCCGTCATTTCCTGATCAGCTTGCCGTCCGACGAATAGACGTACGCGTGCCCGTCTTTGCACACGATGGCGACTATTGCCTTGTCGCCGGCTCCGGACACCTGCGCGTTCACTATGTCCGACTGCATCATGAACCGGCGTATGATTTTTTTCTCGAGGTTCCTCAAGTTGCAGACTTTGCCTTTGAATTCGGCGTAGTATGTATGCGCTAGATCGTTCTTCATATATTCCTCCATTGATATTATAATCGCTTAGGCTTCGGCTTTGTCGTATTTCCACAAGACCGCGTTTTTCTCTACGTCGAATATTTCGACGAGCGGCTCCCTTTCGAAGTCTGTCCTGGACGGCCCGTACCTGAATATGAAGTCTATTGGAGATCCCGCGGCCGCAGCCAGCAGCATGGCCTCTTCTTCCGATCCGGCGTTCTCGACGGCGCGCGCCGCCGAATCGACGTAGCTTCCGTAGCCGGGCTCCAGCGTATATTCCCAGCAATAGCCTTCGAGCGATTTCCGTATATGCGCCGGAGACTGCATCACGATTCTGACTACGTACGGAATTGGCGAATCTTCGCCGTCGGCGCGCCAGGGCGTCGATTCGAGGACTACCGAAGGACGCGCCTCACATGTCCATGACGGAGTCGTCGTTTGTCCTGACGAGCGCCATGAACGCCGCCTCGTCGATGACCTTCGTGCCATACTTCTTCGCCTTTTCGTTTTTCGACGACCCCGAATTCGGATCCGGCGTCACGAGATACGCGAGTCCCTTCGTCACGGCGTTCTTCACTTCGAACCCGGCGGCCTCGGCGAGCTTCGCGGCCTGCCCGCGGGGGATGGACAGCGCGCCTGTGAAGCAGACCGAGCCTTTCGCCGCGGCTTTCGTGCGATGCTCCGCCGTCCCCGACCACGAGTAGCGGACATCCTTGGTGAACATGCCGGCGACGCGGAGGTTCTCGAGACGCGCCTCCTTGAACTTGGCGAGCGTTATCTCGCCTATGCCGGGCGGGAGGTTCCCGTAGAAGCCGAATCCCGGGTCTTTGACGTTCTCCCAGCCGTAGTAGTCGATTATCTTCTTCTGCAGCCTTTCGCCGAGGTCGCGTATGTTGAGCGCGGCGAATATGTCCTCGGGCGGCCTGACGAACACCTTCGACACGAGCTCGTCCGCGAGTTTCTTCTCCATGGCCCGGCCGGGAGTCGGCCTGAACGCGAGCAGCTTCTCGTACGAGTCTATCCCGAAGTTGTCCAGCGTCTTGTACGACGCGTTCATCACGCCGAGCTTCTTGATGAAATGCTCGATCCTGTAGATTTTCTGCGCGCGGCAGTCGGGGTTTGCGCAGCGCAGGTTCACGCCGTCGCGCGACAGCGCCGACCCGCAGCACGGGCATTCCTCCGGCAGCTCGATGTCGCGCGCATTCGGCGGCGTGGAGACGACGGCGTCGACGGCCGGTATGATGTCCCCGCGCTTGCTGATCCGGATCCTGCACCCGTACTTGACGTCCAGCCCGGAAATGTAGTCGAGGTTGTTCAGCGTGGCGCGCGACACCGACGCGCCGCCGAGAACGACGTTTTCGAATATCGCCACCGGGAATATGACGCCGTCCTTGCTGGGGCCTTCCCAGCTGACGTCGATCAGCGTCGTCTCCGCCGACATGGTGTTCGTCTTGACGGCCGCCTGCGCGTCGGGGTAGTACTTGTCCTCGTTCCTGTAGTCCGTGTCAGACACCACGACGCCGTCGATTTCGTACGGCAGGTCCTGCGTGGCGTATTCGAACATCAGGCCGGCCAAGGCGGCTGGGTCTTTCCTGAGCTGTTCGTATTTGTATCCCTGCAGGACCGTATGCCACGCGACGCTGAAACCGCAGTCTTTCAGCAGCTGGAACTGTTCCGCCTTCGCATATTCGCCGCCGAGCACCGCGTACGGAATAAACGACACTTTATATAAATCCAGTTCATTCCACTCTTTAGACGTCCGCTTGCGGTTCATGATCCCGGCGCAGACGTTGCGCGGGCTCGTGCCGTCCATGTCCTCGAAGTCCTTCTTGAGGATCACGAGCTCGCCCCGTATCGAAAGGTCTTTCTTGACGGGAAGCGGAAGCTCCTCCACTACGCCTTTGACGAAGCGGATCTTGTCGTCGAGCGACTCCC